>Ga0209006_10000560_pt1 | contig 34861 bp, 31 predicted proteins | sample JacPin_JW_Ref_O2_FD_188567 | JGI IMG/M metagenome (GOLD analysis project Ga0209006, IMG submission 188567) | Forest soil microbial communities from Algoma, Ontario, Canada - Jack Pine, Ontario site 1_JW_Ref_O2 (SPAdes) (version 2) | ecosystem: Environmental > Terrestrial > Soil > Boreal... | reverse complement strand
GTTGTTGAGGGGGGATTCACTCTGCCTTCCATGATCGGGATGCATCGGGGGGGTGTCAACGGGAGGGCGTTCGTGGAAGTGTTCCTGAAGGAACATGACCTCCTAGCGCCACTGCGGAGCGTGCGATTTGTGGGAGCGTCCAAGTCGCGCCAGTGTTCCTGCAGGAACTCTGACCCGGAGGCATGGTTTTGGCCGCGTCTGTTGGGGCGTAGGCTTTTGACTCCTGCACAACTGAAGAAAGGCTGATGAGATTCAGGACGTTTTCGGGGTCTCTGCGGAGTGGAACCAAATGTTTCTTGGAGCAACAGATAAGCGGGTTTTTCTACCCGAATGAACTCGAAGGCAGATTCCAAACTCGATTTCAATTGCAGAGAACGCAGAAGTGTTCCTGAGGGAACACAACCTACAAACGGCGGCTGCGGAGAGTGCCATTCGGAGCGCCCAAGTCGCGCACCAGTGTTCCTGCAGGAACACTGAGCCGGAGACGTGGTTTTTTGGGCGCTTCCGTTCGGACGTAGGCTTTACTCCTGCACGACCGACGAAAGGCTGATGAGATTCAGACGTCTCGGTTCCCTGCGGAGTGGAACCAAGTGTTTCTTGGAGCAACCGATAAGCGGTCTTTTCTACGTATGAACTCGAAGGCAGATTCCAAACTCGATTTCAATTGCAGAAAACGTGGAAGTGTTCCTGAAGGAACACAACCTATAAGCGGCGGCGCGGAGAGTGCGACTCGCAGCGCCCAAGTCGCGCACAGTGTTCCTGCAGGAACACTGAACCAGGAGACGTGGTTTTGGGGCTTCCGTTCAGAGGTAGGCTTTACTCCTGCACAACCGAAGATAAGCCGATGAGATTCGGGACGTTTCCGATCCATACGGAGTGGAATCAAATGCTCTGCAGCAACAATTCAGCGGCCTTGCTACCCGCAAGAACTCGAAAGATTCGAAACTCGATTTCAATTGCAGAAACGTAGAAGTGTTCCTGCAGGAACACTGTGGAAAACTCGCTCTTGCACACGTAAGATGCGGGCGAGGCATGAGTGCCTTGCAGGCTAATTCCCACTTTATATCCTAGGAACGGGGTGCTTCGTAGGTTGGCAGCCAATATCGTCCATCAGATGAGCTCGATGTACCACAGTTTACAAACTTGATTCGGCTCCCTCGCTTTTGGTCAGCGACACTTTGCCGTGCAGCTCCGCTTGCGTCACTCAAAACACCCAAGACTGCCAAGACTGCTTCTTGCTTCTCTGTCTACCATCGATCTAGTGTAGATAGTCCCACTTGAAGACGATAACCCGGAGCTTATTCGTACTTCAGATCCCAATAACGTGCCAATAATCGATACATTTTTCCCACTTGTTACTGAATTGGTTCATCGGTCTTGGCATCGCAACGGGCTACGAGAAGTACTCTGGCGCGGGACTGAGGAATCGGGAGTGGTTCGCTCAAGGCAAAATCGGGCAGGAGGGAGCGAGCTTGATTTTCTTGCGCGGCGCCAATGAGGAGGGCGAGGCAGCCGGCCGGTGCAACCAGGTTGGAAGCAATGGGAAGAATGTTTTCGAAGCGTTCGACGGCGCGGAGTGTCACCACGTCGAAAGAGTTTGGCATCAGGGTTTCGGCGCGGACATTTTCTATATCGACGTCTGTCAATGTAAGAGCGCGGGTGACTTCGCGGAGGAACGCGGCTTTCTTGTGGTTCGATTCGATGAGGGTGAGAGAGATTTGTGGAGCCCAGAGTTTCATGGGAAGGCCCGGAAAGCCGGCGCCAGAGCCTAGATCGGCGACCCTCGTGTTGACCCGGTTGTTGCCTTCGGTCCGCTCCGCCTTGACGGGCGAGGCGCCCGTCGCCACGGGAAGATTCCCGGGGAACAAGGAACGCGCGGCGAAGAGGGACTCTCCGAAGTGGCGTGTGACGATTTCTTCAGGGTGACGAACAGCAGTCAGGTTGATGCGCGCGTTCCAGCGGAGAAGTATATCGATGTACGTCGATATGCCTTGCAATTGTGCGGCCGAGAGCTCTGGGGATTGCTCGCGGGCATTGTTCTGCGCGACACGTCCGTGCTCGGACAGCTTCGCCTCTGATCTATTGTCAAGACCATTCCTTGTCGAACTCAGACTTCCAGCGTTCCCTATCTCACCCGCCAAAAAAGGTTGCAGCAACTTTGCGATGCGAGACGTGTTCATAGGTGCCAGACTCAAGATTGTAAATGGGGGTTTTTAAGCCCGAAAAACGAAATCTGTCCAGCCCCAAAAGGGCCTAGAACTATGGGCTGGGAATTGAATCAGAAAAACCCAGAGTCGTGTTCCCGAGAAACCGCATCCAATTCATTTATGAAGGCAGCCGTGGGGAAAATCTTTGACGAAAAATATCGCGTGGTCGCAGTAGAGAGCCAGAGCTTGACCATCCGGGGGGAGCGCAGCGGGGAAGTGTTGAAGATTATCAATCCCGATCCTGACACTCCGCTGACGCCCGCCGAATATCCGCCGGGCAAGTTAATTGCCTTGAGCGATCCTTCTGCCTCGCAGGGGAACTAGACCCTTTCCCGTCTCGAGTGAATGCCCTCGCTATAAATCGCTAGCCAAGCGCCAACAGCACAATCCCCGACCCGAGTGCTCTTCCAATCCCTCAGAGAATATACCGCGCACCGTGCGCAGAGAGCGGGTTACTCGACTCGCCGCCGCATCCGCTCCGGCCCTGAAGTGGCCAATTAACGGTAAGGTCCCGGGAGCGGCGGCTTGAAGCGACCACTTGACAGGCCGGATCTATTTCTGTATATTCAGTCTGTACTGAAATAAATGTTATGGCCGAACTTACGGGAGTACAAAAGCAGTACATTCTTCACTGGGGCGAGATGGGGACGCGGTGGGGGATCAATCGGACAGTCGCGCAGATCCACGCTCTGCTGTATCTGTCTCCCGAGGCGGTGCCGGCCGAGGAAATTGCCGAGACCCTGAGTGTGGCACGGTCGAATGTAAGCACATCGATTCGGGAACTGGAAACCTGGGGAATCGTGCGCGCGGTGCACGTGCTGGGCGACCGGAGAGAACATTACGAATCGATGAAGGACGTATGGGAGATGTTCCGGTTGGTGATTGAACAACGAAAGCGCCGAGAGATCGATCCCACGCGGGAGATGCTGCGGCGGTGCTTGGCCGATCTGGATCCAAAGGAGCTGGGAGCGGATTACACGCGCGAGCGGCTGGAGGCCATGGCCGGCTTTTTCGAGGCTGTCACAGAACTGCACGACCAGATGAAGCAGTTGCCGACCGGTGCGGTGCGGAAATTGTTGCGTATGGGAATGAAGATGCGAAAGAAAGCCAGTTAGGCTTTTTTTTGGCATTCTGTTTCTGTTGTTACAGAACGATCTGTCGAAAGGATAGTGATGGATCAAACCATGGAGTCCTTGAATCCGTCGGACATGGAATCGTTGAAATCAATCTCTCAATCTCCCAGTGCTTCAGGGACTGAATGTACTAATGACGCGATGACCCAATCCAAGACGGTTGTCATCACCGGAGCATTCAGCTATACCGGGAAATACGCGACGCGAATTCTGCTCAGCCGTGGATATGAGGTTCGCACCCTCACGAATCATCCCCCGACCAGCCATCCAGATCGAGCCCACCCTTTTGGTGACCGAGTTCAGGTCTTTCCCTATAACTTCGACCGTCCTGATGAACTACGGCGCAGCCTGCAAGGTGCTTCCACTCTGATCAACACCTATTGGATACGTTTCCCGCACGGAAAGTCGACCTTTGAAGCTGCGGTCCGAAACAGTCGCAAGTTAATCGAGGCGGCAAAGGAGGCCGGGGTCAAGCGAATCGTGCATGTCAGCATAGCCAATCCCTGTTTGCAATCTGCGCTCGGATACTACAAAGGAAAAGCCGAGGTCGAGGAATCGCTGATTCTGTCAGGGCTCTCTTACGCCATCTTACGTCCGACGGTCATCTTCGGCGCCGAAGACATACTCATCAACAACATTGCGTGGTTCGTGCGGCACCTTCCGGTGTTTGGAATCCCGGGAAGCGGCCGCTATGCCATTCGTCCGATTTACGTGGAGGACATGGCGCAGGTGCTCGCCGATGCGGTCGATCAGCGATGGAATTCGCTAATCAATGCGGTTGGACCGGAAACGTTCACCTTCGAGGAATTAGTGCGGTTGATTGCTGAGCGAGTAGGCCGACCCCTTCGCCTGATTCATTTGCCGACGGCCCTGGCGTATCTGTCTACGTTAGCGACGGGGTGGTTCGTAGGCGATGTCGTCCTCACCTGGGAGGAATACAAGGGGCTTATGAGCAATCTGCTGGCGCCGGAAGGTCAGCCCGCAGGGCAGACGCGGTTGAGTGAGTGGCTCGCGGAGAATTCGGACCGTGTGGGCAGGGAGTATGCGTCAGAGGTGGCTCGTCATTATGCGACAGGTACTGCCCCCGAAAATCAAGAACTCAACCACAGAGGGCACTGAGGTCCACAGAGAGCGGAGGCGGGCTATGAACACGACCTGGATGATTCGAGTGATCTGGGGAGCGGGGGCGGTGCAGGTGGGGATCATAGCGGCAAATGTTCCGCTGCCCGGGCGGTTGCGGGTGCGGGAGAGGCTGGCCGGCGTTCCGAACTTTGTGCGGCAGATTTTCTACGTGCACTGGGTGTACATCATCATCGTGCTGGGCCTATTTGCGGCGCTGTGTTTTGGCTTTGCGCCCGACCTCGCAGGAGCGAGCGCGCTTGGGCGGTTCCTGAGTGGATTCATGGCGGCGTTCTGGCTGTTGCGGATCTTGCTGCAGATTTCTTACTACGATCGCGAGATCCGGCGGGACAACCGGGTCCTGGATGTTCTCTATCTCGCGTCTTTATTTATGCTGGTGGTTATTTTGGGGATGGCTGCTCTGAGGCCAGTTTTTTGGACGTAAGTCAACACCCCACCCTCTCGCAAAGAGCACGCGCAGGATGGGGCAATCGGCTGGGGGGCGAGGTGAGGTATGAGAACCACATTAGAGCGACGGAGCGAAAAGCGGATTGCTCCCTGCGGGAAGAATGACAAAGTTTATTTGGGTCCGAATGACAACGCCCATTTTGGTCGAAATGAGAACGTCGATTTGTGGGCGCCGACCTGCGCCACCGCGGGTGCGGCGGTATGGGCGGGAACTGCTGTTCTGGCGCGGATGGGGATTGCGCGATTGGGCGGGATCGAATTGCTTTTCTTATTTGCGCCTCTGGTGATCGCTCCGCTAGGGATGGAATTGGGCCGCGTACTCGGTGCCAGTGGGCGACTTGAGCAAATCGCCCGCCGACTGCAGCCCGCCGGCGCAGCGTTCGCGGTGGCGGCGATGTGGCTTGCTCCAGGGAGACGAGCTGGGCTGGTAGCGATCGGCTGGCTCGTCATCTGTGGACTGATGGCCATGGGTGGAGTCCTTGTCCTGGGCAAGGACTTCGCGGATGGGAGTATTCGCGTCACCCGCATTGCGATGTGCATGGCTCGATTGGATCTGGCGGTTGGTGGGGCCTGGTTGGTGGCGTCGCGCCTGGGAATGCGGCCGATGGGGATCCAGGAGCCGATCGGCTTGCTGACGGCGGTGCACTTTCATTTCGCAGGATTCGCCACGGCGATGATCGCCGCCACGACGCTGCGCTTTGCGGAGAAGCGCGAGGAACACCGGTGGCTGAGGTATCTCGTCCTTGTGGTGATCGGGTTGCCGCTTGTGGTTGCGGCGGGGTTTGTGATTTCTCCGGTCGTTAAGATGGCGGCGGCATTTCTGTTTTCGGCGAGCATAGCTTGCCTGGCGATATTCGTGCGCCTTTACGGGAGGAAGGCGGAAAACCCTACGGCACGAATTCTCTTGCAAGGGGCGGCTGGGGCTGTCTTCGCGGGGATGGTGCTCTCGGGAACTTATGCGGTCGCGGATTACATGGGCAGCGACATATTGACGATCCCGCAGATGGCGAGAACTCATGGCATCCTGAATGCGATTGGATTTTGCCTTTTAGGATTGCTGGGATGGCTCGCCGAGAGCAGCCAGCAGATTTCACCGGGCAGCCGCGATTGAGGGCGCGCAGAACGCCGAGGCGAGGCCTGGGAATCGCGGGATCGGAAGGCACCGAATTCTCGGAATGTGACCACCCAAAACGCGGGCGCCCGGGCCAGGCTGCTAAGCGGAGGCGTAGCGGGAACCTGTACACTTAAGTGGAATCCCAAACCAAAATGCCGGAGTCAATCCGGCGGGTTTCCATGACGCAGGAAAAGACTCAGCCAAACGAGCTAGCGGGAGCCTTCCCGGCTTTCAACAAGGGCTCTACCGCGCCGGATTCGTCTTCGATTTCGTCAGCTTCCTCCGCATCCTTGGCGTCTTCTCCGTCTCCATCCTCCCCTGACATCCATGCTGAGTCCACCAGCGAGAGCGCGATCAACAAAGAGTTGCGGCGGCTGAACCGCGCGTTGCGGACATTGAGCGCGTGCAGTCAGGCCCTGGCACAGGCGGGCAGCGAGCAAGAGTTGCTCCAGCAGATATGCGACATCATTGTGCGGGTGGGCGGATACCGGATGGCGTTCATTGCCTACGCAGAACAGGACGAAGATAAAACTGTGCGGCCGATGGCGCATGCTGGACATGGAGACGGATACCTAGAGGGGATCGCGCTGAAGTGGTCGGATACTCCAGGGGGTCGTGGGCCTGCGGGTGCGGCCATCCGGGAGAACCGGATCTGTGCGATTACCGATACGGCGAACGATGTTTCGTTTGAGCCGTGGCGCGACGCGGCATTACAGCGAGGATATGAGGCGGTCATTGCGTTGCCCCTGCGGGTTGCGGGCTCCCCTTTCGGAGTGCTGACACTCTATTCAGACCAAGCGGGTTCGTTTGAAAGCTCGGAAGAGGAACTGCTCACCGAGATGGCGAACAATCTGTCTTATGGCATTACGGCAATGCGCTCGCACGAGGATGCAAAACGGGCGACGGCCGCGCTGCAGGAAGCTGAATCAAAATATCGCCAACTGGTGGAACAGGTTCCCGCGATCTCGTATGTGGCAGAGGCTGGAGCGCAAGGCCGCTTTCTGTATCTCAGTCCGCAGGTGAATACGATTCTCGGTTACCGCCCCGAGGACTGTCTGTCGAATCCGTCGTTCTGGTGGGATCACCTCAACCCTGAGGATTACCCGATCGCGTTGCTCGAAGATAGTTGGGCAGAAGGGCATCCGTTTCGGGTGGAATACCGCATGCGGAGGCAGGACGGGCGCGAGGTGTGGCTGCGCGATGAGGCAGTGATCGTTCGCGACCCGCAGACGGGAAGGCGGTTGACTCGCGGCCTGTTGATCGACATTACAGAGCGAAAACGTGCGGACGAAGCGTTGCGGCGCAGCGAAGAAAGTTACCGCATGTTCGTGGCGGAGAGTTCGGAAGGCATTTTTCGGCACGACCTGGACGTTCCCGTGTCGATTGAGCTGCCAGTAGAGGAGTTGGCTCACTACATTCTTCACCACTCATACATGGCCGAGTGCAACGAGGCGATGGCGCACATGTACGGGCTAAGTTCGTCAGTGGAGCTTTTGGGAAAACGCCTGACGGAATTGCACGTGGCGGAAGATCCGCGCAACGTCGAGTTGACACGCGAATACATCCAGAATGGATTCCGGGTGCTGGAGCGGGAATCGCACGAGTTGGATGTCCACGGGAAGCCGAAGGTATTTTTGAACAGCATGTACGGCGTTGTGGAGCGTGGAAAGTTGCTGCGCACGTGGGGAATCCAGAGAGACATTTCAGATCGGCTGAAGGCGGAGAAAGCGAGGCATAAAGCCGAAGAGGCGCTGCGCGAGAGTGAGGAGCGCTACCGAAGTTTTGTTGAGCAAAGCTCGGAAGGAATTTTCCGCATGGAGTATAGCCCGCCGGTGCCGTGTGATTTGCCGATCTCTGAGCAACTGACGTTGGGCCGGAACAACGGCATTTTGGGGGAATGCAACGATGCCCTGGCGAGAATGTACGGCCGAAATTCTGCGCAGGAATTAATCGGGAGGCCGCTTTCGGAATTTTTGATTCTGAACGATCCGGGCACGGCGAAGTTCATGGAGGACTTCATCCGGTCCGGGTATCGAACTACCGACCAAGAGTCCTATGAAATGGATTCCCGCGGACAGAAAAAGATTTTTCGCAACACCATGAGTGGGGTGGTGGTCGATGGACATTGGATTCGGACCTGGGGCATCACGCGCGATGTGACGGAGCGAGTGCATCTGGAAGAACAGCTCAGGAATGCGCGGCAACTGGAAGCGATCGGGCGCCTGGCGGGAGGCATCGCGCACGATTTCAACAACATTCTGAGCGTCATCATGGGGCACGGCGAGTTGCTGCTGGCGGAGTCGGGTGACGATGAGCGGGTACGCGTTGGATTGCAGCAGATCCGACGGGCTGCGGACCGGGCCGCGTCGCTGACGCAGCAACTGCTGGCCTTCAGCCGGAAACAGGTGCTGCAACCGAAGGTTCTGGATCTGAATGCTGTGGTCGCCGAAATGCAAAAAATGTTGGCGCGCGTGATTGGCGAGGATATTGAACTGATCGCGAGCCTGCATCCGTCGCTATTTCCGGTGAAGGCAGACCCGGGACAGGTGGAGCAGGTGGTCATGAACCTGGCCGTCAACGCGAGAGATGCGATGCCGCACGGCGGGAAATTAAGGATGGAAACATCGAATGTCGAAATCGTTGCGGGTCAAGCGCGCGATCTCGAACTTGCGCCGGGCCAGTACGTGATGCTGAGAGTCGTGGATAGCGGAAACGGCATCGATGCGGCGACGCTGGCGCACGTCTTTGAACCGTTTTTCACCACCAAGCCGATGGGGAAAGGTACCGGGCTCGGGCTGGCGACCGTGTACGGAATTGTGAAGCAGAGCGGGGGGAGCATCCAGGTGGAAAGTGAAGTGGGACGCGGGACGGAATTCCGCGTTCATTTTCCAGCGGCCCACGGCAGCACCAGTAAGCGGCTGGACGCGGTGGCGGGTGAGAACGTAGCGCGCGGCACGGAGACGGTTCTGATCGCGGAGGATGAACCCGACCTGCGTGAACTCACACGTATTTTTCTGGAGGGATACGGCTACAAGGTTTTGACAGCGGCGAGCGCTGAACAGGCCATTCAGACTGCGGATGCTTTTGCCGAGCGCATTCATCTGTTGCTGACCGATGTCATCATGCCGGGGATGAGCGGCCGTCAGTTGGCAGAGAGCATTTTGAGGAAGCGTCCACAAACCATGATCATGTACATGACCGGATATACCGATGATATGGTCGTGCAGCACAAGGTGCTGGAGCCCGGGGTGCAACTGCTGCAGAAGCCGTTCACGAAATTCGATCTGGCGAGGAAGGTGCGGTCCACGCTGGATGGGAAGTAACCGGAGCCGGTGGGAATTTCGGTTTGCAAATTTATAATCAGAGCGGTTGACGTTCACTGAGGATTGTCGCCAAGGGAGGAAGGATAAGGGCTTATGACGAAGTTGCAAGACAGCGGCGGGGCCATGGACGAAGCGCAGGCGGCCGCCAGCACGAAAATCTGGGTGACGCAGAAGGGATTGCCACTGACGATACGACTGCAGTGGCCGTTCCATCCGTCGACGTCAGGAGCGGATTTCTGGGTGCTGCACGGAGATATCCGGCTGGAAGGTTCAGACGGATTGCATGCCCCGGTGGCGGTGAATCTTTCGCAAACCGTGCGCGAAGTGATGCCGTCGATGGAACCAAAGGACGCGGAGGCGCCGGTCATCAACGCGCTGCGCAAGGAAGTGGATCGGCGGCAGATCGAATTCGTGAAGTCAGGAAAATTGTTGCCGGTTCCATTTTCCAGCCGCCACTATGACTTCAAGCGGCAGCAGTGGATCTTTGGCAAGGCGACCGATGATGTGCTGGCGGAGTTCATCGAACGCAAGGTTTACTGGCAGACGAAACTAACGGGCAAGACTGGAGTGTGGATTGGCGATCCAGCCGAGGCGCAGTATCTGCAGACGACCCCGGCGCACTTGGTAGAAATTGCCGCGCGACTGGTCGCGGCGCAGGGACTACTGCGGATTGAGGGCGAGTGGGCCGAGGCTACGCAAGGGCTCTTAGGACAAGCGGAGAGATTCGAAAGCACTCGGCGCGAAGCGGTGCAGGAGCTGGAGAAGAAGCACGCGTTCGAGCGAGCCTAGGGCCAGTTGGCGAGAAACGCTCGCGCCTCACAGTCCAGCTTTTGTCCCGTGTGGATTGTGATCCGATAGGCGGTGACTACCCGCAGGCCCGGCAAAACTGTGAGAATGATGCAGAGGATAAGTCCGGCCTGAAAAAGCGTTTTTCGCGGATCGTGTCGCTAGGGCGGCCAAGCGTTCCACATTCTGTCGGTAACGCGGTTAGGGGGAGTGCATCAAACTAGAATCTAGTGGGTTGTCGGGGCGCGGGCAAAATTTTACAATCATCTCGCAGAGAAGGCCGCGAAAAATGCGAAAGGGGTGGCGGCGCTTGGAGACGGCACCTTACGGGTGGGGTAGACCTTGGCGAGTCGCTCTGTTGTTCGTTTCTTTGACGGGCGCTCTGGCGGTCATTCCCGGATTTGCGCTGGCTCAAGATCAAAACGGTCAGACCCCGGCTCCGCCGCAAGAGAATCCTCAGTCCCCAGAATCTCCCAAGCCAGAAAAGGCTCCGGAGGAAGGGAAAAAGGAAGAGAAGAAAGACGAAACTGCGAATCCCGCGCAGGCCGCTGCAGACAAAACGAAAGAAGTAACGCAGCAGGCGGCTGAAGCCACCAAAAAGATGGGACAAGCGGCCCTCATCAAAGCGCGGGATTGGGAAAGTGGTTGGCTCACCGGGGTGTATGTGGAAGAAGGTCAAACCATGACTCCACTGACCCGGAAACAGCGCATTGAAATCTACCGGGAACAAACGCTCACCACGCCGGGAGCGTATATGAAACGCATGTTCGCAGCGGGGATTGATCAGGCCCGCGGGGTTCCATACCAATGGGACGACGGTTGGGACGGATACGTGGAGAGATTTGCATCGCGCGAAGGGCAATTCATCGCGGCCAACAGTCTGGCCGCTCTGGGTAACGCAGCCCTGAAGTATGAACCTCGTTACGATCAGTGCACCTGCAGTGGCTTTTGGCCCAGAGCGAAACACGCGATTATGCGCAACTTTCTTACCTACGATGAAAGTGAGGTGCATCTGCGACCACAGTGGGCGCTGTATGGCGGTTCGTTTGGCGGGGGATTGCTGTCGACCGCATGGAAACCTCATCCGCGCAATGCGTTTGCCGAGGGCAGCCGCGCCATGCTGGGGCAGGCGGGTTACGGCGCACTGCTGAATTTCTTCATCGAATTCTCGCGCGATATGAATCGCAAGATCGGCGCCAAACAGAAGAGGTGAGCTGTGCTAAGCAGGCGCAGTTTTGCCCGGCTTACGCGGCGAACCTAGGTTAAGCGGCAGATCGTCCGCGGGCAAACTGTGCGACCACTGCGCCGAGGGTAAGCAACGACATCATCGAGATAATTCCCAGCGAAATGACGCAGTAAATACACCAGACGCCAAGGACGTGCGCTTCGATGTTTGCAAGGTGCAGCGAGAATGCGAGTCCAGCAAACGTAGGGACGAGCAGCAAGCGGTATGCGCGGAGCCACGCCAAGGCTCCCATCAGTATGTATCCGGCGATGCCGACCGCTGCTACGGGAACTCCGGCGATCAGCGCATACCGGCTGTGATTGACGACGCCGCAGTCCCAACGCTCATTGATGCTGCATGGGGCGTCGCCATACATCCGGTAATGTTCGCGAAGGGCGAGAGAAGAAACGATCACACCCAGCAGGGCCAGAATCAGAAGCAAATATTTCATGATGCATCCTCAGGGCTAAGACCAGCGACAAATGTTACGAACACTTGCGATCCTATCAGGCGCAGGATCGGAGTGGACGGTTTCACCCTTCCGGTCACAAGGTGCAGGTTCATATTTCCAATCTTCACGCGCTGCCTCTTGTCGGTCTAGCTCTGAGCGCGGGAGGCAATGGCGCGGTGGAACTCGGAAGGTCTCGCGAAAGTTGCGTCGCACTTCATGCACTTGGTGGCGTCCGGTTCGATCTGTGGCAGCGTGTCGACGCGAGGTTCGACCCGTTCGCCGGCAGCAGGTAGAAGTCGACGACTTTGTAATCCTCCCCCCTGATTTGTTGAAAACGCGACAGGATAAGCTCGCGCTTTTCCTCGATGGGCAATCCACTGAACCTAGGAAAGATTGCGAAAGACGCTTTCATCCCGAACCGGTCGGCATCGGCGTTTCGACCACCTCGTCAAGAGGGTGGCGATTCGCTTCGGCTTCGTCGTCTACGATCTTCAGCTTGCGGTCGAGATCGACTTTCGAAATGATTCCTTCTTCCTCATTTTCGATGATGCGGCCCCGCCTTGCGATAAGGATTTCCTGCCTCGTTTTCAGTTTGTCGGGCCGCCCGCGAGATGTCCTGAGGGCTTTCGCTGCCTTGAAAAAGCAAGCAGGATAGGCGACGAAAATGAAGAATCTCTACAGCTGGGGGTAAGAAAACTAAGGCTTAAGAATACGGTCCCGGCAAATCCTGGAGAATTGTTCGCAGGGCGGTTTCAAAGGCGGTTCGTTCGGGGGGCTGGGCACGCGTCGGCTCCATAACGAGCTAACCGGGAAAAGAATGCGCCAGTGCCGATCCAGAATTCCGCGAGGGATTGCAGATTTTTTTTGTAAGTACGGGTGACCGTATATTCCTTTCCGCCTTTGACCCGCAGGCCACATTCTCCGCTGTGGAACGGCCTGATTTCTTCCACGAACCACGAATTCACGAGCACCGAGCGATGGATACGAATGAATCCGTAGGGCTCGAGCTTTTCGGCCACTACAGAAATTGACTCGCGCATCAAATGGGAACTCCCGTTCCGCTGCAGCGATACGTAGTTGCCCTCAGCCTGAACCGTGATCACGTCACCCAGATTGATGAATAGAATCCGTCCTTTGACTTTGATGGCGACCCGGGGAGACGGTAGATTTGCCATCCCCCGCAAATCTCGAAATGCATCCTGCGATCGCGAGGCTTGTTCTTCGGCGAGCGGCGGGAACGTGGGCCGGGACAGAAGACTCATGGCAGGACATCCAAAAATCGCTAAGTCCACAATGATTCAGAAAGTGGTCGGGGGCAATATCCACTTGACGAGATTTGGACATAGCCACTATGATCCGGCGAAATGAAGAGAGTGGCCTCCGGAATTCTCCCCGTGATTGCGGTCGACCGGAAGGGTCCGAAGCCTCTCCACCGGCAGATCTACGATGCCTATCGCACGGCAATCGTCGAGGGCAGCCTGCGGCCGGGGCAACGGGTTCCGTCAACTCGCGTACTTGCAGCGGAACTTGGAGTTTCGCGGTTCCCGGTTCTGAATGCGTATAGCCACCTTCTGGCGGAGGGCTACTTCGAAAGTCGCGTAGGCGCGGGAACGGTTGTTTCCGCTTCGCTGCCGGACCAGTTTAGTTCGAGCGCACCTGCGAGCGTTGCACGACTGCCGGCAGCGCGTTCCGTGCCCCGCCCCGGACCGCGACCGGTCGCGCACCGCGGTTCGTTCCTGCCCCATCGCGAAATATCCCCGTGGCTGCTGGGGTTGGGAGCATTCGGGGTGGGACAGGTGGCGTTTGATCAATTTCCACTCCAGGTGTGGTCTCGCCTGATCGCGCGCCATTCCCGGAACATGAACGCCAAGTCGTTTCACTACGGCGACCGAATGGGATTGAAGACCCTCCGCGAAACGATTGCGAGCTATCTGCGAACCGCGCGATCGCTGCGCTGCGAAGCCGATCAAATCATGATCGTCAGCGGTTCTCAGCAGGCGCTCGAGCTTTCGGCGCGGGTTTTGTTCGACCCTGGCAGCCGAGTGTGGGTCGAGGAACCGGGATACCAGCTGGCGCGGGCTGTCTTCGCCATGAATGGTTGTCATCTCGTGCCGGTTCCGGTGGACGAGGAAGGTTTGGACGTTGCCGAGGGCATTAAGCGCTATCGCAAAGCGCGGGCTGCGTTTGTTACGCCTTCTCATCAATTTCCGCTCGGCGTGACCATGAGCGCTTCGCGCCGTTTTCAACTGTTGGAGTGGGCTCAAAACACAGGATCGTGGATCATCGAAGATGACTACGACAGCGAGTACCGATATGAGAGCTCTCCGATCACGTCGTTGCAGGGGCTCGATGCCAACGCTCGCGTCATCTACATCGGGACCTTCAGCAAAGTCTTGTTTCCGTCTTTGCGTCTGGGTTATGTCGTGATTCCACCGGACCTGGTTGACGCGTTTCTCGAGATCCGCCGGGCAATGGATCTCTGCCCCCCGAGCTTCTCGCAGGAGGTGCTCGTGGATTTTATTGGCGAAGGGCATTTTGGGCGCCACATTCGCAGGATGCGCGTTCTTTATCACGAGCGCAGGGATGCCTTGGTAGCCAGCATCGCCAAAGAGTTAGGATCCATGGTCGAAGTGGTGGGAAGCGAGGCGGGTATGCATCTGACTGTCAATCTAGAAAAGGGTTCCGGCGATGTGAGAATTGCCGAACGAGCTTCGAACCAAAACCTTTGGATTTGGCCGCTGTCTCTCCACTATCTCGGCGAGGCGGCACGGCATGGTTTCATCCTGGGCTTTGGCAGCACCGCAATCGAAGAGATTCCGGGCGCTGTTGGCAAGCTTCGCGACCTGCTCGAAGCGAAGTGAGTGCTGCTCTCGACAAAAATCGGGCATCGCCTCAAGAAGTTTGCAACTCCAGCCGGGCCCTTCACGCTGCACCACACCCTGGCTGAATGCTGGAGCGATTGGGTGATGGCCATGTGCGCGCTTACTACGCTTGAGCCGCCAACTCCGTGCATTGTGCGGCAAACGCCAGTGCACTCCCGCTCAACATCAAACTTAAAGTATCGGCCAGACGATTCAATCCGTTTTGCGATGTCACCAGGCAGCGCACAAAGGACCGGCTCTGCAACCGTTCCTCCGCGTGTTCTGCCGTACTCACCGTTACACCACCGGCACGATGGAGGATTCTCTTTCAGCATGCCGACTGGCAGTGTCGCCGAAGTTAGTCGACGTGCTCCCCCTCTGCGAACTGCCCCTCGGCTGCAGGCAGCACGTCGCGCTCGCCGGCCATCCACACATACAGCGTCGGCAGCAGGAAGATGCTCATGACCAGGTCGGCGATCAAACCGCCGACTATTACAATTGCAAAAGGACGCTGCGAGTCGGAACCAATCGCATGTGAGAGAGCGGCGGGCAGAAGCCCCAAAGTCGCGACCAGCATGGTCATCATGATCGGCCGCAGTCGCAGCACGGCTCCATCGACCGCCGCGTCTTCGACGGAATAACGCCGCACTCGCAGCTGGTTGATGTATTCCAGCATGATCACGCCTGTTTGCACCGATACGCCGAACAACGCCAAGAATCCAACGCCGGAGGAGACACTGAAATTGGTGCCCGTAACGAGAAGAGCTAGCAAGCCACCGAAGCGCGCCATGGCCACGTTGGCCAAAATCAGGAACGCCCACTTGAAGGAGCGGAACATCATGTAAAGGATGATGAAGATCATGAAAATAGTGATCGGCAGCACAATCAGGAGCCGCTCGTCCGCCCGTTTTTTGCTTTGGTATTCTCCCTCCCACTTGATGTGGTATCCAGTCGGAAGCTTCACCTGCTTATCGACTTTGGCGATCGCTTCTTCGACTGCTCCGCCGAGGTCACGGCCCCGTACGCTGTACTTGACGGCAATGTAACGCTCGTTTGTTTCGCGATAGATCTCGGAACCGCCGTCCGCCACCTGTATTTTGCAGAGCTGGGCCAGCGAGACCCGTTCTCCAGTGGGCGAGAGTAAGCGAATCTTCTCGATGGCCTCCCTGGTATCGCGGTATTGCGGGAGATAGCGCATCACGAGGTCGTACCGCGCCTCTCCTTGCAGCACTTGCGTGAGGGCGTTGCCTCCGACCGCGGTTTGAATTGCATCTTGCACGTCGGCGACGTTGATCTGATAACGCGCGGCTGCGTCGCGGTCCACGATCACGTTGAGGTTGGGCTGGCCGAGAACACGAAAAACCGCCAGGTCCTCAACGCCTTTCACCCCGCGCATGATGCCGACGATCTGATCGGCTTTTTGTTCGAGAGTCTTCAGATCCTCGCCGTAGATCTTGGTGGCGAGTTCTCCTTTCACACCGCTGACGGCCTCTTCCATGTTGTCTTCAATGGGTTGCGAGAACCCCCATTCGACGCCGGGAATCTTGTCGAGTTCGCGCTTCATGGCGACGATCAATTCGTCTTTGTCCTCGTGGAAGATTTGCCGCCATTCTTCCCGGGGTTTCAGGTCGACAAAATATTCGGTATTGAAGAAGCCGGTGGTATCGGTTCCGTCGTCGGGACGCCCCACCTGACTGGTGCATTGCGGGACTTCCGGGAAGGAGCAGAGTGCGATGCGGGCCTGGTTCGCCACCCGGATACCTTCGTCCGGACCAGTGCTCGGGGCAAGCGTGCCCCGGACCCAAAGTGCGCCTTCGTCCAGATGAGGCAGAAACTCAGACCCGATCACTCCGCCGAGGGCAAGGTAGATCGCGAAACAAAGGCCGAAAACACCCACGCCGACCGTGATCATCCGGTGACGGATCGCCCAGCGGATCGCGATGGCGTACCTCGCAGTCAGGAACTGCATGGCGGGGTTGTGCCACTCTTTGGCGCCTTTCGCGAAAGCGTAACTGGCCAGCACGGGTGCGATCAGAATCGAGAAGAGCAGAGCGCCCGCCAAGGCAAAAGCGACCGTCCAGGCCATAGGGTGAAACAACCGGCCCTCGACGCGTTGCAGAGTGAATATCGGCAGATATGCGGTGATGATGATGCCGATGGCGTAAAAGACGGGACGCTGGACCTCGTGGGAAGCATCGCTGATTTTTTCGGTAGGCGTTTTCGTGCCATTGGCAAAACTCATGTGGCGGACGATGTTTTCGATCATCACCACCGCGCCGTCCACGACCATGCCGAAATCCAGCGCGCCGAGAGACAGAAGGTTTGCAGGAACGTGTTTCAGGTCCAGACAAATCGATGCAAACAACAAGGAAAACGGAATCGTAGACGCAACAATGAGGGCGGCCCGGAGGTTGCCGAGGAAAATTATCAGGATGATCGAGACCAGGATCATTCCTTCGGTCAGATTGTGCAGCACGGTGTGGCTGGTGAAGTGCACGAGATCGCTGCGATCGATGAAAGGAACGATCTTTACGCCTGGAGGCAGGATGCGATCGTTCATCTCCTGGATTTTTTCGTGGAGGGCTTTGAGAGCCGGATCGGCGGCCGCGCCCTTGCGCAGCAGGACGATGCCGGAGACCACGTCGTCATTGTCAACGATCTTTCCGTTTTCCTGGTGAATCACTTCGCGATGGAAAGCGCGAGCGAACTGGCCGAGCCGTATCTTTGGGCCCTGGGAAACGACAGCAACGTCCTTCACGCGCAACGGTGTGCCGGCCTTGGTCAGAACGACGGTTTGCTCAATATCGTGAACGTGATCGACCATGCCCACTTCGCGGACATTAATCTGTTGCAGACCCTCTTGAATGAAGCTGCCGCCGGCATTGGCGTTGTTGTTAGTCAATTGTTGCTCGACCTGGGTCAGGCTCAACCCGTAGGCGATCAGTTTGTTGGGGTCGAGGCGAACCTGGTATTCACGGGTGGGTCCGCCGAAGCTGGCAACGTCGACGATATCGGGGACGGACTTGAGATTCTTTTCGACGACCCAGTCTTCGAGGTACTTCAACTCCATCGCGTCATAGCGGGGGTTGGTACTGCGCAGGGTGAAGAAACAGATCTGGCCGACGGGGCTCCAGTCCGTGCCCATCTGGGGCACCACACCGGGAGGAAGTATCACCTGCGCCAGGCGCTCCAAGACGCGCTCGCGGTTCCAGGCATTATCGGTTCCGTCTTCGAAGACCAGTTTCAGGTCGGACAGTCCGAACAGCGAGAAGGAACGGAGATGCACAACGCCCGGTATGCCGTTCATCACCGTTTCCAGCGGAATCGTGACTTGTTGCTCGATTTGTTCGGCCGAGATTCCCGGCCATTGCGTGATGATTTCGACGTAGTTGTCGGCCACGTCGGGATAGGCCTCGATGGGCAGATTGTGAAACGAAATGATGCCCCAGACAAACAGGACGAAGGCCAACCCCAGAACGAGCAAGCGATTGTTGAGCGCGAAATCGACGACGCGGCGAATCATCTATGCACTCACCTAATTGCTCTAACCTTTATTGTTCGACCGTGTTTTGCAGATCCAGTGCGTTCGATACGACTTGATCGCCCGGCTTGATTCCAGAGACGATCTCCTGCTGCTTGCCCGACAACATGCCGCCGGTGACGACTTCCACCCGCTTGAAGTGAGCATTTCCCAGCGGTGCGTAGACCCACTCGCGGTCATGAAGGTGCAGGATGGCACTGGCGGGAACGGCAGGGCGGGTTTCCGGCTGCTTGCCGTAGAAGGTGGCCGTGACGAACATTCCGATGCGCATCTGTCCCGGGTTCTTCAGCTCCAGACGTACTTTCGCAGTGCGAAGGTTGGGATCGAGAACTGGCAGGATGTTATCCACGCGGCCCTTGAATACCTGGTTGGGATAGGCATTGAGATGGATATCGGAAGTGTCGCCGACGCGCACGGAGTCGAGGTCATTTTCGTGCAAGTCGCAGACGATCCAGACGTACGAGAGATCGGAAATGGTGAAGAGATTCGGACCTGACAATCCCTGGATGCCGGCCGCGGTGGTGACCTGCTGATCGGTGATGACCCCCGAGATAGGCGCTGTGATGTCGACGATGCCCGAAGGATGGTCTTTGTCGATGCCAAGCAGGTGCAACTGCTCGGTGGCTGCATTAAAGTCGGCCTTGGCGTCGCCGGCGGTGTCTTCGGCCTGCTCCAGAGCGCCCTTGGAGATAGCTCCGTGTTCGTAGAGAAGCTGGGAACGTTCAAGCTGTAAGCGAGCCAAACGCTCGTCGTTCTCGGCTTTCAGATACGTCTGGAAGGCGCCCGAGACGTCATTGCTGCTCACCTTCAGCAGCAACTGCCCCTTCTCGACAACATCGCCGAGTCTTGCCTTAATCTCGACGACTCGTCCGGCAGCCAGAGAAATCACTGGTACTGCGCGTGTGATATCGGGTTGGACGACTCCGGTCACATTCAATCGAGGCACCGTCCTATGCTCAACCGCGCTCACCAGTGGAAACTGGTCGGGGTGGTCCACTTTGAAGTTGTTGGCGTCGAGGTCAGGCTCGACGGCTGTTTTGGGTGGCGCCTCGGCCTTTGGGTCGGCCTTACCTTCGTTGCAGGCCGCGACCGCGAGCGCGAGGAACAGGCAGAGAGCGGTTAGAAAGATCCGGGATAGAGAGTCAGTCCTCATTGGATTACCTCTTGGCCCACTGCCAAATTCATCTGTGCCGCCGACGTGAGATAGGCACCGATCAGATTCAGGTAGCCCAACTGCACAGTGCGGTATTCATTCTCCGCATTCAAGAAATCCAGCAACGACGCGGCGCCATGCTGGTAGGAAAAGAAAATTGTGTCGCGCACGCGCACCGCCTGCTCCAGATATTGGCGCTTGTACGGGATCAGCAGGTGGATGTTGCCGTTTAGGGCGGCATAAGCGGAGTCCACGTCGCTATAGACCTGGGTCTCGACGCCTGCGCGGAGCTTCTCATTGCGCTGGATGTCGATTTTCGTGCGCAGCTTCTCGCCTTGGTTACGGTCAAATATCCGAAGCGGCATGCTGACGCTGACGCCGAGCGTGTTAAGGGCGTCGGGGTTGTTGAACGAACCGTTATGCGTAAACCATGCGCTGATCGTCGGATCGGTAGAACCGTCGGCGTTGGCGAGTTGGTAGTTGGTTTCCGCCTGTTTCACCGATAGCACGGCGGCGCGAAGATCGGGACGCACATTCAGTGCGTCTTGGCGATAGTCGTCGAGAGAGAGGAGATCCTCGCTGAAGTCGTACCGTCCTTCGACGTCGAAGTTGTCAACCGGCCTGCGGTCATTTAGTAAAGCCAGCAGGTTAATCTTCGTCGTCCGGAGGTTGACCAGAGCGGTCTGAAGGTCGGATTCGTATTGGAGCCGCTGCAGTTCGAGCCGATCGAGCTCAAGGCGGGCGATATCGCCAGTCTGAAAGCGGTCGCGGCTGATTTTCAGGACCTTGTCGTAGTAGTCCAGATTGTCCTGGGCCAAGCGGAGCGCGGCCTTTGCCTGGAGAACTCCGACGAAGGCGCTGCGCAGGTTGAAAAGCAGATTGCGTTCCGAGTCGGACTGCTGTGCACTGCCGATGGCAGTGCCTTGTTGGGCACTTTCGAGGCGCAACCCCCGCTTGTTCCGCCGCTCGAACAAGTAGCTGACTCCGGGCGAGATGAAGGTCCCGGAGAGGGGCTTCCACACTCCATTACTCGGAGTAATCTGGGTTCCGTCAGCCGACAAGGTGAGGCTGGGGTTAGGGCGGAGGTGGGCCGTGATTTCTTCCGCCTTCAGTTCGTCGATGTTTAGCCGCCCCGCCAACAGAGTAGGGTTCGCTGCTTCGAACTGGTCTCGAATCTCCTGCCAGGTGGAACGGTGCTGCTGCGCCTGCGATATCCGGGTGAGACATGCTGAAACCAGAAATGCCACGAGAAAATGAGCCCGCCGGTAGCGAATCACCGAAGCGGACTTAACCATCCCTGAACTTTCTTTCCTTAAGGGTACCGGCTTAAAAAAGGTCATTCCGTTCTTTAGCAATAGCGGTTCAAGTGGTCCTCGCACTCAGGCGGACTTCTCCGCGCTGGCTCATCTATGACTGCCGCCATGCGTCTTGGCACGCTTCCGGCGATCGCGACGCTTTGGCAGACGCGAGATGAACTTAGAGAACCCGGCATACACCATTCCGAAATACACGAGGGCGGCCAACAGACCGACGGCAGCCAGGACGTAACGATTCAGGCTCTCCAGATCCATTGCGCGCCCCGACGAGCCGGTTGCCGAGAGTGCTCATCGTTGTTCATAGCCGAATGCCCTCCTCAAACCACGCGGTTTGTTGAAGCCGTGACCCTTATTTATCCAAAACACCTCCTTCAAGGAAGACACTCAAAAGGTGTCAAGCAGCGATATTTTGATTTCCAGGCTGGCCTCATTCACGAAGTTCTCAGTGGCGTGGACCGAAAGAAACCAATCGGCGTTGGCACGATGGCAATAATTCGATTGCGCCCCAATCTTGCGGATAAATCGTTTGATTGGAGTCGTAGAAGGAGGAGACCCATGGGATAATCGAACGCTTAACGCCAAGTCATGCCTCATTTAGAGTGGATCTGGGAACGGAGGAATCGTGTTCCCATTCTTCTTGCCAGTGGTGCTGTCGTCCTGGCCATCGCCGTCGTGGATTGGTGGACGAAGCCTTACTTTTCCCTGGGCTTTCTCTATCTATTCCCCATCATGCTCGCGGCGGGGTACCTTCCACGCTGGGCGATTGTTTTGTTGGGCCTGGCTTGCGCATTGCTAAGCGAGCGTTTCAGCAACCTTGATCCGTCGGACGCCAACATCCGGCTAGGGTTTGAAACTTTGGCGCTATGCGGCTGCGGCCTATTGATCTCCGAAGTTCTCCGTAACCGGCGCTTAAACTTGGAGGCCCAGGAACGGATACGGGTTTTGGTCGAGACGAGTCCAGCGGCAATTGTGACGGTCGATGAGCGAGGTTTTATCGAGTTGGCCAACCGCGCGGCCGCGGAACTCATGGCTCCGCACAATCAAGAGTTGATTGGACAACCGATCGCTGCGTTTTTGCCCGAGCTCCATCATGCTCTCCGATGGGAAGAAGGGCCGCAATTCAGGACCTCGATGCAGTGCCGTGGCCGTCGTGGCAACGGAGAGTCTTTTCTCGCGGAAGTGTGGTTTTCCACCTACAAGGAAGGCAACGCCCCGAAACTGGCTGCCATCGTCGCCGACGTCACCGAAGAGCAAACTGCCCCGGCTGGTTCGGGTCCTGCTGCGTTGGATCAACAGGAGCGTCCAACCCTCAATGACCGAGAGTTGGAAGTGCTCCGCCTGGTTGTCCAAGGTTTGGCCAATAAGGAAATAGCATCACGCATGAACATTTCCGAAAGCGCGGTCAAGAATACCCTCCAACAATTGTTTGGAAAGACGGAAGTCCGTACTCGAAGCCAACTGGTTCGGGTAGCGCTCGAGCGCTACCGGGATCTCCTGTAGAGCTCTCGCTTCGCCGCCGCGCTCTGGAGGTTCTTCGCGAGAAGTTGGACAATCCGGAAGTTATGCTCGGCCAGACGTCGTCTTCCACGAAACTTGGCGGAACCGATTAACGAGAAACGCGCTTGTCGGAAATGATGGCTCGACGTTCGGTCAACGCCGAAGAAATCAGAACTGGGCCGGAGACGCGCGTAAGGAGAAGCCGGCTCGAATGAGTCGATCACAAACCGCAAGAGCTCGATAGGGGTGGCTTTGGATCGGGTTCAAACCAGATCCTTGAAATACTTAAGCGCACTCAACGTGTCCTGCTTCTCTCGGTTAGGAAAATCGGCTCCGAGGCACCTTCCACGGCCTTTTCTGCCGTGGAATGACCATTTCCGTATCCCCAGGTTGTGCAAGCGGCAACGCGGAACCTATCCATGGACGAGCTTCGACCTACATGCACATGCCCACCAGGACAAGATCGTGGCAGGATATGGGTATGGGGAAAGAGAATCCGCTGTTGGTTCTGGCGTCGGGAGACGATCCGCAGTTCGCGATGCTGAACCACCTGCCGCACACAGTATGCGGCGAGGTTGCCGCGTGTGCGCAGGCGGGGAAGGACGCGACGGTAATTCTGCAATGGTCGGGAACGCGGGAGTTGCTGCGCGGATCGCTTGCGACCTGCGGGAAAGTTCGCTGGGTACACTGCCGGGCCGCGGGCGTCGACAACCTGCTGTTTCCCGAACTCGTGGAGAGCGAAGTCCTGTTAACCAATGGCAGCGGCGTGTTCAGCGCGTCCCTCGGGGAGTTTGTACTGGCCGCGATTCTGTATTTCGCGAAGGATTTCCGGCGCATGGTTCGCAACCAGACCGCAGGTGTCTGGGAACCGTTCGACGTGGAAGAGGTTGGTGGACAGACGGTGGGGATTTTGGGATACGGCGACATTGGCCGAGCCGTGGCGAGCCGCGTGAAAGCCGTGAATTTGCGTGTGCTCGCGACGAAGCGGCATATTCCCGGATCGGCCGATCCGCTGGTGGAGCATTTCTACAAACCAGAACAGCGACTGGAGATGATAACGCTCTGCGACTACATTGTGGCGACAGCCCCATTGACAGAGGAGACCCGGCACATGATCAGCGATGCGGAATTCGCGGTTATGAAGCCGACGGCCGTAGTGATCAACGTTGGACGCGGGCCCGTCATTGATGAGCCGGCTTTACTGCGTGCGCTCACGGCCAGGCGGATCAAAGGAGCCGGATTGGATGTGTTTGAGCACGAACCGTTGCCGACGGGACATCCGTTGTACAAGCTGAAAAATGTCTTACTCTCGCCGCACTGCGCCGACCACACGGCCGACTGGCAGGATCAGGCAATGCGCTTCTTTCTGGAGCAGTATGGCAGGTTTCAGCAAGGCGAACCGTTGAAAAACATTGTGAATAAACGGTTGGGATACTAACAACTAAGGAAGGCTCCGCCCCCTTGGAAGGGCGGGGGTGCCGCGGTTGTTTCCGGTCGAGCGTTCTCAAAAGCGGCTGCTGACTGCGCAACCAGTTGGTTGCGGCTCCCGGATGAATCGGACACCAGGTGCCGAGTGGAAAGACGGACGGAATCCTTCCCGCGGCTGCGTGCTTGAATCGTCACCTTCGCAACTGATGGCAGGCCGCGAGTTCCTTGGCTGTGTTGGCTCTGCCAACTTTCTCGATTTTGTTCGCGAGGCAGAGGAATCCGTTCATAAATCCAGTCCTGTTCGTTTCCATTAATTTGGGCGAGCAGCCGCTGCACCATCCATATTATTAATATTTCATCCGAAGAAGCCCCGAGCCGTATCTTGTGCGGCGGTGGGGAGACCGATCAGAGCCATGGTCTTTGCCTTGGCGTAGTCACAACGGATTCCATCAAGAGGCTTGGCTGCCGAGTGTGCCTGTAGAGCGCCGGTTTTCTGATTCGTGACGTACGTGCCGCGCCGCAGTCGGTCATGCATGGTGATGGAAAATCGGGGTTGAGAGATGTGGAACACAGGTTCTTTCCTGGCCCCTTGAATGGTGAATCTCCGTGACAGAGCTCTCGTCCCAGCCCATCTCCTGTTGCTAGGCCGAAAGATGAGCCCTGAAGAATGAGAACGAATGAAAGCTATTTGTGCGCAGATCGCAGGAAAGAAGGACCGTGAGAGCTTCATACTGCTCTCAGGAGCTCAACGACCTGCTCGACAATAAGGAGCACAGACTGGAGAGAGCTTCTTCGGAGCCGGATTCATCCAAAACGCAAAGGTCAGCGACATTTTTCATCGGTCCCGAGTCTGCGCTTACTGCGCCCGCTCCCAAACTAACCCGTTTGACACTTGCTCATCATTCGTGTGCATCAGGTACCAGAGTCAAGGCAAAGACCAAAACGTCCCGATTGCCCCATACCCGGCTCCCTGCCGGCCAGCTCTCTCTGTAACATCCTCGAAAGTGCCGTCCCGCTTCTGGTGATAGGGACGATTCCAATAGTTGGGCCCAGTTTTCTGCCAGGATTGTGCCCTTGGTCGCCGGATCTTTAATAGGCGCTCCATTTACGAGAAGCAGATCCAGCCTGCCATCATTGTCATAGTCGAATAGGGCACTCCGCCCCCATGGTCTGTGGCAAATAGTGCCTGGGCGTATGGGACGCCATGTACTGAAAATCCACTCCGAGTGCAGAGGTAACGTCCATAAAGTCGTCGTGGTTGGGGACCTTCAGTGGACTTAGCTGGTTGCTGCGCAGGGAGCGCCCCACTCAGAATGACAAGCAACCCCAGTCTCTCGAGAAAACCCATCAGAGCGGCATATTATAGTGTCATTTCCGTGCTGAGAAGCCTCCGGGTCGGACAGGCACTGCGCCACGACGCTTGGTCGGATTCGAATGCGCGATGGCTAAAATTCAACAGGGCGACTCGACTGCGCCGGACATCAAAGAAAGACACCAAGGCGGTCCCGTGAAGATACAGGAAAGAGCCGAAATCCAGGGCAAGAAGAGATTCTTAGGCGTTCCCATTCAGGATTTCGAGAAAGCCGGTCGCGAGCAATTGATTTACCTCTTAAAGGCGGGGCTAAGCCCTGACTCAACAGTCATCGATTTGGGCTGTGGCGTGTTGCGCGCGGGGTACTGGTTGATCCATTTCCTCAACCCGGGGAAATATTGCGGAATCGAGCCCAGCAAAGAAAGATTGGAGATAGGTAGTCAGTACATACTAGAACCGGACCATGTGGAAGCTAAACGTCCGAGATTCGACACTAACGCAGACTTTAATACATCTGTGTTCAATGAGAAGTTCGACTTTTTTCTAGCATACTCGGTGTGGACTCACGCGTCGAAGGCGCAGATCAAGGCGATGCTAGAAGCCTTCGGTCGCGACGCGAAAGAAGGCGGAGTGTTTCTCGCGACCTACTTACCTGCAAATTGGAGGCATTGGGACTATCGCGGAGAAAACTGGCATGGCACCAGTCATGAATCCGACGTGCCCGGTTGCATCCACCATAGCTCTGACTGGATCAGTGCGAATTGCAAGCTTAGAGGATTGACCGCGCATAGTCTTGGTCGAGACAAAACTCACGGTCAGTCCTGGCTCAGAATCACCCGAAGGAGTACTTAGTAAACTGAGGTCCATAGGCCGTCGCGATCACCTTGACAGTAAAAGCTTCGCAGCCTATGCTGACCAACATCTGTTTGTATTTCTTTGCCCCTCCGAAGAGAGAGTGTTAACTGTATGGCACTTTCGTGTTTGTGTGCGCCAGAACTCTTCGATGCATTTAACAAACCAGCGCTAATCATGGGACATCCCGGCCATGAATTAAAAGTGCTTGGCTGGATCTCAGCATACAAGCCGCGAGTCTATGTCTTGACCGACGGATCGGGACGAGGTCTTCCGCGGCTCCATTCAACCCAAGAACTGCTTACTCCGTTGGGGATGAAAACGGACGCGGTGTTTGGGCTCGTTTCTGACGCCAGTCTTTATGAGGCGATCCTCACTCAGAAGATCCCCTGGTTCCTGGCCGTCGTTGATCGCATCACACAATCACTGCTTAGAAACTGTATTGACCTTGTTATCGCCGATTCGATGGAAGGCTTCAATCCCGCGCACGACATCTGCAGGACGCTTGCAGATGCCGCGGTCACCGCCGCAAACCGTAAAGCCGGCAAACAGATTTCAAACTACGCGTTTTGCCTGACGGAATGGGAGCATGGGCGCCAGGAGCAGCATGATAGTTCATGTGCGCATTTCGCCTTAGACGACCGTGCCCTGGACAACAAACTCCGGGCAGCCCATCAATATACTGAATTGCGAAATGAGATTCATCAGGCACTGGCAACGCGAGGGCAGGAGTACTTTCGCATCGAATGCCTGAAAAAAGTGTCCGAACCTTTTAGCGCATGGGCGTACTCCGGAAAACCTCAATACGAAGTTTGTGGAGAGCAGCGAGTCGCGGAAGGTACGTATCAATCGGTGATCCGATATGAGGAGCACATGATGCCCATTATTCGTGCGATTCAGAGTCATGCGACCGCTTCAGAACGGGTCAATCCAGTCACCTCCTAGGGAACGACACACGGATACGATGAGCCATCCATCCGAGGTTCAGCCTTCCCAGTTGAAAATACTGATCACGAACATCGTATTCGATGGCTACACAGGAACTGAGATTGTTGTCCGGGATCTAGCTTCCGAACTCAAGCGGCAAGGGCATCAGCCGTTCATTTTTTCCAGGAAACTGGGGCCAATTTCGCGCGAGGTCCAACACCTCGAGGTTGAAGTAACTTCAGACTTGGCAAGCCTTCGGACTGTGCCAGACATTATTCATGGCCAGCACCATCCGCCGTTTATTGAGGCCCTTCTGCGATTTCCGGGCGTACCTGCCGTTTCGGTTTGTCATGATGCCACTTCCCGGCACGATGAACCGTTCCACTATCCCCGCATTTTGCGCTATGTCGCAGTCGATGAAAGATGCAGGAAGCGGGTCGAGAAAACTGCCGGGATTCCCTTATCAAGAATTACAGTCATCTTGAACGCGGTTGATTTGGAGCGGTTTCGAGCGCGTGAACCGTTACCTTCCAAACCAAAACGTGCGCTCATTTTTAGCAATCAAACCGGACAGGTGCCCGCAATTCGGAGCGCCGCTCGGCGCATGGGACTTGAGCTCCAAGTCCTTGGTCTGGGGGCGGGAAATGCAGTTCCAAATCCGGAGTCCATGCTTCCTCACTATGACATCGTGTTCGCAAAGGCACGATGCGCGTTGGAGGCGATGGCGGTTGGAAATGCGGTAGTACTATGCGATTGCGGAGGTTGCGGCCCTATGGTTACTTCCGAGAATTTTGACAGCCTCCGGAGCATGAACTTTGGCCAGGGGGTGCTCTTAAATCCTTTGCAGCGAACTCACATCGAGGCACAGATCGAGAGATACAACTGTGATGACGCTACCGCCGTAAGCCAACGGGTGCGAGTCGAGGCTGGCCTCCGCAGTGCGACACAACATTGGCTCGCGCTTTATGCCGATGTGCTGGCAGAGTTCCGCGAAACAAACATTGGATCCGCCTTGGAGTTCAGCGCACTATCGGACTACCTTCATCAGTGGAACTACGAGGCGAGGGTAGACTGGGAACGAGAACAACTGCAACGGCTGCAAACAGTACCCTTGGTGGGAAACAATCTTGTCCCTCTAGGTAAGCGTGTTCTGACCTGGTGGAGAGACCGCTAGTCCCGTTTAAGCGCTAAATGCTTCTAGAAGCACAAGGTTACGGGGTGTTTCTTACGATGCGGTAGTTAGAACTTAGTTATAACAAGAGACATAAGAAGCCTTGGCTCTCTTGCTACAGTTGAGCCCCTCCGCTTTAACGGCATGCACGTTCGAAGGTGGACGCTTCGATCCCAACGATGCTGTCCGACGAAGTGCCGTTGACCAGGTCTTTCCCGCAATCCGGAGCCAATATGTAACCGAAGCGCAAAGGCGAACCTCACTAAGCCTTTAGTTTAGGTAGACCAGTACTGCATTCCGCAATCGCGCCATGGTAAGTGAGCCGGCGACTTACTGCCAAGCAACTCGGCGAAGTTAACAGAGTTGATAAATTGATCAATTTTGCACAGACTCCGATTTGCAGAAGTCCTAGATTGGAGCACGCTAGAAAAGGACGTCGCTGTGTAGGGCTTTTCAGGAATCGGCGACTCTTGCACGAGTCGAATGTCCAGGCGCTCTTAACTGCCGTGTGCAAGTCGATTGCTCAGAACCAAGTGCTCTGCGCAGCGCCCAGCAAACGGAACCTGTTCGAAGTCTTCGCGACATATAGCGCAAAGCAGTGCCTCTCATGATTGATTCTGGTTGGGCTGTTGCTGCGCGTGGCCGCGATATCCGCGTTTGTTGTGGTATTGCCGGGGCCGCTTACTAGCAATAGCGGCATTCACTACATCACTAAGGAGTCTTCTCGTGAAAATATCTACAATCTGTTTCTACGTGTTCGCCGCCTCTGTTCTTTTGAGTGCCCTCGCCCACGCGCAAGCATTTCGCACCTGGGTGTCGGGCACCGGTGATGACGCTAACCCGTGCAGCCGGACCGCGCCGTGCAAGACTTTTGCCGGAGCTATCTCGAAAACGGTTGCGGGTGGCGAGATCGATGCCTTGGACGCAGGCGGATTTGGCGGTGTGACCATCACCAAAGGGATTACGATCGATGGCGGCGGAGGGCAAGTCGCCTCCGTGCTGGTCAGCGGCACCAATGGCATAATCGTGGCAGCACCAGTCACCGACGCAGTCACGATCCGCAACCTTTCTATTACCGGGATTGGGTCTAGAATCCCTTCTATTAACGCGATTGGGTCTGGAATTGACGGAATCAGGTTCATCAGCGGAAAGAGTCTGCACGTTGAAAACTGCACCATTTCTGGTTTTACGCAAAACGGAGTTAACCTCAATCCCACCACCGTACCGGGTACCGGGGCACCGGTGACGCTGGTGAACGTCATTAGCCGCGACAATACTATGAACGGCCTCAGCGTGATCGGGTCGGGGTCGCGGGTATCGGTCACCATCGACAAGTCTCATTTCGATTCCAATGGGAACGATGGCGTTATAGCCGCCGACTTCACCCGGCTTGTGGTGAGAGACAGCGAGGCGTCTGGAAACGGCGCGGTCGGATTCATCGCTCAAGCCAATGCCGGGGACACCATCATAAATATTACAAATTCTACAGCCGGTAACAACCTGACTACCGGAATTCAAGCGGGAGGAGGAAGTGCCCTTTCAGTGGTTCGCCTTGCGGGAGTCTCGATTTTGAGCAACGGGGTGAACGGTTTGGCTGTCGGGGCGAACGGCTCGATTGTGTCATTCGGCGGTAACTACAACTCTGGTTCGGGGTCGCCGACAGCAAGTCTGGCACCTCAGTAACTAAGAGGTGGCTCATCGAATGCCCCCGACTAGGCGTCGGATACATGCGAAAGATAAAATGAGCTCGTGATTTCGAGCGAACTCTAACCCTCATCTGCGCTAGGTGGTTCATCTGAGCTCGGACCGATAGGTCGCTCTTCCGTAGCAACCCATTCGAGCTTGCATGCAGGTTTCTTTGCCTTGGCGGCACCGACTCTGAGGGGATGTCCATAAGCTGGAACGACTTCCATATTAGCGACAGCCGCAGGCTTCTTGAAACCGAGGCCAAGGCTCCGCAAGGCATTTCGGATCAATGGCTTAAGCTGCCGCCTGAGATTGGTTGTCGGGTTGCAACCAACCGTCGCAGGCTCAGCCTCCGCTCGGGTATTTGGCAACGCAAGCGAATGATCGGCGGACGCCCACGATCCTGTGTCCTTGACTTCGTGACCGAAAATGTTCAATCGGTATCCCTTTATCCGGGTCCTTCGATGTGCAGCTATTGCTTTGTTTGTCGCGATGGCACTTGCAGGAATTGGGCACATTATCGTTCCCGGCCTTTCCGGTTTACAGTCTCAGATGGTTGCAATCCTCGTATGTGCCTCGGTTGTCTTCCTGCTAACTTTCGGATTGCTCAAACCGGATGTTACCGAGCGCAAGCGAACCGAGGAGATGCTTCAGCACAGCGAGGCCAAGTATCGGGTCTTGTTCGAGGATTCGGCCGATGCGACTTGGCTGATGGACGAAACGGGCTTTCTGGATTGCAATTCGGCAGCGTTGCAGATGTTCGGATACGCGATCGGCACAGAGATGCTGCACCCGGCCGACGTCTCACCACCGAGCCAACCCGACGGCACGAACTCCAGGACGGCGGCCGAACGAAAGATTGCCGCCGCGTTTCTGAATGGCAACGAACGCTTCGAGTGGTTGCACCAACGCAAGAACGGCAGTACTTTTCCGGCCGAGGTTTGCCTGACTGCGTTGACTCTGAGCGGGCGGCCTAGGTTACTCGCCACGGTGCGCGACATCACTGAGCGCAAGCTCGCTGATGACGCTCTGTTGTTGAAGACGGCGATGCTCGAGGCGCAAGCTGAGACGACAATTGATGGCATCTTGGTCGTAGATGAGTCCGATCACATCGTCCTCGCCAACAAGCAATTTGGTCTCGACTTCGGAATCCCGCAAGAGGTGCTGAGCACGGGCGACGATCTTATCGTGCGCCAACACTTTACCGATCAAGTCGAGGCCCCTGACGCCTTCGTCAAGAGGGTCAACTATCTCAATAGCCACCGGAGTGAAAAGAGCAGGGATGAGCTGAGGTTCAAGAGTGGCAAGATCTTCGACCGGTACTCTGCTCCGCTGGTCGACTCAAAAGGTCGTTATCGCGGCAGAATTTGGTACTTCCGCGACATCACTGACCGCAAAGTCGCTGAGGAACGAATCCAGTTCCTGGCATACTACGACGCTCTGACGGGATTACCCAATCGGACCCTTCTCCAGGATCGTCTAGCCAAGGCACTGGCTGGCGCTTCCCGACGAAACGACAAGGTGGCGCTTCTGTTCCTCGACCTTGACGGTTTCAAGATCATCAACGACTCGCTCGGTCATTCGGTCGGCGATCTTCTCTTAAAACAAATCGCGGACCGTCTTAAGCGTTTTTCGCGTGATCAGGACACAGTGGCTAGGCTAGGGGGCGACGAATTCCTGATCGTGTTGAGTGACGTAAAGGACATCCCCGACGCAGCAGTTGCCGCCGAGCGGCTGATGGATGCGATGACTGGCGGATTCGTGGTTCAAGGGCACCATCTCAGCGTCAGTTGCAGCCTCGGCATCAGCATCTTTCCGGAACATGGTGTGGATGGCGAAACCTTGATCAAGCATGCCGACGCTGCGATGTATAGCGCAAAGGACAATGGACGGAACAATATTCAGCTGTTTACGGCTCAAATGAATGCGCAGGCAGTGGAACGACTGGCTTTGGAGAGTAGTTTGCGTCGGGCGCTCGAAAAGAAGGAGCTCTTTCTCGTGTATCAACCCCAGATGGATGTCGCTACCGGGAAGATCACCGGTCTTGAAGCGCTGCTTCGATGGCAGCACCCGGAATTAGGTCTCGTGCCACCGGATAGGTTCATACGAATTGCGGAGAACAGCGGCTTGATTATTCCCATCGGGGAATGGGTACTTCGAGCGGCGTGCTCTCAAGCACGACGTTGGCAAGACGAAGGAATTCCTGCGGTGGTGGTGGCAGTGAACGTTTCAGCAGTCCAGTTCCGCCAGCCCGGTTTCTGCGAGCTCATCAAGCGAGTCCTCGAAGAGACTGGGCTCGCGCCGCAATACCTCGGACTGGAGCTCACGGAAGGCCTTTTGCTGGCCGACGCAGACGTCACGTTTGCAGTTCTTCAGGATTTGAAGGCCATGGGCTTGTCGCTGGCAATTGATGACTTTGGGACTGGCTATTCCGGCTTCAGCTACTTGAGGCACTTCTGGGTCAGCAAGCTTAAGATCGACCGTTCCTTTATTCGAGATGTCGCCGTGAATCCTGATGACGCGGCGATCACGGCCGCAATCATCAGTATGGCGAAGAGCCTGCGGCTCAAAGCCGTTGCCGAAGGGGTAGAGAACGAAGCTCAAATGTCGTTTCTGCGAGCACACCACTGTGACGAGATTCAAGGCTACTACTTCAGTAGGCCTCTGACCGCCGAGAAGGCTGCCGACAAGCTGCGCGACACAATGATGCAGGCGTTGTCTACGAGTGCCTAGGCGAAATAAAAGCTCAAAACACGGAACTGAAGGTGAGCAAATGGATGACCGATTCAGAATCAAGGAAAGCGCCGCACTCTTGCGGAGCGTCTTTCCAAATTATCCCGACGTGCGAGACGGGAAGCCCACGCCGAACCTCGAGGAGTTCTTGCAAGATTACCGCACCGCGGAAATTGGAAACGAACTAACAGCAGGAAGCTTCTAAGGCTCCCCGGGCGGCGGAATGCAACGAATCGACGATCTGGAGGGCAAAGCTGAACTTACAGTCCGTGAACCTGCTAAGCGTGAAGGTAGCTACGAACCCAGTTCTCAGGGCAGATTGATTCGCGACTTATATTCGGGACTTATAATCTGGAGCGGGCGCACCAACCATGACGCGCGAAATCAGGCTAATATCGCGAAATCAGGCTAATATTATGATGATACAAACGGGAACACCCGGATAGAAGGCAACCGATACGGTTGTTTTACAATCAAAGCGCGGGAGATAATGCGATGCAATTGCTGCTGCCAGCCATATTCCGTTCACGCGCGACGAGAGCCATCGTTCTTGCACTCGAGATTCTCTGCCTGGGAACTCTCCCGGTTCTTTCCCAGGATGTCCTTACCTATCACAACGACAACTTTCGCGACGGTCTCAATGCCAAAGAGACGATCCTGACCCTGGCAAATGTGAACTTGGCCTCATTCGGCAAGCTTTTCACCATTCCCGTCGACGGGCGCGTGGATGCGCAACCACTATATTTGTCCGCCGTCACCATCTCCGGGGTCAAGAGCAATCTGCTCATCGTCGCCACCGAACACGGTAGCGTCTATGCATTCAACGCCGATACCGGCGCTAGAATCTGGCAGATCACGACCCTGAAGCCGGGTGAAACCACTTCAGACAACCGCGGTTGCGGTCAGACTGGGCCCGAAATTGGAATCACCTCGACTCCGGTGATTTCCCGTCCGGCGACTTCTCATCCCGTCATTTATGTCGTGGCTATGTCGAAAGACAGTTCTGGGAATTATGACCAGCGGCTGCACGCCCTCGATGCCACTAACGGCGCCGAGCTCTTCAAGGGCCCCGTCGCTATCCAAGCCCAGTATCCAGGCCACGGCGACAATAGCCAAAACGGCAACGTGGTCTTCGATCCTGGTCAGTACAAAGAGCGCGCCAGCTTGCTTCTGGTGGGCAACACGGTGTATCTGGCGTGGGCTTCGCACTGTGACTTCCGTCCCTACACGGGATGGATCATGGGCTACAACAGCCAGACGTTGGCGCAGAGTGTGAGGCTAAACCTGACTCCCAATGGCAGCGAAGGCGCGATTTGGGGTTCCGGCGCGGGCATGGCCGCTGACTTAGGGAGCAACATCTTCGTGCTCGACGCCAATGGAACCTTCGACCCGACCCTCAATTCGTCGCAGTTCCCCGTCAATGGCAACTACGGCAACGCCTTCCTCAAACTCTCAAGCAGACTCACTGTGATTGACTACTTTGAAGAGTACAACCAGGCGCAGGAGAACGGCAGTGACACCGATCTCGGCTCCGGCGGAGCTCTCCTGACGAATCAAAAAGATTCGACTGGCATCTTGTGGAATCTCGCCGTTGGAGCCGGTAAGGACGGCAATCTCTATGTCGTTAACCGGAATAACATGGGGAAATTCAATTCGACCAGCAACAAGATCTACCAGGAACTCCCGGGCGCTCTCCCCGGCGGAATCTGGTCCACGCCTGCTGCATTCGGCGCCAACATATACTACGCCCCGGTAGGTTCGCCACTGCTGGCATTTCGGTTCAAGAACGCGAAGCTCCTCTCTGGTCCGGTAGCACGATCTAGCAATTCCTTCCCCTATCCGGGAGCAGCTCCTAGCATTTCTGCCAACGGAACGCAGAACGCCATTGTGTGGGCAGTGCTAAATGGTAATCCGGCCGTGCTTCACGCCTATAACGCCGTTACTCTGGTGCACCTCTACGGCTCCAGTCAGGCTGCCAACAATCGCGATCATTTTGGGAACGGCAACAAATTCGTCACCCCGACCATCGCGAACGGCAAGGTCTACGTCGGCACCACCAACGGCGTCGGCGTTTTCGGCCTCCTTAAGTAAAAAAGAGTCTTCTTTTCGGCGATGGCAGCGGCCGAGATCTCCGCACCGAGCGATCTCTTGGTTATCTCACTGGGCGCCTTCGGCAATAAACATGCGGCCCTTTACTGCGCTTTGCCTGATTGGCTTGATCGCCCGATAGGCTGGCGAATCATACCAGGCGCGCGCTTGCTCAGCGCTTTCGAAGGCGATCACAACAATGCCCTGTGGCGCTTGGCCATCGAGGCTGTGGGTCTTGCCGCCCCTTACCATAAAGTGGTAATGGCCATCGAAAGGTGCCAGCGTTCCCGGTACCTTCTCTCCATATTGTTTTATGGCGGCGAGGTCGGTTATTGCGTCAGCTTCCGAGATGATGTACGCAGGCGGCGTCTTGAGCTGCTGGCCATGAATCGTCCTGCCACCAGCGGCGCCGATCGAAACGCCGGCCAAAACTGCCAGCGCCAGTTTGAGGTTCGTTTTCATAGGTTCAT
>Ga0209006_10000558_pt1 | contig 34925 bp, 31 predicted proteins | sample JacPin_JW_Ref_O2_FD_188567 | JGI IMG/M metagenome (GOLD analysis project Ga0209006, IMG submission 188567) | Forest soil microbial communities from Algoma, Ontario, Canada - Jack Pine, Ontario site 1_JW_Ref_O2 (SPAdes) (version 2) | ecosystem: Environmental > Terrestrial > Soil > Boreal... | reverse complement strand
ATCCCGATATATCTCACACTGTTCATCAGGGTTCTCCTCTCGTTGCGCTTTTGGTTGTCTGCTTCTCACAGCACAACCGCAGCCTACATCGAAAGGGGCACCCTTTTATAATGCGTGCCCCATGTCTCGCAAAAACCATCGAGATCTGAGCCCACCCAGTGCCAGGCCCTTATTCGCGGAACTAATCGATTCGCCTCGTGTTCTACCCAGTAAATCTCATCCCAGAGGTGCCCCCGTGAGACATCTAGCAGCGTTCTTCCTTCTCCTTTCCGGAACAGCGTTCGCCCAGGAGTTCTCCTGTCCAGATGGACAAGCCGACGTCATGAAATATTTCGTCATGTCGCAGCAGGACCGGGCCGACGAATTCATGAGCGGCTCCACGAACTCCATCTATACCGATGTATTTCCCAATGCGGATTTTGCTGACGAGGGTTACTGGTTTTGGCTGAAGAGTGCGACCGCAAACGGCTTCGACGTAAAAGCCTTCGACAAAACCTATATCTACATGCGCTCCACCGAACTCGTCTGGACAAATAACACAACGTTCAAGCGCTTTGCGCACGATCTGCCGATCGCCGCGCGTTGTGTCACGGAGGGCCAACCCGGCCCGGAGATCAAAGTCCGGGACACTTACTTCCGCTATTACTCCTCCTGCGACCCCTACAAGCAAAGCCATCTAGGCACGTCGGTCAACGATCTGGATGCGCCTCAGCTAATGGAAACAGGAGGCAACATCGGGCAGGTATGGACCCGAGTGCTGCACTACCGCTACAACTGCAACAACGATTTTCAGCAGTGCGCCGACGAAGAGCAGTTCTACCTGGCAAACGGATTCGGAGAGTGGCAATGGAAGCATTACCACAATGGCGCGCTGGTCAATTCAACTCTCATCAATAACCTGGAGCAGGGCAGCACCGACGCGACCCTGCCTTGTGCGGATAGTTACGAACCCCGTACTCCGCCGTCTCAAGCTGAAGGTCGGCCCCCTGAAGTTCGTTGATAAGCCCGCTGATTTCGGGCCTTCATCTCTTCCCGAGCGCAGCGCGCCGGCTGCTAGAATCCGCTTAGCATGGCCGCAGCCCGCCAGCCCGCGTTCCCTCGCACCATCTTCCACGTCGATATGGACGCCTTCTTCGTCTCCGTGGAAGAGCTCTACGATCCTGCGCTGAAGGGCAAGCCGGTGGTCGTCGGCGGCCAGCGTCACGAGCGCGGCGTAGTCTCCGCCGCCTCCTATGCCGCGCGCAAATTCGGTGTGCACTCGGCCATGCCGCTGCGCACCGCGGCCAAGCTGTGTCCGCAGGCCGTCTTCGTCAACGGACATCCCGAGCGCTACCGCGAGTGCTCGGAGAAAGTTCACAAAGTTCTGTGCGCGTTTTCTCCGCAAGTGGAAATGGCCTCCATCGACGAAGCCTACCTCGACATGACCGGAACCGCGCGACTGCACGGCCCTCCGCTGAAAGCCGCGCACGCTCTCCACTCACGTATGAAAGCGGAGACGCGGCTGAACTGCTCCGTTGGAATCGGCAGTTCGCGCCTCATCGCCAAAGTTTCCTCAGGGCAGGCCAAGCCCAACGGCGTGCTCTGGATTGTTCCCGGCGAAGAGTCAAAATTCCTCGGCCCGCTCGATGTGCGCGAGATTCCCGGCGTGGGCAAAGTGATGGAAAGCCATCTGCACGCGCTCGGCATCAAAAAAGTCGCCGACCTCGCGAAGCTCGAAGAAGGGGAGCTCGAAGACCGTTTCGGCAAGTGGGGTCTGGCGTTAGCCGGCAAGGCTCGAGGCGAAGATGCCGGAGGATGGTTTGACACCGAAGTCGGTGAAGATACCGGAGCTAAATCCATCAGCCACGAGCACACCTACAACGAAGACACCGCCGACGTCAGCCAGCTCGAAGCCACGCTCATGCGGCTTTGCGAAATGGTGGGCCGCCGTCTGCGCGAATCAAACCTTCATGCCCGCACCGTCCAACTCAAACTGCGCTATAAAGATTTCACCACCATCACCCGCGCCCACACACTGGCAGCTCCCACGCAGCTCGACACGGAAATCTTCGAGCAGATCCGCGCTCTGTTTCGCAAGAACTGGAAAAAGGGCATGCAAGTCCGTCTGCTGGGAGTGCAAACCTCGTCATTCGAATCCCTGCCCGAACAGATCAGCCTGCTCGAAGACAGCCGCCAGCAACGCTGGAAAGACGCACTCGCCGCCGCCGATCGCTTGCGCGACAAGTTCGGCGAATCCAGCGTCAAGCTCGCAGCCGGCATGCGCGGAACCTTCCGCGAACGCACCCACGAAAATCCCGCAGGCCTGCCCGGCAAAGGCAAACGCGAGTCCTAAAATTACTTGCGTAGAGACAGCCGCCTCGGCTGTCCGGCCTGGGCGAAGCCCGGCCGATGTGCAACGGCCTTTCGACCATCCCCCCCAAAAAACGAAGGCCGGGTATCCCGGAAGGATGTTCCGGATCCCAGCCTGCGTTTTCCTTCAACTTGTCAATAAGAGAGCGAATTCCCGTGGGAATTCGCTCTCGTCTGATGTGGATGAGCCGAGTGATCTGCCCGAGCTAGTTGCTGGGAGTCGCGCTCGGAGTCGTGCTGGCGGCCGCAGCGCTAGTCGGAGCCGCGCCCGTCGCCGTCACGCCGAACCGCGCCAACCGCGGATAGAACGGCGTGACCTCAAACGGCATCTTGTCGCGCGCCGAAGTGATCGCGACCGGGGCCGTCTTCACCATTTCCGCCTTGTCGTCCCAGGGATTGATCTTGATGCGCCCGCCCAACGGCAGCGCCGCGATCTGATCCAGCTTATTCACATCCAGCGCCGGACCCTGCGTCGAAAGTCCGGACAACCGGGTGACCGTGCCGCCAGACGCCAGCGGATTGCCCAGATGCGTGGTCAACAGAGCATTCATCGTGCCTGCGCGCTGTTGCAGGATCTTTAGGAACAGTCCAACGTTGTCCAGCTTCTGCGCGTAAGGCGAATTCTTCAGCAGCTCCAGAGCTTTCTTGTCAGCTGCCGCTTCTTCTTCCGGAATGTGCCGGAAGCCCAGGTTCTGGTACGTGGAGTCGTCAGAGAACAGCATGCGATCGTTGAACGCAAACTGGCTGCCCAGGTTGTGGCCGAGAATAATGTGCGCCAATTCATGGGAAAGAACCGCCGCCAGGCTGGCTTCATCCGGCAGCACGTCAATCAACCCTCGGCTGATGACGATTGTGTTCCCCACGCTGAAGGTTTCAAGAGGCGCCGTCAGCAGCACGCGTGTGCGTACTGGCCGCGGCAGGTCGATGTTGTTGGTGACTTCCAGGTTGTTGACCACCGTCTGCAGAATCTTGTCGACTTCGCCATCCGGCGCCAGCAATCCAGCGCTGGTCAAGCGTTCCACAACGTTGTCTTCCGCCTGCTGCTGCCATACCCGCTCCGCCTGCAGCGGAGACGCATCCTGCGTTGACGCGGTTTCATCTTTCACGCTGTCCACTCGGATCTGCGTGAGCTCGTCGTCCTTGCCACCCTTCTTCAAATCGTAGCCCCAGATGCGGGTCTGCGCCTTGAATGCGATTCTGTTCTTCGCGCCCGCGCTGAAGTCGCCTTCTTCACTGTAGATGTAAGACGGAACCCAGTAGCCCGGGATCAGGTTCAAGCGCCAGCTGTCCATGTGAAAGAAGTAAGTGTTCTTCACGCCCTGAGAGTAAGTTCCATTCAGGCGCACGATGTTGAAGTCCTGGTCTTCCACCCACACGCGGCCCAAGAAGCGGCCTCGTCCGGATTTCGGTTTCGGTTTCACGTCAAACACCAGGCAACGCACATCCCCCAGAAATTCGCGGCGGATATAGGTGAAATCGTAGTGCTCGCGGTCGAAGTCGCTGCGATCGGCGTACACCATCCACGAGAAGCCCACGGGCTGGTACTCAACCCTGTAGAGCTTGTGGAAGCCGCCAAGCAGGCGAGCCTGCATGCCCTCTTTTTCGTCGTCCTTCAGATAGTCCTTGCGGTCGACGGTCTCTCCCATGTCGAGCCGGCCGAGGAAGTAATGATCATCGCTCGGAACCGGACCCAACTGCGGGTCAGACGACAGATTCTGCAAATAGGTCTCGACCACGGGCGTGCGTTTCGCCAGCATCTTCATCAATCCATGCTCGCGCAGGATGAACAGATTCACCACCTGATCCATGGTCACAGGCGCCGGCTGGACGGAGGGGGGCTCGGGTTCAGCGAGCGGTGCCGCCGCGGCCTGGTTAGACTGCGTGGCCGCTGGCTGCGAGCTGTCCGCCGGTGCCGGGTTAGCCGCTGGCTGCTGTGAGGCATCCGCCGGTGTCGCTGGAGTCGTGTTACCGCCCGTCGTGGCCGCTGGTGCGGGTGACTGTGCGGGTGGCTGCGCGGATTGTTGATCCGCTGCTTGCTGCGCTGCGGCGCTGATGCTTACCAGCAGGGCCGCAGTGATCATCCATTTCGAAGTGCGCATAACTCTATTCTCCAAGCTCCTGTTACTCAGGTTGCAGTTCGCCAATTCGTTTAATTCTTACTTCGGCCAATTTCGTGAGAACTTGCTCACCCTAATCCAAACTTCAGTACGCCTACCTCAGTACGCCAGCTGAAACACCACGTGTACCACCGCCGTCGAATCTACCGGCAGTCCAGCCCGCATCGCCGGCTTAAAGCGCATCTTGTTGGCGGCGGCCATGGCGGTCTCGTCCAGCCCATGTCCCAGCCCGCGCACGACTCGATTCACGTGCAGCGATCCGTTTGCCCCGAACATCACTTCCAGTAAGACCTCACCCTGCAGCTTCAGGTTGCGCGCCTCGTCCGTATAAGCCGGATTCGGCTTGTACGTGATTTCCACCGGCGTGGTTGCCGCGCCCGCATCCAGCAGCTGAATCTTCGGTCCGCCGTGTACCACCTGCTCCGCTCCAAACCCTCCGGTCGCTACTCCCGCCCCATTGCTGCGTCCGTCGCCTTTGCCCGCGGTTGCAATGCCGCTTCCAAAATCCGCGCTGGCCACCGTTCCCTTAATTCCTTTTGCTCCGCCCGAACCGTTCCCCTGTCCCGGACCCACCGGCATGTCAAAGCCGCCAGCAGCCTGGGCATAAAGCTTCGCGCCCGTCTTGCCCGTACCCTTCAATCCATTCGGATCGCCAAACCCGCCGGTCTGAACTTTTTCCACCGGCGCATTCACCGTCGGCGTTTTCGAACTCCCGCCAAAATCGCCCGTATGCACCAGCTGCGGACGCGCTCCGCCCACTGCCAGCTTCAATTGCGGCGCCGCAAACTGGTTCACTACGACCTTCGGTGCTTCCACCGGCTTTTCCACTTCATGACGTATTTCGTGCGGAACTACCAGTTTCGGCGCGTCGAACACCGGCGCCGCCGCCAGCAGCTTCACCTTTTGGACTTGTGGCCGTACCTTCATCGGCGCGGGCGCGCGGCTCAACGACGGCGTCGGGATCAGTTCCACCACGTGATATTGTCGCAGCGTCAGCTTCTCCGGCAGGATCAGATTGAGGTTGATCAGGAGCAACAGCACAATCACCACGATGCTGTAGCTGGTGACAAGCGCCCGCCGGTCGATCTTGCGTTCGGGCAGAATGCCGAGTTGAAAATTGCCTTGAGCCGTTGCCATTTCTATTTTTCTCCGAAGGTACCCGGCCAGGGTGATTACCGGGACTGGAGTATTCAAAATAAGGGAATTGGGACAGGGGGTAAACGTGTCCACGGCCCTTGACCTTAGGTAACCAAAGGTGGTTCCGTCCAGAAACCAGTGCCGAAACGGGCGACCCACGCCATCTCGCCCCTAGGAACCCGGCTCCGATGGCAGGAACCGTAAGAAAACCGCAATATTCAGGTGACTTTCGTAAGCGCAAACAGCGGCAGAAGCAGCAGAAGGACAAACGAATGAAGAAGAATTCAGGAAGAAACGAAGGACAACTGAGGCCGGGGCTGGCTCGCTTTTTCTCAATGTTCGCGAAAACCAGCAGCCTCAGCTCGTTATGATGTCGGCAAGAACAGAAAAGGGCCGGCCAGCTTGCCGGCCGCTCAAGAAGTTACGGAGGTCCTCCCCCTCCGCCACGAAAAATACCCAAACAGCGGAATCCCCGCCAGAATCACCAACAATCCATACCCGGAATTCGGCCAGTTGTCGGCGAACGTGTAACACAAAAACGCCGCCGCCACGATCACGAAAAGCGCCGGGACAAAAGGATATCCCCACGTACGATAAGGACGCTCCATCCCCGGCTCGCGCACCCGAAACACAAACAGCGTGCTCCCGGTGATCATGTAAAACAGCCACTCCGCAAAAATCGCCAGCGAAAACAGCTGCTTGAAATTCGCGCCCAGCAGCAGCAGCAGAATCGACAGCAGCGCCTGCACCACAATCGCCGCCGACGGCGTATGAAACCGCGGATGCACGTTTGCCAGCTTATGAAAAAAATATCCATCCCGCGCCGCCGCATACGGCACCCGCGCCCCGCTCATAATCGTCCCATTCAGCGTAACCAGCATCGACAACGCCATCCCCAGCGAAACAATTCCCGCGCCCACGCTTCCCAAAATCAGCGCCACCGCATCCGACGCCGGACGCGGCGACGCCGCAATCACCGAAGCCGGCAGCACATATTGCACCCCCGCATTCATGAGCACATAAAGCACGCCCACCGTCGCGACTCCAGCAATCAGAGCAATCGGAATGCTGCGCTCCGGCCGCTTAATTTCCCCCGCTACCATGTTCAGGTCGTTCCATCCGTCGTAAGCCCACAGCGCCGCCACTAGCGCTGCCATAAAACCAGCGATCCCGCCTTTTGCCCCGGAAAACGTCCCGGCAAAATTGTGCCAGCCATGTCCGGCCACGTTGCGCGCTCCGCCAAAACACACCACCACAATGCCCAGAATGATCACCACCTTGAGCATCGTAAACACCAGCTGAAACTCTCCTGCCTTCTTCACCCCGATGTAATTCAGAAAAGAAATCAAAATGGCAGCCGCAATCGCGACAAGCTGTCCCCAGGTGACCGCAATCGGCGCCGAGATGATGTTGCTGGAGAAAAAAGAAAACACCGAAAACGTCCCCAGGATTCTCACCAGTCCGGTCACCACCGTAGCCACCGAAGCTGGCTTGGCGATCACGAACCAGGTCCAGGCATAAAGAAATCCCGCGAGCGGCCCATACCCGTCGCGGACATACACATACTCCCCGCCCGCCTGCGGCTTCATCGCGCCCAGTTCCGCATAAGTGAGCGCTCCAAAAAAGGAAAGCGCCCCACCCACCACCCAGGCCAGATACACCAGCTTGGCCGACCCCACCGCCTGCATCATCTCCGCCGGAACCAGAAAAATCCCGCTCCCAATAATGGTCCCCACCACAATGGCGGAAGCGTGGCTCACCCCCAGATCGCGCGAGAGTTCAGGACGGCTAGTTGTGTCGTGTGCGAGCTCTGGCATGTTCGAAGCGTGCCAGTATACGTCAGAACCGCGGAAGAAGTGCCGCCACCACCTTGTCATCCTGAGAGTTTGTGACTTTTTGAATTTTCGACGATTTTGTTGTCGTAACTGTTTCGTTTGCCATCGATTCTTGGCAACTTCGAAAAAGTCACAAACTCTGAGCGAAGCATCAGCGCCCAAAGGACGGTCATGCGCAGTCGAAGGATCCCTTGTCGCCCAGACAGTACCTATCGAGACCTCTTCCGCCCGCCGGGTGCCCCATTTCTCGCGTCCTTTGCGAGACGTGGGGATTTTGGGTCGTGCCTGACTTTCAAACTAATCTACCGGGTGGAATCGTGAACCAGAAAGCAGGGCCCTCATCTACTTCTTCGTCCCCTTCTGATCTTGCCCGCCCTGGTGAAGGATCAAGTGCGTCACTTCGCCCTTCTCGTTCTTAAAAAACTCCACTTCCGCATCGACGACTTTCAGGAAAAACTTCGTCTCCGATTCTGCAAACAACGGAAACTTGGGTTGCCCCGTTGCCTGCGCCATCAGTTGAACACCTTCGAATGTCACCGCAATCGCGAAGTCCGGCGTCAGTTGATACGTTCCCACGTACGCCCCCAGAACGGCCGGCGATACCGTGATTTCTTTTCTCTCGGAAAGCAATACCACCTTCTCCCCGTGCGCCACCTGCGCCAGCGCATTCGCGATCGTTTCCGGCACCCCTCCGTTCAGATTCGCCAGCACTACCACCGTCAGCTTGTCCTCCGGATAATAGGCAATGTCCGTGTTGAAGCCCTCAATGCCGCCACCGTGTTCGATCACTTTGTGCCCGTTCACCGCGTGCACCGCGAGCCCAAATGCGTAATCGTTCTTGAACGGCGTTGTCATTTTCGCGAGCGAAGCCGCGGAGAGCAGCTTCCCGCCCATCAATCCCTGCTCCCAGCGCAGCAGATCTTCCGTAGTCGAGTAGAGCGCCCCGGCGGAGAAAGGGATGCTCATGTCGATATAACCTGCGTGGATCGTGCCTTTGGCGCTGGGAGCGTAACCCGAAGCGCGATGCAGGATGATCGCCGAGTTCGAATCGTATCCCGAGTCCTTCATCCCCAAAGGAGTGAGAATATTTTCCTGCACGAATTCACTGTAATTTTGCTGGCTGATCTTTTCGATCAGGTAACCCAGCAGCACGTATCCAGAGTTGCTGTAATTCCATTTCTCTCCCGGCTGAAATTCGAGTGGCTTGTCGCGAAACCGCGCCACCAGCTTCTCCGGGGTAGTCGCAATCGCTTCGGTAGAGGCGTAGTCAGGAAATCCCGTAAAACTTGGAATGCCCGAAGTATGCGTCAGCAAATTGAAGATCGTCACCTTGTCCCACGCCGCCGGCGCGTCGGTCATATATTTCTTCACCGGATCGTCCACCTTCAGTTTTCCGCGCTCCTCGAGCAACAGGATGCACGCCGCCGTGAACTGCTTGGTGATCGAACCCAGCCGGAATTTGCTGGCCGGAGAATTCGCAACTCCCCATTCGAGATTCGCAAATCCGTACCCCTTGCTCAGCAACACCTTCCCGTCGCGAGCTACCAGCGCCGCTCCCATGAACTGTTTGCTGTCCACATAAGATTGGACCACCTGCTCCATGCGAGAAACGTTATCCTGCGCCAGGCACGCACTCGCCAGCAACAACAAGATTGCAATCCGTCGATACACCTGTGCTCCTTAGTTCACCAAGTCTCTGAGGCTTCGCTCGTGTCCAGCTGTCGAGGATTTGTGAGACAGCTTCCAGCGAAGCGCGACAATTATAGTCGCAGAAAACAAACCCGCATTCCCGACGGGACGACTTCCCCGACCCGAGGTTCTACTCCCGCACTTCTCCCAGCGCGAGACTAACCCCATAGCCGATCGCAAACGTAACGCAAGTCCCCATCATCACCCACCACGTCCACGGCACCCGTGTGCCCAACCACAAATAAATTTCCACTCCAAACCCAAACACCATCCCCACCATCGCGCCGCGCTGGTTCGCCCGCCGCGTCAGCACGCCCAGCAGAAACACTCCCAGCAGCGCCCCATACGCAATCGATGCAATCTGCAACCCCACTTCCACCACGCGCCCGACTTTATTCAACGACAGTACCGCCAGCGCAAACAGCAGCAGCGCCCAGAATAAAGTCGCCACGCGCGACAGCCGCATCTTGGTCTGCTCTTCCGCCAGAGGACGAAAGCGCACGTAGAAATCCATGATCAAACTAGACGACAGTGAATTCAGCGCCGCGCTCAAATTCGACATTGCCGCCGCCAGAATCGCCGCAATCAGCAACCCCGAAATTCCATGCGGCATGCGGCTTACGATAAACGTGGGATAAATCCGGTCCGCGCGCCCGAAGCTTGCCGATGGCACGCGGTAATAAGCCCACAGCATCACGCCCACAATCAGAAACAGCGCAAACTGAAAAAACACCCACACGCCGCTCGAAAGGAGCGCCATCACCGATTGTTTCTGTCCCCGCGCCGCCAGCAACCGCTGCACGATGAGCTGATCGGTCCCGTGGCTCGCCGTGGTGAGAAACGCCCCGCCAATCACACCCGCCCAGAAGGTATAAGGAGCCCAGAAGTTCCAGCTGAAATCGAACACCTGCAATTTCCCCGCGTTCGCCGCTGCCGCATGGATCGCCGCCCATCCCCCCGGCACCAGATGCAGAATCGTCACCAGCCCCACCAGCGTTCCACCCACATAAATCGCGGTCTGCACCACGTCGGTCCAGATCACCGCCGCCAGCCCGCCCTCAAACGTATAGACGACCGTCAGTGCGGTAATAATCGCAATCGACGTCACCTCGCCCGTCCCCAGCGCGATCGACACTACAATCGACACTGCATATACCCGTACTCCCTCTGCCGCCGCCCGCGTCAACAAAAAAAGCCCCGCCGTCAAAGACCGCAGCCCGCGCCCGAATCGCCTCTCTATCAGCTCATACGCCGTGTAAAGATCGCCGCGAAAATAATGCGGCAGCAGCACGAAACTGATCACCACGCGCCCCACCACATACCCCATCACCAGCTGCAGAAACGTAAAGTTCGTGTCGTAAGCAATCCCCGGCACGCTAATAATGGTGAGAGTACTGGTCTCCGCCGCCACAATCGAAAGCGCAATCGCCCACCACGGAATATCGCGCCCCGCCAGAAAATAATCCCGCAGCGAGCGCTGCTTCTTGCGAAACCGCAGCCCAAACAAAGTAATCCCCGCCAGATAAAGCGCGATGATCAGATAATCAGTCCGGTTCAGTCCCATAGGTGATCGGAAGCGCTGATCAGGTAACGATGATCAAGGAATGATCAAGCCATTATGTCGGGTACCGGGACGCAACGCGAGTGAAACTCTATGGACCCTCGCACGGTCCGCAGCCCTCTGGTCCTGAGGTCCCCCGAAGCGAAGAACCGGAACCGAGAAACCAGAAACCAGAAACTGGAAATCGAGAACTGCCCCCTGTGATAAAAATGAACCGCGTGCCCTACGTCCTCGGCATCGACGGCGGCGGTACCAAAACGCACTGCGCGGTGGGCGACGAATCAAAACTCCTTGCCACTGCAACCGCCGGACCCAGCAACGTTCTTCGCGTCGGCGAACCCCAAGCCCGCGAGTCGCTGCATCAGTCCGTCCGCCAGGCCTGCGCCGCCGCAGGAATCGCGCCCGCACAAATTACTCACACCTGCATCGGCGCCGCCGGAGCCGCGCGTCCCCCAGTCGCCGAAACAGTTCGCCGCATCCTCGCCGAAATCCTGCCTTCTCCAATTCACGTCGTCGGTGACATGGAGATAGCCTTGGAAGCCGCATTCGGTGCGGGTCCCGGCGTCCTCGTCATCGCCGGCACCGGCTCCATCGCCTACGGCCGCGATCGCCAAGGCAACACTGCGCGCGCTGGAGGCTGGGGATACGCCATCTCCGACGAAGGTTCCGCGCACTGGATTGGCCGCGCCGCCGCCGCCGCCCTGGCGCGTGACATGGATCGAACAGAAATGCCTCGAACAGAAACGGATCGAACCGACGCAGACTCCAAGTCCCGCGCCGCACTGCAAGCCTCGCCCCTAGCCGCAGCCCTGCTGAAAGCCTGGAACGTCGCCTCGCTCGAAGATTTCGCCCGTGCCCCCGCTTCGCCGAACCCTCCCGACTTCGCCGCGCTCTTTCCCGCCGTCCTCGCCAGCCCGGAAGATTCCGCCACGCAGATCCTCGCCTCCGCCGGTGCAGAACTTGCTCACCTGGCTTCAGTCGTGATCTGCCGCCTGTTCCCGCCCAGCCGAACCTCCGAGCCGAACCTCGCGGCATCCGCGTCCATCCCAGTGGCCATGGCTGGCGGGGTCTTTCGTCATGCCACACTCGTCCGCCAGGTTTTCTACAATCAAGTTCGCTGGCTCGATCCCGGCGTGCAAGTGCACCCGGAAATCGTCGACCCAGTCGAAGGCGCCTTGAGCCTAGCCCGCAAAATGTAGGACGGACACTCTTGTCCGTCGCCTTTGACTTTGTTGTTGATCTTGATCTTGCCCTGCTGTTGAATCTGAATCTGTCGCCATGAGTCCCGAGCCATCCCAACCCGAAATCACACCCGACGGCTCAGCCCGGTCAATCGTGTCTACGCCCGACCACCTGGCCCGAGCCACCGACCCCGCCCTCACCCCAGACCTTGCCCTCGCCCTGCTCCAGCGCCGCGACCTGCCCAGCGACGTCGTCCAGCAAGTCACCCAAAACGCCGGAGTCATGAAATCGCGCAAAGTCCGCATCGCCGTAGCCGCGCATCCCCGCGCCCCGCGCCGCATCGCGCTGCGCCTGATCCGCGAGTTCTACACTTTCGATTTAATGCAGTTCGCTCTCCAGCCCGCAGTCGCCGCCGACCTGAAGCGCGCCGCCGACGACCTCCTCGTCAATCGCGTCGCTTCAACCACGCTGGGAGAGCGCATCGCACTGGCCCGCCGAGCCTCGGCAAACGTGGCCGCCGCCCTGCTGCTCGACAAAGAAGCCCGCGTCTGGCAAACCGCTCTCGAAAATTCGCGCCTCACCGAAACCGCCATCGCCCGCGCGCTCCTCCACGCCGGCGCCACGCGTGCCTTCGTCGAAGCCGTATGTCACCATCCCAAGTGGTCGCTGCGCCCCGAGATTCGGATCGCCCTTCTGCGCAACGAAAAAACTCCGCTCTTGCGCGCCACAGAATTCGCTCGCCGTCTCCCGCCCGCCCAACTGCGCGACATCCTGCACGCGTCCCGCCTACCAGAAAAAATCAAAAATGCCTTGCGGAAAGAATTGGAGTCGAAGTCGAAGTGAGATTAAATTGCCTTTCTTCTACTAATCCGGCGAGAAAATAAAACAAGGAACTGACACCTGAGCTCTGAGCCCTAGTTCTCTCAGCGCCCGCCGCCAATCTCGAAAATCGTCCCGGTCGTGTAAGAAGCCGCCGGAGACAGCAGCCACAACACACCCTCGGCCACCTCGGCCGGAAGACCGGCTCGACCCATGGGAATACTCCCCATGAGCCGCTGCAGCCGGTCCGGAGCGCCGTTCGCGGCGTGCAGCCCGGTCTCAATCAATCCCGGAGCAACCGCGTTCACGCGAATCCCTTCCGTCGCCACTTCGCGCGCCAATCCAATCGTAAAGCTGTCAATCGCGCCCTTCGACGCTGCGTAGTGCACCCACTCGCCCGCCGACCCTATATGCGCCGCGCGCGAAGAAATATTCACAATCGCGCCACCGTTCCCGCCGTGCCGCGTGGACATCCGCCGCACCGCCTCCCGGGCGCACAAAATCGCGCCGCAAACATTCACCGCCATCACTTCGGTCAATGCCTTCGCGCTCACCGAATCCACGCGGGCAAACCCGCCAGTAATCGCCGCGTTATTTACCAACGCTTTGATCGGTCCCAGTTCGCGTTCCGCCGACACGAACAATCTCATCACACTTTCTTCGATTGCAACGTCCGCCTGAATCGCCACTGCCCGTCCACCCGCGGAAATAATCTGCCGCACGACTTCCGCAGCATCGTCCGCCCCCGTCGCAAAATTAACGGCGACACCATACCCTCGCTCGGCCGCAAGCCGCGCGACGGCCGCGCCAATCCCCCGGCTCGCGCCAGTCACGATAATCGTGCCCAACGCATCGCTGTTACTCATGGCGCGAGCCAAACTTCGAATAAGCTTCCCACTCTTTTCTGTCGGTCATTCAGAGGCTCTCTTCTGCCTGTCATTCTGAGCGAAGCGAACAATCCCTGCAACCCTGCACCGGCATCGACGGGAGTTGCACAATGCTTTTAGCTTTCCTCCCAGGCCGCCGTCCGCGCAATCTGAAATCCGAACTTTTCTCTTCTGACTTGTCTTCCTGGGCCCGCCGCGCCCGCACGTTCGTAACCTTCCCCTGCCGAACCCCTGCCCTAAAATCAAACTTCCATGCGCGGATACCTGCAAGCCCTTTTCGACCAACTCTGGCCTGACAAACCCTGGAAGCCTGTCTCTCGTCTGGAAATCATCGCCTGGCTGATCTTTTACATCGGATTCCTGATCTACGCCTTCAATGCTCATGGCGCAGGTCTATTCATCGACGCGGCTAACATGGTCGTCCACGAAGGTGGGCACAATCTCTTTCGGTGGTTCGGCGCCACGCTTTGCCTCTGGGGAGGCACGCTGTTGCAGTGGCTGGTCCCATTTCTTCTGGCCGTATATTTTTTCAGCCAGCGCCAGGTCACGGGTTTTATTTTCTGCGCATTTTTCTTTTTCGAGAACTGGCTCTACACCGCCACCTACATGGCCGACGCCCGCGCCATGGACCTGCCCCTGGTCACCACCGGCGATCCCGATTTCGCCGAGCACGATTTCCACGCCATCTTCACCAGCCTCGGCGTCCTCGACCACGACACGCAAATCGCCGCCTTCGTCCGCCTCATCGGCTGGTGTGGCATGGTCGCCTGCGTAGCGTGGCTGGCGATGAGGGCCAGAAACCGCGCGAGCGTCTGATCGCACCGCGACATGATCAGCATTCAGCAACCACGATTCTCCATCGCCTTACCCTGTGTTCCCCTGCGTCCTCTGTGGAGAATGGTTTAGTTAGCGGGGTAGAATATGCGCTGCCATTCCAGGAGGCTTCATGAAATCATTTTTGTCTCTCGTGGTTGCCGCGTTCTTCGCCGGCGTGATCGTACTTGCTCTGGCTCACCCCGCAGCCTCGGCTCCTCCGCCAGCTACAGCTGACACGCTGAGGCAACTCGAAGCTGAGTTCATGAAGGCCGCGGCCGAGAAAGGTTCCGCGGGATACATGTCCTACTACGCCGACGATGCCGTCGAAGTGCCCAATGGCGCGCCGCTCATTCAAGGCAAGGTAAACATTGCGAAAGGCATGGCATTTCTCGACGACAAGAACAACAGCCTGACGTGGGCTCCGGTGGGCGCGGACATTTCCGCTTCGGGCGATCTCGGTTACACGTATGGCACGTTTGAGTTTCGCTCGAAAGACAAAGATGGCAAGGTCGTGGTCGATCACGGCAAGTACGCCAGCATCTGGAAGAAGCAGAAAGAAGGCAGCTGGAAAGTAGTCCTTGATATGGGGAATGCAAGCTCGCAGCCGAAATAGGCGATCCCGTTTCCAGTCCGGGTACGGGCAAGAGCGCGCCTCCCCACACAAACTCTTTCGCTGCAATCGCTTGTGCGAGCGTGCGCCGCAAACCCGTCCGCGGAGCGGGAGCCGGCCTCGCGAGCTGATTTCCCGGGGATGCACCGCGGTTTGTTGCTCACAGCTTTTCTCTCGGATGTGGAATCAATCGGCTACGGCGCAAGACCGAGTACGGGGCGCAATCGTTGCGAATCAGAGACTTCGCTTTGCGCAACTGAGAGCAGGTATATCCTCATGATATAAACCGGCGGCAGGCCGCTTTCCCGCCTTTCTGGCGCAGTTTTGTTCCACATGACCTTCGGGGTTCCCCGCGCCACTAGTCATCGCTCCTGCGCAATTCCAGGCCTCCTGGCGGTGGACTCAGGAGCAGAGCGTGGCCGCATTCTTGTGCACTGCAGAAAAGGCTTTTGAACTTCGCCGGGAGCATCACTCATTTCCGAAAGTGATTGCGAATTGCATCCGCCTGAACCCGCGTCACCACCGCCGACAACGCGGCTGCGTCGGCCTGCTTCACCTTTTGCAGGCTGCCGAAATGTTCCAGCAGACGTCGCGTCGTACTCTCGCCTACGCCGGGAATCTCCAGCAGTTCGGTGGAGCGGTCACGCATCTGTCTACGCTTGCGATGAAAAGTGACGGCGAAGCGGTGGGCTTCATCGCGAATGAGTTGAATCAGGTGTAGCACCGGCGAGTGGTGATCGAGCGCGATGGGATCTTTCTCCTGTCCGTAGACATAGAGAATCTCTTCGCGCTTGGCGATCGCCGCCAGCGGCTGGTTGATGATCTCGAGTGAGTCGAGCGCTTCGGCCGCAGCATGCAGTTGTCCGAGGCCGCCATCGATCAATACCAGACTCGGCATGTTGTTTCTGTCTTCCGGCTTTTTGTCGTTTTTCTTTTCCTCGAGCAAGCGCTTGTAGCGGCGCGTGACTACTTCGCGCATGGAAGCAAAATCGTCCACACCCTCGACGGTGCGGATGATGAACTTGCGGTAGTCGGACTTTTTCATGCGCCCGTCTTCCCACACCACCATCGAAGCCACCGTTTCCGCGCCTTGAATGTGTGAGATGTCGAAGCACTCGATGCGCTTGGGCAATTCGGGAAGGCTGAGGGCGTCCTGCAATTCTTCCTGAATGGCCTTGGCGTTGGGCTTGAGCACGCGAAAGCGCTGATCGTAGGACTGCTTGGCGTTGTTGCCGGCGAGATCGATGAGCGAGCGCTTGTCGCCACGCTGGGGCACGAGAATGTGCACGAGCGCAGAACGGGTGCTTTTGTCGGCGACTTGTTCGGAGAGCAGGTCTTCCAGCGCTTCGCGGTCTTCGAAGTCGACGGGCACGTAGATGTTGCGGGGCACGTAAGGCTGGCCGATGTAGAGCTGCTTGAGCAGAGCGGAGAAAAATTCACCGGGCGCAAAATTCGTAGAGCGGTTGCTTGCAATGTCTCTGCTGGCGGCATCCGTGCTCTCGCTCTCTTCGGGGGCAGCGTCGGCTGAGACGTTGCCAGCAACGCCTCTTCGGATGTCGGCCGCTTCTGGTGACTCGAACTCGGGCAGGTCTTCCCAGAAGAATTCTCGGCGGTCGACCATTTTGCCGGCGCGCATGTGGAATAGGTTGACGGCAAGCATTCCGTTTTCGGAGTGGTAGCCGAAGACGTCGGCGTCGTCGCCTTCGGCGGCGGCAATGCGCTGGCGTTCCTGCAACTGCTCGACGGTTGAGATCAGATCGCGATATCGGGCGGCGCGTTCGTATTCTTGCGACTCGGCGGCTTGCTCCATGCGGGCGTGCAGCGAGCGGGCCAGGTCTGTGGGGCGGCCTTCGAGGAATAGTTTCACGTCGCGGACGGCTTCCTGATAAATCTCCGGCGTAGTCAGATTTTCTACGCACGGGCCCAGGCAACGCTTGATGTAGTACTGCAGGCAAGGGCGGGGATGAAAGCGCGTGAGGTCGACTTTGCACGACGGAATCAGAAAGTTGCGGTGAATGAGATCGACGATGCGGTAGGCGAGGTTGGCAGGGAAGTACGGGCCGTAGTAAGCGGCGCCGTCTTTGCGCAGGCGGCGCGTGACGTAAACCCGCGGCCAGCCTTCGGCGAGCGTGAGCTTCACGTAGGGGTAAGTCTTGTCGTCGCGCAGCAGGATGTTGAAACGCGGCTTGCGCTGCTTGATCAGATTGTTTTCAAGCGCCAGTGCTTCTTTGTTGTTCGCCACGACGATGTATTCCACGTCGACGGCTTCGCGCACCAGCGTGCCGGTTTTGGAGTCTTCCCAGCGGCCTTCGTGGAAATAGCTGGCCACGCGGCTGCGCAGGTTCTTCGCCTTGCCCACGTAGATGACTTCGCCCTCGGCATTCTTGTAGAGATACACGCCGGGCTCGGTGGGAATAGAACGGATTTTGGCGAGCAGGTCCATGCTGGGGTTTGATTTCTATTTTACTTTCTTGGGTGGGTTCCGTGATGGGGGTCGGGCGAAGGCCAGAGCAAGAGCTTTTAACCACTGAGATCGCAAAGGAAGGGCCGCAAAAGGACGCGGAGAATATTTACTGGGTGAGGCCGGTATTTGTAAATGAGTCACAGAGTGACAATTCGTGTTACGGGTGAAATTCTGAGCTGGTTAAAGGAATCGTCGCGCCTTACGTGCGTAGCGGTGAGCCGCCTCGTCAGCGTTCAGATTGAGAGAGCGCGAGGGACGGCAGCGGCAAACAAAGATTTATGCGACACGCTGGTGCGATCAGCGGCGGCCTCCTGATCTTTCGCCGCGTAGGGGCGATTCCAAGGGTGATGGGCGGCGCGGAGAATCAAGGGCGAGAGTTTGGTGGCTGCGGCCATGAACCCGTCGTGTTTTGCTCGATCGGACACCGGGGCGGCCATCCCACACGAGCATCCCTGGGGGTTCGCGGCTGAGGCACCCTGTCGGGGCCGGAATCTGAGCCGGACTGTATAAAATTTCCATTCCGGATGTGGGGTTTGCGTCCGTTGGCGGTGGGGTTGGGTATGGGCTACGTTGGTATTGCTGCTGCAAACAGTTGAAAACGGATATACTTAGGGGGTTGGGTATCCACACGGGGAACTGGCACGTCCCGTGCATTAGAGTAGGGGGTTAAGGGCCGGTGCAGCGTTTATCCCAGGGCGTCTTCTTTAAGGGCCCAAGGCCAAGTTCAGGTTTCCGGCGCGAACGTACAGAGCCGGGCAGGATTTAAAACTTAAGGAGCCTCTTTCTATGACCCGCACTTCGTTAACGATATTCCTGGCGGCCAGCATGCTGGCCTCAGTAGGTTGCGCCAGCAAGAACTACGTAAAAGAACAGACCACGCCGCTGATTAACAAAACCAACGAACTCGATGACCTGACCGCGAAGAATACCAAGGACATCAAGGATGTCGACGCGCGGGCGCAGGCTGGCATTGCGGCCGTGAACGCCAAGACCGCCGATGTTGATCAGAAGGCACAGACTGCCGGACAGAATGCCGCTGCAGCGCAGCAGGTGGCGGATGCCGCCAACGCGCGCGTGGGCGTGCTGACCGATACGGTCGCGAACCTCGACAACTATCACGCCGTGGCGGAGACCTCGGTGAAGTTCGCATTCAACCGCGACGTCCTGACGTCCCAGGCCAAGGAATCGCTCGATCAGCTGGCCGGCAACTTGGCCAGCACGAAGGGCTACATCCTGGCGCTCGAAGGTGGTACGGATTCGGTGGGATCGTCGGAGTACAACTACGATTTGAGCCAGCGTCGCGCGAACTCGGTGATCCAGTACCTGGCGTCGAAGTACAACGTTCCGGCACATAAGATTTATGTGATCGGGCTAGGCAAGGATAAGCCGGTTGAGGACAACAAGACCAAGGCGGGACGTGCGGACAACCGTCGCGTGGATGTGCGCCTGATGACCAACACCACCGGCGACACGAACAAGTCTGCGACGACCGGGGCGACTCCGTCGTCGATGTAGATTCGTAGCGACTTTACCCTCCTCCCCGGAGGACTTCGCCAACAGGCCGCTCAATTCTCCCCCCTGAGCGGCCTGATTTTTTTGCTGGCAGCTTCTAGCTGCTGGCTCTTAGCTTCTAGCTTCCTAGCTCTTAGCCAAAGTCACCGAGACTGGGCTGGCAAGCGCCGCTCGCCTGGGCGGACGCGGGCGTCCGCCCCTCCACGAGTGTCGCTGCGATGGATGCGGCATGCTGAGGCATGGGCTGAATTCGTGTCTGCGAATGTTTAGGGTTTCGGACTGGGAAACCCTTCGATGTGAATCTCTCCTTTGCGTCCGAAGTAGATGACCTTCCTGCCGGCGATAAAGACCCAGTATGCGGCGATTCCGGCCGCCATGGCCCGGCGGAGGAACTCTGGGTAGCGGATCTGGTCGGCTTGTACGGCGCGAATGGCGGCGACGATTCCGGACTGAGAAAAGTCCTCGGGGATTTTCGTTGGGGGAAGGGTCATTTTCTCCGTATGGGTCTCGCCCGTCGGCAGGTAAAAGGTGTCTACTGCCCGAGCCAGATCGGCGAAATAGGATTCCACTCCAATGTCAGAGAGTGCTCCGACTACTTGAGGAAAAGTAAATCTTCCGGCTTCGGACTCGTGGAGGGTGTTGCGCATTACTTCTGTGTTCATGGGTTTCCTCGCTCAAGGGGGATCTTACTCAGGCGGCGGGCACGAGCTTTCTGAGCTCAAAACAATACTTTTCGTTTTCTGCGAGGTTCATGTCAAGCGGCTTTTGCGGGATCGGGTCGAGTCGAGTCAGGGACCGCGGCGAGTTGCTGGGCTCTGTCGGGAGAGTGCGATGGCGAGCTTCACTCGCCCGGACAGCCGAGGGCGGTTATCCCCACATGGGCTGTGGCACGGCATTGATTCCTGCTACTTTGCGGCCGGTGGAAGCTTTTGCTTTCGTGGAGGGGCGCGAAGGGTTACGATTCTGGGATGACTTCGATACCTTTCTCGCGGCGTTCGTTTCTTGCGATGTCTGCTTTGCTGCCATGGGCTTTCCGCGGAGCGGCTTCTGGTGCGAGTCCCGGTAGCGCGATTCCTGCAGGGCTGGAGCTTTATTCGGTGCGGGATGCGCTGAAGAGAGATGCGGAGGGAACGTTGCGCGCGGTGGCGGCGATGGGATATCAGGGGGTGGAATTTTATGCGCCTTACTTTGACTGGAGCGAGGCGCAGGCGAAGCAGATACGGAAGGTGCTGGATGAACTCGGCATCTGGTGTTATTCGACGCACAACGACGCCGGGTATTTTGGCGCGAAGAATATTGGGCATGTTCGCGATTTGAATTTGATTTTGGGTTGCAAGTACGTGGTGCTGGCGTGGTCGGATCCGAAAAGCGGCGCGGATGGGTGGAAGGCGCTGGCCGACGAGTTGAACTCCGCCGCTGATCAACTGGAGCCGGCGGGGCTGAAGGTGGGATATCACAATCATGAGGCGGAGTGGGCAGCGGTGGGCGGGCAGCGTCCCATGGATATTCTTGCGAAGAGCACGAAACCGTCGGTGATGCTGCAACTGGATGTGGGGACTTGTGAGGAGGCGGGGGCGGATCCGGTGGCGTGGATCCGAGCCAACCCCGGGAGGATAAGGTCCATCCATTGTAAGGAGTGGTCCCCGCAGCAGGGGTACAAGGTTTTGTTTGGCGAGGGCGTGGCCGACTGGAAGGGAATATTTCAGGCAGCGGAGAGCGTAGGCGGAGTGGAATATTACCTGGTGGAGCAGGAAGGCAGCCGGTTTCCGGAGATGGAGACGGCGCGGCGATGTTTGGAAGCGTTCCGCGCGGCGCATGGAGGGCGGTAGAATAGGGTTATGCGCAGTCGAACCCAGAAGCTCTGGACCGCAGAGGTTGCGGAGAAAAGCCGCAGAGATCGCACAGAAGAAGATCTCAAGGCGGAAGATTGCAAGCAGAACGTACTTGCGTGTTTTTCTTTGCGCTGTTGGCGGTATTCCTGGCAGTGGTCTGGTTCGTTTGTTTTATTTTTAGTGGTGGCCTGTAGCGTGGGGGTTTGGGGGCAGAGTTCGTCTGGCTCTCAGCCGGCCGGCCCTCCGGCGGGTAATTCTCAGCCCACATCTTCGGGGAATTCACAAAAGCCGGATACTTCATTCCCGACACCGGCGCCGGCCAGGCCGGATCTCAGTCCGCCGCGGTCGGATCGCGTGAATGCGAGCGATCTGGGAACGGAGCTGGGAGAAAGTTCGAGCAAAGACACGCAGGGGGATGTGGATGCGCCAGAGAATGACGCGCGGGCGCATCCGAAGAGTGCGGAGGCAGTAGCGGACGAGGCTGCGGCTACAGGCAGCACGAACTCGGTGGGAGAATTCCATCCCTGGAATCCGCACAAGGCGGGCAAGGATGTGGAGGTTGGCGACTACTACTTCAAGCGCAAGAACTACAAAGCCGCAGAGGATCGTTACCGCGAGGCGCTGTTTTACAAAGAGAATGACGCGGAGGCCACGTTCCATCTGGCGTTGTGCCTGCAGAAAATGGAACGGCCGCGGGAAGCGCTGGAACAATACGAAACTTATCTGAAGATATTGCCGTCAGGTCCGCATGCGCGAGCGGCGCATGAAGCGATCGAGGAGTTGACGGCATCGGCGAAGGCTCGCGCGGCGAAGTGAGTGGCGGGTTTAGAGCTTTCACCGCAAAGGCTTTCTCCACTAAGGACGCGAAGGTTCACGAAGGAAAATCTGATTCTTTCGCTGATTGCTTCGTTCTCCGCGAGACCTTTCAAAAGCGCAAGCGGGCGGCGCCGAAAATCCCCGGCCCTTCGGCCTAGCTCAGGGCAGGCTCTTCGAAAACCGCGAAGACGAGGGCAGCCTCGGTTGGGAGGTGTCGGCAAGAACGCTAGTGCCTGCTTGCCTCGGGAGATTGCTCACATCAGATGGCTTCTTCCCGCTCGCTCCGCCAAGTCAGTCAGCCAGATCCCCAGCCACATCACTCAGGTATGTCGTCGTGGACGGCGTTTGGTGGTCTGCTTTTTTGGTGGCGTTTGCACGTACTGCTTTGGGTTGATGCGCGGCTTGGGCCCTCCGACACGGCTTTGTGGGCCTTCGCCGAGGATCAGGTGGGCCGGCCACTTGGGGCCGGAGTGGGCCTTCGGTCCCTTGCGGCGGAGGAGCTCTTCCAGAGCATCGAGGCAGGCGTGGAACATCTGGGTGCGGAGTGGGCCTTCCACGCCGCCGCGGATCATGAGCATGGCGGTGCCATGCATCAAGGACCACAGCGAGAGCATGAGGCGGGTGTGCTGGCGGGGCGCGCCTCCGAGGCGCTGGGCGACGCGCTGGCGCATGAGGTTGAACGAGGGCCAGGGCTCGTGCAGAGACGGGGGTTTGGCAAAGCGGTCGAAGAGCATTTCGAAAGCGTGTGGGTGCTCGAGAGCGAAATGGAGATAACTTTCGCAGGTCTGAGCGATGGTGCGGGACGGGCTCATGGCGTCGAAGAGATCGCGGCGAGTCTGCATGCGCACGCCACGAAGAAGGTCTTCGCGATCACGGTAGCGCTCGTAGACGGTGGGGGTGGTGGTGCCCGCGGCCCGGGCTACGGCGCGCATGGTGAGGGATTTGGTCCCGCCGCGAGCGAATAATCGGCAGGCAACTTCGAGAATACGCTGTTCGAGTTCAGGATCGGGATGCCTGGGCAAGGGCTTGACTCCTGTGGCTCAATGGGAATCTTATCTGATGAACTACCTGTTGCGGCGGAATCACTTGGCGTTAAACTAACACTGTATAACGAATCCAATCCAAACAACTCAGTGGTCGTGCCTTAGTTTGAAGCTAGGACGACTCAAATCTGCGATGAAGCTTGGTGTGCGTAAAGCAGTGGCCAGAGGGCCGTCGCCAGTAGCCAGTGAAGGGCCCTCCTACTTCTTCGACTTCGCCCGGGGCAGGCTTTGGGGCGCCGTTCCCACTTCTCGCAAAGCAGGCGAAAAATGAGGTACCCAGGTCGAACTTAAGCCTTGGTCAACCAAAGAATTATTTTTCCACGCGGATGAATTCTCCGGAGGAGGCGTTGACCGCGACGGTCAACTTCGCGGCGTCGCGGCTGGAGCCGTAGATCACATGCCAGATCAGGTCGTTGGTGTTGTGGTTCCAATCGCAGACGTAGGTGACGGGAGTGGCGGGGTCTTTTTCCAGAATCTTGTCGCCGCCATGTTTCTGGGCGGTGGCGAAGGCCTGATCGGTATCGACCTTGAGGAAGGCGACGTCGAAAACCTGAGTGGAAGAATTTGTGGGATTGTAGCTGTCTTCCGGGTTGGGGTTGACGCCGCGGGAGGGAGCGCCGTCGGCTCCGCTGCCGGACCAGGTGTAGGATTTGGTGGAATGCTGCGCCGCGGAAGCGAAACTGCCGCGCCAGAGAGCCCACTTGCCGTCCTGGCCGTTGCCTCCGTCGGTTGTCACCATGGATTCGACGCGATAGGGCTTGGCATCCGGCGCCCAGCCGCGAGCGGCGACGAACGTTTTCTGGAACCCGGACCGTCCGGCGAGCAGCTCGGGACCCTTGGGTTGGGGAGCGGGCTCGGCGGGCTTGCTCGGCTCCGAGTTGCATGCACTCAGGACTGCTAGCAGAGTCATCGCGGCAAACATGGTAGCAGCGGCGAGAATTGTTCCGGGCTTGCTCCGATGGCTGGAAAACGGCAACTTCTCACGGGCGAGTGGGGGTGCGACTCGGGCAGGGCTCCACTTCTTCATAGCATCCTTCCGTCATAACTTCGGTAGTTTGGTTGGTCGGGCAACATTCTAACTGAATCGGGGGGAACGCGAGAGACGCAAGATGGATTCCCATCTCAAGAAGCTGCAACAGGCGCTGAATGAAGCGACGGCCGGGATGTCGGCGGAAGAGCGGAGCTGGCATCCGCCACAGAAGTGGTGCGTGGACGAAGTGTTGGAGCATCTCTACCTGACGTATACGGGGACGATTCGGGGATTTACGCGCGTGCTGGAGGCGGGAACGCCGCCGTCGGCGCGTGCCACGTTCGGGCAGCGCGCGCGCATTCTGCTGGTGGTGGGACTGGGCTACATGCCGGAGGGGCGCAGCGCGCCGGCCGGCGTGGTACCGCGGGGCGTGGCTGCGGGAATGGTGAGCGCGGAAATTGGCAGGAAGATCGCGGAGATGGATGAGATCATCGGGCGATGTGAGCGCGAGTTGGGCGGCGGGAAGTTTCGCGGACGGGCGATCGTGGAGCATCCAATTCTGGGCCCGTTGACGGCGGGGCAGTGGAGAAAATTTCATCTGGTGCATGGGACGCATCATGTGAAGCAGATTCGGCGTTTGCGGGGAGGGCAGGGGCCAGTGGCCAGGGATTAGCGGTCAGTGGTCAGCAGCCACGGGTCAGTTGGGCGCGGCGGGCGAGGACGCCCGCCGCGACAGCCGCCGGGAGGGCGGCGCTATATTCGAGACGCTACTTCCCGCTTATTGTTGTGGCGCCGGAGCGGCGGTGGGTGCGGGATTGGCTGGCGGGGCAGCGCCGGCCTTGCGGGCGTTTTCCTCGATGTCGTCGAGCTTGGTCTTGGCGTCGTCCAGGGCTTTTTGTTTGTCGGCGATTTGCTGTTTGTATTGCGCGTCTTCCTTGTCCCATTCCGCGGAGTTGCGCATGCGGTTGCCGGCGTCGGCGTACATGGCGGCGGCGCGCAGCTGATATTCGCGCTGGGTTACATCGAGTTCGCGGGCTGCTAAGTCAATCTGACCTTTTTGCGTGTCGACTTTGTCCTGCCACTGTTTGGCCTCGGCGGCCTTCTTCGCGGCGGCTTCTTCCCCGGGAGATTTCGGCGCAGCTGGCGGTTTGTCGCCGGGGGCAGCGGTGCCATTGGCCTGCGCGGGCTGGTTCTCGGTGCTGTTCTCCGCCGTGGTGGCTGGGCGGGCCTCGCCGATCACCGAGAGTTTGTCTTCCCTGGGAAGATTGTCGTTGTCAAAAACTTTGGGGCGGGCCTTGGCCGGAGCGCCGTCTTTCTTTGCCTGGCGGGCATAGTCGCCCAGCGAAGATCCGGACTGGCCTTGTGCGTTGGTCGGCTGGCTCGACGAATCAGTCTGCGCCGATGCCGGCAGAGCGAGCAGGCTTAGCAGCAGTAGTGATCCTGAGAACGATGCGATGCGTTTCATATTTCCACCCATAGGTCCCACCTTTTTTAAGAATTGCTTTCTTGCGGGTTTGCCGTTGTGCGGCTTGTCCGCCAATCTGTTTGCTATGACTTGCTGGCGGAAGCCGCTTGCGCGGTCCCGCCGCTGATCCCACTTTTCTCGGTCAAAAATCCGCCCACGCTGCGATCGAGCCGCACGGCTTCTTGTGCAATATCTGCGGCCAACTGCTGGGCCAGTTCGGGATCGCGATTCCTCGCCAGTTGCTGCGCGTATCCGGAGATGGTGGTCAGCGAGGTGCGCAGTTCGAGCGCGCGCATCTCCTGTTGCACGCGAATCTGTTCGAAGGCGCTCAGGTCAGTGATGAGGCAGGCCGCGCCGAGCAGGTTGCCGTCCACGGCGGGCACTGGAGAAACGGTGACCGCGATGCGGCGTTTCTCGCCGGACGGAGTCGTGTAATTGGTGTTCAACTGGCGCCGGGCGCTGCCTTCGCGCAGAACGGAGTGCACCTCGGCGGCAATTTCGCCGCGGAAAAGATCGTCCGCGCCCATGCCGGTGCTGGAAGCAAAACCGAGAATCTGTTTGGCGGCGGGATTCGATTGAGTGACCAACCCGTTGGTTCCAAAGACCAGTACGCCGCAGGAAAGATTAGAGAGCACGGCCTGGCTGAAGTTTTCGTTGGTGCGGGCGCGACGCTGCTCGGTCTGGGACTGCTCCTGCAGTTCATTTTTCTGCTGTTTGAGCTGCTGGATCACGGTGTTGTAAAGGTGCAGGGGCAACGTGTCGAGCGAAGGCGTGCCTTCGGAAGAAATCTCGGATTCTTCCTCGAGATTGCGGCGCAGCAAGCGCATAAAGACCACGACGATCATGAACGCAAAGCCAGACAGAAACAGCACGACTGCGGCATGCAGCAGGACGGGATTAGAAAGGATTTTCACCAGAGCCCTCCGTACCAGCGCAACAGGCGGTTGCCGAAGAAAAACGCGAACAGCGCCATGCTGCCGAGGAACACGCCGAACGGCATCTGATAATTGCGATAAACCAATTGCGCCGATTGCCATCCGCGGCGGCGGGCGGCCTGCGCGTTGGCCAGGCTGCGCATGAAGCGGTGTGTTCGTTTGATCCAGACCACGAAAACTGTAGTCAGACCGAAAAACGATCCCGCGAGCGATGCGGAGAAAACTGTGAGCACGGTCAGCTTCACGCCGAGAAACGCGCCGACCATGGCCATGAGCTTGACGTCGCCGAATCCCATGCCTTCGGTGCCGCGCCAGCGCAGGTAAATGGCTCCTGCGCCGTAGATGAAGGCTGCGCCGACGGCCGCGCCCAGCAGGGAATCGAACAGGGAGAGCAGGCGCACTGTGAGGTCGTCGCTCAGGGGCAGGCTTACGATTCCGGGCATGAACTGCGAAGCGACATCGTGCACTGGAACCAGTAGGCTGAAAAGCACGCCCAGCGCCAGCCCAGGCAGGGTGAGCTTATCAGGCAGGAGCTTGGTTTCCGCGTCGGTGAAGATGAGGCCGAGCAGGAGGAAACCGAAAACGCAATATTTCAAAGTAGCCAGCGTCATTCCGAAATGCCAGTAGCACGCCAGAAAAAGCACGGCGGTGAGCAGCTCGATGAACACGTAGCGTGGGGAAATTTTGGTTTTGCAGTAACGGCATCGGCCCCCGAGAATCAGCCAGCTCAGCACCGGAAGGTTGTCGTAGAACGCGATTCCGTGTTTGCATTTGGGGCAGGCCGAACGCGGTGTGACCACCGACAAATCCAGCGGAAGGCGGTAGATACACACATTCAGGAAGCTGCCGAAGCACAGCCCGAAGAGAAAAATCGACGATGCGAAGATCGGGTCCACGTTAGGTTGTTAGAACGTCAGGCTGAAAGATGCTTTGATCAGGTCCTTGTTTGTCGAGTCTTAGGCTGATTATAAGGCGACCATGCGGGCGGGCACTAAGTACTGAAGTCACTGTCCGAAAGGCCGATGGGATTGGGGGCCGGCGGCAGACAGCAATTAGCAATTAGCGCTGAGACATCACAGCCCCTTGGCAACAGGGCAAACGTCTGCCAATTGCCCATTGCTGACTTTCAGGGCAGGGTGAAACGCAACAGCGCGCCTCCGAGGGGGATCGCGGAAGGTTCTGGGGCCGGGAGCAGTCCTTGCCAGTGGCTCCAATGGCGTGGCACCAGGCGGGTTTGGGGCGTGGGGTCTAGCTGCCATCCGGTGGGTGTCTCCTCGCGCAGGAAGACTGAAAAGGCTGTGGCTTCAGGCGGGGGCTCCGATTTCGCTTTCCATTCGACTTTCCATTCGAACAGGCTCGCCGCCAGCGCTTCGGTGAGGGACTCGCGCGGTTCCAGGCAGAGAATCCAATCGTGGCGGGCGAGGTGAAGACATTGGCTGGGGGTTAGGCCGTTTGTGTCTGCGACCACTCTCGCTCCGTATTCGCGCGCGATGCGCGTCGTTGCGTCTTGAGGGCCAGGTTGCGAACTGTGAAGCACCACCAGGATTTCGTCACAGGGCAAGAGCGTTTCGAGGGCGCGGCCCAGGCATAGAGCGTCGTTTCGGGCGTGCAGGAGTGCGGTGACGGCGGGCATGGGTTGGGACGCGTGGCGATAGAGAAAGCCGAGAAACAGTGTACGCGAAGGGGGGCTGGATACACCCTACGCAGCCAAAGCCCTTCGAGCTTCGCTCGACCGGACAGCCGAGGCCGGCTGTCCCCACATGGACATCGATATCTCCTAAATTTTGGGCAGGGTCCGGGTTGATTCTTAGTGGATGAACTTGTAATCGACGATGGAAGCGGCGAGGACCATGCCGTCTTCGACTTGCTTGACTTCTTTGGCGCGCATGATGCGGCCCTGGCACACCACGTTGCTGTTCTTCTGTCCGGAGATTTCTTCGGGCATTTCGAACACCATCTCGATGAGGGCGTTGACGGGCAACGGTTGCGGTCCGGTGAACAGGACGCCGGTCTGGCTGATGTTTTCGATGATGCCTTCGTACCAGGTCGCGGTCTTGTTCACCCGGAAACGCAGGGGCACGTCGAGCTTCAGGCGCCGCGCACGGGGTACCCAGGACGGCCGCTTTTCACGCGTGTGGCCGCGCCGGATCCCGGTTTCGGGCTTGGCGTGCTCCACGCGCTCGATGCGGCGCATGGTCGTCCAATCGTATTTGTATTCGGCGGCACAGATCATGCAGACCTGGTAGTAGTCTCCGTCGTTGCCGCGCCGCGGCCAGGAAAATTCGTGAGAGCAGCGTCCCAGCATAAGAACATCCATGAGTTTCTGCGGCATGATGGTTACTTCCGGGTCAGGTGCCTCGGTCGCAAAGTCATCATCGCTCGAAGGAACGACTTTGGGTAGGTTACTTTCGTGCAATGGGGAGCGCGGAGTGCGGCACGGAGGCGGCATGGTTTGGGATTGAGGTGGCGGGTGGAGAGCCAGTCAGCTCTCTGACTGCAGGTTGCTCAAGAATGAACCGTCCCGTGTATCATCGCGGCATGGAGGGAGACGATCCCAGCGCCGGCGTGGCGGCATTTATTCTCGCTGGCGGAAAGAGCGCGCGGATGGGGTCGGACAAGGCTTTTGTGATGCTGGATGGGCGCACGCTACTGGAGCGGGCGCTGGAGTTGGCGCCGTCCGTGACGAAGGACGTGCGCGTGGTGGGCGGCGCGGAGAAGTTCGCGGCGTTCGCTCCGGTAGTGGAAGATGTGTTTCGCGAGTGCGGGCCGCTGGGGGGGATCCACGCAGCGTTGCGGACCTCGGCGGCGGAACTGAACCTGATGTTGGCGGTGGATGTGCCGTTTGTGCCGGCCGAGCTGTTGCGGTATCTGGTGGCGCGGGCGCGTGGTTCCGATGCGATTGCGACCGTGCCGCGCGCGGGAGGCTGGCAGCCGTTGTGCGCGGTTTATCGGCGAGAATTCGGCGATGTTGCCGAGAAGGCTCTGCGAGCTGGACGTTACAGGATTAATGCGTTGTTTGCTGAGATCAGAGTGCAAGCGATTGAGGAAGAGGAATTGGCGCTGGCTGGTTTTTCGGCTGGAATGTTTCGTAATTTGAACACGCCAGAGGAATTGGAAGCCGCGAGCAGCAGGATAGGGCGTCCAGGTGGAAGTGGCGATGGGAATTCCTTTTGAGGATTGACGCCCGGCGAGCCTAAAGGGGTCGTTCGACTTCGTGGCATCTTCGCGCGACGCGAAGATCCCCACTGCACTCAGGATGACAATGGAGAGTAAGAAGTTAAAAGTAGACGGCAAAAAACTTAGCCGTAAGCTAAGAACTAGAAATTAGAAACTTCATCTCATGCCCGATAACCCGCAACCGAGTCCGTACATACGTTTCAACGATGTCTCCAAGGCGTTTGGCGACAACGTGGTGCTCGACCACGTCAACTTCGATGTTCTACCGGGCGAGACTGTCTGCATTCTGGGGCGCAGCGGGGTGGGCAAGTCGGTTTCGCTGCATCACATCATGGGGTTTCTCAAACCGGATTCGGGGCGCGTGATTGTGGCCGGCGAGGACATCACCGATTATTCCGAACAGCAATTGGAGTTGATCCACAAGAAAGTTACGATGGTCTTCCAGAACGGGGCGCTGTTTGACTCGCTGACGGTAGGCGAGAATGTGGCTTTTCCTCTGCGTGAAAGCCGCGAACTTTCGGAAGAACAAATTTTTCAGATCGTGGATGGGTTGCTGCACATGGTCGGCGTGCAGGAGATGCGTGACCTGTTGCCTTCCGATCTTTCGACTGGGATGAAACGCTCGGTGGCCATTGCGCGGGCCCTGGCGGCGCGGCCGGAGTGCGTGCTCTACGACGAACCCACAACCATGGTGGACCCGCTAATGGCGCAGTTGCTGGGCGATCTCATCAAGCGCCTCAGGCTGCAGTTGAATCTGACCAGCATCGTTGTCACGCACGACATGCGGCTCGCCAAGAAACTCGCCGACCGCGTCGTATTTTTGCACGAAGCCAAGGCGATATTCTTTGGTCCTTACGCTGAGATGGAGAAATCGACCGCCCCGATTATTCAAGAATTTCTGGAACTGGATGAGCTGAGAATTGAAGCGTAGGAGCATTTGCTAGCGGCTAGTTTTCGCGCCCGTGATTTTAATAGCCACTCACAACCAGCCACTCGTCACTGCCCTCAAAACCCTTGCTCCACTAGGTCTTCGATGGTGAGCGAGCTTTGCGTGGAATTTCCCTGCATCATTTTTTCGACATACTTTGCGATCAGGTCGGCTTCCAGGTTCACGGGATCGCCGGGCTTGAGGGAGTGGAGATTGGTGTGTTCGACGGTGTGCGGAATTATGGCGATGGTGCAGCGGTTTCCTTCCAGCTTCGCCACGGTCAGGCTGATGCCTTCGATCGAGATAGAGCCTTTGTAGACAGTGTATTTCTCCACCTCGCGGGGCAGGTCGATGTGCAGCCACCAATTTTCTGAGTCCGCGATGCGGTCGAGCGAGATCAGCGTCCCGACGCCGTCGACGTGTCCCTGGACAATGTGGCCGCCGAAGCGGCCGTCGGCTTTCATGGAAAGTTCAAGATTGACCAGAGCGCTTTCGTGAATGCGGGAGAACGATGTGCGCGTCCAGGTTTCCGGAGCGAGGTCGGCGCAGAAAGATTCTGGCTTGATGTCGAGCGCGGTGAGGCAGACGCCGCTGACCGAGACGCTGTCACCGGTTTTCAATCGCTTCGGCGCAGGATCAGCGGTGATGGTGACGCGACGGTTTTCGCCACGCTGCTCGATGCGGGTGACGCGTCCGATTTCTTCGACAATGCCGGTGAACATGAGGGCCTCCGGGATGGACGGAACATCATAAACCACCTCCATTCACCACGAAGACATAGAGCGGGCTTCGGCTGTCGGGCTTCAATCCAGCCTTGGATTCCGCCGCTTCTGAGAGGTTTCGCAAATCGGGAGATTCACCAGCAAAATTTCGACTGAAAGGTTCGCCGAGCCCGATCGCCGAAGCCCGCAGCCAGGTCTGCGCCTCCGTGGTGAAAAAAGTCATTCCCCGTAGGGATCGCGGAGATATCCCTCGACGGCGAAGTCTTCGCCGAAACGGTGAAGGTGGAGACGATGGAGTTGAAAGGGTTCGCGGAAATCACGGCTCGCGCCTGCCGCGAATGGGATCGCACCCATGCGGCCCGAAATCATCGGGGCATAGTAGAAAAATACTTTGTCAACCACGTGCGACGTTAGTGCGGCCCAGTTCACCGTCGCTCCGCCTTCGATCAGGACAGAGGTGATTTCCAATTCTCCCAGCCGACGCAAAACCGCTCGAATATCGGGACGTCCCTTTCGGTCGAGATCGGTAACCTTCTCGACGCGAATTCCCAATTCCTCGAATCGAATGATCTTCTGCTCGTCGGGAGTCGAGCAGAAAATCACCACGTCTTTTTTCTGTTCCGCAACGACGCTTCGTATCAACCGCGCCTCGATCGGGAGGCGTAGGTGCGAATCGAGGATCACGCGCAGCAGAGGGCGCCTTCGCGGCCTGCCGCTGCGGTCGGTCAGCTGTGGATTATCCGAACGAATCGTATCTACGCCTACCAAAATCGCGTCGCTCTGGTGTCGAAGTTGGTGAACGTGGGCGCGCGCGTCTTCGCCGGTAATCCACGTTCCTGAGAATTCGTCGCTGTCGCGAATCGGCCTATCGATTCTGGCGGGAGCGATTTTGCCGTCGAGCGTCATGGCGGATTTCAAAGTGATCAGCGGCACGCCGTGACGAATGTAGCGGGCGAAACTTTCGTTCAGGCGGCGCGCCGGCTCTTCCAGTTGTCCGACGTCGACCTGCACGCCGGCAGCGCGCAGCTTTTCGAAGCCGAGTCCGCTGACCTTGGGATTCGGATCGGGCATGGAAGCCACCACGCGATGAATCCCGGCGGCAATCAGCGCGCCCGTGCACGGCGGCGTACGGCCCTGATGCGCGTGCGGTTCGAGGTTGATATAGAGTGTTCCGCCGCGAGACTTGCTGCCGGCCGCTTCCAGAGCGAGCACTTCAGCATGCTTCACGCCGGCGTAGGTGTAGGTGCCGGTGCCTGCGATGTTTCCCTGCGCGTCCACGATTACCGCTCCGACGTGTGGATTCGGCGATGCCAGGCCGATGCCCTGGCGGGCGAGGTCGAGGGCGCGCTGCAGGAATTGTTCGTCGGTGGACATTGAAAATCAGTATCTACCACGGAGACACTGAAGCACGGAGGAATTCGGGAAACGAATTTCTACTGCCGGTGTGGTGGAAAGCTGCGGTGAGAATCGTCTTCGATCTCCGCGACGGCTGCGCCGCTGCGGCCTTTCGGCCCTCGCCGCACGGGAGCCATGCGGTACGCGTAGGGGTCGGCCGGCGGCGGCGAGGGTTTCCGGCCCAGAATACGACGCGCCAAATCCTGGAACCGTTTCATCAGAGACTTCTTGTTCTCGCCGTCCACCATGGACCTCCATCACGAAAACTTCCGCCCGAACACTTCTATTCGAACAGCGAATCCACAAACTCCTGCGGCGCGAACGGCAGCAGATCGCCGGCCTTTTCGCCGACTCCGACGAAGCGCACGGGCAGGCCCAGTTCGTGGGAAATGGCGACCACCACTCCGCCCTTGGCCGTGCCGTCGAGCTTGGTGAGCACAATGCCGGTCACGCCGGCCGCTTGAGTGAACAGGCGCGCTTGCTGCAGGCCATTTTGCCCGGTTGTGGCGTCCATTACCAGCAGAGTTTCGTGCGGGGCCGAGGGGATGATGCGCTGCGCCGTGCGGCGCATTTTCTCGAGTTCCGACATCAAACTGGTTTTTGTGTGCAAGCGGCCGGCAGTATCGACGATCACGTAGTCGGATTTGCGCGCGACCCCGGCTTGCAGCGCGTCGAACAGTACGGCGGAAGGATCGCCGCCGGGTTTTGTCTTGATCACTTCCGTGCCGGTGCGCTGGCCCCAGATTTCGAGTTGCTCAATAGCCGCCGCGCGGAACGTGTCGGCGGCGCACAGCAGAACGGTTTTTCCTTCCGAGCGAAACAACTGCGAGAGCTTGCCGATGGTCGTGGTCTTGCCAGTGCCGTTGACTCCGACCACCAGGATCACTTCTGGTGTGCCCTCGACTTTCTTGACGGGCCGGGAGTTGGCCACGCTCAGAATCGCCAGCAGTTCGGTTTTCAGCAGGCGCTTGAGTTCCTGCACATCCTTAATCTGCTTGCGGTCGGCTTTGTCGCGCAGTTTCGCGAGGACCTCCTGCGTGGTGGTGTTGCCGAGATCGGCGGCGATCAGCGTGGCTTCGAGATCGTCGAGCGTGTGGCGGTCGATTTCCTTGCCGAAGGAAACGACTTCTTCAATGCGCTCAGCGAGGTTTTCGCGGGTGCGCGTTACCGCCTGCTTCATGCGGTCGAAGAGGCCAGTTTTCTTTTCTTCGGTGCTGCCGAATAAGGTCTGAATCATAAGAAGGGTAAAGAGTGATTATACGGGTTATGCGGGGGGGGCCGGGACCTGTCGCAAGTATCACGGTGCGGGGATCCGGCTTTGCGTTACCGCGGGCTAGCGTGCCCGCGCCACAGGTCTACACCATCGCACTTCTACCTTTGGGAACGAGCTCGCGGGCGGCTCGCCCGCGGCCACATGGGCTGACTAACTGACCGACTTATTTGTTAGACGCGAGTTCTTTCCAGTTCGGCGGCTTCGGCGGCGATGGACGCCGTTGGAGCGGGCAAAGACGCGGCCGGACTCGGCGTAGTCGTTGCAGCTCCGGCTGCCGTTGCGCCTGTGGCTGTGGCTGCGGAGGCCGCTGCAGCGGCAATTGGGCGCCGGATGGTGAATCTCTGCAGCTTGATTTCTCCTCGGGCGTAAACCGCTAGCAGGGCGGCGACTACGATGGGATCGAGCCGTTTGCCTGCCAAATTCTGAACGATCTGCAGTGCCTGTTCGGGAGTGTGCGCATTCTGGTAAGGACGCGTGGTAGTGAGCGCGTCGAAAGTATCGGCGACGGCGATGACCCGCGCCAGCAACGGAATCTGATCTCCCTGCAATCCGTAGGGATAACCACGGCCGTCAAGCGACTCGTGATGCAGCTCGATGCCGGGCAGCATTTCCGCCAGTTGTGTGACCGGGCGCAGAAGATTGGCGCCGCGGGTGGTATGGGTCTTCATGACCTCGAATTCCTCCGCCGTAAGCGCGCCCGGCTTTTTGAGGATGTGATCTTCGATGCCAATCTTGCCGACGTCGTGCAGTTGCGCGGAGATCTGCAGAATCTCCACGAAGGGAGTGGGCAGGTCCATTTCGTGCGCCAGCAGCAGGGAATAGCGGGTCACGCGATCAGAGTGACCACGAGTGTAGGGATCTTTTTCGTCGACGGCTCCGGCCAGCATCTGGATGGAGCCCATAAACAGGGCGCGATTCTCGTCGGCGGCGCGTTTCAGGTCTTCGACGTAGTGCTCGAGTTCTTGAGACATGCTGTTAAAGGTTTCGGCCAGTTCTCCAATTTCGGTTCGGCTCCGGAGGTGGACACGCTGGGAAAAATCGCCGCGGGCAATCGCGCGGCTGGATTGCGTAAGCACCTCGAGAGGATTGGTAATGCGTCGCGCGGCGAAAATGCTGGCCAGGATGCTCGCCAACACTGCCGCCAGAGCCAGCAGGCGGGCCGTGTGCTGCATTTCATAGACTCCGCTATAGGCTTCGCGCTGCGGCTTCTGCACCACGACAGCCCAGTCCAGTGCCGCGACCGGGCAGTAGGTGCCGAGCATGGCTTCGCTGCCCTTGGCGTAGTGCACGGTAAATTCTTTGGTGGCGGCCAACTGACCTTTGTTCCCGCTGTCGACGAAGTTGCGCACGATCTCCAGATTCTTCATGTCCTGGCCGGTGGCGAACTCAGG
>Ga0209006_10000557_pt1 | contig 34937 bp, 32 predicted proteins | sample JacPin_JW_Ref_O2_FD_188567 | JGI IMG/M metagenome (GOLD analysis project Ga0209006, IMG submission 188567) | Forest soil microbial communities from Algoma, Ontario, Canada - Jack Pine, Ontario site 1_JW_Ref_O2 (SPAdes) (version 2) | ecosystem: Environmental > Terrestrial > Soil > Boreal... | reverse complement strand
GGTTGATGTGACCACAGTCTCACTCAAGCACACGCTTATCGCCCGTGGTAGGCGCGACGTCGCGCCGAGACTGCAGCCAGATCGCGATTTCGTGGGATTGACTGGGGATTGACAATGTCCCCGACGATGTCCCCGCGGTTGTCCCCGCCGTGTCGGCGGGCCGCAGCAACACCGCAGCAACATCGCAGTAACCAGGCCGTCGGGAACTAGCGATCGTTGTGCTAGCGGTAGCCTGAACTATTCTCCTCGACCACATTGGAAGGACCTGGCCGACGGCGGCCGATGTTGGATGAACCGCAAAAACGTGATCCGTACGCTCACGGCGATCGCCGCCGTATTGGTGCTTGGCTGGTTGTTCTTCTATTTCAGCGACAGCACTCGCGGTTACAAACCTGTCGACACGTCGGTGGCCGTAGCGCAGATCAATTCCGACAACGTCAAGAGCGCCCAGATCGACGACCGCGAACAGCAAGTGCGCTTGACGCTGAAGAACGGCAACGAGGCGACCGCCGGCAGCGACAAGATCATCACGAAGTTCCCCAGCGGCTACGCGGTGCCGCTGTTCGATCAGCTCAGCGGTAAGAACACGCAGGTCAATACGGTCGTCAACCAGGGCAACGTCTTCGGGACACTGCTGTACGTCTTCGGGCCGCTGCTGCTGCTCGTCGGGCTGTTCGTGATGTTCTCCCGCATGCAGGGCGGCAGCCGGATGGGTTTCGGGTTCGGCAAGTCGCGCGCCAAGCAGTTGAGCAAGGACATGCCCAAAACCACGTTCGCCGACGTGGCCGGTGTCGATGAGGCGGTAGAAGAGCTCGTCGAGATCAAGGACTTCTTGGCGAACCCGTCGCGGTACCAGGCGCTGGGCGCCAAGATCCCGAAGGGCGTGCTGCTCTACGGGCCACCGGGTACCGGTAAGACGCTGCTCGCCCGTGCCGTCGCCGGCGAGGCGGGCGTGCCGTTCTTCACGATCTCCGGCTCCGACTTCGTCGAGATGTTCGTCGGTGTCGGCGCATCGCGGGTGCGTGACCTGTTCGACCAGGCCAAGCAGAACAGCCCGTGCATCATCTTCGTCGACGAGATCGACGCCGTCGGGCGCCAGCGCGGCGCCGGTCTCGGCGGCGGCCACGACGAGCGGGAGCAGACGCTCAACCAATTGCTGGTCGAGATGGACGGTTTCGGCGATCGCACCGGCGTCATCCTGATCGCCGCGACCAACCGGCCCGACATCCTCGATCCGGCACTCCTTCGGCCCGGCCGCTTCGACCGGCAGATCCCGGTGACCAACCCGGATCTCAACGGGCGCAAGGCGATTCTGCGTGTGCACTCGGACGGCAAGCCGATGGCCGGCGATGCCGACCTCGACGGGCTCGCCAAACGGACCGTGGGAATGTCCGGCGCCGACTTGGCCAATGTCATCAACGAGGCCGCGCTGCTGACCGCCCGCCATCACGGCACCGTTATCACCGGCGCCGCGCTGGAAGAGGCGGTGGACCGGGTGATCGGCGGACCGCGTCGCAAGGGCCGCGTGATCAGTGAGCTGGAAAAGAAGATCACCGCCTACCACGAGGGCGGTCACACGCTGGCGGCGTGGGCGATGCCCGACATCGAGCCGATCTACAAGGTGACGATCCTGGCCCGCGGCCGCACCGGGGGCCACGCCGTCTCGGTTCCCGAAGACGACAAGGGCTTGATGACCCGCTCGGAGATGATCTCCCGGCTGGTGTTCGCGATGGGTGGCCGGGCGGCCGAGGAGTTGGTGTTCCGCGAGCCGACCACCGGCGCGGTCTCCGACATCGAGCAGGCCACCAAGATCGCCCGCGCGATGGTGACCGAATACGGGATGAGCTCCAAGCTGGGCGCCGTCAAGTACGGCACCGAGCACGGCGACCCCTTCCTGGGCCGGACGATGGGAACGCAATCCGACTACTCACATGAGGTCGCGCGCGACATCGACGACGAGACGCGCAAGCTCATCGAGGCCGCGCACACCGAGGCGTGGGAGATCCTGACCGAGTATCGCGACGTGCTCGACACGTTGGCCGGTGAACTGCTGGAGAAGGAGACGCTGCACCGCGCGGACCTGCAGGCCATCTTCGCCGACGTGGTGAAGCGCCCGCGCCTGACGGTGTTCGACGACTTCGGCGGGCGCATCCCGTCGGAAAAGCCCCCGATCAAGACGCCGGGCGAATTGGCGATCGAGCGCGGCGAACCGTGGCCGCTGCCCGTCCCCGAGCCCGATTTCAAGAAGGCCATCGCCGAGGCCTCAGAGCAAGCCGAGGCCGCGAGCAGCACCGGCGGCAATGGCAACGGGTCCAACGGATTACCGGCGACCCAGCCGCACCCCGTTTCGGCTGCCAGCCAGCCCGACTACGGTGCGCCGGCCGGGTGGCGTGCGCCGGGCTGGCCGCCGAGGCAGCAAGCCGACTGGCATCCACCAACTCAAGGCCAGCCACAATCGGAGGGCGGCGCATCTGACGCGCAGGTGCGCAACGACCAGGGCGACGAACCCGGCCGTGCCGAACCCTCGAACCAGGGCTGACTACGAACGGAGGCTCGATGGCCCAGCCGAATTCGCGTGTCCCGAGGATCGCCCCGCCCGTCTTCGACCCGCCTGTCTTCGACTCGGAGCGGGCCGAGGCCGCGATCCGCGAGCTGCTGTTCGCGATCGGTGAAGACCCCGAGCGGCCCGGCCTGCAAGACACCCCTGCGCGGGTGGCGCGGACCTACCGCGAGATGTTCGCCGGGCTCTACACCGATCCCGACTCCGTCCTGGACACCACCTTCGACGAGCAGCACGACGAGCTGATCCTGGTCAAAGAGATCCCGTTGTACTCGACCTGCGAACACCACCTTGTTTCATTCCATGGTGTGGCGCACGTCGGCTACATCCCCGGTACCGACGGCCGGATCACCGGGTTGTCGAAGATCGCAAGGGTTGTCGACCTGTACGCCAGGCGTCCCCAGGTGCAGGAGCGGCTGACCGGACAGATCGCCGACGCGTTGATGGGCAAGCTCAACCCGCGCGGCGTGATCGTGGTCGTGGAGGCCGAGCACCTGTGCATGGCGATGCGCGGAGTGCGCAAACCCGGAGCCGTGACCACGACCTCTGCTGTGCGCGGGCAGTTCAAGCGCGACGCTGCGTCGCGGGCCGAGGCGCTGGATCTGATCTTGCGGAAGTGAGTTCGACGCGGGTGCAGGTGATGGGGGTCGTCAACGTCACCGACGATTCCTTCTCCGACGGGGGTTTGTACCTCGATCGCGACCGCGCCGTCGAACACGGGCTGGCGCTGGCCGCCGACGGAGCAGCGATCGTCGATGTGGGCGGCGAGTCGACGCGCCCCGGCGCCACCCGCGTGGACCCGCGGGTCGAGACGGACCGTGTGATTCCCGTCATCAAAGAGCTTGCAGCACAAGGGATCACGGTGAGCATCGACACCGTGCGAGCGGAGGTCGCCGCGGCCGCGCTCTGCAACGGCGCGCGCATCGTCAACGACGTCTCCGGCGGCCGGGCCGACCCGAAGATGGCATCCGTGGTGGCCGACGCCGGTGTGCCGTGGATCTTGATGCACTGGCGGTCGGTGACGGCCGAGCGGCCCCACGACATTCCCGGGTACGGCGACATCGTCGCCGACGTCAAGGCAGAGCTGCTCGAAAGCGTCGACGCCGCCACCTCGGCGGGAGTGGATGCGACGCGGTTGATCATCGACCCAGGGCTGGGTTTCGCCAAGAACGCACAACACAATTGGGCGCTGCTGCGCGCGCTGCCCGAATTCGTCGCCACCGGGATCCCGGTACTGATCGGCGCGTCGCGCAAGCGGTTCCTGGGGTCGTTGCTCGCCGGCGAAGGCGGAGTGCGCGAGCCGGCCGGACGAGAGACGGCGACGGCGGTGATCTCCGCGCTCGCTGCGTTGCACGGGGTGTGGGGTGTGCGGGTGCACGACGTGCGAGCGACCGTCGACGCCCTCAAGGTGGTCGAAGCGTGGACGGCGGGATCGGATGACTGACCGAATCGAGTTGCGCGGCCTGACCGTCCGCGGCCATCACGGAGTGTTCGAGCATGAGCGACGGGACGGTCAGGAGTTCGTCGTCGACATCACCGTGTGGATCGATCTCGACCGGGCCGCCGCCAGCGACGACCTGACCGACACGCTGGATTACGGCGCGCTCGCCGCGCGGATGGCCGACATCGTGGGTGGGCCGGCCAGGAATCTGATCGAAACGGTCGCCGCAGAAATCGCCGACGACGTGATGGGCGACGAGAGGGTTCAGGCCGTCGAGGTCGTCGTCCACAAGCCCAGGGCGCCGGTCCCGTTGGCGTTCAACGACGTCGCCGTCACCATCCATCGATCCCGCCGGCCCCGGGGCCGTGTCGAAGAGTCGCTATGACGCGCGCGGTGCTGTCGATCGGGTCCAATCTCGGCGACCGGCTGGCCCGGCTGCAGTCGGTGATCGACGGGCTCGGCGAGGCGGTGCTCGCAGTCTCGCCGGTGTACGAGACGGTGCCGTGGGGTCCAGTGGAGCAGGGGCCGTTCCTCAACGCGGTGGTCATCGCGGACGATCCGAAGGTGGACCAGCACGGCTGGCTGCGCCTTGGCCAGCTGCTGGAGCACGCCGCCGAACGAGTGCGGGGACAGCGCTGGGGGCCGCGGACCCTCGACGTGGATCTGGTGAGCTGTTCGGCCGACGGAACCGAGATCGTCGTCCGCGAGGACGATCTCACGTTGCCGCACCCGCTGGCGCATCTGCGTGCGTTCGTACTGGTGCCGTGGCGTGACATCGACCCGGCGGCCGCGCTGACGGTCGCCGGCATGTCCACCCCGGTGACGCGGCTGCTGGAAGACATCGAGCCCGTCGACTTGGCAGGCGTGACGCCGACCGACCTCACCCTGCGATCGAAGGCGTGACATGAGGCCGACTCGAAAACGGGACCTGACGGGCACGGCGGTCCTCGTCGCGGTGGCCGGCTACCTGCTGGCGACGATGATCTACCCGAAGTGGTTCCCACCCATCACCGTCTGGACCGGGATCTCGTTGCTCGGGGTCGCGGCCGTGGAGGCCGCGTGGGGACGGTATGTGCGGTCGAAGATCAATGACGGCCAGATCGGCGACGGCGGCGGCAGGCTGCACCCGCTCGCCGTGGCGCGCACGGTGGTGATCGCAAAGGCGTCGGCATGGGTGGGTGCGCTGGTGCTGGGATGGTGGCTGGGGGTGCTGGCGTACCTGTTGCGCAACCGCGGTTGGTTACGGGTGGCCGGCCAGGACACCCCCGGCGCGGCCGTCGCCGCGATCAGCGCGCTGGCGCTGATCGTCGCGGCCCTCTGGCTACAGCATTGCTGCGAAAAACCGGAGGAACCCCCTGATCCCCGGGGCGCAACGGGTGACTAGAATCGCCGGGTTGCCTCGACACGCCGGGTGATTTCCGCGGGTAAAGTCGCCCCATGACCGATCTGAGCCGCGGCGCTCGGTCTCGGCGCAGCGGTCGCAGGCCGGGTTGGCTCCTTCTGACGGTGTTGCTCGTCCTGGCCATTGCGGCCAGCTCCGCGCTGGTGTTCACCCAGCGCGTCGAGCTGTTGAAGCTTGCCGTCATCCTCTCGCTGTGGGCGGCCGCCGCGGCGGCGTTCGTGTCGGTTATCTACCGCAGACAAAGCGATATCGATCGGGCCAAGACGCGCGATCTGAAGCTGGTCTACGACTTGCAACTGGATCGCGAGATATCCGCTCGGCGGGAATACGAGCTGGAGGTGGAGTCGCAGCTGCGTCGCGAGTTGGCCATCGAAGTGCGGGCTCAGGCCGCCGACGAGGTGGCCTCGCTGCGGGCCGAGCTGGCTGCACTGCGCACCAACCTTGAGATCCTGTTCGACGCGGACCTCGCGCACCGGCCGGCGATCGAGCCGGAGCGGACGACGGTCCGGGCCTACAGCGACTGGCAGCGCGACACCCAGATCACCGATTCGGGCAGGCGTCCGCCGCGGTTCGTCGCCTCCACGCCGCGCCAAGACGCCGACGACGGCAGCGAAAACGCGATCATCGACGTCCCCGAGGAGCCGCCGGTGCCCGTGGACGAGATACGCGCCGCACCCGAGCCGCGGCACGCCTTCGAACCTGAACCTCAGCCTTCCCCCGCGAGCCTGTGGGAGGACTCCCGCCCAAGCGAGCGGTATTCGGACCCCGAGCCTACGGGCAGCCGGTACGTGGCGCCCGACCCTGTTTTCCTACCTCCGCAGCCCCCCGAGCCGCAGCCTGCCGAACGTGGCGGCCGCCACGGAGTGCGCACTCCGCAGCCCGGGGACTGGCAGCCCGTTTCGGCTGAAGGGCAGTGGTTGCCTCCCGGCACGCCCAGCAGCAGCTGGGCGCCGACTAACGGCACACCCGCGCCTGCCCCAGACCCGATAGCCCCAGACCCGATAGCCCCGGCCCCGGTGCCCGCGCCGACGGTCCCCGAAGAATCGCGCGGGCGCGGACGTCATTCGAACCCGGCCGAGCCGTACGCGGTGCCGACCACTGAGGCGCCTTCGGCGCGGCATTCGCCCGACAACAACCACGTGCCGCCCGCGCCGATTGCCGAGCCGGCGGTTGCACACGGCGGGTCGGATGACGCCCCGCACCCCGCCAGCCAGCACAGCGAGGGTCAGGGCCAGTCGGTCGCCGAGTTGCTTGCCCGGCTCCAGAGCGGCGCAGGCCCGACCGGGGGCGGCCGTCGCCGGCGTCGCGACGGTTAAGCTACCCTGTATTGGACCGTCCGGTACCCGCCTGGCAGGACCGGAACGAATTTTTGACACACTTTGCGAGGTCGTCTGCGATGAAGCAGTTCGACGGACTGCGCCCGGCTCGGCTTTCGGTCGGGATCGTTTCCGCCGGCAGGGTCGGTGCCGCGCTGGGTTTTGCGCTGGAGCGTGCGGGCCACGTCGTCGTCGCGTGCAGCGCGGTGTCGCACGCGTCACGAGAGCGGGCCCGTCGTCGCTTGCCCGACACCGCGATCCTCCCCGTCCACGAGGTCGCTGCGCGTGCGGAGCTGGTGCTGCTCGCGGTGCCCGACGCCGAGCTTGCCAGTGTGGTGTCAGGGCTGGCCGCGACACAGGCTGTGCGGCCGAAAACGATCGTCGTGCATACGTCCGGCGCCAACGGAATCGGTGTGCTGGCGCCGCTGACGGAGCAGGGCTGCCTCCCGCTGGCCGTTCATCCCGCGATGACGTTCACCGGGTCTGATGAGGACATCGAGCGGTTGTCCGACAGCTGCTTCGGCGTCACCGCGGCCGACGACGTGGGCTACGCGATCGGCCAGTCGTTGGTCCTCGAGATCGGTGGCGAACCGTTCCGCGTGCGTGAGGACGCGCGAACGCTGTACCACGCCGCCCTGGCGCATGCCGGCAATCACATCGTCACCGTCGTCGCCGACGCGGTGGAAGCATTGCGCGCAGCTCTGTCGGGTCAAGAGTTGCTGGGCCAGCCACTCGTCGACGACGCGCCCGGCGGCATCGCGGAGCGGGTGATCGGCCCACTCACCCGAGCGGCGGTCGAGAACACGCTGCAGCGCGGTCAGGCGGCGTTGACCGGCCCGGTCGCCCGGGGCGACGCCGACGTCGTTGCGGCCCATCTGCGGGCGCTGGCGGAAGTCGACCCGCAGCTCGCCCAGGCATACCGGACAAACTCGCTGCGTACCGCACAGCGTGCTCACGCGTCGGCGGACGTGTTTGCAACACTGAAAGACTCGTCCGACCGGGCGGACCGATGACCGCTTGCGCGAAGAGGAAGAACATAAAGAAGAGGAAACGGCACCGATGAGCGCTTGCGCGAAGAGGAAAAAGTACCGATGAGCGCTTGCGCGAAGAGGAAAAAGTACCGATGAGCGCTTGCGCGAAGAGGAAAAAGTACCGATGACCGCTTGCGACGAAGAGGAATACGACGAAGAGGAACAGATGTACCGGTGACAACTAAGACGGATAAGAAGTTCCATCCCGGACAGCTGAACGTCTACGAGACGCCGAAGGCCGTCGGCGATGTGACGCGCGCCCTGCGCCACACCGGCCGTCGGGTGATGCTGGTGCCGACGATGGGTGCCTTGCACGACGGCCACCTCGCGTTGGTGCGAGCCGCCAAGCGCGTGCCGGGGTCGGTCGTCGTGGTGTCGATCTTCGTGAACCCGCTGCAGTTTGGCGCGGGCGAGGACCTCGAGCACTATCCCCGCACGATGGATGCCGATCTGGAACTGCTCCGCGGCGAAGGCGTCGAGGTGGTGTTCGCGCCGACCGTCGAGGTGATGTATCCCGACGGCCCGCGCACGTCGGTTCAGCCCGGCCCGCTGGGAAAAGAGCTTGAAGGTGCCTCGAGGCCATCGCATTTCGCGGGGATGCTGACCGCGGTCCTGAAGCTGCTGCAGATTGTCGCGCCGGACCGCGCGTTCTTCGGAGAGAAGGACTATCAACAGCTGGTGCTGATTCGGCAGATGGTTGCGGACCTCAACGTCGACGTTCGCGTGGTCGGCGTGCCGAGCGTGCGGGAAGACGACGGGCTGGCGCTGTCATCACGCAACCGCTACCTGAAGCCGGCCGAACGCGAGCAGGCCGGCGCACTTTCCGCCGCGCTGCTGGCCGGGATGTACGCCGCGCCGGCGGGCGTGGAAGCCGTTCTGGACGGTGCGCGCGCGGTGCTCGAGGAGGTGCCCGCGATCAGGGTCGACTACCTCCAGGTACGCGGCCCTGCACTGGAATCCGCCCCCGGCAGCGGGCCGGGGCGTCTGCTGGTGGCCGCACGCCTCGGCGCCACCAGGCTCATCGACAACATCGCGATCGATATCGCCGGCACCGACGGGCATTCGCCCAACGGGCCGGACGATCATCACGAATTACCATGGAGGAACTGATGTTACGCACAATGTTGAAATCGAAGATCCACCGGGCCACGGTCACCGAGGCGGACTTGCATTACGTGGGATCGGTCACCATCGATGCCGATCTGATGGACGCCGCGGACCTCCTCGAGGGCGAGCAGGTGACCATCGTCGACGTGACCAACGGTTCGCGCCTCGTGACGTATGCGATCACCGGGAGGCGGGGCAGTGGTGTGATCGGGATCAACGGTGCCGCCGCTCATCTCGTTCACCCGGGTGACATCGTGATCCTCATCGCTTACGGAACGATGACGGATGCCGAGTCTCGTGAATACCGGCCTCGGATCGTTTTCGTCGACGCCGACAACAGGCAGGTGGACCTCGGTGTCGACCCGGCCTACGTGCCGGATCAGTACGACCTCGTGTCACCGCGGTAAATGCTTCTCGCGATAGACGTCCGCAACACGCACACCGTCGTCGGCTTGATCGCCGGCGCCGACGCGCACGCTAAGGTCGTGCAAAACTGGCGAATCCGGACGGAAGCTGAAGTCACCTCCGACGAGCTGGCGTTGACAATCGACGGGCTGATCGGCGACGACTCGGAGCGCCTCACCGGTGCCGCCGCGTTGTCGACCGTGCCGTCCGTGTTGCACGAGGTCCGCGAAATGCTGGACCAATACTGGCCGTCGGTGCCGCATGTGCTGATTGAGCCCGGCGTGCGGACCGGCATCCCACTGCTGGTCGACAACCCGAAGGAGGTCGGCGCCGACCGCATCGTCAACTGCCTGTCGGCTTACCACAAGCACGGCGGCGCAGCGATCGTCGTCGACTTCGGCTCGTCCATCTGCGTCGACGTGGTGTCGGCGAAGGGTGAGTTTCTCGGCGGCGCGATAGCGCCCGGTGTTCAGATCTCGTCGGATGCGGCCGCCGCACGGTCGGCGGCGCTGCGCCGCGTCGAGCTGACCCGCCCCCGGTCGGTGATCGGCAAGAACACGGTCGAATGCATGCAGGCCGGGGCGGTTTTCGGCTTCGCCGGCCTGGTCGACGGGTTGGTCCAGCGGATCCGCGACGACGTCGACGGCTTCGCGGGCGACGATGTCACCATCGTCGCTACCGGGCATACCGCCCCGCTGCTGTTGCCCGATCTGCGTACCGTGCAGAATTACGACCGGCACCTGACCCTGGACGGTCTTCGCCTCGTCTTCGAGCGCAACCGGGACAGCCAACGGGGCAAGCTCAGGCAGGCCCGCTAGTTCTGGGGCACGCGTGGATTGTCACGCCGCGCAATCGGCGACCAAATCGACTGGACGGGATGCCGTATGAAAGTCACGTACGGCATTTCCGATGGAGCCCTTACTCTCGCCGTTGAGAGAAACCTATGACCCCAACGTTCGTTTCGCCGGGGGAGCTGCACCGCGCTCGGCTCACCGAAGCGATGGGCTGGTTCGAGCAGGCCCACGGACGGACATCCGCCCCGGCGATGGCCGTAGACGACACATCTTGGCGAAGCATTGAATTCACTCACAAGCCCGACCTGCGCGGCGTCCCGCGTCCTTACCCCGAGACCGGCAGGTGGATCGCCAGCCTGCACTCAAGCGGGACCACCGCCGAGCCGGTCTTTTCGCCGTGGTCGGAATGCGACCAGCGCATCGCCGACACCACCGCGCGTGAGATCCATTCGCGCTGCCCATCGATTCGCGGCGCGCGGTGCGCGGTGATCGCGCCGGGTCCCCCGCTTGCCGTGGCGAACTTCATGCTGCGCGAGATCGAGATAGGCGGCGGGCTGCCGTGCCTCGTCGAGCCGGGCGAGCCTGAAACGATCTGGCGGACACTGATCGATAACGGCATCGAGGTCGTGTTCACGCTGCCGCTGGTGGCCTCGCGGCTCGGAGAATACTTCCAGGCCACCCACCACCGCAGCCCCGGCGGCATCCAGCTCGTCTTCTGCGCCGGTGATGTCCTGTCTGCGGCGCGCCAGGCGATGCTGGCCGCGATCTGGGATACCCGGGTGCTGAACATGTTTGGCTTCTCTGAATTGTTCGGACCACTCGCCGGCCCGGCCGAGGGCGGCCAGCCGCTGCAGTGGCGGTGCGAGCCGGTGGCGGTCGAGGTGATCAACCCGGCCACGATGGAACCGTGTGGAGAGGGGCAGCGTGGCGTGTTGGTGGTGACCACGTTGTGGCCTAAAGCTCGCCCACTGCGGCGGTATTGGACCGACGACACTGTTGAAGTGGCCCAAACTGCGGCGGGTGAGCGCGTTTTCGCATTCCATTACGTTGGTCGTCCGGCGTCCATGCTGCAGACAAACCGCGGGCAGGTGGCGCTGCGCGACATCGATACCGTGCTGCTCGGCGGCGGTCTGTGCGGCCAGGAATGGTCGGTACGCCAATCTGCGGAAGGGGTGTGCGTGCACGCCGAGATGCTCACCCGGTCCTCCGCTGCGCTGCGCCAGCTCAAAGAGGCACTGGTCGAGACCATCGACGGCCCGGTCGAACTCGTTGCGACAGAGCCGGGGTCGCTGCCGCGGGCCACCCCCAAATTTCGGGTCGCACCCGCCTTGTAGAACCGCGGTAGAACCGCGGTAGAACCGCGCCGAGGCCGACAACTGAGTGCTGTCCGAGGTGAGAATTGCGGTGTGCTCACCGATTCGGATCCGATATCGTGGCGCCAAATGCCGCCGCCCGAGACACCCCGACTGCTGTTCGTGCACGCCCATCCCGATGACGAGAGCCTCACCACCGGTGGCACCGTTGCGCACTACGCTTCCCGGGGCGCCGACGTGCACGTGGTCACGTGCACCCTGGGTGAGGAGGGCGAAGTCATCGGCGACGGCTATCGGCTGCTTGCGGCCGATCACGCCGACCAACTCGGTGGCTACCGCATCAGCGAGCTGGCGAAAGCGCTGCACGCGCTCGGCGTCGACGAACCGATCCACCTCGGTGGCGCAGGCCGCTGGCGTGACTCGTGCATGCCACCCAAGCCGGGACACCGGAACAGGTTCGTCGACGCCGGAGATGATGCCGTTCGCGAGCTTGTTGCGGTCATCGACAGATTGCGTCCGCATGTCGTGATCACCTATGACCCCAACGGCGGTTACGGCCACCCCGACCATGTGCAGGCTCACCGCGTGACGACGGACGCCGTAGCCGCCAGCGGGTGGACGGTGCCGAAGGTGTATTGGACGGTGCTGGCGTCCAGCGCGATACGGGCCGCCCTGGACGATATGACCGAGGTCCCGCCCGGGTGGATCAAGCTGCCCAAACTCGCCGACATGAGTTTCTGCCACGCCGACACCACCATCGACGCCGTCATCGATGCAACTGACCATGTGCACGCCAAGCTCGCCGCGATGGCAGCGCACGCCACCCAGGTCACCTTCGCCCCCGACCGCCGGTGTTTCGCGCTCTCCAACAACGTGGCGCTGCCCGTCCTGACTCACGAGCACTACATCCTGGCGGCTGGCACCGCCGGACCGCGCGACCGACAAGGCTGGGAAATCGATCTGTTGGCCGGACTGGGCCTGGGCTGAGCCCCACCCCGACAGCGTCGGTGAACCAGCGAGCGCCGCAAGCCCGGGCTTACACCCGGATGCCGGGATCCTGGCGCAGCTTCCAGTAGCGCGGATCGGTCTCGGTGAAAAACGGCGCGAACAACTGCCGCACCGTCGAATCGAGTTGCTGATACAGCTTCTCGTCGAGGTTGCAGCGGGTGTCGCCGTACGGGTAGTAGTAGTCGTTGCGGAAGTAACCGGCGGTGAGCATCGTGCGCGGCTCGTCGGTGGGGTTGGGTGTGCCGCGATGCAACATGCCGGGATCGCGGATCATCAGGTCTCCCGGCCGCAGCTCGATCAACTTCGATGGGATGTGGCTGGCGAGAGCCTCCGCCGCCGTGTTGGCGTCATCCTGAGTGAACGGCACCAGATTGAACCTGTCGAATAACTCGGCGCGCCACAGATGGCTGCCCCCTGGCCAGACTTCGATCGGACCGTTGTGCAAACCGCATTCGGTGATCGCGATGTTGACCAGAGCCCCTGCAATTGCCTGCCCGTCGTAGAAGCCGATATCGCGGTGGGGGCCCTGCCGGATCGATCCCTTGACGCACGTATCGCTGGACACCGACTTGCAGTAGTAGTCGGCGCCCAGAGTCTCGGCGATGATGGCGTGCGCGAACGGGTTACGCAGGACGTAGGGGTCCGCGAAAGGTCCCGTCAACTTGGGGAAGATCCGATACCGCGCGACCCGCTCCCAGAACACGCAGTCGTTGCCCGCTTGGTCGGCCGGCGGGGTCTCGCGCACCCCGGCGGCAACGTAGGCCAGACTGTGTTCGAATAGCTGCGAAAAGCTCGACCGCAGCTGTCCCAGCAGGGGATCCGGCACCGCTCCGGTGAGGATCACGTACCCGCGGGTGTGCAGGAGCAACGCTCCCAGGCGAACATTGTCGCGCGACAATTGACCCGTCAGGTGCTCTTCTTCGGACACGACCAAGTCCACGTCGAGTGGATCCCTGGGTGCGGGCTCGTCACTCATCTTCCGATGATTCCTGTCCTGCCGCCAAACGTCACGGCTCCCACCTACCACATCTGTGTGCCCAGTGTGCTGGAAACCACCGAGGCCGCAGGCACCATGGGGTACCTTGAGCGCCGAAGGCGTCACGATCGAACCGGCCAACGCCCGCCGCGGGAAACGTCAATGAGAGTCTTGGGTATCCACGATGGACACTCGTCGTCAGTGTGTCTCCTGGAAGATGGTCTTGTCCGCTGCATTCGTCAAGAGGAACGTTTCACGCGGCAGAAGAACCAAGGGGGATTTCCCGAGTCGGCACTTCTTTCGATCATTGACGAGTACCGCCTGAGAAAAGTAGGCGTGGACCTTATCGCGTTTAGTACAAAAAAATTTCGCACCGACTTCATGAGAAGCCGAAACGAAGTGATGGCCGTCTATCGATCCATGTTCGATGGAAGTCTTGACGGTCACGGACCGAGCGCCACGGCTGCGCGCACCGAAATGCGGCAAGGTTCGAGGCGCGCGGTTCTTGCCGAGTTGGGCCTGGCGCACATTCCCGTCCAATTCGTCGATCACCATCAATGCCATGCAGCCACGGCATACTTTGGCTTCGAGGCTCCGGCTCCAACGATAATTCTGACCTGTGATGGCCAGGGCGACGGAACAAGCGCCACGGTGTGGAAAGGCGAGGGCGGCAGCCTCGATGAATTGGCCCGTGTTGGTCGCGACGACTCTGTCGGTGCAATATTCAGCTACGTCACCTTCCTGTTGGGCTTCGTGCCGCTGGAGCATGAATACAAGCTGATGGGGATGGCGCCATATGCGGTGGGCGCGCCGGCGAGCAGGGACATCGCAGATTTACTGCACTCATATTTTGAATTCGATCAGACCTCGGCGCTGACGTGGCGACGGACGCCAGGCACTCCGGTGAGCGAACTCCTCCCTCGACAACTCGAGCAGAGCTTCAGATTCCGACGGTTCGACAACATCTCCGCAGGTTGCCAGATCTTTCTGGAGGAGTTTCTGACCCGGTGGGTTCAACGGGTTGTCTCAGCGACCGGGATTGACGTGCTGCGAGCAGCGGGGGGAACGTTCATGAACGTGAAGGCCAACCAGCGGATCGCCGAATTGCCGTGTGTGTCCAGTTTCGCCGTATTTCCGTCCTGTGGCGACGAAAGTAACAGCTTGGGCGCCGCATACATCGGCAGCATCAACGCCGGCAGCCGCCAGGCACAGCCACTGCGTTCGATCTACTCCGGCCCGGCGTACGCAGCCGACCGGATCGAGGAAGCTGTCTACCGCCGCATAAAAGGAAACGACGTCACCGCGAAGGTGTACCCAAACATCGATGACAAAGTTGCCGAGCTTCTGGCTGAGGGTGAGATCGTTGCTCGTTTCGCCGGTCGATCGGAGTTCGGGGCCCGGGCATTGGGCAACCGATCAATTCTTGCCGATCCCTCCAGTCCGACCGCGGTGATGCGGATCAATCAGATGATCAAGATGAGGGATTTCTGGATGCCCTTCGCTCCGAGCATCATGGCCGAACACGCGTCGTCTCTGCTGAATGTCAAACGACCACCACACTCGCCGTACATGATGATGTCCTACGGGGTGAGAGAGAGCGCGAGAAATGTGCTCAGGGCCGCGATCCATCCCATGGATGGTTCCGTTCGTCCACAAATTGTGTCGGCACACCATAACCCTGAATATCACGCTCTTATCGAGGACTTTCGCACGCGGACGAACATCCCGGCCGTCCTCAATACTTCGTTCAACATTCATGGCGAACCCATCGTGGAGACGCCCGACGACGCCGTCGATGTCTTCTGGCGGTCAGGATTGACGCATCTTGCGATAGGGAATTTTTTGCTCTCGAAAACGTCTGGGCGTCGATAGGAAGACCGGGGATGGTGGGCGGGACGACGGAGTGCTCATGCCGATCACCACCGCACCGGCAGTTCGACCAGCCCGCCGAACAACATGTCGGTGCGCAGCCTCAACTGCTCCACGCCCACGGCGAGCCGCATCGTCGGGAACCGCGAAGCGAGTTGGGAGAACACCGCTTGCAGCTCGATCCGGGCCAGCGGCGCGCCGATGCAGTACCTGGCGCCGTGGCCGAAGGTCAGATGTCCGGCCGCCCGCCGGGTGATATCGACTCGATCGGGGTCGGCAAATACCGACGGGTCGTGGTTGGCGGCACCGGTACTGAGCAGCACAAGATCGCCGGCTTGGACGGTGACCCCGTCGATTTCGAGGTCAGTTCGCGCATACCGGGGGAACACCCCGGCACCACGTGCTGCGCGTAGGGTCTCCTCGACCGCATTCGATGCCAACGTTGCGTTGTGCGCCAGTGCGCGCCACTGTTCCGGGTGGGCCAGCAACACCAGTGCGCCGAGCCCGATTTGGCTCACCACGGACTCGTACCCGGCCAACAGCAGTCCCGTCGACAGATGGGCGGCCTCGTCGTCGGAAACCCCCTCGGTCGCACACACTCGAGAAATCACATCGTCGCCGGGTTCCCGCCGCTTGGTGGCCACCAGCTGCTGGCAGTACCCGAACACCCGGCGCCAGCCCGTTTCGGAGCGGGCACGGTCGCCGGTATTGGACACATCGGCGGTCCACCCGCAGAACTTCTCGCGGTCCTCATGGGGCACCCCGAGCAGCTCGCAAATCACCAGAATCGGCAGCGGAAGCGCCACGGCGGTGCGCAGATCCGCCGGTGACCCGTTCGCCCGCAGTTCGTCCAGCAATCCGGCGGTCAGGGCATCAACCCTCGGGCGGAGGTCCCCCAAGCGCTTTGGCGTGAAGTGCGGCTTCAGCAGATCGCGCTTGCGGGCATGGTCGGACTGCTCGGTGGCGAAATTGGGCGTCGCTCTGCCGAACATCGTCGACTCGTGCATTCGGGCCGCGGTTTCCGGGTGCGGATGGGCCAAACCAAGTCGGTCGTCGTCGTATAGGCGCTGCACTTCCGCGTGACTCGTGACCAGCCACGCCGGATCGCCCACTTCGGTGCGAACGCGGTGGATCGCCCCCGCGGCCTGCAATTCGCGCAGCTCGGCAGCGAGCTGCACCGGATGTGCTCTCTCGAAGGGCAACTGCGGGACGGTGATCACGGCCGACCTCCTACCGAATGAGCCAAATATACCGACCCTCGCGGTGACCGGGGGCATCATGAGATCGAATGTGTCAGAGGTTGATTATCCGCAACCGCACTGAGCCCTCGAGCTTTCCACCGATGTGTGCCGCCAGCTGAGCGGCTGCGATCAGCGCTTCGCTGCGCGCGGTGCCCGATGTCGTCGCCACGTCGCGGATCAAGCCGAACAGCGTGCGATACAGCGCGGCGTCAACCGAGATGCGGTGGTAGTGATGTTTGTTGAGATACGACGACGCCATTCCATACTGGCGCCATTTTCTGATGGTGGCGGACAGAGTGGTCGGCATGTCGCCGACCACAACGGCATTTGCGTTGTGTAAAAGACGCCCGGCGCCCAGATCCAGCACGCGGAACATCAAATCGATGTCTTCCCCGAAGTTGGAGAACCTCTCGTCGAATCCGCCGACGCGTTGCAGGATGTCGCGTCGGTATGCGCAGTTGGCGGTGACGAGCGCGCCATCCAGGCTCTTGGTGATGACCGGGCGCGAGCCGTCCTGATGCCGGAGGATTCTGGTCAAAAGCATTCGCGCACAGACACGTTCAAACGAATTCATCGGCTGCGCCGTCAGCCGGCCACCCACACCGACCACGTCTGGACCGCTCGTCGCCGCGTCCATCAGGCTTTCGGCCCAGTCTCGCGCCGGGCGGCAGTCGCCGTCGGTGAACACCACCCAGTCTGTTGTACACCGCCTCAACGCGACGTTGCGTCCCGCAGCGGCATGCCGGCGCGGGTTGTCCACCAAGATCACCGCCGGGTCGGCGGCGAGGATCTCGCGGGTGCCATCGCTGCTGCCTCCATCGGCGACTACGCACTCCGTGATGGGATAGGTCTGGCTGTGCACCGATTCGAGCAATGCGCCGATTCCCGACGCCTCGTTAAGGGTGGGCACCACCACCGATACTGAAGCCGCCATCCGGCTGGGTTTTGACATCAGGAGAGGTCGTAGCCGTACGCGGATGCGACCATGTGCAGATCCTCGTCGTCGGCCAGTGCCCGCAACGACGCCGGCAACGCCGACCAATCGAGAAGATTCCGATCCAGCGGCCCGTACCCGCCAGGGGAATGGACCCACTTGTCGAACACACGGTGATCGAGGGATTGTGCGTCGAGTGCGCAATGGTCGGCGATCGCGGCGCTCCACCCCCGGGTGTCGGCGATCAAGTCCTCGTACCGCACGCGAAGCACAAAACTGCGCACAATGGGATCTGCGTTGCTACCGATGAAACTGTTGGCGACTGCCAGCCAATAGCGCAGTGCTCCTTCGGTGTTGCGGCGGGTCCAGTGGGGATGGTGCTCCCAGTCTTCGAGGCTTCGTAACACATCTCGGGGGTCTCGGACGATGTGGATCACCCTAAGCCCCGGGTACAGCGCCCGCAGCAACAGCGCATGCGACAGTGTGTAGCGGAGCTCTTTGAATCCCCAGATCGGTCTTCCCAGCTCCAGTGCAGGTTTGGCGAACAAGGTCTCGACGAAAGCGCGGCACGCATCGTCGATCCATGGACATTCCGGCGTCAAGTTTGCTATGAAGCCCTGATAACCCCAGGCGGCCAGTTCATCTCGGGCGTAAGTCGCATCCTGGTCGGTCCAGATTCGAAGCCGCTCGGCAGCCGCCAGAATCGGCCGCAATTCGCCGCCGTGCTCGCCCCAGATCATCACCCGAGGGTGCGAGCATAGGAGTCGCTGAACAAGCGTGCTGCCGCAACGCTGACCCCCGGCGAGCACGAGCAGCGGCACTGGTTCACCGGTCATCTCGAGCGCCTGTCACCGTGGTGGATAATCGATGTGCTGCAGAAAGGCGGCCGCCGACTCGACCGGTAGGCTATGCCGCGGCAGGTCGCTCGGTACACGAATCGAAAGTCACATTCGCCCGACGGCAGGTGTGGTATGCACGCCTGGTATGGCAACTGCTCGAAAGGGTGTGTTGTGGCCGGTTCTTTCGCCCATTTGGCTTCCCTCGTGAGGGACGGCCAGGTCAGAATCATCGAGCTGCAGGCGGTGCCTCGATCCATGTCGACGGCACTAGGCAGGTGTCTGAACGAATCCGAAGCGGCGAGTGTCTTTATCAACGAGCCGTTCAACATGAACAATGACGACCCGGACATCGCAGCCGGCCACGTGATCCGATGGGTTGAACCCGCGTTGTCATCGATGCATGGACCTGTGATCGTGGTGACGAAGAACATGGCGCGCTACCTTCCCGCGCCGGTGTTCAGGGCATGGACCGATATTTGCAGCGTCGTGGTGTGGTCCATCAGGGATCCACGTGTCCAGATATCATCCCTCGTGACGCGTACGGTCAACGACGCGTTGTTCGGTGTCGGCGCTGATCGCATCAAGGCGAGCGAACTTCTCCCATCGCACTTCGAGATGGTCACCCGTCTTCTCCAGAACAGTGAGTGGTCGACGGACTTCTCAAAGACCGGCTGGCGCGCGATCGGTGCGCACTTCACCGGTTTCGATGAGTCCCGATCGAGCCTTGTGGCCGACGGAACACTTTTCAGCCGTGTCCCTGATCGATTTCTGCGGTATTTGTGTAGCGGTCTAGGCATCGAATTTCGCGATCGCATGATAAGCGGCTGGCGGGAACCCTTCCTCAACGTCGACAGGCTCGACAACCCCGGTCTCGCTGATTCGTCCGACGCGTGGATCAAACATGCGGCGACCAGTCGGGGGATAGAGGCGGCCGAACACGTTTCACTGCAGGAATCGAACCTGCCCCCCGCATTGCGCGATCACCTTCTCGAGGTGGCTCTTCCCACATATGAGATGTTGATGGGTGAGTTCCACTCCCGGATTCACCAGTGTCAGGACTCGTTTGGTCTCGGGGCCCGCGGTACAAGTCTGGGTCGAGATGACGCACCGTGACACCGTCATTGGCGGCCACGAGATCGTGCAGCAGTCGACCGAGTGATGCGCTTTGCGCCGCCCGGCGTAGCCGTTCCTGATGCCGGCCGCGTCGCGTGAGCGCGGCACCCTTGGCGACGTCGGCATTGGCGTCTCGAGTGATCACCCAGTCTCCCAGAACGAGCACGTCGAGGCCCGCGGCGAAAAACGCCGACAGCGCGTCGTCGACGCCGCAGACGATCGGCTCCTCATGCATGTTGAAACTGGTGTTGATCAGGGCCCATGCTCCGGTCAGTTGCTCGTACCGACGCAGCACCTCCCACAGGAACGGTTGGCATTCCTGCGATACAAGTTGGGGACGGGCGGTGCCATCGATGTGCACGACGGCGGGATGGACGGTCGTGAACTCGGGTCGGGCCCGCATGCACACGGTCATGAAGGAGGCTGTCTGCGAGCAGACCACCACCTCCGGCTCCTCGAACGACCGGTGAGCGTTCTCAACGCGCAGCACTGGCGCGAACGGCATGAATTCCGTTCTGCCCAGTTTGTGGTTGAGCCAATCGTTGACCGTGGGATCGCCGGCATGGTAGAGAACGCTGCGGTTACCCAACGCCCTCGGGCCGAACTCCGCCCGGCCGCGGGCGATCGCGACCACCTTGGAGTCGGCGAGGCAATCCACCACGGCGGCAACAACATCGGGCACCCGGCTGGCTTTCACACCGGCTTGCGCGATACCCGCGGCGGCGCCGCGATCGCAGTCCGGGCCCAGGAACATCGTCGCGGGCGCGGGCGTCCCGCCGGCAGGCCGGCGACGCGCCCGCGCGAGACGAAGCGCAGGCGCCCCGACTGCCAGACCCTCGTCGCCCATCGGGGGGCAGACCGACACCGCGGGAAATCCCAGCGCGGCGATCTCCATGTTGAGTTTGACGTTTGCAAACCCTCCGCCGGAAAGCACCAGGGGGAGTGACTTACCGTGCTCGGCAGCAACGCGCTCGACGATGGTCAGCAGCACGCCTTCGAAGATGTCTTGGGCGGCGCGCGCGACATCGGCGTCCGGGTAGTCAAGGGCGCGCCGCCACCGCCGCCTGAGGAATTCGTTGACATCGACGAAGGCGGGGACTTCGTCGTCGAGGAAACCCACCCACATGCACAGCGGGAGTCGATGTGCGCGGATCTGCTGGTGGATGTCCCATAGGGCGTCGCGACATGCTTGCGATGGGACGCCCTGGGCAGCCAATCCGGTTACTTTGCCTTCGTGCACGCACGGCTGAAAACCCAGCAACGCCGTGACGTCGCTGTACAGCCTGCAAATCGTCTCGTAACAGAAGAATGACGCGGCATGAAGTCGGCTGACGCCTTCACGGTTGACGTGGAAGACGCCCAGGCTGCTATCACAGTTGTAGGCGCCGGAGTCGCAGGTGATCGCCAGCGCCTCGGCGAAGCCCGAAAGGTGAAATCCGGCATAGGCGTGCGCCTCGTGATGATCGACATACGAGATGGGGCGCGGCAGTGATTCGATCTGTTGGCGCCATTTCGGCGGGTAGGGAGGCACCGGGCGATCGGTGTGAATCAGCAAATCGTCGACGAGCCGATCACGTCCCAGAAACGGCGGCGGGTCAGCCAGATAGGGCACCACGATCTCATCGACGTCGTTCCACGGCACGGCGTCCAGCGCCAGGCGCGGGAGCCTGCCGTCTTTCTTCACCCGGCTCAGCCGTTCCTCACTGACCGCGCTGACCAGTTCACCAGTCTCTGTCAGCAGCGCCACCGCTGCATCGTGCATGCCGCTGTAGTTGACTCCGAGCAACATCAGTCGGTAAGGCTCATCGAATCAGCGGCCGGCGCATCCGCCGGCTCGTTGTCGTGTGGCGGCCCAACGGGCTCGGTGTCGGTCGGCACCCGGGTGGCCAGAAGTGCGAGGCGCTGGTCGTATGCGTCATCGGTGAACTGCTGTGTCGCCGCGCCGCAGTGTTGGAGGAATTGTGCTTCACCGGTGGTGTTGGCGCCGTGGAAAACGTAGGTGTACAACCGCGGCTCGTCGAGCATCACGACGCGTCGGGAACGCCACAGACGGTATGCGACCGGAGGGTCCTCACCTCGGTGCAAAGCCGGGTACAACGGAATCTTGTCTCTGGCGCAGATCATCGTTCCCTCCCACATGCGGCGAAAGGAGACCGCAAGGATGCGCCGTGCGGGCCACCAAAGTTGCAGTCGCGCAAGAAAACACGCATCGGTATTGAGGGTCGTGATCGCGCTCATCTGGATGGCGAGGCGTTCTGGGTCGTACAGATCATCGTCGTCCCAGATGCACACGAATCGGCCGGCCGACCTTTCCACCGCGAGGTTGCGCAGCTCGCCCAGGGTTCGGCCGGCAGGCCGTTCGCGGTGCAGCTTGATTCTCCGGATACGAATCGCTTCGACGCCCTGCTGCAGTTGATCAGATTCACTGCCGTCGATGACGACCAATTCTCGATTCGGGTACGACTGCGCGATGAAACACTCGATGCTCCGTTCCGCCATGCGTGGCCTGTCACGGGTAACCATCACGCAGGAAACCAGCGGCACATCGTCACCGTCCCACCGCCCTGTTGGGTCGATCTCGATCTGCCCGGCCGCGACGTTGCGGCCGGCGTCACTGACGGTGAACGGGGCGGCGGCGACCCGGGCGCACTCCTTCGGCCCGGAGCCGTTATCGGTCATCGTGCCTCCCGAGGTTGCGCGAATGAGCCTGTCTACACCAGGCTCGTCGTTCCCTCCGAAATCGTGTCGGGGTCGCCCGCGTGCGCCGCGGCGGGCCGGCGCGCCACCAGCACCACCGTGCCGTCACCGTTGGAACGGTTATAGCCTTCGCCATGCGGGTAAGCGGCGCGCAGCTCGACATCGGTGAGCCCGGCAAGCCGAGCCCAGTTCGCCACACGGTAGGGATCTGTGTGGAAGAGGTTGCGGACATCCAGGATGTGGCGGCCAGACGTCTCGTCAAATCCCGACAGGGCGTAGAGATCGCTGTCTTCCTGACCGCGTCGGGGAAGCCACGACGACCAGGCGTTGCGGTGACCGTTGTGCCCGTTGGGCAGCTGCCGGCGCACCCCCGCCCGATCGCGCAGTTCGACAATGAGCGTGCCGCCCGGCCGCAGATGTTCCTTGGCGCGCCGCAGAACCGCCACGATGTCCTGCGGCTCCTGGACGTAGTGCAGACGGCCGTTCATGCAGACCACGGCATCGAACTGTTGATCAAGGGAGAACGATCGAATCTCGGATTTGACGAAACGAGCCTCGGGTACTTTGCGCGCGGCTGCGGCCAGCATCGCGGCGCTGCTGTCGATCCCGCTCACCCGGGCTCCGCGATCAGTCAAGAACCTGGCGAGCGATCCTGCCCCGACCGACAGATCCAGCACCAACGGCTGCGCCACATCGGCGAGGTGCTCGAGTACGAAGGCGGCCTGGGCGGCGTGGAGGTCACCGTCGCCGAAGATGCCGTCGTAGATCTCGGCGTCGGAAAGCTGCACATCGGGCTCGGGTGGCTGCTCCGCCCCGGACGCCGAAACGGGCAGCGTCGAGCGAAGCACTCCGTCGTTGCCGGCCTCGGTGGCCATGTTGCGGCCCATCCAGCTGAACATGTCGGACATGGACACCAGCATGTCGCGCACGCCGTCCTGGAATGTCATGACATCGACGTCGGAGTTGACGTAAAGGCTTGCGACTTCGAGCAATTGATCGGTGTGCTCAGGATCCAGCTCGCAGTGGATCGGGAAGTACTCGATGGTGTGATCATCGACTCCCGGGAAAATCTTGCGGAGTCCCTCGATGTACTTCGTGAACACACCAGGCAGCACGCATTCGATCGCCGCAAATCGGCCCAGTGACCAGATGATCGGCTCGTTGTCTTGAATCTCGAAACGCTTGAAGCGCAGCTCGGGAACCCGGAACGCGCCGTCGTCCTCGTGGACGTCGACCCGCGAACACCCGATCCCGCGCATGAAGCGCATAAAAAGAGCCACGTGCGCCTCGTCGGCGTTGAGGTTCCCGTGCTCGGAGTACACGTTGTTGAGAAGCAGTATGCGCGCCCGGTAGTCGTCGACGCGTGCGGTGACCTTGAGGAAGGCCTGGTTGAACCGGTTGCTTCCCGGCAACATCTTTATGGCCCACCATCGAATGGCGTCTTGGTCGAAGTTGCCCGCCGCAAAGCGCTGCAAAAAGGGATGGTGCTCCAGCGGCCACTCGGCGATGGCCTCTTCTAATGCCACCATCAACTGACGCTTAATGGCATCGGCTTGGGTCTGGGTGGTCATGATCTGCCTCCATGTCGTGCAAGTACCGACGAACTTCGTTGCCGGGACGTCTTCGAGATTCCCGCCAGGATTATCAGCGGATGTTATCTCCAGCGAACTGCCAGCGCTTGGGTATGGAAGATATATTTGCCGAACCGTAAGCGTCGAAGCTCTAGGTAATTAGCTGTTGCGGTCTTTCGCGACGCTGCGACACCCCCCGGGGTGAGCCTGTAGGAGCCTTCGGCTCTACGCTGACCGGGTGGATTTTCGGGTATTCCTCGAGCCCCAGGAGGGCGCCACCTACGCCGATCAGCTCAGGGTGGCCCGCGCCGCGGAGGAGCTGGGGTACTCGGGGTTCTTCCGTTCCGACCACTATCTCGCGATGAGCGGGGACGGTCTGCCGGGGCCGACCGATTCCTGGGTCACGCTGGCCGGGATCGCGAGGGAGACGTCGTCGATTCGGCTCGGCACGCTGGTCACCTCGGCGACATTCCGCCATCCGGGTCCGTTGGCGATCTCGGTCGCCGAAGTCGATGAAATGAGCGGCGGCCGAGTGGAATTGGGACTGGGAGCCGGCTGGTTTGAGGCCGAGCACCGCGCGTATGCCATCCCGTTCCCGCCGATGGGTGAACGCTTCGACCGGCTGACCGAGCAGCTGCACATCCTCACCGGGCTGTGGACAACGCCGGTGGGCAAGACCTTCGATTACGCCGGCGCGCACTACACCATTTCTGATTCGCCCGCTCTGCCCAAACCCGCTCAGTCGCCGTACCCGCCGATCATCATCGGCGGTGGTGGCGCCAAGCGGACACCGGCATTGGCGGCTCAGTTCGCGGCGGAGTTCAACATGCCGTTCGTTCCACTGGACACCCTCGAGGCGCAGTACGGGCGGGTGGCGGCGGCGGTCGCCGACACGGGCCGCTCACCCGACTCGTTGACGTACTCGGCGGCGTTTGTGATCTGCGCCGGCATCCACGACGCTCAGATCGCTCGGCGCGCGGCCGCGATCGGCCGTGGGGTCGACGAGTTACGCAGAAATTCACCGGCGGTCGGCACGCCCGCGGAGATCGTCGACAAGCTCGGCCCCTTCGCCGAGACAGGAGTACAACGCGTCTATCTGCAGTTCCTCGACATGTCCGATCTCGACCACCTCGAACTTTTCGCGACCGAGGTCATCCCCCAGCTTCACTGACCCGTCGGCTGGCCTGCGCCCCGCGCTCGCCAGCTGAGGAAATCCAGTGGAAGCCGCCGTTGTCAGGTTCATTTAAGCTGGCACGTCGTGAGTTCCGAGGCAGATACTCCGGAGCAGTTCCGGATGCGGCAGGGTAAGCGCGAGCGCCTGCTCGACGAGGGTGTTGACCCCTACCCGGTGGCGGTGCCGGTCACCCACACGCTCTCCCAGATCCGCGAGACATATCCCGACCTGCCGACCGACGCCGCCACCGGCGACATCGTCGGCGTCGCGGGCCGTGTGGTGTTCGCCCGCAACTCGGGCAAGCTCTGCTTTGCCACGCTGCAGGAAGGCGACGGCATCCAACTGCAGGCCATGATCAGCCTGGCGAGCGTCGGGCAGGACGCCCTCGACCGATGGAAGTCCGACGTCGACCTCGGCGACATCGTCTTCGTGCACGGCGAAGTGATCAGCTCCCGGCGCGGGGAACTTTCCGTGCTGGCCGATTCCTGGCAAATGGCGGCCAAGGCATTGCGCCCTCTGCCGGTGGCCCACAAGGAGATGAGCGAGGAGTCTCGGGTTCGCCAGCGCTACGTCGACCTCATCATGCGCGCCGAGTCGCGGGCGGTGGCGCGCCAGCGCGTCGCCGTGGTCCGTGCGCTGCGAAATGCACTGCACCGGCGCGACTTCCTGGAGGTGGAGACACCGATGTTGCAGACGTTGGCCGGGGGTGCCGCTGCGCGTCCGTTCGTCACCCACTCGAACGTGATGGACTCCGATCTGTACCTGCGGATCGCCCCCGAACTGTTCCTGAAGCGGTGCGTGGTCGGGGGATTCGACAGGGTCTTCGAGCTCAGCCGCGTTTTCCGGAACGAGGGAGCAGATTCGACGCATTCGCCGGAATTCTCGATGCTCGAGACTTACCAGGCCTATGGAACCTACGACGATTCAGCCGAGATGATCCGTGAGGTTATTCAAGAAGTCGCCGACGAGGTGTTCGGCACTCGGCTGTTGACACTGGCCGACGGGACTCGCTATGACCTCGACGGAGAATGGGCGTCGGTGGAAATGTACCCCTCGCTGTCGGAAGCGTTGGGAGAGCAGATTACTCCAGATACATCCGTGCAGCATCTTCGCGACATCGCCGCTCGCCTCGGCATCGAGATCCCCGGCGATCGCCCCTTCGGGCACGGCAAGCTTGTCGAAGAATTGTGGGAACATTCCGTTGGAAAGCACCTGAATGCCCCGACATTCGTGCGCGATTTTCCGGTGGAAACCACGCCGCTGACGCGTCAGCACCGCAGCATCCCCGGGGTGACGGAGAAGTGGGATCTGTATGTCCGTGGATTCGAGTTGGCCACGGGCTACTCGGAATTGGTCGATCCAGTTATCCAGCGCGAACGGTTCGAAGCCCAGGCCTCCGCGGCCGCCGCGGGCGACGACGAGGCAATGGCCCTCGACGAGGATTTCCTCGCCGCTATGGAGTATGCGATGCCACCGACCACCGGCACGGGAATGGGGATCGACCGGCTGATGATGGCATTGACGGGACTCGGAATTAGGGAGACGGTATTGTTCCCGATTGTTCGTCGACAGATCAACTGAGTTTGTGTCCGTGCGCAACTCCGCGTTGCTTCTGCGCGACGTTTTATGGCACATTAGTACATCGGCATCGACCCCCGCGTCACCGACGCGAGGCTGCACTCTTCAGAAGGAGCGCTGTAGTAAATGGCCAAGAAAGTGACCGTGACGCTGGTCGATGATTTCGACGGCGATGGAGCGGCTGACGAGACCGTAGAATTTGGCCTCGACGGCGTGACCTACGAGATAGATCTGTCGTCGAAGAATGCCAAGAAGCTTCGCGACGATCTGAAGCTGTGGGTGGAAAAGGGCCGGCGCGTAGGTGGTCGTCGCCGCGGTGGCCGGTCGACGGGAACGGGGCGGCGTGCGTCGATCGACCGCGAGCAGAGCGCGGCCATCCGGGAGTGGGCTCGCCGTAACGGCCACAACGTGTCAACCAGGGGCCGGATCCCGGCCGACGTGATCGACGCTTTCCACGCGGCCACCTAAGGCCACCACCTGACGCCGCGACACACCCCGGGTGTGATCTGACTCTCTTCCAGGGTCCCTGCGCGAGCTTTCGCTAACGGCGAACCACGCAGGACAGTGCCGGGAAACGAATCGGCGCTCGGCGGCGTTACACCCCTTGTAACCACCGACGCGCTGCGAACGGCCGGAAATGCCGAAGGTCGGGGGCTCGGCTCCTGCGGCAGCGAAGGCAGCGGGCCATTAGAGTGGATGGTGGGTACGCGGGTTCAATTGGTCGATCCGCGGTACTCACCGTGAGGGAGAGCAGGTAACCACCGATGTTCGAACGATTTACCGACCGCGCACGGCGCGTTGTCGTCCTGGCCCAAGAAGAGGCCAGGATGCTGAACCATAACTACATCGGGACCGAGCACATCCTTCTTGGGCTTATCCACGAGGGCGAAGGTGTTGCCGCCAAGTCGCTGGAGTCGCTGGGCATCTCGTTGGAGGGTGTCCGCAGCCAGGTCGAGGAGATCATCGGCCAGGGCCAGCAGGCGCCGTCGGGTCACATCCCGTTCACTCCGCGCGCGAAGAAGGTGCTGGAACTCTCCCTGCGCGAGGCGCTGCAGCTCGGCCATAACTACATCGGCACCGAGCACATTCTGCTCGGTCTGATTCGTGAGGGTGAGGGCGTGGCCGCCCAGGTGTTGGTCAAGCTCGGCGCCGAACTGACGCGGGTGCGTCAGCAAGTGATTCAGCTGCTCTCGGGCTACCAGGGCAAGGAAACCGCGGAGGCCGGCACCGGCGGCCGCGGCGGCGAGTCCGGTAACCCGTCCACATCGCTGGTGCTCGACCAGTTCGGCCGCAACCTGACCGCTGCCGCGATGGAGGGCAAGCTTGACCCCGTCATCGGCCGCGAGAAGGAGATCGAGCGGGTGATGCAGGTGCTGTCGCGCCGCACCAAGAACAACCCGGTGCTGATCGGCGAGCCCGGCGTCGGCAAGACCGCCGTCGTCGAGGGGCTGGCGCAAGCCATCGTGCACGGCGAGGTGCCTGAGACGCTGAAGGACAAGCAGCTCTACACGCTGGACCTCGGGTCGCTGGTGGCCGGCAGCCGCTACCGCGGTGACTTCGAGGAACGCCTGAAGAAGGTGCTCAAGGAGATCAACACCCGCGGCGACATCATCCTGTTCATCGACGAGTTGCACACGCTGGTCGGTGCGGGCGCAGCCGAGGGCGCCATCGACGCCGCGTCGATATTGAAGCCGAAGCTGGCCCGCGGCGAGCTGCAGACCGTGGGTGCGACCACCCTCGACGAGTACCGCAAGTACATCGAGAAGGACGCCGCGCTGGAGCGACGCTTCCAGCCTGTCCAGGTCAGCGAGCCGACGGTCGAGCACACCATCGAGATCCTCAAGGGTCTGCGCGACCGCTACGAGGCCCACCACCGGGTGTCGATCACCGACAGCGCGATCGTGGCCGCAGCGACGCTGGCCGACCGCTACATTAACGACCGGTTCCTCCCGGACAAGGCCATCGACCTGATCGACGAGGCCGGCGCCCGGATGCGGATCCGCCGGATGACCGCGCCGCCGGACCTGCGCGAGTTCGACGAGAAGATCGCCGACGCGCGCCGCGAGAAGGAGTCCGCGATCGACGCGCAGGACTTCGAGAAGGCGGCCAGCCTGCGGGATCGCGAGAAGAACCTGGTCGCGCAGCGCGTTGAGCGCGAAAAGCAGTGGCGCTCAGGTGATCTCGATGTCGTTGCCGAGGTCGACGACGAGCAGATCGCCGAGGTGCTGGGCAACTGGACCGGCATCCCGGTGTTCAAGCTGACCGAGGCCGAGACCACCCGGCTGCTGCGCATGGAAGACGAGGTGCACAAGCGGATCATCGGCCAGGAGGACGCCGTCAAGGCGGTCAGCAAGGCGATCCGGCGCACCCGGGCCGGGCTGAAGGACCCGAAGCGTCCGTCCGGCTCGTTCATCTTCGCCGGCCCGTCCGGTGTCGGTAAGACCGAGCTGTCCAAGGCGCTGGCGAACTTCCTGTTCGGCGACGACGACGCGCTGATCCAGATCGACATGGGCGAGTTCCACGACCGGTTCACCGCCTCGCGGCTGTTCGGTGCCCCGCCGGGCTACGTCGGCTACGAGGAGGGCGGCCAGCTCACCGAGAAGGTGCGGCGCAAGCCGTTCTCGGTCGTGCTGTTCGACGAGATCGAGAAGGCCCACCAGGAGATCTACAACAGCCTGTTGCAGGTGCTGGAGGACGGCCGCCTCACCGACGGCCAGGGCCGCACGGTCGACTTCAAGAACACCGTTCTGATCTTCACGTCGAACCTGGGCACGGCCGACATCTCCAAGGCGGTCGGCCTGGGCTTCACGCAGGGCGGCGGCGACAACGACTACGAGCGGATGAAGCAGAAGGTCAACGACGAGCTGAAGAAGCACTTCCGGCCGGAGTTCCTCAACCGCATCGACGACATCATCGTGTTCCACCAGCTGACTCGCGACGAGATCATCCGGATGGTGGACCTGATGGCGAGCCGGGTCGAGAAGCAGCTCAAGAGCAAGGACATGGCGCTGCAGCTGACGGACAGTGCCAAGGCGCTGCTGGCCAAGCGCGGGTTTGATCCCGTGCTGGGCGCACGGCCGCTGCGGCGGACGATCCAGCGGGAGATCGAGGACGCGTTGTCCGAGAAGATCCTGTTCGAGGAGGTCGGCCCCGGCGAGCTCGTCACGGTCGACGTCGATAACTGGGACGGCGAGAGCGCCGGTGAGGACGCGGTGTTCACGTTCACCGGCTCCCCCAAGCCGGCCAAGCCCGAGGAACCGGATCTGGCCAAGGCCGGAGCCACGGGCACGCCCAGCGCGGCCGCGACCGCGACCGAATAACCCAACCGATCGGGAACGGGCGGTACCTTCACGGGTACCGCCCGTTTTTTTGGAGGCGGGCGGCCGCCGGCATCCAGCCCCTGCGCGAGAAAGGCCGCCCGTGCTGATCGTCACCACCAACGACCTTCCCGGTTGGGAAATCCAGCGAGTGTGCGGGGAGGTGTTCGGCCTCACCGTCCGATCGCGTAACGCGTTCTCCCAGATCGGCGCCGGCTTCAAGTCGATGTTCGGCGGTGAGTTGCAGGGCATGACGAAGAACCTGGCCGAGAGTCGCAACGAGGCGATGAACCGGTTGATCGCCGAGGCCCATATCAGGGGCGGCAATGCGATCATCGGCATGCGCTTCGACACCACCGAACTCGGTGACGTTTGGACTGAGATATGCGCGTATGGCACTGCGGTTCAAGCGGTGCCGGTGACCGACGGCGCCAAATACACCGCGTCGCAGCTCGGCTATGGCGGCGCGGCGCAGGCTCCGGCGCCCGCGCAGCCGGGTCAAACGCAGCCCTACGGTGCGGGCTAGCGTCGTTGACGGGTTTGAGCAACGGCCTTAGGCTCCGCTACGTAATTGATGGGCCTCCGTATTTTGATGGGCCAAGGAATCTGGTGAGACTCCAGAACGGCCGCGCCACTGTCTAAAGTCAGACCCGACGCCCGTCGCCGACCCTGCTACCGGGACGCGAGATCCCGAAAGGACGTTCGACATGACATCATCGCAGGCTCCTCAGTCGCCGACCGCCAAGGTCGGCGCCGTCGACTTGTCCCGCGCAGGCGCCGCGCTGTGGCTGGCGGGCACGGTGTTCCTCGCTCTGGTCATCATTTACTTCGTCGGAATCGACCAGGGCGCCACGTCGGTGTTCGGCAGCGACACCCACGTGCACGAATTCGTCCACGACGCCCGCCATCTGCTCGGCTTCCCCTGCCACTGAGCGAAGAGGACGACACCGAACAATGGAAAAGCGAATCATCGCGCGCGGCCTGTTGGCGGGCGCGCTCGCGGGAGTGTTGGCATTCGTCTTCGCGCGCATCTTCGTCGAGCCGGTGATCGGTCACGCCATCGCCTACGAGTACGGCCGTGCTGACGCCGAGGCGGCGTTGGGCGCGCACGAGCACGAGATGGAGGTGTTCACGCGCGGGGTGCAGGCCAACATCGGCATGGGCTTCGGCGTGCTGGCGTTCGCCGTGGCCATGGGTGCGCTGTTCGCGGTGGCGTTCGTCGTCGCCCACGGGCGGGTCGGCACTCTCGCACCGCGAGCGCTGGCCCTGCTGATGGCAGCGGGTGCGTTCGGCGGGATCTACCTGGTGCCGTTTCTGAAGTATCCGGCCAACCCGCCCTCGATCGGCAATCCGGAAACCATCGGCGATCGGACCGGTCTGTATCTGCTGATGGTGCTGGCCTCACTTGTGTTGGCGGCAACGGTGTTCTGGCTCGGCCGCAGACTCGCGCCGCGTTTGGGCGCGTGGGGCGCGACGTTTGCCGCGGCGGGTACCTACCTGGTCGGCGTGGGGGTGGTCATGTTCGTGCTACCGCCGGTCGCCGAAACCCCGAAACCGCTGCGTGACGGGTCAGGCACGATCGTCTACCCGGGATTCCCCGCCGACGACCTGTATCACTTCAGACTGTATTCCCTTGGGACACAGTTCGTGTTGTGGGCAACGATCGGTGTCGTGTTCGCAGTGCTGATCTCGCGTCTGCTGGACCCGGGCAGCCGGACCGAGCAGGCCCAGGAGAGCGTCGGCGCCTGAGAAGCACTCGATTGGCATCGCGTGAGTGAGGTCGTCCGGCTGACGCTGGTGTCGCACGCGATGACCGACGCGATGGCGGCCGGACGGTTTCCGACGGACGAACCCCTCAACGCTGTTGGGCGCCGCCAGCTTTCTTTTGCAATCGACTTCGGGGCAACGGAATTCACATCGCTGTCGGGTCGCGAGCTTCGCTGTCAGCAGACCGCCGAGCTGCTCGGACTGCACGCCGCGGTCGAGCCGCGCCTTGCCGATCTGGACTGCGGCCGGTGGCGCGGCGACGTGCTCGGCGGCGTGCTTGCGGCAGACCTCGCGGTGTGGCTCACCGACCCGACCAGTGCGCCGCACGGCGGGGAATCGGTCGTCGATCTGATGGACCGGGTTGCCGGCTGGCTCGAATCGTTGACCGCCGGCCCGTCGCGCACCGTCGCGGTGACCCATCCGGCGGTGATCCGGGCCGCGATCCTGCTGGCCCTCGATGCGCCGCCAAAATCGTTCTGGCGCATCGATATCGCGCCGGCCAGTCGGACCGAGATGCACTATCGCGGCCACGCCTGGACCCTCAGATCCACTGGATAGCCCGGTTGTCGAGCCGCCGCCATGCCCGGAGACGATCGCCCCCGCGACTGTGCGGTTTCGTACGGGACACGCCGCGCTCGCGTACGAAACCGCACAGTCACGGGCGGGGGTCCACGGCGTGCGCTCCACGCGCCCAGGTTTGTCGCTGCGAGGCGGGCACGAGGGGCATTCCCTGAGATCGTGAGCAGGTGATGACACCGGAATGCTAGAAATAGCCCCCCGGCCCGGGTCCATTCATCGGATGTCCAAACCCGCGGGCAGAACGGGCTTAAGACCGCCGGCCCAGCATTGCGAACACCTGCTTCGCGATCGATATCAGCCAGGCGCCGGCACTCGGGCCGTGAAACCGGGGCCAGTTCAACTGTAAGCTGACCACCCACGCCTGCCCGCTGCGGTCCACGGCATACCAGCTGAAGGTCAAGTCTCCGGGCAGGTTTCCCGCCTTGGCGGCGATGTACGGCCACTGTTGCCGATCAAGGTCGATGCCGGGTATCGCCGACACAATCTGACGTACCGGTGCAGCGGCGCCCACCGCGGCCGACTGAAGCGCCGCGTGCACCCGGCAGATGTCTTCCGCGCTGCCGTACCACTCGGCGCCGTAGGTTGACGCGGGAGTGTGGGTGCGTGCCGGATCTGGTTCGTACGGGCGGGAATTGGTCTGGTCCAGCAGCTGCGCCCGAGCCTGTGGCTGGCCCGTCGCGACCGCGTTCTTCCATTGCTCGCGCAGATCCGGCTCGCCCCAGCCGACCGAGAACAGTTCGTGCATCGTCGGGAACGGGATCATGCTCGCCGGGTCGTGGTGGCCGGCCTCGACCAACGCCCGTTCGACGGCGGCGGTGCCGACCTTCTCGATCAGCAGGTCGGTGGCCATATTGTCGCTGTTGGCGATCATCTTCTCCGCGGCGGTGCGCACCGACACCTTGGCGCCGGGCGGCAGCTTCTCCAGCCCGGAGGAGCCGACGGCCTTGGCCGGCCCCGTGACGGTGACCTGGTCGTCCCACGAGACCGTGCCGGCTTTCACCGCGTCGGCCACTGCGTACAGCACGTAGAGTTTGAAAATCGATGCAAGCGGCAAGGATTGGGCAGTATTGGTGCCTGCAACCCGGTCGCACCGGCCGTCGACGACCTTGGCGACCTGATAGGAGTACCGTGCGCCGGACTTCCTCAGCTCGGCATCGACGTCCGCCCACGAGGCGATCTTGGGCGCAGCCAGCTCGGCTTCGAACCGGTTGACCATGCTGTTCTCGTCCGTGTGGATCTCGATGTCCTGCCCGGCTCCGAACGAGTTGACCAGATGCAGCATGACGTGCCCAGCGTAGTATTCGATGCCCGCAACCGTGAACGGCCTTTCCCACCAAAGGTTTTCCATGGTATCGCGGACGCTGTTCACCATGTCGGGTGCCGCCAGGGTCCCGACACCATTGGAGCCGATCGGCCAATCCGAGTTCAGCATGTCCACGGTCTGCTGGGCACGGAAGCCGGGCGGAGTGTTCCTGCTGATTTTCACGCCCGTGTCGGCGGTGACCGACGACGCGGACGGCGTCGAGCAACTGCAAACCAGGACGCTCACCACCGCGACAGCGGCCAGCGACACCGCCGCGCGACGAAGCGCCCGGCTTGCGCTACGCCTTCGGGCCGGTCCCTGCAACGTCCAACACAACCTCGAACTCCAGTAACGACGCTCCGGTCGCCACCGGATTCGCTCGATGTCCCGCGTGTGCCTCGATCGCCGGGCCGGTCGCCCACGCCTGGAACGCCTCTTCGGACTCCCACTGCGTCACCACGAAATACCGATCCTCGCCCTTGACGGGTCGCAGCAGCTGAAAGCCGAGGAACCCCGGCGAGTTGTCGACAGCGTGTGCTCGGTGGGCGAATCGCTTTTCCAGTTCGGGCCCCGCGTCGGGGGGCACCTCGATTGCGTTGATCTTCACCACGGCCATGGGGTTCAGGCTACCGTGCGGCGGTCCGCGGCCGGCACGGGTCCGCGGCGGCGAAGATGTGTTCATGAGCGGCGATCTGCTGACCGACTGCGGCGGCCGCGGCCGTCCCCTGGTGATGGTCCACGGCTTGATGGGTCGCGGCAGCACATGGCGGCGATCTCTGCCGTGGCTCACCGAACTGGGCCGGGTCTACACCTACGACGCTCCCTGGCACCGCGGCCGAGACGTCGCCGATCCACACCCGATCAGCACCGAGCGGTTCGTCGCCGACCTCGCTGACGCGGTCGCCTCGCTACCCGGCCCGGTCGTCGTGATCGGCCACTCAATGGGTGCGTTGCACGGCTGGTGCCTGGCCGCACAGCGACCGGAGCTCATCAGCGCGCTCGTCGTCGAGGACATGGCGCCGGACTTCCGGGGCCGCACCACCGGCCCGTGGGAGCCGTGGCTGCATGCGCTGCCCGTCGAATTCGCCACTGCGGCCGAGGTGCTCGATGAGTTCGGGCCGGTCGCGGGTCAGTACTTCCTCGATGCGTTCGACCGCACGGCGACCGGTTGGCGGCTGCACGGGCGCGTCGAGAGGTGGATCGCGATCGCCGCCGAGTGGGGGACGCGAGATTACTGGGCACCGTGGCGCGCGGTTCGGGTGCCCGCGCTGCTGATCGAGGCGCAGAACTCGGTGACTCCGCCGGGCCAGATGTTGCAGATGCACGAAACAGGCAGCCGGACGACCTATTTGCGGGTTCGCGGCGCTGGACACCTCGTCCACGACGAGGCGGCCGACACCTATCGGGCCGCCGTCACCGCGTTCCTATCGACGCTCGCCCAGCACGCCTGACGTCGGCCACGCGGGCTGCCGTTCGAAGCGGGTCCGGATCGCGTCGAGCTCGTGCTCCATCCGGATGGCGTCGGAACTGTCGCCCGTCCGACCGGTGTGCCGCCCAGCCCAGCGCGACAGCGACGTGGCAGAAATTCTTCGTCGTGCCAGT
>Ga0209006_10000556_pt1 | contig 34965 bp, 33 predicted proteins | sample JacPin_JW_Ref_O2_FD_188567 | JGI IMG/M metagenome (GOLD analysis project Ga0209006, IMG submission 188567) | Forest soil microbial communities from Algoma, Ontario, Canada - Jack Pine, Ontario site 1_JW_Ref_O2 (SPAdes) (version 2) | ecosystem: Environmental > Terrestrial > Soil > Boreal... | reverse complement strand
CGACTGGTTCAGTTGCGGGCACGGCAACGCGTACAGTCCCGACCCGGTGTCCCCACGCACTGCGGTGGTGCTTGCGGGCACGACGGAATGCCACCACGGGTGTTTCGTCAGTGGTCATGGTTTCTTCCTCTCATCACGGTGAGTTCAACGCGCAGAACACTGCTCACGGTGCTGAGCACGCTGGACAATGGCAAGTGCGGGGACCACGTCGGGTGTGGTCCCCGCACCTGTGGATCCCATCGTGGCGGCCTGGCCTTGGAGGATTCTTGGCAACCGCGAACCGGTAGGGGTTTGGGAGGCCTATCCCACGCCCCCGCTCGGGCCCGGCAGCACCCCCCACAGCCATCCGTTATTGATTGTCCTGCGCTGAGCCGTGCTGACGCCGTCCCGTGAACCGGAAGTCAGCAGCGCGGCGCCGTCGTTGGGCGCACCGCGGTGCGCGAAGATTGGGCGCATCGAGCCCGAGCGTCAGACTTTTGAATCTCCTGCCCTCGCCACGGCGCCGACTACTACACGGGGCGCGTCCCCGCCAAGACGAAGACCCGAGCGGTCAGGCAGTTCGAATCACTCGGCTACCGCGTCACCCTGGAACAATCCCCACACCGCATAACGAACACCCGCGCCACCCAATGCCACCGGAACGACCGGCGGGTCACCTCGGACTGTCCTCACCGCGTTGTCATCACCTCATTTTCGTAAGAGAGACAGCAAACCGGTTAGCAGCATTGTGCAGTTGGCGCTTGAGGCTGCGTCGTAGCCGTAACGAAAGGGGGGGTGGCCACGGCGACCGCCACCCATCCGGTTGCGATAATCGTCGAGTTCACAGTTCGCGACCGTTTGACTGGTTGGGTATGTGGGCCGCAGAATCCGATCCAGTAGGAGGAATCCAACATGCGCAAGTTCCTTGCACTGGGCCAGGCATGAACACCATCGAGTTCTCCCGAGCCGACCGGACGCGCCGGGTGTTGCTGGATGTGAGAACACGCCGGATCGCCCGCGTCCTTGCTGCTGCGGTGGTGACGACGTGGGTGGTTCTGACGGTCGCACCCGTCCCATCAGCGTCCGCCGACCCGTGCCCCGACGTCGAGGTGGTGTTCGCCCGCGGCACCGGCGAGCCACCTGGTGTCGGCGGAGTAGGACAGGCATTCGTCGACGCGCTGCGCTCGCAGGTCGGTAGCAGGTCACTGGGGGTGTATGCGGTCAACTACGAGGCCAGCGCCGATTTTGCCAGCGGTATGGAATTCGCCAGAACCGTCGTCGACGGGATCAGAGACGCGAGCGCTCATGTCGAATCAATGGCGGCGAACTGCCCGAAGACCAGGATGGTGCTCGGCGGATATTCCCAGGGTGCGGTCGTGGCGGGTTTCGTCACCTCGGCAGTCGTACCGGAAGGGGTACCTGCTGATTTGGTACCGGCGCCGATGCCTCCGGAGATCGCTAACCATGTAGCCGCGGTGGCGCTGTTCGGAAAACCTTCCGATCAGTGGATGCGCGATGTCGGCGCGCCGCCGATCGTCATTGGCCCGCTGTATAAGGCCAAGACCACTGACTTGTGCGCTCCCGGCGACACCATCTGCGATGGTGCCGACGCTGGGCCCCCCAACGCCGCACACGCTCTTTATACCGTGAACGGGATGATGGGCCAGGCCGCCGATTTCTCGGCGAGCCGGCTCTAATCGGTCGGCGTCAAGCATCGCAGAGTCAGGTCTCGACAACTCCAGGAGATTGTGGGGCAAGGTTCACAGCGCCGACGTAGCGCAGTCTGGGCGATAACCTAGAAAAGCCCGGCACCGTGAGTTATGGCGACAGACTCCGAACGCGAAATCAATGTTCGTGACCTGAGTATGGCCGTCGGAGCGAGCAAGCGCGCACGCCTCGTGCAAGCAGTGCTCGCCGCGGCAGCCATCATCGCCCTGCTGGCGTTTGTCCATGTCCTACGCCCGGGTGCAAACGAGATCACTGTCGCATCCGGGACGTTGCGAACGCTGGACTCGGCCCCCGCTAAACGGATGCCGCCAACCGATCCGCCCGCGCCGAGCGGCGCCCCAGCTCCTCCTCCTGTTGCCCCTCCTCCGGCCGCCCAGGACGACGGCAGCGGAGACAACGCTGCCCCAGATGACAGCGATGACGAGGCCGACGACTCCGCGGCTGAGGAGGAAGAAGAGGAGCAGCAAGAAGAGGAAGAGCAGGACGACGAGCAGACCCAGCTGCAGAACCAATTGAACGAACAGCAGGCCGAAATCAATTCCGAGCAACAGACCGAAGAACAAAACGAGGAAGCCCAGCAGCAAGTCCTTCAGGACGAGGAACAGGCCCAGCAGACTGAGGAGCAAGCCGGGCAGTAATGCGCTAGTTCAGGATTGAGTTGCGAAGGTCGAGGTTTCACGCCGGCACGATATTGTCGTCCGCGTGCACGATGAATCCGGGATGAGCATGGTAAAGCGGGGAGGCTGCGCTGTGAAGCGCCTACTGGTGCTGTTTAGTCTGCCCTTTGCGCTACTGGTAGCCGGACCGGCGAATGCGGACCCCTCCCCTGCCGAGGTCGACTACCTCAGTTACCTCGCCGCGCAACGGGTTGGCGGGACTGCGGATAGCCTGCTCCACGTGGGCTATGACGCCTGTTCGGGTCTTCAGCAAGGCACTCAAGCGCCGCTGGTAGCGATGACGTTGTTCAACGATGCGCAAACCTCGGGGTCGGGCCTGACAATGCAGGATGCGTCCGCAGTGGTGGGCGGCGCGGCGGCGTTCCTATGCCCAGGTCACTGAGCGTTCTTATGCCCAGGTCATTCAGGTTGAATGGTAGTTACCGACATCGACTTTGAGGTCGGGCGCACCGGTGATTGCCCTGACACGGTGTCGGCGCGGCGCCCGCTCGGACCGGCAAGCGCGCGGCCGGCCCGGTCGACGGCGATCTGCCCCGGCGCGAGGGGCAAGCAAGCTAATCTGGCGACTGGTCTGCGGTGGTATCCCTTGCCGTACTCCCGCGCATCGCCCTTGTCGAGACCAAACGGGGGGCGCAGGGAAGGAAGGTCATGAATATCACGAGGGTGATAACGGCATCAGTACTTTCCGCATGCGTTGCTGCCGGATTTGCAAGCCCGGCATGGGCGGACGACGCCGCGCCGGCCCAACCCCCCGAGACGTACACGTTCCAATTTGTTGGCGCAAACCTACCCACCACCTGGACGGTCACGCATTGCGGCACACTCTGCACTCACATAGCAGACTCGGGGAATGCGAACAACGCGCCGTGGGAGTCGGATGCCTACTTGTTGAACGGTTACTGGACCATGTTCGTCCACCGGACAGACATGATCGCGTGTGGAGATGGAAGCGACACCTTCCCGGCAGATGCCGAGTACAACTGGGACGCATCGCTTCAGGGCATAGCCTCCGCGACTAGCGGCGGGGTTTGTGGCGATGCTCCGGCGCCTGTCCAGGGCCAGTTCACGCTGACGCGGGCGAGCTAACGGCTGACCTTGGGACTTCGGCGTGGTGCCGTAGCTGCCCGAAGCCCCTGCCGACCGCCAGCCGCCGGCCGCCGTCTGGCGATCCAGCGCTTAATTTGCCTGGTGAGCGCCTGCGCACCAGCGGCCGAGGCGCGGCCAAATCTAATCCAGACCGCGAGAGCTGGTACGAATGGCTATCGCCGACGCCACGGGCAACCTACGCTAAGCATCGAGAACACCACAGCAAACGAGCCAGTTCACGCGGAGGGGCGAAATGAAACTCGTGACGGTACTTGCGCTGGCAGGCGGATTCGCTGCCACGCCTCTGATCACCGCAGGCAATGGGTGGGCGTGGCCGACATCCTGCGACGGCGTGGAATGCGTCCCGGGCGTGGCTCACAGTGCGTCACTGGGCGCGCCGTGTACGTCAGGTGACCGCTACGTCTTCGGCGTGGACGCCACCACCACCTACATCTGCTCGCTCAAGGACCAGTGGGTACCGTCCAAGCCGTTGATCGGCGTGCGGCCCCTCGGTGGCGCATGCGACGGGAACCCCAACGCGGCGCAGTCACCCGACGGCATTCCAATGGCGTGCAACGGCACCGGCTGGGTTTACAACTTCAACGACATCTACTACGCCAAAACCTATTGACGCCAGACCCAGACCTACTACGCCAAGACCTACTGCGCAAAAACCACTTGAGGCCAAAAAACCCATGAGGCCAATCAACTTGAGCGGCGCCGTCCCGATCTAGCCGGAGCCCAGCACCCGCTGCAGGTCTGGCTTCATCTGCTGTAACTGCGCGCCCCAGTACGCCCAGTCGTGCGTGCCGTTGGGCGGGAAGTTGAACACCGCGTTGTGCCCACCCGCCGCAATGTATTTGTCCTGGAAGGCCGTGTTGCTGGACTTGGTCAGGTTCTCGAGGAATACGGCTGGGACGTCGCCGTGGCCCAATTCCGACGGGGTGCCGTTACCGCAGTAGACCCACAGTCGGGTGTTGTTGGCGACGAGAAGCGGGATTTGAACGGTCGGGTCATTGCGCTGCCATGCCGGGTCGCTTGACGGCCCCCACATCGCGTCGGCTTTGAAGCCGCCCGAGTCGTTCATCGCCATACCGATCAACGTCGGCGACATACCATCTGACGGGCTGAGCCACCCCGACAGGGATCCGGCGTAGATGTAGTTGTTCGGGTGATAGGCCGTGAGAATCATCGCCGCCGACCCGGCCATCGACAGGCCCACAACAGCGTTGCCGGTCGAGCTGACGTTCTTGTTGGCCGAGAGCCACTGTGGCATCTCGGACGTCAGGAACGTCTCCCAGTTGTAGGTCCAGGTGCCCCCGTTGCCGACAGCCGGCTGATACCAGTTCGTGTAGAAGCTGGACATGCCGCCGACGGGCATCACTGTCGCCAGCCCGGAATTGTTGAACCACTCGAACGTCGGCAGCTCGATGTCCCAGCCATTCCAGTCGTCACGTGCCCGCAGGCCATCGAGCAGAACCACCGAGTGCCGACCGCCGGGTTGGAACTCAACCTTGATGTCTCGGCCCATCGACGGCGACGGTATCTGCAGGTACTCCACCGGGAGACCCGGGCGGGAGAACGCCCTGGCATCCGGAGCGCCCGCGAAGATGAGCGCCAGTCCCGGAAGAAGCGCCGCGACAATCGCGGCGATCATCAGCCGGCGTGCGCCTCGAACGCGCCGCCCCTCAATTTGTGCCATGCCAGCCTCCCAATCGCATAACCGTCCTGCGGGAACTTACTACCCGCCCAGCATGACCTCAATCACAACACAGGAATCGTCATCAAACTCGTCAACCTCGGGTTGACGGAATCACAACGTCAACCTAGCGTTGACGCATGGCAGCCAACGCCCAGATCAACTACCCAGTCCGCCTCGATGACCTGATCGACGCGGCCAGGATGGTCCACACCGACGTGCTCGAGCAACTGTCGGACGCCGTCCTCGCCGCCGACCATCTCGGCGAGCTGGCGGACCACCTGATCGGCCACTTCGTTGACCAGGCCCGTCGATCGGGCGCGTCCTGGACCGACATCGGCAAGAGCATGGGCGTGTCGAAGCAGGCTGCGCAGAAACGGTTCGTGCCAAAAGCGGAGGCCACCACGCTCGAAACCGACCAGGGCTTCGCCCGTTTCACGCCCCGGGCACGTGCCCTGGTCGTGACGGCGCAAAACGAGGCCCACGAGGGCGGCAACGCCGAAATCACCCCGGCGCACCTGCTGTCGGGATTGGCCGCCGACGAAAGCTCGCTGGCATCCCGGCTTCTGGCGGGGCAAGGCGTCGGCGCCGCGGCGATTCGCGAGGCGGCGCCGTTCCCGCCACGAGCGGATGACGTCCCCGTGCTGGTTTCGTTCAACGGTCCGGCCCGCAAGGTCCTCGAGCTCACCTTCCGCGAGGCGCTTCGGTTGGGCCACAACTACATCGGCACCGAACACGTCCTGCTCGCGACGTTCGAGGCCGAGGACGACGATGGGCCGCTCCACCGGCTCGGAGTCGACAAGGCCCGCATGGAGGCCGACCTCGCCACCGCGCTGCAGTCTTTCGCCCGGGCCGACGGGGGCGCCCCGGCGTAGTCTCCGCTGCATGAAACTCGACGCGCATGCGCGGGCCCTCATCGGATCCGGCACCGACGCCACCCTTGTCACGCTCAACCCCGACGGCAGTCCCCAGGTCAGCGTGGTCTGGGTCGCGTTGCGCACCACGCCCGACGGCGACGACGAGCTCGTCACCGCGCACCTGGCCGAACACAAAAAGGTTCGCAATGTTCGTCGCGACAACCGCGTCGCGCTCACTGTCCTCTCCCCCGACCGCGGCGCCCCGATGACGCCGTACCTGTCGATCACCGGCACCGCGCATGTCGAGGAGGGCGGCGCACCCGAACTGCTGCGCGAACTTGCCAAGACCATGATCGGCCCGGACGCGAAGTTCCCTCCGATGGACGACCCACCGCCCGGCTTCGTCACCCACATCACCGTCAACAAGATCGGCGGTAACGGCCCGTGGGCGGGTTGATCGCAGCGCACGTCACAACGTCGCTCAACGCGTCGTCCTGAGCGGGTTGCTGTGACATCATGCGAGGACTGCTAAGGAGGCGATGATGCGCCGCTGGTTTGCCGGGCTCGTGTCCGCATCGGCGGTCCTCAGCGTGCTGGTCGCACCCCCCTCGTCGGCAGGCGACGCCCCGATCGGCCATCTCGGCGACACCCTGCGTGTGACCGACGGGAACATCGTCGCCGACGTCACGGTGGTCAACGTGCTGCCGTCGGACATCCCGCCCGGTTGGGGCTACCCGCCCCGCTGGCCGCGCCAAGAGGTGTGGCGCTCTCAGATCACCGTCACAGCGGTGAGCGTGCCCGCCCGGTACTCGATGTCACCCCGGTTCGCATTCCGCGGTGTCACCCAGACCGGTGACGCGTATATCGCACGCAACAACGATGCTCCGGACACGCTGCAGCTCGCATTGCTCAACGCGCCGCAGGGGTCCACCGTTGCCGGCGGTATCTGGTGGGACGTCTACCGCGACTTGGTGTCCAACGTGGTGCTGATCGACGCGAAGACCGGCTACCACCTGGCCCAGTGGGATCTCTAAGGGCCGCTACCGTATAGCCGTCATGGCTATACACGTCGCGCTGGCCGAACCCGCCGACGCGGGGAAGCTGGCCGCCCTCGCCGCGCGCACCTTTCCGTTGGCCTGCCCGCCGGCGGCGACGCCCGAGAACATCGCCGCGTTCATCGACACCCACCTTTCGGCCGAACGGTTCGCCGAATACCTCGCCGACCCGGGCCGCGTGGTTCTCGCCGCTTACGACGACGGCCGAATTCTGGGCTACTGCATGCTCATTCGCGGAATCCCGGACGACGACCCCGACGTGCAGCGGGCGGTCAGAACTCGCCCGAGCGTCGAGTTGTCGAAGATGTACGTGCTGCCCGACAACCATGGCGCCGGTGTCTCCACGGCATTGATGCAAGTCGCTCTCGTCCACGCCGCCGCCATGACCGCCAAGAGCCTGTGGCTGGGCGTCAACCAGCAGAACTTGCGCGCACAGCGGTTCTACGCCAAATACGACTTTGCGATCAACGGCACCAAGACATTTCACCTCGGTCGCGGAGTCGAGAACGATTACGTGATGGTGCGGCTCCTCTGAGGACCGTCACACCATGCCACTCGTCAGTGCGATCAGCCGCGACGTCGCTCGCAGGTACTTCTTGCGGAAGCCGCCGGCGAGCATCTCGTCGCTGAAGATGCCGTCCAGCTTCGTCCCCGAAGCCACCACCGGAATGCCCGCGTCGTAAACTCGGTCGGTCAGCGAGACCAGCCGAAGCGCCACGTTCTGATCGTCTATCGGATGAACCCCGGTGAGGAACACCGCTCGCGCACCCTCGATCAACGTCAAATATCGCGACGGGTGCATGGTGGCCAAATGTGCGCACAGAGCGTCGAAGTCATCGAGGGTGGCGCCGTCAGTCTTCTCGGCGCGAGCGATCACCTCGTCGTCCGACAACGGTGCCGGGGCCGGCGGCAGATCGCGATGACGGTAGTCCGGGCCGTCGATGCGCACTGTCGTGAAAATCGCCGCCAACGTGTTGATTTCACGCAGGAAATCCTCCGCCGCGAAGCGACCCTCCCCAAGCTGCTCCGGCAGCGTGTTGGACGTCGCGGCCACCGAAACCCCGCGTGCGACCAATTCGGACAGCAGCCGCGACACCAGCACGGTGTTGCCCGGGTCGTCGAGTTCAAACTCGTCGATGCACACCATCACATAGTCGGCCAGCAGGTCGATGCACTCGACGAACCCGAATACCCCGGCGACCTGAGTCAGCTCACCGAACGTCGCGAACGCCTTGGGGTGTGAAGGGTCTTCGGGCAGCGCGAAGTACAGCGATGCCAGAAGGTGCGTCTTGCCGACGCCGAAGCCGCCGTCGAGGTACAGCCCAGCGCCGGGCAGCACGGCTCGCTTGCCGAGTAGCCGCTTTTTGCCTTCGCGGCGCTGGACGGCCAGGTCGCCGAATTCACGGCAGGTGGCCAGCGCGGCCGCCTGTGTTGGCTCGGCGGGATCGGGGAAGTAATTGGCGAAGCTCACCCCGGTGAACGTGGGCGGCGGCAGCAGCTGCGCAATGAGACGCTCCGGCGACACGCTCGGATGCCGATCGACGAGGTGCTGCATGGTGGCACTGTAACGGCGTGTTGGAATCGTCTCCGTGACCGATGACGACGCTGCCGCGCGGTTCACCAGGCTGGACTCGCTGGCATCGGTGGATGCAGCCGAACTGCCGCGGCTCTACGCCTACCCGCGTGACCTGACCAGATGCTGGGTCCGGGCCAACATGATCGCCAGCGTGGACGGCGGCGCGACCGTCGACGGCCGCGCGGGCGGTCTGGCCGGGCCCGGTGACCGCGTGCTGTTCAAGGTGATGCGCGAGATCGCCGACGTCGTGCTGGTCGGCGCCGGGACGGTGCGGGCGGAGAACTACTCGGGCGCTCAGCTGAGCGCCGCGTCCCGCCAGGCGCGGCAGGCCCGTGGCCAATCTGAGGTCCCGCCGATCGCGGTGGTGACGGCGTCGGGGGCACTTGACCCCAACAGTCGCCTGTTCGAGCTCACCGAGACACCACCGCTGGTCTTCACCACCAACGCGTCCGCCGTCGCGACCCGGGACAGATTGCACGACCAGGCCGATGTCGTTGACGCCTCGAGCGCCGACCCCATCCGCGTCGACCCGGCCGCGGTGCTCGCCGAGCTCGCGCGACGCGGGCTCTACCGCGTGTTGTGCGAGGGCGGCCCGACGCTGCTCGGAGACATCGTCGCGTTGAACCTGCTCGACGAACTGGCCCTGACCGTGGCCCCGATGCTGGTGGCCGGCAGCCCGCCTCGAGTAGTCAGCAGCGCCAGCCCGGTGAGCACCGAGCTTCGGACCGAGCACATTCTGACGGACGACCGCGGGTATCTGTACTTGCGCTACACCAGGCGCGACTGAGACCGATCGCTAGTCTGGGCACCATGCCGTCTCCCGGGTCGCCGCGTGCCGCTGTGGCGATGATCGCGACGGTCGCGGTGCTGGCCGGGTGCGCGCCGGGACTGGCGGCCAACCCGAGGTACGCCACCGACAACGGGCACGGATCCCAGGGCAACCCCACGTCGACGCCGGCTCCTCGCGGCCCCGCTGCGGTCGAGGCGCCGAAAAACGACCTCGCCTGGCACGACTGCACGTCGAAACTCTTCTCCGGGGTGGCGGTCGCTCCGCCGGTCGGCGTCACCCTTGACTGCGCCACGTTCGACGCGGACCTCGACCCGATCAACAACGCCACCGGCACCGTCAGCATCGGCGTGGTGCGCGCCAGGTCTGCCCAGACCCCACCCGACGCCGGCCCATTGGTGGTTACGACGGGCTCGGATCTGCCGTCGTCGGTCCAGATGCCGGTGTGGCTGACGCGTGCAGGTACCGACATGCTGAAAAGCCGCCCGATCGTGACGGTCGACCGTCGCGGCATCGGCCTGTCGGGCGCAATCGACTGCCGCGACACATTCGACCGACAGGAAATGCACGACCAGGCCCAGTTCGAGACCGGCAACGATCCGGTGGCCAACCTCGCCGAGATCGTCGTGACCGCGACCACGAACTGCACCGACACCATCGCACCGGGCGATTCGGCATACGACAACTCGCATGCCGCCGAGGACATCGAGCGGCTGCGCACTACCTGGGATGTGCCCGCTCTTGCACTTCTGGGCATCGGCAACGGTGCTCAGGTGGCGCTCGCCTACGCCGGCAGGCACCCGGACAAGGTGGCCCGCCTCGTCGTTGACTCGCCGATCCCGCCGGCGATCAACGCCGAAGGCGCCGAACTACAGCAGGTCAAGGGCGAGCAAGCGGCGCTGGAAGCGTTCGCCGCACAGTGCGCGGCAGCCAACTGCCCACTGGGCCCGGACCCGAAGGCCGCGATCGACTCCATCCTGGCCGCCGCGCGGGCCGGACGCGGCCCCGGAGGTGTGTCGGCGGCGGCCGTCGCGGAGGCGATCGCCACCGCCCTGGCGTTTCCGCATGGAGATCGGGTCGCGGCGACCAACGGCCTCGCCACCGCGCTGGCATCAGCGCGTTCGGGTGACGTCAACCAACTGAACAACCTGATCAACCAGTCGACGTCGATGCGTCAGACCGACGGGCAATTCGTCAACAGGTGCAGCGATTCGCTCAACCGCCCGACACCCGATCGGGTCCGCGAACTCGTGGTTGAGTGGGGCAAGGAATTCCCGCAGTTCGGCATGGTCGGTGCCCTCGACCTGGTGAAGTGCCTCAACTGGCCCAGCGGCACCGCGCCGCCGGAGCCGAAGAACCTCAAGGTCAACGTGCTGCTGATGGGCGGCCAGAACGACGCGGTGGTCGGCAACGAGGGCGTCGGGGCGGTGTCGGCCACCGTGATCAACGCCGGCGTGGCCAGCAGGCGGGTGGTATGGCAGGGCATCGGCCACGGTGTGAGCATCTATTCCCCCTGCGCGGTGCCACCGATGATCGGCTACCTGGACAGCGGAAACCTGCCGACCACCGACACGTACTGCCCCGCCTGACCTGGCGTGAACCGTCAGGTACGGTGCGCTGGTGGCGAACTCAGACTCGACCGGCGGTAGTTTTCGCACGGCGCTAATGAACGTCCTGCAGCCGCGCACGGGCCCGCAGACGACGTCCCAGGTGCTGCGCTCCGTCCTGTGGCCGCTGGCAATCCTGTTCATCGTCCACCGCAGCTACGTGCTGGCCACCAACGGCTATATCACCGACGACTACGGACCGGTCTACCGCGCTGTCGTCAACTTCAAGCGCGGACTGGACATCTACAACGAGCACCTCAACTACGTCGATCCGCACTACCTGTATCCGCCCGGTGGCACCCTGTTGATGGCGCCGTTCGGATACCTGCCCGTTGACGCGTCGCGGTATTGGTTCATCTTCTTCAACACCGTCGCGATGGTGCTCGCGGCGTATCTTCTGGTGCGGCTGTTCAACTTCACCTTCAACTCCGTTGCGTTACCGGCGGTGCTCGCCGCGATGTTCTGCAGCGAGGCCGTCATCAACACACTGGTTTTCGCCAACATCAACGGCTGCGTCCTGCTGCTCGAGGTGCTCTTTTTCCGGTGGCTGCTCGACGGCAAGGTCAGCCACCAGTGGTGGGCCGGCGTCGCGATCGGACTATCACTGGTCGTCAAACCGCTATTGGCGCCGCTGCTGTTGCTGCCGCTGCTCAACCGGCAATGGCGCACGCTCGTCACCGCGATCGGCGTGCCGCTGGTGTTCAACCTCGCGGCGTTTCCCCTGGTCAGCGACCCGATGGACTTCTACCGACGGACGCTGCCGTACATCCTGGGCACCCGCGACTACTTCAACAGCTCGATCCTGGGCAACGGCATTTACTACGGGTTGCCGATGTGGTTGATCGTCTTTTTGCGCGTCCTCTTTGCACTGCTGGCCGTCGCATCGCTGTGGCTGCTGTACCGGTACTACCGCACCCGCGACCCGTTGTTCTGGTTCGCGACGTCCTCGGGCGTGCTGTTGGTCGCGTCGTTCCTGGTCCTCTCGCTGGGACAGGGCTACTACTCGATGATGTTGTTCCCGTTCGTGATGACGGTGGTGCTGCAGAATTCCGTGATCCGGAACTGGCCGGCGTGGCTGGCGATTTACGGCTTCATGTCCGCTGACAGATGGCTGCTCGGGCACTGGCCGACGACCGGTCGGGCGCTGGAGTACCTGAGAGTCACGTGGGGCTGGTCGCTGATGCTGGTGGTGGTGTTCGCCGTGCTGTACTTCCGCTACCTCGACGCCAAGGCCGAAAATCGGCTGCAGTTCGGCATCGACCCACCGTGGATGACACGCGACCAGCCCGCTAGCGTGGCCGCATGAGCGAGGAGACATCGCGGCCGAAACTCGAACTTTCCGACGCTCGATGGCGTGAAAAGCTCACCCCCGACGAGTTCGACGTGCTGCGGCGCGCAGGCACCGAGCGCGCGTTCACCGGCGAGTACACCGACACCACCGCCGAGGGTGTCTATGAGTGCCGGGCCTGCGGCGCGGAGCTGTTCCGCAGTACCGAGAAGTTCGAATCCCATTGCGGCTGGCCGTCGTTCTTCGACCCGACCCATACGGATGCGGTGATCCTGCGGCCGGACGACTCCATGGGAACGACCCGCACCGAGGTGCTGTGCGCCAACTGCCACAGCCACTTGGGTCACGTGTTCTCCGGCGAGGGCTACCCCACGCCCACCGACCAGCGATACTGCATCAATTCGATTGCGCTGCGGCTGGTCCCACGCTAGCCTTCGCGACCACACGTAAAAGCCCCCGCACGCTCGGCGTGTCGGGGGCTTTTAGTTCTGCGGTCAGGCTGCCGCGGGCACCGCACCCGCGAAGGCAGGCGCGAAGGCCGGGCGGATGGCAGCGGCGCGCTGCTTCCAGTCGCGGACGGTGTGCAGGATGCTGACGCTCACCGGCACGATCAGCGGCGAAACCATGACCAGGACGATCGCGAAGAGGTAGAAGAAGCTCGACATGATGACTCACTTTCTGTTTTCCCGGGGCGGGAGGTCTGATGTTGTGGTGGAACACTCGGCGTTGAGTTCATCGCAAAAGTTATCGGGGATGCCGACATGCATCGACGTCGCGAAACAACCAACTTTCGGCGGACCCTTGTCTCCGGGCGACAAACCTCCCGCGTCGTCCCTGGTGCCTGTCCCGGGCGACCGAATTCTGCGCCGAAGTACAGCGCACCCACCCTGCCGGTCCAATACTCAGCACATGACCATCGCCCCTGCCCACCGCTGACGGCAATCGGACATGTATCTCTCCGCGCAGGAACGGCACGACCTCGGTCGTTCCCGCCGATCGACGGTGTCGAGGTCGGCTCTCGCGGACTTCGTTGTCGACGAACACCGTCCCGATCCGGTCGCATCGCTGCAGTCGCAGGACAGCTCGCGGATCAGCGAGCTTCTGCCGATCCGATACGGCCGAATGCTGGCGTCGCCGTTCGCGTTCTTCCGCGGCGCAGCGCTCATCATGGCCTCTGACTTGGCCGGGCACGAGCACACCGGGCTCGATGTCCAACTGTGCGGCGACGCGCATCTGTCCAACTTCGGTCTGTTCGCCAGTGCCGAACGCAACCTCGTCTTTGACGTCAACGACTTCGACGAGACGCTGCCGGGGCCGTGGGAATGGGATGTCAAGCGACTCGTCGCCAGCCTCGCGGTTGCCGCCCGCGCCAACGGCTTTGGGCCGAGCGAGCGCGAGCAGGTGGTACGCGCGTGCGCGCGGTCGTATCGAGAACGAATGCAGACGTTCGCCGGGATGCGGGAGCTCGATGTGTGGTACGCCCACACGACGATCGACGACGCCCTGTCGGCCGGCGTCGACCCGCAATACGCACAGGCCATCCGTCGCACCGCGTCCAAAGCGCATACCCGCGACAACCTCGAGGCGCTGTCAAAGCTCACGAAGTCGGTCGACGGACAGCGTCGCCTGGCCAGCGACCCGCCGCTGCTCGTTCCGATCGACGAACTTGTTGGCGAGGCGGAGGCCCGCCGCCACGAGCAGCAGATGGGGGCTCTCGTCGATCAGTACCGGGAAAGCCTGGACGCCAGCCGGCACAGCCTCATCACGCGGTTCCGGTATGCGGGGATGGCCCGCAAGGTGGTCGGAGTCGGCAGCGTCGGAACCCGCGCCTGGGTCGTCCTGCTGTTGGGGCGTGACGACGACGACCCACTGCTCATGCAGGTCAAAGAGGCTCAACGCTCGGTGCTCGAGCAGTACCTGACCGCAAGCGAGTATCAGAACGCCGCAAAGCGAGTAGTGATGGGGCAGCGGCTGATGCAAGCGAGCACCGACATCCTGCTCGGGTGGCTGCATTGCGTCGGACCGGACGGCCACGAGGGCGACTACTACGTGCGTCAGTTGCGCGACTGGAAAGGATCGGCAGTCGTCGAGTCGATCAGCCCGCAACTGCTAGGGGACTACGGACGATCGTGCGGAGAAGTCCTCGCCCGTGCGCATGCCCGCACCGGCGACCGCATCGCGATCGCGGCATACCTCGGGAACCGCGATGTCGCAGACACCGCGTTCGTGCGGTTCGCCGAGGCGTACGCCGACCAGAACGAACGTGACTACCGAGCCTTGCGTGATGCTGCCGCAGATCATCGGGTAGCAGTGGAATCTACAGCGTGAGCAGGCATTCCCCCGTTGTGCTCAGGCATAGCCCGTGCGCCGCCGAACTGTCCGGGCGAACAACGGCCCTCATCGTTTCCCGGAGAAAGATCAACTACGTGCGAACGCCCACAAAGGAGGTCCGGACCCCATGACCGCCACCAGCCCGGCCACGTCTCCCCGGCCCGAGTACACCGACATCGGGAAGGCGCTCGGCACCGACTACTTCCTCCTGAGGGCAGAGCTCACCGAGGACGAGCGGGACTACCTCGAGCGCACTCGGCGCTTCGTCGAGGAAGAGGTCATGCCGCAGATCAACCCCTACTGGGAGCGAGCGGAGGTGCCCCTGGACCTGTGCCGGCGGCTCGGCGAGCTCGGACTGGTGGGCGACGGGCTGGACGGCTACGGCTGCCCGCCGATGAGCACCGTCGCCGCCGGCCTCATCGCGATGGAGCTCAACCGCGGGGACGGCAGCATGGGCACATTCCTGGGGGTGCAAGCCGGCCTCGCCATGCGCTCGATCCACATGCACGGGTCCGAGGAGCAGAAGCAACGCTGGCTCCCGGCGATGGCGCGCTGCGAAAACCTGGGCGCGTTCGCCCTGACCGAGCCGCGCCACGGTTCGGATTCCGTCTCACTCGAGACGGAGGCGCGCGCCGACGGCGACGAGTACGTCATCAACGGGGCCAAACGCTGGATCGGCAACGGCACGCTGGCCGACGTGGTGGTGCTGTGGGCGCGTGACGCCGAGGACATGCAGGTCAAGGGTTTCTTGGTGGAGAAGGGAACGCCCGGCTACGACGCGCGCGCGATTCAGGGCAAGGGTTCGCTGCGTGCGCTGTGGCAGGCCGACATCGACCTGACCGACATGCGCGTCCCCGCCGAGAACAAGCTGCCCGGAGCGAACAGCTTCATGGACGCCGCGAAGGTGCTCAAGGCAACCAGGGCCTCGTGTGCATGGTCGGCACTCGGCCACGCCGTGGCGGGCTACGACGCAGCGCTCAACTACGCCGTGCAGCGCACGCAGTTCGGGAAGCCCCTCGCACGGTTCCAGATCGTGCAGGAGAAGTTGGTCCGGATGCTCTGCGAGATCACCACCATGCAGCTGTACTGCGCACGTATCGGGCGACTCGACGAGAGCGACGCGATGTCCGACACGATCGCCGCCCTGGGCAAGCTCAACAACACCGTCAAGGCCCGCGAGGTTCTTGCCGAGGCTCGCAATCTGCTGGGCGGCAACGGCATCCTGCTCGATAACCATGTGATCCGTCACATGGCCGACATCGAGGCCATCTACACCTTCGAGGGAACCGAGACGATCCAGACCCTGCTCGTCGGACGTGACATCACCGGACTGAGCGCTTTCACCTGAGCGCCACCAAGAGGAGCGCACCGATGGAGTTTCCCACCGGGTCTGGGTTGACCGCACGCGACAAGATCGTCACCGCCCACGAAGCGGTCGCCCTGATCCGCGACGGCGACACCGTCGTGGCCGAGGGGTTCGCCGGGCAGTGCTTCGCTGAAGAGCTGACGCTGGCGCTGGAGGCAAGGTTCCTCCAGACCGGTGCTCCACGAGATCTGACGTTGGCTTTCACTGTGGCACAAGGTAATCGAGAGGGGCGTGGGTTTGATCGGTTGTGCCACGAGGGGCTGCTGAAACGTGCCATCGGCGGCCACTGGGGCATGGCGGGTGAACTCGGAAAGATGGCTGTAGACAACACGATCGAGGCGTACAACCTGCCGCAGGGGGTCATCGCCCAGCTGTTCCGCGACACCGCCGCAGGCAAACCCGGGCTCCTTACGCGGGTCGGCCTCGACACGTTCGTCGACCCTCGCAACGGCGGAGGAAAGATCAACGACGCGACGACCGAAGACCGCGTCGAGTTGATGTCGATCGGCGGTGAGGAGTACCTGTTCTACAAGGCGTTCGAGCGGCTGGACGCCGCGTTCCTTCGCGGCACTACCGCCGACCCGAACGGCAACATCACGATGGAGCGCGAGGCGCTGTTCCTCGAGTCTCTCGCGGTCGCCACCGCGGTCCACAACAAGGGCGGGCTCGTGATCGTCCAGGTGGAACGCATCGGCGACGTGGGAGCGCTGTCCCCGAAGGACGTGAAGATCCCCGGGGTGCTGGTCGACTGCGTGGTCGTGTCCAGGCCCGAGCACCATCCGCAAACCTGGGGGACCCAGTACTCCCCCGCGCTGAGCGGAGAGCTGCGCGTCCCGCTGTCCTCGATACCCTCGCTTGAGCTGTCGGTACGCAAGGTGATCGCGCGCCGCGCAGCGATGGAGCTGCGCCCCAACGCGGTGGTCAACCTGGGCATCGGGATTCCGGAGGGCATCGCCAGCGTGGCTGCTGAGGAGCACATCCTCAGCTACATCATCCTGACGGCCGAACCCGGTGTGATCGGCGGAATGCCCACCGGAGGACTGGATTTCGGTTCGGCAATCAACGGCGAGGCTGTCCTGGAGCAGCCCGCCCAGTTCGACTTCTACGATGGCGGCGGTCTCGACGCGGCGTTCCTCGGAATGGCTCAGGCCGACGCTCATGGCAATGTCAACGTCAGCCGGTTCGGCCCGAAGCTCGCGGGATCCGGCGGTTTCATCAACATCAGCCAGAACGCCAAGAAGGTGGTATTCCTCGGCACGTTCCTGGCGCCGTGTCGCACGGAGGTCGTCGACGGTCATATCGCCGTCGACGACGCGGTTGCCGCGCCGAAATTTCTCGACTGTGTCGAGCAGCGCACGTTCAGCGGCTCCTACGCCGCCGGCGCGGGCCAACCGGTGCTCTACGTGACCGAGCGCTGTGTGTTCCGGCTCACCCAGGCCGGCCTGCAGCTCATCGAGATCGCGCCGGGTATCGACCTGGAGAGGGACGTTCTGGCCCATGTCGGGTTCACGCCCATCATCGATGGTGAGCCGAAGCTGATGGACACCAGGATCTTTCGCGACGAGCCGATGCGACTGAAGCACGATCTGCTCACCGTTCCGCTGGAGGCGCGCTTCACCCACGACGCCGACCGCAACATCTTCTTCCTCAACATGGAAGGCATGTCATTGAACACCGACGGGGAAGCCGACGCCATCACCGCCGAGATTGAGACGCGGCTGGCCGCGATCGGCAAAAAGGTGCCCGTCGCGGTCAACTACGACAACTTCTACTTGGCTCCCGACCTCGCCGACAAGTACGCCTCGGTTGTTCGGGGCCTCGCCGAGCGCTATTACGAAAGCGTCACCCGCTACACCACCAGCTCGTTCATGCGGCTCAAGCTCAGCGGACACCTCACCGAGCGCGGTCTGGCCCCGCACATCTACGAGAGCCGTCAAGAAGCGCTCGACTGGCTCAAAAGGCAACGGCCGCAATAACGAGGCGTCACGGCGTGCGGTCGTCACTTCTGAACGACTCGATCACGGGCGCCAGCGCGGCCGCGTTGGTGATCAGGTCGACGTGCCCGCCGGGGTGAAGATACAGCCTCGCGTGCGGCAGCAAGCGCGCCATGATGCGTGCATTGACCACCGGGACGATCGGGTCGTCGGTGCCGGCAAGGATCAACGTGTCCTGCCGGATCAGCGGCAACGCGAACAAGCTTGTCCATACCGCTCCGGCCAGCAGCTGATGCACGTACCCGACCCGCGAGCCGGCCATCAACTGGCGGTCGAACAGGTTCTCCACGACCGACGGATCGTCGCGGACGGTACCGCCGTAGAGGTCACCGGCGATGCTCGCCGCATATCTGTGGTCGAGGAAGCGACGCGGCGTCATCATCTTCACCAGCAATCTCGGGTGTCCCGGAACCATCAGGGCACCTGTACCGGTCGAGACCAGGATCAGTCGCCGACAGCGTCGCGGGTTCTGGAACGCGAATTGCTGGGCCAGCGCGCCACCCCACGACAACCCGAGGACGTCGACACCCCGGCGGTCGAGGCGGAGCTTTTTCAGCAGACCGCCGAGCACCGCCGCCAGATACGGAAACCCGTACGGCAGCAGCGAAACAGGCGATGCGCCGCTCCCGGGCACGTCGAACCGCACCACGGTGCTTTTCGGATTCAGGTGCTCGACGAGTGGGTCGAACACTTCCAGGCTCGCCCCGATCCCGTTGCATAGCACCAGCGGAACCCCTTCGCCCCAGCGGATGTTGACGCGGATCTGTTGGCCGAGGACGGGTACCAGTTGTTCCACGCTGAGCCTTTCAGAGAATGCCTCGGTCATGGGTAGAGCACAATCACGTCAGCCACGCAGGCGGGGCGTCTCTCGCCGTCGATCTCATAGGTCAGCGTGAACTCGGCTTCCAGGCCCGCTGTCTTCTGCTCCGCCCGCATGACCGCCACCGTGGCACGGACCTGCGAACCCACCCGAACCGGCGCCGGGAATCGCACCCTGTTCACGCCGTAATTCAACGCCGCGGTCAGCTCACGGATCTGCAGGACCTGCTCGATGACGACCGGCGTCAGCGACAGGGTCAGGTAGCCGTGCGCGATGGTGCCCCTGAACGGGCCCTTCGCGGCCCGGTTACGGTCGCTGTGGATCCACTGGTGATCACCCGTCGCGTCGGCGAACAGGTCGACCTGATCCTGGGTGATCTTCATCCAATCGGTAGTGCCCAACCGCTGGCCGACCCGCCCTAACAGATCCGTCGGGGCATCGAGATATGTTGTCATAGCAGAGCTTCCATCACCCACCGTTACCTCTCAAGTACGTAGCTGCCCGGTGCCGGTTCGATCGGCGCGATGCCGGCACCACCAAGCGCGTCGGGTGCGACTTTCTTCTTGCCGCCGCGCTCGGCAAACCATGCGGCGAAATCGGGCCACCAGGAGTCGGCGTGTTGCTCGGCGGCGTCCACCCAGTCGGCTGGATCGGTCTCGTCGACACCGCCGAGCCGGTAGGACGCTCTCGGGTTTCCCGGCGGGTTGACCAGGGCCGCGATGTGGCCGCTCGATGACAGCACGAACCGCAGGTCCTTGCTTCCCAGCAGCCGCGCGCTGCGGTAGCACGCCTGCCATGGTGAAATGTGGTCGGCGATGCCGGCGACCACATACGCGTCCGCGGTCAGCTGCCCGAGATCCACCGGCGTGCCCAGCATGCTGACTCCGCCCGGCGTCACCAGCGAATTGTGCAGGCCCGTCAGCACCATGTCCCGATGAAGCGCAGCGGCCATGCGGGTGGTATCGGCGTTCCAGAACAACACGTCGAACGCGGCGGGGGACTTGCCCTCCACATAGTTGTTCACCCAGTATCGCCACACCAGGTCGGTGGGTCGCAGCCACGCGAACACCTCGGCGAGCGCCCGCCCATCCAGGTAGCCCTTGCGGGCCGACAACGCGATCGCGATGTTGGCGGTCTCTTCATCGATGGCGGCCGCGGCGAAACCGGCCTTGCGCTGGTCGAGCACGGTGACCATCAACGTCAAGCCGGCCAGCCGCTCTCCCTCCCCGGTGGCGGTCAGGTGCGCGGCGGACATCGCGGCCAGGATTCCACCGGAACAGGACGCTTGGACGTGCAGGCGATCCGACCCGGCGACCTTCTCGACTGCGTCGAGCGCGTCGACGATCGCTTCGCCGTAGGTGTCAAAGCCCCAATCTCGTTGTTCCGCAGTGGGGTTGCGCCACGACATCGCGAATACCTGGATGCCCTGGCGCAGGAAGTACTCGATCATGCTGCGGCCGGGTGCGATGTCCATGACATAGAACTTGTTGATCACCGGCGGCACCATCAGCAGCGGAACCGACCACACCTTGTCGGTTTGCGGTGTGTACTGGATGAGTTCAAACACCTCGGACCGAAACACCACCGAGCCGGGTGTGGCCGCCAAGGTCTTGCCCACCGTGAACGCGTCGGGCTCGACCATCGACGGCACCCGCGGCGCGGACGCCATGTCACCGAGGAAATGCCGCAGCCCTCGTACCGCGCTCTGTCCGCCGGTATCGATCAGCGCCTTGTACCCCAACGGATTCACCAGCGGGTTGTTGCTCGGCGAAAGGCCCTCGGTGAGGACGTCCAGCACGAACCGGACGCGGTCGCTGTCTCGCCAATCCAGCTCCGCATCCGAAAACAGCTGATCCACTGTCTGATTGGTCGCGAGGTATGCCTGCATGCTGCGCTTGAGCAGTGGATTGCCGCGCCAAGCGGGGTCAGCGAAACGCTTGTCGCCCTTGGCCGGAGCCACCTCGGAACTGCCCTGCGCGATCGACAGCAGCTCTCGCCCGAGCGTGCCGGCCCGGGACGCGACCACACCCGGCTTGCGGGCGAGGTTTAACGCGAACCTGCTCCACGACGTGTTGGGCATCATCCGCTCGGCTATCCCCACTGCCGAGCTGGTCAACAGCAGATCCAGCGGCGCCGCTAACTCGTCCGCGCCTTCGATACTCGTGGCAACCACGCTGTCATGCCTCCTCGAATGTCGCTTGCCGAACCTCGCCGCGCAGCGACTCGACACGTCGGCTGCGTCGTTTACCCTTTTATCGTCGCGACCGTTGCGGCTGCCGTCGTTGTCGTGCAGTACAAAGTCTGTCCGCGTGTCATGTACGAGCGAACACGGCTCTGGCCGTACTCAGCGCGAACCCTCGGCACCGGCCCGACGGCATTAGCCAGTTCACACTGTCTGGCGCTACACCATTCCGCCAGCAAGGTTGTCCGCACAAACAACAACGCCGATCAGGGTCGGGAGCAACAATGAAGGCCTGGCGGCGCGGTTCGCTTCCTGCGCGCCAGGCCGCCAGCCCGATTCATGAATCGAGCGTTTGGAGCAACCATGAGTAATACCGCTGACGCCACCACGGCGTCACAGCACCGGTCTCATCCGGTTCTCGACGACGTCGTTTCGACGACAAGACATGAGGTCGATTCGACGACAAGACATTGGTGGCTGCTTCTGGTCACCGGAGTGGCATGGATTGTCATTGCGATCGTGATCCTGCGTTTCAACTACGGGACCGTCGCGGCGATCGCCGCGCTCTTCGGCGGTTTCAGTTTCGTCGCGGCGGCGAACGAGGTAGGCGAGATCGCCTCGGCATTCGTCGTCCACCGGGTCGGCCGCGGTGCCGAAGCCATCGGGCAAGGCTGATTCACCATGACCGAACAGCATGTGGAATTCGCGCGGCTCATTCCCCGCCACATCCTCAACAGCGACCTGCCCCACCACCCGACGGTCGTCGCGGAAGCGAAGAAGCGTAACGCGGATTTCCAGCTCCGGATAGCCGACCGCATAACAACCTTCGCCGGTTCGATGAGTTTCGTCTGGCTGCACGCGGCGTTGTTTGCCATCTGGATGTTGGTTCTGGAGAAGAGTCCCTGGCCCACATTGACCTTGGTCGTCTCGCTCGAGGCGATCTTCCTGTCAACGTTCGTGATGATCGGTCAGAACCGACAATCGGCGTTCCAACAAGCGAAAGCCGACCACGACTTCAAGGCTCAGGAACTGGAATTGAAGACCAACACCGAGCTGACCCGGGAAATTCACACGCTGACAATGGAATTGCACCGACGCCTTTTGAGCGGGAATCCCTCGGATGGGGGCGCTCCTACGGCTGCCACATGAGACGCCGGTGGACCTCGAATGCCAAAGACAGCTCAGCGATGTCACGCGGCCGGCTCAGGGAACGGCCCGTACGTTGCTCGATTCGATGTAGCCGATAGCGCACGGTGTTCGGGTGACAGAACAGCAGTTCGCCTGCGGCGCGCAATGATCCGTCATTTTCCAGCCAGACCCTGAACGTGTCGAAGAGGACGTCCCGCTCATTATCCGCAAGCTCAGCGAAACTCTCAATGGTGGGAGCCACGAGTCTCACCATGATCTCGGGCGCGCTGACTGCCGCGGTGGCAAGTATGGAGCCGTCGAACGACGAAACCTGCTGTCCCGGGTCTACGCGGCCACGCAGCATCAGTCGCGCGAACCGCAGCGCCTGCGCTGTTTCCCGCAAATCGTCGAAGCGTGCGCTCACTCCCACCCGATTGGTCGCCATCCGCGATATCAGCGCCAACACGTTGTCCAGTTGTTTGTCGCTGTTGAAGTACACGATCCCCACCTGGAGATCGGGAAGCAGCCGCCACGCCGAGAACACGTCGATGCTGCGCAGCTTCGACTCGATTGCAGGAAGGGCTTCGGCGCCGATGAAGGCAACCTCCGCGGCGATGACGACAAATGGGCCCTCACTGGGCAACCGGAGGTAGTCTGCGGCCTCCCACACATTCGACTGCTCGAACAATCGGCCGTGCAGCACCGAGTCAATGAGAACCGAGCGCTCGGATTCGTCGCTGATCACCTGCCGGCTCTGCTCATCGCGGTACGCAACCGCCATCGCGTTGGTGAATATGTCCTGTGCCGCAAAGATCTTTGCGGTCAGCACACGCAACGTCTGACCACCGTGGCCCCGGCTCGCCGACTCGTTCACCGCCGCGTCCCATACGCGGTGGAATCCGACCCGGTAGGCCTCCAGCACCGCGGCGAGCGGCACGCCGTCGCGCGCCCGCTCCTTACCCAGAACCTCCGCGGCCGTCGGATCGAATTCGGTGTCGGCGGCGATCGCTTCCAGGACGGACCGCACGTTCGCCGCACAACCCGCGACAACCTCCTCGAACGGCACCGGCGTCGTGGTCTGATACATACTCACATCTCGGGTGATGGCCCGTGCCAGATCGGTCGCGAGTTCATCGGCTCGCTGGCTGAGGGTCTCCGCGACCTGAGCGACCTGCTGTCGCACCGCGTCGCCATCCATGCGGAGAAGGCTAGGTTCCAACACCCTCATAGCCATTGTCCTCCCGCGACGAAGACCGGCGACATCATTGTAGGCCGCGGATGACCACGCTAGCTGCCTTTTGCCTCGTGCGGCTGGAACATCGCGGGCCCGTACCACCGGCACGCAAGCAGGGCGAGCTCGACGTCGAGGCGGTCGTCTTCGATAGGCCGACCGCGCCGGGCCACCGCCCGGCCAACGCGATACTTCACCGTGTTGAAGTGCAGGTTCAGCTCCTCGGCCGCAAGTTTGTAGCTGGAACCGGAGCGCAGGAATACCCGCAGTGTCTCGCGCAGGCGGGCGTCGTTGTCGTTGTCGGCCGACAGGTCGCCGAGAACCCCTGTCACCCAGTCCCGCGTCGCGGCGATATCGCCGCCGAGCAGCGCGGCGGCCGAAAGGCCGGGGTCGGACGCCGCGATCACCGTCGGCTCGGCCTGGCCGCCGGCCACCGCGACCGAGCGGGCTGCGGCGGCCTCCCGATGCGACCGGCGAAATCCGTCGACGCCGGACGCGACCGTCCCGATTGCCACGTTCGGACAATCCGGCCGCTTCCGCGCGAACTGACGGGCCGTCTCGACAGCGTCGGGCGGCGCAGAACGGTACGCAAGCCACCCCCATCCGCTGGTTTCATCCGCGGCCACAAAGAGAGGGTTGGAGCCGACGTCAGCAGCCTGGCCGAGCTCGCGAAGAAAGCGCTGCAGCCGGGCCAGTTCGTCTCCCCCGGCGCCCACATCCGGATACCAGAGCACCAAGGCGACGTGATGCCAGCGCAACGGATAGCGGATCGAGGTGCTCGCCGAGTCGATGTCGACGTCCTTCTTGCCCGCCAGAACCTCGCCCACTCGCAACGCCCGGATGCTGTTCTGGTTCTCCAGCCATCGTTCGCGTTCGTCCTCATAGACCACGACCACCTGCTGGGAGATCCAGTCGATGTAATCGAACAGCGTTGCGGTGATCGCATCGAGCATTGCAAGCCGTTCCTCGGCCCCGATCTCGGCGGCCCGCACTTCCCGGAAGACAAGCTCGTTCAGGCTGCGCTGACCCAGCCGATATGCGCGCACAAGCGCGTTGACCGGCACGCCATGCTGGGCGAGCCGTCGCGCGTACTCGAGTGCCGCGGTCGGGGCCTCGACGCGCTCGACCGCGATATCGTGCCGCAGCGCGTGCAGAAGGGTCTCCACGTTCCCTTCGACGCTCGCATCGAGCAACTCGATGATTCGCGCATCGCCGCGCAGCTCGGGGATTTGGTCCTCGAGGGAGTCGCGAATGAACGACGAGACCTCGGCCAGCCGCTTATGAATGCGCTCAGCGGTCGCGGCGACAAGGCTGCGTACGTCCGCGTCGTCGTCGCGACCCCGTTTGGTCACCCCATGACGGTAGATCCTGGCCCGCACGACGGACAGCGATTTGCCGCTGCCAGCCAATTGTGTCGGCGAGACAACCGCCGTTGCCATCTTTATCCGTGCGCCACTATGCCCCCTGACCGCGGTATTCCTACGGTCATCAATCACAACGCCATCGCAGAAGAGGAGCACAAGGCATGAACCTGCCGGCACTGCCCGATCGGCGCGCAACCGAGAATCCCTCCGGCCCCGCGGTTGCCGACGACGACATCGACCTGACCAACGCAGAGTTCCTGGCCGCTGTACAGCGCGCCGCCGCGACCCTGCAACGCCACGGGGTGTCAGCCGGCGACGTGGTGGCAATCATGTTGCCCAATACGGTCGCCTTCGTCGTGTCGCTGTTCGCATCCTGGCGACTCGGCGCCACCGTCACGCCCATCAACCACTCACTACGACCCGCGGAGGTGAGCTACCAGGTGTCGGACGCCGCGGCCAAGGTGCTCATCGCTGAGACCGCTCCCGACTTCGACACCGGCGCACCCGCGGTCGTGACGACCGGCGAGCTCGATCGCGGCGAACCCGGCACCGACCTGATGAACCCGCCCCGGTACACCGACGACACCCTGGCACTGCTCATCTACACCAGCGGGACGACCGGGCGGCCCAAGGGCGTGATGCTCGATCACGCCAACCTCACCGCGATGTGTGACTCGGTGGTCGAGGGGTTCGCGCTGACGTCTGCCGATCACAGCCTGCTGATTCTGCCGCTGTTCCACGTCAACGGAATCGTCGTGGGGACGCTGTCGCCGCTTCTGGCGGGTGGCAGGGCGACGGTCGCGGGCCGGTTCAGGCCGGCCACGTTCTTCGACCGGATCGAACAGAGCCGCGCGACGTACTTCTCCGCCGTACCAACGATCTACACGATGCTCTGCGGTCTGCCCGACAGCGTGAGGCCGGACACGTCCTCGGTGCGGTTCGCGATATGCGGTGCGGCACCTGCCAGCGTCGAACTGCTGGAGGGGTTCGAGTCCCGATACGGAATACCGCTGATCGAAGGGTACGGACTGTCGGAAGGCTCCTGTGCGAGCACGGTCAACCCGCTGACCGGCAGGCGCAAAGCGGGAACGGTGGGTCTCCCACTGCCCGGCCAGACGATCCGGCTCGTCGACTCCGCGGGCGACCCGGCGCCCGACGGCGAGGCCGGCGAGGTTGTGATCAAGGGCCCCAACGTGATGCGCGGCTACTTGAATCGTCCCGAGGAGACGGCGAATACTATCGTCGACGGCTGGTTGCACACCGGGGACGTGGGCCGTTTCGACGAGGACGGCTACCTGATGCTTGTCGATCGCGCGAAGGACATGATTATCCGCGGCGGCGAGAACATCTACCCTCGCGAGATCGAGGCGGTCGTGCACCAGCTGCCGCAGATCGCCGAGGCCGCCGTGGTCGGACGGGCGAACCCGGTGTACGGCGAAGAACCGGTGTTGTTCGTGTCTCTGCAGCCCGATAAAACAATCAGCATCGACATGATCCGGGCGCACCTCAGCGATGCGCTGTCGAAGTACAAACTCCCCGTTGAGATCACGATACTCGATGACCTTCCCAAGAACCCCGTCGGCAAGATCGACAAGCCGACGCTGCGGCGGCAGTTCGCGCAAACACGTTGAAGCACTGGATTCTGACCCGTCACATCAAAGGAGAGAGTTGACCATGGGATTCATAAAGCCGGACTTGCCCGACGTTGATCCGGACACCTTCATGCACAAGCCGCTCATGGAGCGGATGCGGATCCTCGCCACCGATTGGGTGGACAACGGATTCGGGTCGCCAAAGATGGTGCACACCATCTACATCGCTAAGTTGGTCTTCCTCTACGCGCTCGGCGGCGTCCTCGTCGCGACACTGACGTCCGGACTTCCGTTCTTGCACGTCTCGCAGTGGTGGAACCAGCCCATCGTCTACGAGAAGGCAGTCCTGTGGACCGTGGTGCTGGAGCTGATCGGCGTCGCCGGATCGTGGGGCATACTGGCCGGCAAGATCAAGCCGATGACCGGTGGCATCCTGTTCTGGGCAAGGCCCGGCACCATCCGGCTGCGACCGTGGAAGTGGGTTCCGTTCACCGGTGGGGACCGACGGACCTGGTTCGACGTCGTCCTCTACATCGTGTTGATGATCAGCGTCGCGGTCCCGCTGTTTTCGCGTGGGGTGCACAGCGATTCGCTGTCGGCGGCGATGCCCGGCAACACGTCGGGACTGGTCAATCCCGCGCTGCTCGTTGCGCCGATCGTGCTACTGGTGCTGATGGGATTGCGGGACAAGATCGTTTTCCTCGCAGCGCGTGGTGAGCAGTACATGCCCGCGCTGATCATGTTCGCCGTGTTCCCGTTCGTCAACATGATCATCGCGCTGAAGCTGTTGATCGTGGTGGTCTGGGTCGGCGCAGGGGTGTCCAAGCTGGGGCTGCATTTCACCAACGTCATCCCGCCGATGGTCAGCAACAGCCCGTTTATTCCGTTCCGGCGGCTGAAGCGGGCACACTACCGCAGTTACCCCGACGACCTGCGGCCGTCGCATCTCGCCAGTTTGATGGCGCACGGGCCGGGCAGCGTGGTGGAGATCTTGGCCCCGCTGACGCTGCTGTTCTCGCCGTGGCCTTGGCTGACGGTGGTGGCCGCTGTGATCATGGTCGCGTTCCACCTGTTCATCATCTCTACGTTCCCGCTGGCGGTGCCGCTGGAATGGAACGTCCTGTTCGCCTACGCGACAATCTTCCTGTTCCTCGGCTTCCCGGCGTGGAGGGGCTACGCCGTAACGGACATGTCCCCGCCATGGCTGGCAATCCTGGTCGCCGCGGCGTTGCTGTTCTACCCGATCCTGGGCAGTTTCCGGCCCGACAAGGTGTCGTTCCTGCCGTCGATGCGGCAGTACGCGGGCAACTGGGCATCCGCAGTGTGGGCGTTCGCCCCAGGAGCGGAGGCGAAGCTGAACAGGGTCACCCGCACTGCGAAGAATCAGGTCGACCAGTTCGTGGACATCGGTTACGAGCCGAAGTGGGCCGATGTCACGATGCAGCGCGTGATTTCGTGGCGGACGCTGCACAGCCAGGGCCGGGGCCTGTTCTCCGTGCTGTTGAAGAACCTGCCGGACATCGACTCCCGCAGTGTCCGCGAGGGAGAGTTCGTCTGCAACTCACTGATCGGGTTCAACTTCGGCGACGGTCACCTGCACGACCAGAACATGATCGCGGCTGTTCAGCGCGAGGCGGCATTCGAGCCGGGCGAACTCGTGGTCATCTGGGTGGAGTCGCAGGCGTGGGGCAGCAGGGTCCAGCACTACAAGGTGATCGACGCGGCGCTCGGCGTGATCGAGCGAGGCACATGGAAGGTCGCCGACGCGGTCGAGGAGCAGCCGTGGCTGCCCAATGGCCCGATCCCGATCGACGTCACCTGGTCGCTCGCCGGCAACATGACCGCGCCGAAGCGCTCGGTGGTGCGTGACGAGGAGGACCACGATCACGGGGCCTTGACTTGATGAGCAGCGCGATCGTCGTGGGGGCGGGACCGAACGGTCTCGCCGCCGCGATCACCCTCGCGAAGGCCGGAGTGGACGTCACGGTGCTGGAGGCGGCCGACGACATCGGCGGCGGCACCCGCACCGGCGAAGCGATCATTCCCGGCCTGTTGCACGACCATTGTTCAGCCATTCACCCGATGGCCGTCGGCTCGGAGTTCCTCAACGGCCTGGGCCTGAACGCCTACGGACTGTCGTGGCGCCTGCCCGAGCTCGATTGTGTCCATCCACTCGACGGCGGCAGCGCCGGGGTGCTGCACAAGTCGGTAGAGGCCACGATCGACGGGCTCGGTGATGACGGCTCGCGGTGGCGCCGGCTGTTCTGCTGGTCGTCTGGCCACTGGGACACGCTCTCCGAGGACATCATGCAGCCGTTGGTGGGCGTACCCCGGCACCCGCTGATGATGGCTCGCTTCGGCGCGCCCACAATGCTGCCCGCTTCCACGCTCGCCCGGTGGTTTCGCACACCAGAGGCACGTGCGCTCTTCGGCGGTGTTGCGGCACACGCCTTTCGGCCGCTGCACTACCCGATGACGTCGGCCATCGGGTTGGGCATCATCACGGCGGGCCACCGCCACGGGTGGGCGGTCGCAGCCGGCGGTTCGCAAACGATCGCGAACGCGATGGCATCGCTGCTGACCGACCTGGGCGGCAAGATCGAAACCGGCTCGCGCATCGAAGCGCCCTCTCAATTGCCACCCGCGGATGTGACGATGTTCGACCTGGCTCCCGAAGCGGTCGCGGGAATCCTGGGCGATCGCTTGCCGTCCCGGGTCGCGCGGGCCTACCGGCGATTCCGACAGGGCCCGGGTGCGTTCAAGGTCGACTTCGCCGTCCAAGGCGGCGTCCCCTGGACCAACGCGAGCGCGCACCGCGCCGGAACGGTCCACGTCGTCGGCACATTCGCCGAACTCGCCGCCACCGAACGCGACATCCACGCGGGACGGATGCCAGAGCGACCGTTCGTCCTGGTCGGACAGCAGTATCTGGCCGACCCGCAGCGTTCCGTCGGCGACGTCCACCCGGTCTGGTCATACGCGCACGTACCCAACGGCTATACCGGCGACGCCACGGAGGCGATCGTGGCGCAGATCGAGCGCTTCGCACCGGGTTTCCGCGACCGCATCGTCGGATACACCGTGCGCAGCACCACGCAAATGGCGGCCTACAACCCCAACTACGTCGGCGGCGACATCATGACCGGCTCAAAAGACATCCGGCAGTTGATGTTCGGGCCGCGAGTCACGCTGTCGCCGTACCGGGTCGGCGTGCCCGGCATGTACATCTGCTCGGCGGCCACGCCACCGGGGCCCGGCGCACACGGCATGTGCGGTGCCAACGCCGCCAAGCTTGCACTGGCGAACGCCAGCTGAAGAAAAGCACATCGAGACACGAGAGGTACATATCATGACCCAGGTGCTGGAATCCCAGCCACTCCCGGCCAACCCGCCCTCGACCGACAAATTGGCCGGCCGCGTCGCGTTCGTCACCGGCGGTACCCGCGGCATCGGTGCGGCAATCGCTTACAGCCTCGCCAACCAGGGAGCGACGGTGGCGGTGGGCTACAACCGCGACCAGGAGAGCGCAGAACGCTTCGTTGCCGACCTGTTGAACAAGACTCGGCCGCACGGCGCCTCGGCATCTGCGCATCGCGGCAACGTCGGCTCATGCGAGGATTGCCGACGCACGATCGCCGAGGTCATCGAGACCCACGGGCGCCTGGACATCTTGGTCAACAACGCGGGAATCACGATCGACAAGACCGTCGCGGCGATGACCGAGGACGACTGGCATGGCGTTCTCGCGGTGAACCTCTCGGGTGCGTTCTTCCTTTCGCAGGCCGCGCTGGCCCACATGCTGGAACGAGGAACTGGGCGGATCGTCAATGTCTCGTCCGTCGTCGGCGAGACCGGCAATATCGGTCAGGCGAACTACGCGGCGTCGAAATCGGGACTCTTCGGACTGACGAAGACGTTGGCCAAAGAAACCGCCTATCAGCTGGCGAGGTCGGGGAAGAGGCAAGAGGGGATCGGCATCACCGTCAACACCGTGACCCCCGGCCTGATCGCCACCGAGATGTCCGCAGACATCCCCGAGAAGGTGATGGCGAAGCTGACCGGCCAGATACCCGTCGGCCGCGCCGGAAACCCCGAGGAGGTCGCGCGGGTCGTTCATTTCCTCGCCGCAGACGCGTCCTCCTATATCACGGGCCAGACCTGGAGCGTCAACGGTGGCATGGACATGTGATCGAACTGACCTGGCCGTGCTGGTTCGGGCCTTTCAGGGCGTCGAACCCGTCGAAGCGCTGACCGAGCAGTTGCAGCCGGTCGAATTCCCTTGCGGGCACACCATTTACACCGAGGGAGACCAGGCCGATTGCCTCTACATTGTCATTGCCGGCAAGGTCAAGATCGGTCGCCGCTCACCGGATGGGCGCGAGCGAATGATGGGCATCATGGGACCCGCGGACATGTTCGGCGCGGTGTCGATGTTCGATTCGGGAAGCCGCACCGCCGATGCGTCAGCTGTCACGGACGTGCGCGCGGTGTCGATGGACCGAATTGCGTTGCGCATCTTGATGACCGGTTGTCCCGAAATGGCTGAGCAGTTGCTGCGCGTGCTTGCCCGCCGCCTGCGGCTGACCGACAACACCGTCGCCGCGCTGATCTCGGCCGACGGGCCCGGCCGTCTCGCCAAACAGCTGCTCCAGATGGCCCAACGATTCGGCAGGCATGAGGACGGGGGCTTGCGGGTCACGCACGACCTGACACAAGAAGAGCTGGCGCACCTCATCGGCGCATCGCGGGAGACGGTCAACAAAGCGCTCGCGAATTTCACGAACCGCGGCTGGCTCCGCGTGGACGGCAGAAGCGTGTTGATCTTCGAGCCGGAGCGGTTGGCACGCCGTGCTCGGTAGTCCCAGCGCAACCATCTCACCCCGGGTCGACAGCATCGGCGATAGTCTGCGGTTTCAGTGAGGATGGTGACCGTCGATGGCCGAGAGCGATCCGCACCCGCCGCAGCGGGATCCGGTTTCCGTCGTCCCCGCCGAACTGCGCGACGCGGGGTTTGACGACGTCGACGAAGTCGGTCGTGGTGGATTCGGGGTGGTCTACCGCAGCACTCAGCCATCGTTGGACCGCACCGTCGCGATCAAGGTCTTGACCTCTGATCTCGATCCGGACAACCTCGACCGCTTCCTGCGTGAACAACGCGCGATGGGCCGGTTGTCCGGGCACCCACACATCGTGACGATCTTGCAGGTCGGGACGACGTCCAGCGGCCGGCCTTTCATCGTCATGCCCTACTACGCCAAGGATTCGCTGGAAGCGCTGATCCGCAGGCACGGACCCCTTGAGTGGAGCGAGGCGGTGAGCATTGGTGTGAAGCTCGCCGGCGCGCTGGAAGCCGCTCACCTCGTCGGCACGTTGCATCGCGACGTCAAGCCCGGAAACATCCTGCTGACCGACTACGGCGAGCCGCAGCTCACCGACTTCGGCATCGCACGGATCGCCGGGGGCTTCCAGACGTCTACCGGGGTCATCACCGGGTCACCGGCATTCACCGCGCCCGAGGTGCTGGAGGGCGAAGCACCGTCGGCGCGCTCAGATGTCTATTCGCTTGGCGCAACTCTGTTCTGCGCGCTGACCGGCCACGCGGCATTCGAGCGCCGGTCCGGCGAGCGGGTGGTCGCTCAGTTTCTGCGTATTACCTCGCAACCGATCCCCGATTTGCGCGAGCACGGAATGCCGGATGACGTGGCCGCGGTCATCGAACGTGCCATGGCTCGGGACCCGTCAGATCGTCCCGCGAGCGCGGCCGATATGGGCGAGGACCTACGGGACGTTCAGCTCAGTCGCGGTGTATTCGTCGACGAGATGGCGCATCCCGTCGATTTGGGTGTGGAAAGCCGCAAGCCGCCGCCGTCGCGGTCCCCGCACCGCCGGGACACGGCGGCCACACCTTCGCCGCCGACGCCCGCAACGAAGTACCGTCCACCCGTCTCCACCCGCTCGCCGGTCGAACGCGGTCGGCTGATCGACATCGTGCGCACGGCCGGGCGACGACGGCTGATCCTCATCCACGCACCATCGGGATACGGCAAGACGACGCTGGCGGCGCAATGGCGAGACGAACTCACACGCAATGACATTGCGGTCGGCTGGCTCACCGTGGACGACGACGACAACAACGCGGTGTGGTTCCTGGTCCATCTGCTCGAGTCGATTCGGCGGGTCCGTCCAGCTCTGGCCGAATCGTTGGGCCAAGTACTCGAAGAGCACGGCGACGACGCCGGCCGGTATGTGTTGACGTCGCTCATCGACGAGATCCACGAGAAAAACGACCCGATCACACTGGTCGTCGACGACTGGCACCGCGTGTCGGACAGCCAGACGACCGCCGCTCTCGGGTTCGTGCTCGAGCACGGGTGCCATCATTTGCAGATCATCGTGACCAGCTGGTCGGGCGCCGGGCTACCCATCAGCAGATTGCGCCTGCAGGACGAATTGGTCGAGATCGATTCGGAAGCCCTGCGTTTCGATGGCACGGAGGCGCGATCGTTGCTCAATGATGTTGGTGGACTTTCGCTCCCTGGTGGCGACGTCGAAGCGCTGACGGCCTCGACGGACGGGTGGGCGGCCGGCCTGCAGCTCGCCGCACTCTCCTTGCGCGGAGGTTCCGATACGAACACTCTGCTGAGTCAGCTCTCCGGCGCAAGCGACGTCGTCGGGCAGTTTCTCGCCGAAAACGTCCTGGATACTCTCGAACCCGAGACGGCTGAATTCGTGCTGGCGACATCGATCACAGAGCGGACCTGCGGTGGACTGGCATCCTCGGTCGCACAGGTGACCCGCGGGCAGGCGATGCTCGAGGACGTCGCAGAGCGCGGCCTGTTCCTGCAACGGATCGACAGCGATCCCAACTGGTTTCGCTACCATGACATATTCGCCGAATTCCTGCGTCGCCGACTCGAGCGGGACCATCCGGATCGGGTGGAGCAGCTGCACCGGACGGCTTCGGCGTGGTTCGCCGAACACGGCTACCTCAACGAAGCCGTCAATCATGCCCTTGCGGCCGGAGATCCTGTACTCGCCGTCGACCTCGTCGAGCAAGACGAGACGAACCTGCTCGAGCAGTCGAAGATGACGACCCTGCTCGAGCTCGTCAAGAAATTGCCTCTGCACCTGTTGGTTTCGCGGGCACGCCTTCAACTCGTGATCGCCTGGGCGAATATTCTGCTGCAGCGCGCGGTGCCCGCCGACGCAGCGCTGAATCGCTTCGAGGCAGCGCTCGACAGCACCGAACTCGCAACGCGGGCGGATCTGCGAGTCGAAGCCGATGTGCTGCGCGGGGTCGCTGACATGTTCGCTGATCGGACCGATCGCGCGGACGCTTTAGTCGCCGAGGCGTTCTCGCGGCCGGACACCTTCCATCCGCGGGTGCCCGGAGTCGCGGGAAATGTCGCGGCGTTCGCGGCGATCTACCGATTCGAGTATGACGACGCCCGGCGCGCACTTGAATGGGCGGCACCCTACCAAGAGATGATGGGGCCGTTCGCGAGCGTCTACGCACACTGTTACGCCGGCATTGCCGCAAGCCATCAGCTTGACATCGCCACTGCGAAAGATGAATTCCGGCGAGCCTTCGAGCTCGGCGTCAGAATCGGACCGCACTCGCACGCTGCGCGGCTGTCGGGCGCGCTACTGGGCGAGCTGCTCTACCAGATGGGCGAGTTGGCCGAGGCGACACGCCTCCTCGATGAGACCTATCAACTCGGGCCCGACGGAGGTGGAGTGGACTACCTGGCCGCACGGTATGCGGGCGGCGCCCGAGTCAATGCGGCTCGCGGCGATCTCGGTGCCACCGCCGACCGCCTCGACACCGGCATGAAGGCTGCGGAGCGGTTACGACTCCCCCGGCTCGCGGCCGCGATCACTAACGAGCGAACCCGGCTGGGCATCGCACTCGCGCCGTCGGAACACGCACGTCTGCGAGCGCCCATGACCGTCAGGAGTAACGATGGAATTGCGGTGATGACAGCTGAACTCGACGAAGACTCCGCGGTTCGGCTGCTGGCGGCGAGCAGTTCTGACGACGACCGGGAACAGGCCTGCAAACGTGCACGTGATCTGCTCGCTGGGGTCGACGCCGCGCGAAGACCGTTGGCGGCCCTGCGCGCACAACTGCTGCTGGTCCAAACGCTTACCGCGACAGGAAGACCAGCGGACGCTGACGACATCACACGACGTTGCGCGGAAGTCGGATTGCCACGTTTACTTGTGGATGCCGGACTCGGGTAGCGACTGACTAAGCAGGTGCGGTAACAGCATCGACTGCATGTTCTCGGCGAGATCGGGGTTGCGCGCCACCATCTCCTCGAACGCCTGGATGCTCACGTTGATCTGGTAGGTGGTCGGTCCGAGGTAGGTGATCCGCCAACCCCCCGCCGGCAGCATCTCGCGGAAGTTCTCCTCCGGAATGGCCCGCGGCCCCGCCAGCCCGTTCACGTTGTGCTCGCCGAATTCGAACATGAACAGCTGCGCGCCCGGTTTTGTCGCCCGGTGCAGCGCCCGGAAATAAGACTTCTGCAGTGCCTCGTCGGTGCTGAACGTGTGGTAGAACGCGCAGTCGACGACGGTGTCGAAACGGCCGTCGAACCCGTCCAGCTTTGTCG
>Ga0209006_10000555_pt1 | contig 35030 bp, 26 predicted proteins | sample JacPin_JW_Ref_O2_FD_188567 | JGI IMG/M metagenome (GOLD analysis project Ga0209006, IMG submission 188567) | Forest soil microbial communities from Algoma, Ontario, Canada - Jack Pine, Ontario site 1_JW_Ref_O2 (SPAdes) (version 2) | ecosystem: Environmental > Terrestrial > Soil > Boreal... | reverse complement strand
CAATAATAGAAAGGGTAAGAGTGAATATCCAAATCATCAACCCATTGTTGACCGCCTTTACGAATAAACCATTGATACCAGTATGCGTAACCGAATCCGCCTGTAATAATTTTTGCGGAAGGTTGAAAATGCTTAATAACCTGATTGGCTATTTTGCACATCAAAACATAATTTTCCAAAGAATCATTAAGATTCGGGTTGTCGTCGGGTACGGGTTCTGTTGTTGCCCAAGTGCCATCTCCGCCTTTGGTTGTATTGGTCAGATCAGGCTCATTCCAGACCTGATACCAGTAGACATAAGCCCCATAATTTAACCACGCCTGATAGCAATAATAAGCCCATGTGTTTGCCTGATTGATGGAAGAATCTGGGTTAAATACTTGGTTGTGCAAACCTGATGGAAGCCACGACCGATTCCCGCCTGCTGTTATGAAAGTTGATTGCCCCGTATAAAGCCCATTATAAGGATTAGCCTGTAAGAAAAAAACACTTTGGCGAAACCCTAATGTATTAAAAAAATACTGGAATCTTGCAACATAAGTCGCATACGTGTATGGTGCTTGTGCTGATTTTATATCAACGGTGCTACGGGTAGAATAAACCCCTGCACCAGCCATTAACGCATAAATCTGCTGATCTGTATAATTGGAAACGCCACCGTAATAGCCAGGTTGTCCTTTCATCGGAAACAACGTATCACCAACCTTAGCGAAGTTATTTCTCCCAAAGCAAATATTGCAGATTAGAATTGAAATGAGTAGTAGTTTGAATTTCATAAATTTATTTTACTATGTGTAATTTTTTATATTTTGTAAGTAGAATTATTAGTGTGTTCATTGCCGTTAGTATGATGCAAGCCCAATATAATTCAGGTGTGGATTTGTTGTTGAAAATGAAAAAATAAATATCGAGTGCATGATAAACGGTATAGCCGAAACAAATTATTCCAAGTGGAACTGAAACATATTTGAATGCAAGTGTTGATAAAATCGCCATTAATAAAACATCTAAGAAGCTATCCATTATTATTTTTATTGCCCAATGAACACTTATTGCGGGTTGTGATTTATCTATGAAAATTTTTACCATTTTATAATTTATGCTTGGGTCAATCCTCCACAAAATAGAATGCGTTTCCGTCAACACATGACCGATTACTAAAATAATACCTACTATAATCGTCGTCCGTCGCATTAATTATTCGGCGGAGGGGGTGGAGGCGGTGGGGGCGAACTTGAATCTGCCGTACCCGCAACAAGCCCCATATTATACTCCTTCCACGCTTTCGCTGAAGCCTTCAATGCTTTTTCGTAAGCCTGACATTTTTCAAGCCACGTTGGATTTGTCGTCTCTGTCATCTTCTTTAATTTTATTTTTAAAAATTCTTGGTCTTACAAAATGAATCCAAACATCTTTACCACCAACTGTTGCAAATCCTGTTGCTGCCGCACTTACCAATACCACTACAATCTTTGTTGCTACACCCCATGCGTTAAGGGTTGCGTCGCCAAATACCAATAGCCAGCCACCGAACCAACCGCCAACCGAACCAAAGGCGAAAGTCCTTCCCCCATTCTTAAAAGCATCGTGTATGAATTGTGCTAAGTGTCTCATTTTTTTAGGCTGCTTTATTGTTATTGTCCTTATCACGTTTAAATATTTTATTTTTTATATTGTCTTTGTAAAAGTCTACTCCGAACATGAAAATTATTGCCACTAAAAAAGGTGCTGCAACTGCAAGCAAAACTTCCAAAGCAATCAATACAGCATCCCAATCTATCCAATAAGTAAAAACCCTTAAATTCAATTTTACCGCGCAAATCCCAAAGAAAGAAATAATACATACTGCTATGTAGAACTTCTCCTTTTTCATTTCACGTCGGTATTTTCTGTTTTTGTTTCATTAGAATATTACAAAATAATTTACTACTGAACCATCCGAAGTATTAATTAAGTCAGATGATAATAATGCCGTGATCGTAACCGTACCTGATGTACATACCGCTTGCCGCTCTACCGTTAATGTCGCTCCCGTTGGCGTTACAAGTTGAACAAATGCCTTTGAACTTGTTGTTACACCCGTTATAGAAAGAGCTTTAGTGCCAGAAATAAGTGTTGTTTGACCTGATGATGCTGCACTAACAAGATTTTTACTTCCGTCCGTGCCTACAAGTTGTGACGCTGTGAGATTTGGAATATTGATTACACCTGCTGCGCTTGCCGTTAAAGCGAATGCGCTGTTTGTTATAATCGCAAACTGATGATTGGTTCTTGTTCCTACCCATCCACCGTCTGTTCCAAAAATTCCACCACCTGTTCCATGAACAGATGAAAATTGAGAGATTATTCCGTTGCTATCCGCTTCCGAAGTAAATGGAGCAAAGTTGAAAGTTGTAGAACCGTTACCTGCCGACAGGTTAGCGTTAATTGCATTTATCCCAGGGATATTTGTTCCCCCATCAGAATTATTTGTTTTTATTTGAAGTTCATAAGCTGCCCCTGATGGACTGAATCCTAACGACATGGTATTATTGGTGTTGCTCCAACCTAAGTTAGTTGAGCCAGCCCATCCGTTATTCCAAAATGCAATTTGTCCTGTTGTTCCACCTGTTCCTATTCTATGACAATAAACTGTTAATGCTCCATTATTGGTTGTGAAACCAAAATATGTTTGCGTCCCCGCTTGTACTTGTGTATAGGTTACAATTCCATGCCCTAAATTTCCGGCATCATTAATAACATAATTATAATCGTACCAATGACCGGAAGCAACATAGTTTTCAAAATGAAGGTTTTCGATATGAAAATAATGAATACCGGAAGGCACGTAACCAAGAATACCACTATTAGGAATAAAAACATAATCATTATTCCAAAGGAATTTAAGATAAAGCCAGTTGGTGTTTTCTGCGCTTGCTACGAGCGTTAACGCATGTTGGCAAACTTCAATTTGCAAATCTGTTGAACTGCCGCAGTCGCTTGAAACAAGCCCGTATTTATGATTAATAATAAGAACCTGATTGGCGACAGAAGATGATTCACCATCGTTTCTGCTAAACATAATCCCCGCTTCCTCATTTACTGGCTGAACGCTTCTGTTTATCGAACCATCAACAACAACAGCGCAACTTATTACTTTTGTGGAAGCCGTGTACCACCCGTTTATTCCGCCAAGAGATGTCCCCCCGTTAAAAATATCTTGCGCTGTAATAATAGTTAAATCCTGAAAAGTCCAGTAATTAAAATTGAGGTTAAAGTTTGAAACATCGTTTGATTTAGTTCCGAAAATTGCGGGGGCGTTCCCGCTTCCGTTTATGGTTGAATAAATTACTGTACCATTTAAAACAGGTAAAGAATCTACGAATGAAATCATTAAGAAATTAGGAGCAGTTGCGCCACGAATAACAAAATGTTTTCTGTGATTAAAACTACTATCCAAAAGCGAAGCTATTGGTAAATAAATCTGGCAGTTTGGGTTTGCGCTTTGAATAGAAGTCTGTAAAGCCCCGCCAACCATATAAGTTCCAATATCAAGTTGCATTGTTACCTGATTATTGAAATTATTATTTGATGCGTTCATTGCATTTAAGCAATTCTGAAAAGGAACAGTGTTATCTGTTCCGTAAACAAGTGTATCGGTAGAAACTGCTGTGCCGGAAGTGAAAGAAACTGTAACGGTTGTTGAGTTAGTGAAACCCGAAATTGTTCCAAAAGCATCTTTTTGAGATGCGCCCGCACGCCATACGCGAATAGTTTTACTGACATCGGCTGCTGTGAAACTGCAATCCGAACACGTAAGAGTAGATGAAGACGAACCCATTGAGCCACCGTAATGCCTTACGCCATCTGCTTTTGCACCAAATTGTTCAGGTCTAAAAATCGGAATATTGTTGTTTTGGAATTGCGCATTTGCTGAAATAGCAACAAAAAAAGTTAATATAAATAGTAATCTTTTCATCAGTTATAAATATGAGTTTTAATTGCTGTAGAATCTACCTGCGGAGCTAATCTTAATTTATCTGCTGCATCTGCTTGTGCTTTTAAAGAAATAGCTTGCTGCAATGCCGGAATTGCGCTCACAGAATCTTTGAAAATTGTTTCGTCGCCAAGCCCTACAACTCCATTTCCACCGACTGCCGTTCTCACACCATAAAATTTAAAAGGAGTTATTTGAACTGCATACGTACCTGCTTTGTTCTTTACTATTCGGGGGAATTTTGTTCCTGATGGAATCACATGAAATGCACTCGAATCCGGCTTTTGTGGATGGTTTCTCACGTATGAGCGTTGAGAGAATCCCGAAAAAGAAACACCAATAAATAATATTAAAAATAAATACTTCATGCTTTTAAAAATTTAATTAGATACCCTTTCCCATTCACTTTTAGAATTATACCATCTCCATTTATAATAATCTGTTGCAAGAGCATTGATACCTATTGGTACGGCTGCGTCTTTAAAAGTTTGCCCTGAATTAGCTAATACCGTAAAAGAAGTCACCACAATTCCTGTCGTTATCGTTCCGCCAAAATGAATTTCCACTTCCTGTAAATCAGTTGGACTTGCAGGCATTGTAGCTGTCACAGATGCCGTTGTAGTTGCAGGGTCAATACTCAATACAGAATTACCCGATGTTACCGTAACCGTTGCTCCACCTGTGCTAAAAACCTGTCTTGTAAAGGATGAACCACCACCTCCTGAACTAAGTGGAATTGAATACACTTTTCCTGTTGAGGTATTCCATCCTATACCTGTCATGTTTGTGGAAGATGAATTGTAAGGGAGTTCGTTTATGTAAAGACCTGCGTTTGTGCTTGAAATAGTGGTGTCATTTTCGATAAAAACCTTACTCCCTTGAAGCGTAACAGACGAATCGGTGGAGTTGACATAAAAACTTGGTGCGCCATAAATGGTGCTACCTATTTTAGCCACCTGAAACGTACCTAAAATATTATGCCCTGTATGAACAAGTTGAATGCGACCCGTGCCGTCATTTTGCGTAACAGCATTTAATGCGGCGGCGGTACTTGATAGTGCTAAATTATATCTGGAAGTATCGGTTGAGAATTTAGCCTGAAACTGGCCAAATGATAAACTATCTATGCTAAGTCCAAATATATTGCCGCCTGTAATAGTTGTTGTTTTTGTAAATTTTCCCCCCATTTGTACCGTATCTGATGCTGCAATAGAAAGCCCATTATCCGCTCCCACAATACCACCAATTGCTGATGACGGAACTTTCCAAACTTGTCCTGAAACATCATTTATTAAAACACTATCAGTAGTGAGTAGAGTGGATTTGTTCCCTAATCCGTTTAAAAATAATCCCGCTTGCAAAGAATCAAAATTAAAAGTGTATAACCCTCTCATATTAAAATGAGTGTTGAAAAAAGCATTTCCACCATTATCAATCGTGTCGGTACTCGCTGCACTAAGTAAATTTCTTGGGAATATGGTATCTTTTTGAACTTTTATATCAAGTCTGTGTCCTGTTACCGAACCAATTAATCCCGTATCTAAAATAAGAGTGTCTACCACTCCTGATGCAGCGAGTAGTGCAGAACCCTGATACCACGCGAGAGCGTTTTGAAAGACATTCTGCGGATTTGCCGATATAGTGAGTACGCTATCGTTTAAAACCCCCACCATGTTAAGCCCAATGTTAACTGTTGTTACCTGCCCTCTATTTCCTAAGTTTACTGAATTTTGTTGCCATTGGATAGCATTCTGCTTATAATAAAGCATCCTGTAATTGGCTGAACTTAATACTCCGTCCGTACCTACCGTGTCCACATAATAAACTGCAATAGTGTCTCTTGAACCATGCGGGTTATAAAGTGGCGAAATAAGATATAATGTATCTTGAATGGCAGTTATCGTTCCCGTTCCACCGACGATGGTAGCAAGCAAATTCGCCCCGATATTTAGTGTTGAAATCTGTCCAATGGTAGACCCCTGATTTTGAAAAGAAAGTAGCGACGGTACACTTCCGGTTGCGATTTGCGTCCATTTATGACCACCTGTTAAAACAGTATCTCTGTACCAAATTCCATTGGCGGGAAAACTATCACAATAAATCTCTGCACCTAACGTGTCCAGACCACCGTTAAGCGTTAATCCGTGAGTATGAGGTAGATATTCGTTTAACTTCTGTCCTGCGCGGTAATCAATAACAGTATTTGCCGGCCCCGCGCGTTCTACAAAAGTTTGCGAGAACCCGTAAAACGAGCAGGTTATTAACCCTAATAAAAATAATATTTTTTTTACTGTTGCCATAGAAAAAAGTGATACAAGTTTTGTGTTGCATCAAATCCGGGAATAAAAACCTGAAAGCCACCACCTGCATACTGCCCCCATTCCGGTGGACTGGTATCTAAGAGAATAAACCTGTTTATATCGTTCCAGAATACTTGAAAAGATTTACCACTAAGAGTAGGGATAGGGCATATTGTCGGATTTGGATTACCGCCTACCACAAAATTTGCACTCGTTATCGGGATAATCCCGGAACCACCTGTGCCACCACTTACTGAATTATTTACCTGTAACCACAATCCGTTTGTTGCTTTTGCAATATGAATTACAGTATTTGCCGGAATAGAAGTCTGTGGCGTTAAGAAATGGTCGTAGTAAGCAAATGTAGATAGCAACGGCGCGGGTGAAGCCGTTGCGTTAATAATATAATATTCATTCTGCACATCGTCACCCCAAGAAATAGCCGTTGGCGTGGTATTGATAAAGCAAGTCATTGGCGTAGGTAACACCACATTCCCGCCACTTGAAACTATTGAAACAAGAGAACTGTTAAGTGTGTACTTTATAATAAAATTTGCTAAAGCATTGACAACATTATTCCCTGTAACTCCGGTGATGAGTTGTTCACCGTTAGTTATCCATTCAGTATTCATATAGTTGAATAAATCCTGAATGTTTGGAAAATTTTGTTGCGGATATGCCATTACGCTGTCTGTTTTATTTTTTGTCCACTATATTGAGCCATAAATTCCTGATGAGTGAATAATCCAAATCTTTCCCCAAGTCGCCAAATAAATTCGTTCACAACTGTTGATGTCCATTGCAAAGGTGTTGACTGCACTTTATTATAAATCAACTGGTCGCCTGCCCCTGTATCTACATTACCTGCTGCGATAGTGTACATAAAAGTTGCATGGATCGGTCTTGTATAATAATAAAATACCACCACGCTCACTTCTCTGGGCGACACCCGAAATCCGTTATTTATCTGGTTTATCTTTGGTCTTAAAAGAGAGGGTTTTTTTGTCAGGTGATTTAATGCCGATTGCCACCTTTGGTTGTCTATCATCTCCACTTCTACTTCGGTGACATTATCGTAATAGTCTTTGGCTAAATCTTCATCGGATTTAAAAGGAACTAATTTGTTTTGACTGTTTAAACATCTGCCTTTGTCCACTTCTTGTGAAGGCACACATTTTTCGTCAACAAAAAGAATTGATGCGCTTGCGTAACGTCCGTAGTTAGGCGGTGGAATGAAAGTCCCGTAATTGCCATTCTGTGCTTTAACGATTGTGTTTTTGGAAACTAAAAATGGAAACAGGTTGTCTTTTATCTCCTGACTTTTTTCCGCCTGTGCTGTCCACATCTCCCACAGTTCGTTTGAAATGTCATTGACGGCTACAATAAAATCTGTCTGCGGGCGATACCACCCACCCGTGAACGTGTTAACCACGCTTTTAAAACTATTATATAAGTCAAGTGCGTCAATCATTTTTTATTTTAAGAGACTACTACTGCTATTCCACCCTGCGCCACCACATTATTAAATGTCACCACGTTCCCCGTCACCACGCCTGAATAAGTTCCCGAACCTGTCGTAAGCGAACCGTTGGTTAATGTACCCGTAGCTATCGTTACTACAATCGTCGAATAAATACCGTCCGACAGATAAAAGTTAACCACTCCCGAATTGGCAAGTGATGGTTGCGTAAATATGTTCTGCGATACGTTACTGTTGGCTGATAGATTAACGCTCGTAAGTGTTCCGCCTGTACTGTTGGTAAATGTTGAATTAGCAGGTGGATTGACTGTCACCACCGCAGGCGCGGTCGCAGCACCAACAAATCCACTTGTCGGGTCGCACACAGGCTGCATGGAAACAGTAAAAGCACCATATACGCCCGCAGGTGGGGTAATGGTAATATTAGTCCCCGCGTTAACGTATTGTTGCGAGAAGCTGCCGCCGTTAGGATAAGAAATGTTTACCTGCACATAAGGTAAAGTGTTTATAGCGTTATAAGAAACCACGATATTTCCACCGCTTAAAAAGGCAGAGAACGAAGTGATACCTGTACATGCTACTGTCTGCTGCGAAGTGGGTTGGCAAATCCTTCCGTCCGCGTAAACGGGTGTTATATTTATTTGATACTGCCCGTTAGCCACGTTTTGAATGATATATGGTGAACTTGTTACTCCCGTCACCGTCACATAAGAAGGCGTGGAAGTGTTATCTATCCTTGCATAAGAAATATTATTGCTTATGGCATCGGGATGAGAAAAAGTTACTATGATATTTATATTAGCCATTTTTTATTTTAAAACGTGCATGGACTTGAATTAACATCTATCCTTATTTCGTCAGTCGGCGCGTATGTCTGTGAACCAAAAGTAAATGTTCCTGCCGCCGCTACATTGATACATTGAGTTGGAACTCCATTTATTGTCAGCGTCACATTACCAGTAAACACAGGAGTTCCATTTATCACTACGGCTATCGTTCCCGTGAATCCACTATGCGTTCCAGTTATCGTGCCGCCCGGCGCAAGCGGGAAAGCAGGTGTCGGCGTAAACCCTGTGATGCCTGTTACATTCGTTACATTAGTTCCGCCTAAGTCGTTTGTCATTATCACGGTTACGGGTGAACCCGGCGCAGTTAACGTTTGTGTGTAAGGCGCAGCCGGAGAACTGCAATTATTGGAAATCTGAATATCATAAACCTGACCTGCGGTTAAAGCAATTGATGGCGCAGCCGATGGCGTACCGTTAACTGCAACATTAACCGCATTGGAATAAAGTGTATAACTACTACTCGAATGAAGTTTGTATTGAACCGTAACCACTTGTGGAGTGGAAGGCGCGTTGGCAAACTGAATATTGGTAATGTTAAGCGTGTCACCGCTAAACGAATAAGTAAACCCTGTAACATTCGGACATGCGTTGTTATAAGGCGCGGTCTGAACCTGAAATATATTGTACGGCGCACATGCTTTTCCACCTGCGCATTGAATGATGAGATTACAAAAAGCATTCACGAAATCCTGATTGTACGAACCAAGATTTAAAATAGCAAGCCCAAGTTCTACCGGCAAGATGCGCGAACACCCACCCGCTTTTGTTCCCAACACAAAATCTGATGCCTGCATTAAATTAACGGTCGAAGGAAACAAAGCCTGAATAGTTGCGCACGTTGTCACGCCTGTTGAAGTTAAAAAATTTACAGTCGTGCAATTATTAGAGAGCATCGAAGATATGAGCGTAGATAGTTCTGAACCTGCTGATACAATAACTTCTTGTGAAGCACCTGTACTATCCAGATAGCAGATGGTGTAGTCCTGTGAGGTTACTATCTGCCCGTCTGAAATATTACAGATGTAGTTTATGATGTTTTGAACAACCTGATTTGCAGAAATCTGAACATAGCCTGTACAGTTACGAACCATTGACGCGCCAAAAGTAGTTCCTGACACTTTATAAGTTATAGCTTCAATATCGTTAGGATTGGCAGTTGAGGTTATTATTACATCACCTGCGATATTTGGCGAAGGCAACGCAACTGTAAATGTTCCAAAACCAAGCGAGTTTAAATAAGTTTGAAGTGCAGGTAAGTTCGTAAGGTTAAAAGCAAAACTAAGCGAATTGACCACCGAGCCTATTTTAATACCAGACAATAGCGCAAAAGTGCCTGATGCCGGAATATTTACTAACGTAAAAGTATAGTCGCATGTTGATGTGGATTGAAAAATACAACCACCATCTACTATTAAGTCAAATGCGCCCGGCTGTCCCTGAAAAATGGATTGCCACAGGTTAACGAGATTTGCGTCAGTTAAAATAGTGTTTGCAAGGTCGGTCGCAAACTGCACCATTGAGATATTTAAGCAGTATGTTTTTGTAGAACCGGATGTTGATTGACCTATTGAAAAGGCTGTTGTAGGGATAGTAGAACAAAGCGTAAATACATAGCTAATATCATTAAGATTTAACTGTATGTTATTCCCTGTCGTTGTGAAACTCCCTCGTATATCTCCACCAGTTGTTACTACCGAAAAGGTATAACCATCAATCACAGAAGCGGTGTTAGGGATAATTCCGGTCGGTGCATTACAACAATCACAAGGGAATCCGCCAATATCAATAATTTCGTTTATAAGGCGTGGTACGTCAACTCCGGTTAGTGGCTGAATGATACCTGTAACCAAAAGATTAAACTTAGAGTTCATCAAAAGCAAATCCCTGTTTGCTTTCACCACATCGGCGCAATCGCCAGATTCAAGTTTCTGAATGAATGCCTGATACTGGCAAGTGAGTTGCCCTAAATCTATATTGCAATAAACAGGGAAGGTAACGGCATATCCGCCGCCTTTTTTATAGTCTTTTGACTGATACCTGATATTTACAAATACGTTATCCCCGAAATTATAACTCCAAACTTCATTGACAAAAAATTGATAGTTTGCCGAACTGTACGTTATCGGAACCATCGCCGTAGAGAACTGCCCAATGATAAAAGGTGCAGGGATATTCCCTGTTGGGTCTAATGGATAAACAACGGTAAGCGTCGAACTGACTTGTGTTCCTGTAAGTCCTTTATATGAACTATTCGTTATGTCCTGAAAATAAATACGGGCTTGGTCGCATAAAACTTTTAGGTCAACCTGAGCCACGCCAAATGGGTTTTTTGAAGTAGGATTATTCCCGTTTGGGCGACAAATGGATGCCGTTTTTGTTAAAAAGTAAACATTCCCAACACTATCCACTACGTTAACGGTCATGCTGTATGGCATACCCGACCACTCTATGCTGTTAAATGGTATAGGAAAAGCGTCATTCAGCGTTTGATTTGTCCAGTTTCCTACTACATCAGGGGAAGTCTGTGAGCCGTCGTGAATAAAAGTGCCGGATGGGCTTGTAGCTACGAACCACCACGAACACCCCGCCAAATTATTCCCTGTTGATAAATTGGTCAGGTCAATAGAGGGCAAGTTTCCCGAAATATCCCACGTCACGGAATAATCCAGAAAATTAATGTTCGGCGAATTTGTTATTACTAATCCCATTTTTAAAATTTAAAAGGCAACCGTTTTAATAGTCGCCCTTTAGAAAAAAGTTTCCAACCCTAAAGGGGTTTATAATTCCTTAACTTGATGTACCGATAGTTGTTACCGATACACAAAGACTGTCATTTAAAAATCCACCCGTCGCCGTTAGTGTTAATCCGTCTGGCGTTGCCGTCCACACAAAAGTCGTATTGGGGCTTCCTATATTTGTCCAACTCGCATTCATAAAAGCAAGCATAGCGGCAACGCTCGAATAACCCGAACCACTTGCTGCCGCTAAGGCTACATTATTATAGCTCCCATAAGGATAATAATTTTCGTGTCCTATAAGATTGGGAATGCCGAATATGCCCTGATATGCACCTGCCGCATTTTGAATTTGACATAGCGTTTGACAGGGTGCTATTTGTATAAATCCGCCCGGCGGCGTTGGCGTTGGCGTGAAAGTATTACCACAACAAGACGCGCAGGCATTGACAAAATCATTTTTTGTATTGACGTATATCCACCATACGTTAGTAGATACTTTATCCCTTACTCTTGTAACAAGGAAACTGTCGTAAGTAGGTTGAGTTACGGGAACTTGATTGTTGTCCTGAACGAGGATATAGTCTAATCCCGTGAAGATACCGGAATCTTTTATCGGCACAGCCCAATAAGGAACATCATCAATTAAAGCATTTCTACACGGCACTTGCAATACCTGACCAATGATATTATCATTGTATAGGAACTGCTGATTGTTCATTTGAACAACGTAACACGGAACTAAAATCGTCGCAATGTCTGCCATGTATCATTTGTTTACCTATTAGTTGGAAGGATTGACCGCTACTATATTTGCGCAAATAACATCATTGCCACCCCCTGCTGTTTCTGTGCCTGTAAGCGTAAGACCGTCTGCGCTGACCGTCCATACTATCGCTGTTGATGGGCTTCCTACATTTGTCCAGTTTGCATTCAGGAAAGCGAGCAAAGTAGTTGTTGAAACATACCCCGTTGCTGTGCCTGCCGGAAGTGCCACGTTGTTGAAATATCCATAAGGGAAATATCTTGAATTGCTTGTGAGCGTCGGAAGTCCAAGTTCGATGAAATACTGACCGCTTGCGTTCTGTAAACATGCCGTCTGGCAACCTGCAAGAAATCCACCTGCGAGATTTGAGAAGTTGGCTGCATTGATAACCGTTGGAAGGGCTGCGCCGCTATTGTATGCTGCGATATACTGCGCCTGCGTACCAAGCACCCACCACACATCATTACTGTATCTTGTGGTCAACCTGAATGCTGTGATAGCCTGAAATGGCGGTGTTGTCTGTGTTGGGTCGCCTGCGTTATAAGGAACAGGAGTAAAACCTGACACATATCCAAGATTGTTAGGTACAAGGAAAAAGTCGCCGTCAGGAGTACCGCCCAAATCGGGAGTGGGTAATTCCTGCAATGCGCCCAGACCTATCACCTGCACCGTTGCGCCGGTAACAAGACCAACACTTATACCAGTATTCGGACTGATAAAAACCGTGTTGTTTTGCTGTATTACTAACCCTTGAAGACCGCTTGTGGTAGCCATTTGCTTTTATTTTTTAAATTAATTTTTTAATGCTTTTTCTTTTGCCGCTTCCAATTCAGCCCTGAACTCGGTATAAGCTGTGTTGCCGTCCGGTGTCCTGAAATAGTCGGCAAGCATCTCAATTTGTTTGTCTTTTGAATAAGTTCCAGTACCTAAACTTTTAATCACTTTATCCTTGCTTACATATTCAGCCATGTTTTTTTCAAAGCGGATCACGCTTAACTCAAGTCCATGTATCACTTCGGTTATCGCTGTCTGTTCGAGTTTTTGCACTTTTACGAGGAACTCACGCGGAAATTTTTTAGCGAACTGGATGATAGCGTATGTCTTTGTCGGCATTGTTTCAGCAACAATAGCAAAGAGTTCACATATTGCATTTATCTTATCTTCTTTGTACTTGTACTGGTTTTTGCCTAATTTATCGTACAACGTAGCAATATAAGTAAGTGCATCTGCCGCGATCATTTCCTGCTCGTTAATTTCTTCCGCCTGTTTATCCACTTCAAGAACACGGAAAATTTTAGTCGCTTTATTCGGGTGTTTTAAATGATTGTCTTCGTTATAAAAAACGTCCATGATGTAATCAAAAAGACCTACTGCTGCACCTTCGCGAACAATAGTTGCATATCCTTTTTCAATCGGAATTAAATCTTCTCTTTTTTCAGGAGATGGTTCAATACCCAATCTTTTTTGTTCGTCTTTAGATATTATCGTTTCATTTTTTATATACCGGATAGCCTCGTTGTAATAAATTTTTTTGCCTTTGTCATCTACCTTTACGCCCCTGCGCCTTCCTTCGTTTGGAATAAATCTTACTGTCGGGGCGCGAAGCTGAACCTGTGTTGGCAAGCCCTGTGTGTCTTCCTGAATAAAGCCGCTATCCTGTTGGTCAACAAGTTCAATAAATATCACTTTGGGCTTTTCTTCTAATTCAAAATCTTTAGGCATAATTTATTTTTTAAGCGTCTGTAACCGGATTTAAAAGCATGAACAATTGAGGGCAATGCACCGCCATCGCTAAAGATTGCGCACAGAAACCAGAGATTTTTTCACACATTGGCGATTGCTTGCGTTGGTCAACATAAAATTCTTCATAATCTCCTGTCCATCCATTCTGACCATATTGGTAGAATTCAATCGGGTTGATAGGTCTTCCATTTTCTGTTACTCCTTCTTCTGGAACCATGATAGCGAGGTTAGAATAAAAATCAGAACCTATGTATCTGCGGTCGCTAAGAGCGTCCCACAATTTAAAGTCAAGTCCAAATCCTTCATAGTCATAAGATCGAATACCGAGTTTTGCAACTTCTGATTCCCATTTGTCACCAGTCAAAGTTCCAAGACGTTTGAAGGCTTCCCACATGGTCGCTCCCACCTGCTGACGGGCAACCATTTTTGTAGAACGGTTGTTTAATCCGAAGGCAAAGGCAAGACCATGCAATACCATGAATTTTTTTGTTCTCTTTAATGAATCCTGATATAAGAATAAAGGTTCGCCGTCCGCTTCAAGGTCAAACCCTGTTGAACTGCGATAATCATACACCACGCCACCGCCATATTTAATGGAAGGCACAAGTCCGTAGAACCCTGTGTGTGTGCTGTCAATGGTCGCGTTTATGCCGGAAATTAAAGTGTTGTTTGTTGTTGGCGTACCGATAAAAGAAAGCACGTTAAGACCGATACGAAGTGATTCTCTCGCTTGCTGCGCTTCGTACACATCCCATGAATCCATCGGGTTTCCCTGATAGTCATATATAACTGCGTACTGAATTTTATCCAAATATCCGCGCAGCAAATCAATTGTTACTTCCCAATCAGAACGAAGCCTAAGCGGGTTTACTTCCTGTGAGTAACCAAGTGAAGAAAGTTTATTAGTTATCACTTCGCATGAATAACCACCTACCATTCTTGTAGGAATGATAAGATAAGCTGTGTTTGCGTTTATCTGAACGGTCTGTGTCGCGCTGTTTGGAACGACAGTAACCTTATGAGCATAATTTATTGTTGTGTCAACATTAGTGATAGTATAGGAGACCATGTTATCCTTATCCATCAAGGTATAGCCTATACCTGGCAAACTCATTGTACCGCTTGCTCCGTGATTCTGACGAAGAACCTGAAACTCTGCTGCTGCGCCCGGGCCGGAACCCACAACGGTAGCTGCTGCGAAGATGTTCATGTCCGGGTCGCAAACATAGTGGTTAAACCATCTTTTAGTAGTTACGGGGTAAGGCGTGTTTGGGAACAAGTCCATGAAAAAGTTTAAATCCATTGGACGACCGCCGCAACGAATCACCTGATGAATGACATTCAGGATGAATGTCGTTCCTAAGTTTGGGTCTTGACACGCATTAGCAAGATTGTATGCGCTACCGTTTTCAAGACTTGATTCCGTCATTACGTTAAAATGCGGAAGGTCGAGCGTCTGATTTAGCGTCAGCGGCTTAGTACAAAATCTGGGTGCGTTACTAAAAACTGGCGTTGCCATGTATTTATTGTTTTAAAATTTTAATTTGCAATGGGTGTTTCAACTTCTCTTTTATTTTTCTGGTATTCTTCAACCATTTTTTTCTGGTCTTCTGTTAATGCAAGCTGACCGTCTTTTAATTTCACCGGCGCAAGTGGTAAAACACCTTTTGTGCCTGCTACTTTTTTATTGTGGTACTGAATAGCCACTTCTTTTGTAAGAATAGGGAACGCTTCACGCAAAACCCTTGTTATACCAATTTCTTCAATCTGGTCAACGGTATATCCTTTTTCGATCATCTTAGCCGCGTATGCCGGACTAAGAAATTCATTTTCTACTTTGGTGATTAGTTCGTCTGCCACTTGCGCTTCATAACTTTCGGTATCGTCAAACTTAGCGGTGATTTTTTTTATTTTGTTCATAGCAGTCTGCACATCTTTTTTATAGATAGGGGCTTGGGCTATAATTTTTCTTTCTTTTTCTTTGGCTGTTAACTGCTGCTGCTCAAAAGAAGAAAATTCATTATCAAGAGCAAGTATTTTTTGATGCTTTGATTTAAGTATTTCGTTGGCTACTACATTTAAGTTACGCTGACCGTTTTTGTACTTACGGGAATTGACATCTTCATTGATACCGTATATCTCTGCAAATTCTGTTTGTATTTCTTCGTCAGAAAGATTTGGGTCTTCTGCTTTTGCTTTGGTGTAGTAATCGCTGAAAGCTAATTTTTCAAGGTTAGTAGAATCCGTAACAAGGGTTTCGTATTCTTTGCGGGTGAATTTTCCGTTTGATAAACCCCAACTTAATTTTTCTGCTTCTTTTCTTTCGGCAATTTTTTCTTTATCTTCTACGACAGGCTTTTTTAAATCTTCGAGCGAAGTAGCATTGATTCCTTGTTTATTCAGGTATGCGAGAACCGCGATGTCGTCAATTTCTTTTTCTTGTGGAGTGTTTTTTTCTTCTTCGTTTTTTCTTGCGAGTTCGGCAGCGACTTTCTCCGCTTCAATTTGTTCGGGAGTTTTGCCTTCTGGGTTAGGCTTTTTTTCAGATGGTAATTCTGTTAGTTCAGGCTTACCATTTTCTCTTAAAACCTTGTTGATGTCGTCTAATTTACTCATTTGCGAAAATTATTACGCAGTAAAAATATATTTACGTTAATTATAATTTTTACTTTGAGAAGAAATATGTACTATTTTTGGCATACAAACCCATTGAGCAATGATTAAACAAAGGATTAAAATAAGGAGAACTCCTACTGAATTTATTTTAATTAATGAAAAAATTAAACTGCTTGGTAAAAAAGATTTGAATTATTTTCTTCGATGTGAAATAAGAAAACTAACAAAAAAATATTACGACGACCCAGAAAGTATTACAAGGGCAGATGGTAATAATAAGATTAATAAAGTCCACTATGTAGACGAGGGAGACTATAATGTTTTAGTAGAAATATCTTGGAAGATGAAAAAACCTGTTAGTGCAATTATTGATGATTTTTTTATTAGCCCCCTGCTACTACCGGATAAGGTTTAGATTCTTTTAAATTTTCTTTTTTCTCTGCTATTTCTTTTTGCGATTCTGATTTTGCTGCTTGTTTCTGCGGTTCGTTTTCGATTGTCATTTCCTTAATATCTACTTTTCCCTTCGTTGCAATTTGCGCTGCTTGTATCTGACCCATCGCTGTAATTTTTCTTCCTTCATTATCAAGTTCACCTTTGGTGGTGATTAAATCTTTGTCGCGCTCGTATTGCTTTTGCGCCATCTGGTCTTTTATTTGCATATCCTGAATTTGCTGCTGACGAAGTTTTTGTTCTTTCTTTAATTTCTTATACGCGAATATTTTATTCCCAAGTTTCGGGTCTTCGGTTTGTGTGATGATAACAAAATCATCGTACTCTATTTTTCCTTGTTCGAGTGCGGTATATGCCGCTTGCGATAATATTTTTTTATCAAAATCACTATTGTAATCTTTTACAAAAACACCCATGCGATGCGCTGCGAATTTTTCAAGTATTCCGATGGACGCAAACATATCATCACCAATAAGTCTTTTTAACCAGTTGTAGGGAACGCTGTCTTTAAAATTAATAATGTCTTGCGCGTAGTATAATGTATCTGTTGCAATTCTTTCTTTTACAAATTGAATAGAACGATAAATGTAATTGGTGGAATTATAAGATGCCTGCGTTTGTTCTTCGGTTGTTTTATTTGGCTGACGCGAAGGAATATTTTCCGGCGCACGCGTACCCATCAATCCTATTTTATTTGCTACCTGATTTTCTGCCCATGTCATTACAGTTTGAAGTGCGGCGGCAACCAAATCAATACCGTTTCTTTTTCCTTCTGTTGGGGGAAGTTGCCCGATCGTCTTTCCATCAACTTGCGGAAACGCTCTTAATTTTACAAAATTTTCTCTCTGGTATTGAATGATGTCTTTTAAAATATTATCAATCGTTGGTACGCTTCCGTTGGTTGAATTTTGCTGATACAATCTTTGAAAACCTTTTGACACCTGAATCAATTCTTCCATCACAATAATTTCATCTTCCGGTTTTGCTTTATCAATTACCCAAAGCATTTTATAAAAACAAGTGTTAGCAAGGTCAATATATTCCTTAGCTATTTCTACTGCACTTCTTCCTTCATTGATAAAATATCTTATTGTCCCCGAAGCGTATTCGTCATTCACGCCTTCAAGTTGTTGGTAATACACTTTACCAAATCCATATATCCATTGAGAAATTGAAGTCGTTGCAAGAAAATAACTACTGTACCATTGCTGTTGGTAATATTCGTCTCTGTAATATTCTTTGAGTTGTTTTTTTGTTTTCAGCGCATAATTGTAAGGTATTTCTTCAATGAATCTTTCGTCGCCATATTTTCTTAAATAAGCCTGCGTGCATTCGGCTGTGTTCCATTCGATGTAACCCGCATACACTTTATACGTGTATGCTAAACTCCATTCACATAAAGAAGACTTAGTTCCTTCAAGTCCACCTTCTTTTTCCCACTCTACATTTCCGCAACAATCATACGTTGTGTTGTTACGGATAAATCCCGTGTACTTATAACCGTTACCATAGTTGATAGCATACAATAATTTTCTCCAATCTCTATTCCAGTCAAATTCATTTCCCGCCATACCGATAAAATCCATTACCGTTATTGAATCCTGCCATCCTTTACACAAATCATTATTACCGTCATTGGTGTCATTAAAAATACCGTAGCATATTTCAGGGAAAAGATATTTATATCTTATTGCGCCTGTCATTTTATCCACGTATGATTGAACAGCAATGGCATTGTCAGCAAGTAAATCCAAAACAAATCTTCTTATCGTTGTTTCGTCAAAACGATTTGTCTTCATTACATTGTTGATGAGTTGTTGTCCGCCTATTTCAAAAAGTAATCGCTGAAATGTTTCGGAGTAAAATGTCATATCATCGTTATCGCTCTCATTTAATTTTAGTCTATCAAATTCTTCGACATTGGAATTAAATTTATCATAACTCATTTTGTGCGGCGGAAGTCCTACTTGCGCGTTGTATTTGGAAACATCACCTTCAACTATTTTTCTATTTTTTAAAAGTTCTAAATCTTTTTTCTTTAAGTTAACGGCTGATGGGTCGGTGGCTCTTAACTCTGCTTTTGGTGGATTTTGCAGAAGTGTTTCAATTAAATTATTTTTTATATTATCGAATATACCGAGAGGTAAAAATCTATTATTTCGTAAAAATTCTTTATCCTTAAATTTGTCACGAATCTTATCCATCGGTTGCAGCGCATTTAAGTATTGCTTGTTTACCCTGCTGCGTTCAATGTTTATCAAACTGCGCCAGTCGCGACGAAGAATAGTAATTACAAAATTCGCCCATGTGGGAGTTTTCTGTTCTGGGTCAACCTGCTCGTAAAGCAGAAAAGATTGCTGAATCAATTTGGTGGATTTTATATAAAATTGATTTATTTTTACGAATTATCAAAATGTCTACAATGAGTTACAAACCATCTGCTCCATATTTCTATATCAGAATACCCAAAAAAGAACAACTCGCGAGAATGCAAAAGATAGGAAGCATCTTCCTTCCACCGAATGAAGTCCACTTTACGCGCGGAATGCAATGGGGTGAAATTGTCGGCATCGGCGAGGATGCGCACGATTATTTCCCCGAAGCAAAAAAAGGTCATGTAATTTTAATACATTGGTTTGTTGAAGCCGACGGGAAAGAAGATAAAGATAATAAAAATCATTTCATTAAAGAAGATGAAAAATTTAAGTATTATGTAGTGAGCGCGTTTTCTTACAACGGAAAAAATAATGAAACTTACGGCGTGTGGGATGGAGAAAAAATAATCCCGAATAAAGATTATATTTTCTTAGAGATAGAACCGGAACTTTCCGATATGGATAACATGGAATTTTCCTTAGACGGGTTATCGGGGTTTGTTACCAACATGCCGTTTACTGTGTCCAAAGGCGGTCTTATCATTCCGAAAAAATGGAAGCCTTCGCGTCAACAGCAATATAAAAAACTTGAAGAATTAAAAGCGCAAGTGGCGCAACTTTCCAAATCAAATCCCAATTTACCACACGTAGCGCAAGGTATCGAAAGAATTGAAAGAGAAATGAACGGTATCAATAAATCACTTTATCAAAAAAGAATAGAGCCATATAAAGTAGCTGCCTTTAACCCTCAAAAAAATGAATATATAGAATCCGCGCACGGAGAAAAAATAGAAGTTGGCGACGAAGTGTATATGCTGAATGTCGCATGCGATACTACAATTGAATTTTTAAAGAAAGAATATATTGTAGCAAAATTTATTCACTTTCACGGAGCAAAAAAATGGTTTGATAACGCTTATGCACACTCTAAAGAATTAGTAAATTAATTTTGAAGCGTATTTGCGGCAACTGTTTTTATTTTATCTGCTTCACCTGCGTTTGTTTTATCTCCTAACTTTCTTCCCGATGCTTCAATATTTAAAATATCCGGCGACTGCCTCATGCCGCTTTGTATTCCTGTGCCAAATGATTTTGCTTTTGCAATAATTTTATCGGTGTCTTTGTCAACCGCACCCATGTTGTAAAATTGTTCTATTCTCTCTTGTGGTGTTTTGTTTTGTACGTCGCCCCGTTGATTAAAAATTAAAATATGATTTACTAATTTCTGTGCGGCGGGTTTACCAATAAGCACAGCAAGTCTCATAGCGTATTTAGAAAGCTCCTGACTATCCAATCCTTTTCCTTTTGAAGCAAGTCCGGTGATAATATCTCTTACATCCGCGTCGTCGTCGAGTGGCGTTTTAGATGTAGTGGTTTTCCCTGTTTCATCTCCGGTGGGAATTCCGATATGCCCATTCATTGTGATAGCGAAGTTATTTGAATAGTCTTTCATTTGCCAGATTTTTCAGAAGGGAATGCACTTACGCATATTCCTTCCAGTTCCGAATATTGATTATCTATTGACGGGTCGCCGATAAGTCTTATGTCTATCCACGTTCCCGTTAGCACATTGCCATCCATTAATACATTCACTCCCGTTGCCAGTGGTGCGTTAGGGTCAGCTAAAGTATTCAGGTCGCAAAGGAAAGGGGCGTACCATCCAAATTCAGCTTCGAGCCATTGGGCAATAAGCATCCTTGTTTGCTGACCCGCTTCGCTCAATACTTGGTCGGCAAAATAAACGCCCTGTTTGCAATACACGCCAACCGCGAGTGGTTTTTTCTTTTTTAAACTATCAACGTTTAAAATTACTCTGAACACCCTGTTATATGTTTTTCCAAAGAATGTATTGTAGGTTTTATTATTTACTGAATAGTGCATGTATGGAATACCATTAGCAATAGAAAAAAGTTGCGAGTTATTTAATTCTCCTTCAAGAGTTGTAAAATATTCCGGCGTGAAGGAATACCATCCTTTAAGTGCCTTAGTGTAAATCCCGAAAGCAATAGTGTCGTTCTGTGAAAAATCATAATAGCGAAGTCCGTTACCAAAATTAGCAGACCCTTGTTGATGGTCGGTTAACAGATATTCATTATTGATGGGATTTACTCTGCCTGCCCAATATCGTTTGTTCGTTGCCGTTAGATTGTACTGCTGAATGATCCTTGATTTTACTCTTAAATAAGAATCTGCATTTTTATATGGTACACCTTCTGCAAAATTGTGCGATATGAGCATTCCTTTTGAAGTATCAAAAAATTGCACAAGCCCGTCTTTTTCGCTGATGGTGTTTTTGTCAAATGCCTGACATCCGTATTCGCTACCTGTTGTTCTTTCTGGTTGTCCAAAAGTATCATTTATACTTGGCGCAATGACGTTGCCGTTATTATCTACTCTTGCAATGGTATCATTGAATCCCACTCTGAATGAACCGTACTGACCTAACGCAAAAACAAATCCTGTCTTACCCACGATATAATATAGTCCGCCGATATTAATTGTATCGAAATTAAAAATTACTGATTCATCAAAATAATTTAAAAAATTAAGTTGTCCCGTTGGAGACAACGCACCGCTTAATGCAATTTGATTTAAACTATGCAGTTCTGTCTCGTATGGATTTTTTGTATTTACACGTCCCCAATTGGCGCAACCTTGTCCCCAAAAATCGCTTGGAGAATTATGTTCGAACGGAACTCCGAGAACTCTTACCTGATTTGATTGTGGCGCTGTTTCGTTTGTTGTCGTTACTACTTGCGTTTGTGAACCGTCAGGATTGGTTGTTGTTTTGGTCGTGATGGAAACCGTAGTAGTATTTTGATTTATTTCCTGCGGTACAGGAATTTCACGGTACAGATAATACGTATCAAAAGCATTTAAGAAAAAAACATTTTTATTTGTCGGCACTTTGCCGTTTACCAAATCTACTCTCTGGCATTGCTCGTATTCCGGTGGTTCAACAACTTCGATGCAAACTTTTGGTCGCACAAGTCTGATAATAGCATTTGGTAAAAGCCCTGCCAGATCGCTTGTGTAATTAATCAAAAAATACTCGCCAGTCTGGTCGTACTTCACAAGTGAAGTTATCGGTGTAGCAAAAAAAGTTCCGTCGCCATTAAGTAAGAATTGTACTTTATCATTAGTGAACGGAGTTTGCGTTGTCTGTCCTGTCGGAAGTGGTTCTAAGAATTGCCAGTTATCGGTTGTATTGAAATTATTTTGTTTGTTAAACTCATTTAGCGATTGGTAGAAAATTTTTATCTGTGTTGGGTCAACATTGTTTATCAATCCTGAATTATCAATAAATTCTACGCTGTCCACTATCCATGTGATATAAGATTCGATTGTAGTTTCTGAACCAATAAAAAAAGTAATATAAGCAATGTCTGACGGGAAAACAGCCGCCGGATTGATTGTAACTTTTATTGACGATGGCGCAAATAATTTTGTTTCCGATACCGAAGGGATATTTAAGTAACCCAAATCCTGAACGAATGTCGCTTTACCCATTTTTGTCCATCCTACAACACCGACGGGATAAACGCCGCCACTAAGAAGTCCTTTTGCGGAAATGTAAGTAACAAGTGTATCATTGACGGTTATTGTTCGTGGAATACAGGTTACGCATTTTTGATAAGAGATAGAAATAGGTTCAATACACGTTCCATCGCAGCCAGTAAATACACAACCGGCTGTTGCAAAATATAATTGCCCTGTCGTTCCGTTATTTAATACGTCGTCAAAAGCCTGTATCTCAAAATTACCTTCTGAATCGGTAATAGATATGTGTTGTCTTGTAAGTCCGACAAAAACATTTGGCACTCCCAAACCGGAACTGCATAATTTTACACTCCCTTTTATCAAAACATAATTACAAACAGATGTATTATAATCTGGACAGTTGGTTATACTTTGATTTAGAAAAACGTTAGTAGTGTATTGTTGAAAATCAGCACCGCTTAATAAATTAGCAAAATCTACTTTTCTGCAATCGCACATTCCAAAAATACTAAACGGGAATTGTCTGACTTGGACAGCAACGAAATAATAACCGTTATGGTCGGTAAATCCGCCGGTCGTAGCAGACGTGGCTACTTCTAAAAGCGGAACCCCGAATTGCGTCTGTGTACTGTCGTTAGTATTCAATATATAACCCTGTTGAACTACCGCGTTTGCTCCGGTAAAGTCGCCAATAACTAAAATCTTATTATCATTAAGTGTAGAATAATTTGTTTCGCATATATCAACAATTAATTCTTTTGCTGCGCCATTAACGCTGATGCTATGATTTACCGCGTTTAGCGGGTCTGCCAGATTGAATGCGTAAAGCCCTTCTGTGTATGTAGATGAAGCCTGACAAACGGCTGCGGTTTCTGTGGATGGGTCAACAGTAATTCCGCCAATACGAAAAATATATTTTGCTCTTTGGACATTGGTGAACGTAAATTTTTGGTAATACCTTTTTGTAGAATCAAAATTTACAAAGTTTGTTACTTTTTCAAAGTTGCCCGAAGCGTCAACAGAATATTGTTCTGAAATTGTTGACGCGCCGTTATGCAGATAGCCGTAAAACCCCTGTTGCAATGGATTTGCAAAAAATTGATTGTATCTGGTAAATGGTGATATATCTGGCGGTTCTACTAATTGCTCAATACCAAACCAATATTTTGATTGATACCCGAACACCACTCCACTCGTTAGTTTAAAAGGATTCCATATTTGGACATAAATTTCAATGTTACCAAAATTATTTGTTGCGGGTGTTGCCGTTGGTGCAATTACATCTACTGAAATATTATTTAATAAAGTTTCGGTGAAAGGCAGAAATCCATCTTTGTTATTGCCAAGCGCAAGAAATTTTCCAACGTTGGTGAGCGTTTGACAAGTGCGTGGGATCGCGTTTTGTAATCTGTTTGTCGAATTGGGGTCAATTGGGATACATTCGCCTGCGGCGCAAAACTGATAAACAATATTTCCATTTACGATATTTACATTCGGGCTTCTTGTTCGTAACCACCATGAGCCAAGTGGACTGCCATCATATAAATTTAAAATTGTTTCGGTGTACCATTGCGTAGTGTTGCAGTTTCTATAAGCTATTTCAACTTTATCAATGAGTGGTGAAGGAACGGGGAATGCCAGATTTAAACACCGAGGGAGATTTGAAGAAAGCGCGATACAATTATTTCCGCCGGGGATATACATATCACTTATCATTCCGTATTCGCTCATGCGCCCCCAAACATCATAATGCCTTATCCTAAATTGCCATGTATTAAAAAGTAAATTATTATTTAATGCTACGGTGCTTTCATCAAAAGGAATTTCTGTAACTTCAATGCAATCATTAGGTGTTGGTAGCCCCATGTTGATATAAGTAGAAGTATCAAAATTGCCTTGAAAATAATTTGATAGCGTAGTAAATCCTTTTGTCGCAATAGCGTCTTCGACCGCAAAGAATCGGGGGAAATTAAATCCATCTGTATAAAAGAAAAAAGTACGTTCAATTGATTTACCCGTGTCGGGGTCTGTTATCGTCGTTGGCCATAGATACGCGCCGCCTTCGTGCATGAAATATTTCGGGTCGTTCTGCACATTTAAAAAACTTCCCTGATAAACAAAATCAATTTTTTGAGTGCGCCCATCTATCCTGTATAAAGAGTGATTCCCGTTTTTATTATAAACTAAAACAAAGGTTTGTTTTGTTAGTCGTGATTCATACGCGCCTGCACCTACATTATCTTCTGGATTATCAGGTAATTTAAAAGCAGCAACATAAGGCGAATTTGCTTCGCATGGTTTGAATACGCCCATTTGCGTACCTTGTGTAGCGTTCGCGTTTGCGCCATCGCCAAGTTCATAGACGAGGTTTTTAATAAAGAGCGCGTATTGTTCGCCGATATTTGACTGCGAGTAATCAATATTGCAGCCTTTGAGTGGGATTAATTTTTCGGTTGCTTGCAACTTATTTACTAATTTTCCATAAAAGTAACAAAAAAATTGTCTGAAAAATTTATATCGGTAGGAGAACACTATTTTGAGTTACCGCCGTTACCAAAAGTAAAAGACGAAATTCTTTTTATAGACAAAAAAAAAGAGGATGCTTATTGGCTGCGCGAAGAACTCATTAAAGAGTATAAACCTGTATGGTTTGATGTGATTCCTGACTTTACCGTACTTGACCAAAAAGCCACCTTGTATAACGAAGATGGATTACTCACAAGCCTTAATGCCGATGATTCTGCTTACGTAAGAAGAATATACGAACAAGAAATGAGACGCAGAACTTATGGCGTGTGGTTTAAGAACGGCGAAGATTATGAATACATAACAGGCAATCATTATTTTCTCTTGATGTGGGCAAAAATGCAATGCCCAGATGGAAGCGACTACGCGCAATACAGAGAATTTCAAAGAGATTATTTTTACCTTATTGACCATGCATGGAAGCATCCGAATATTTTAGGAGTGTTTACTTCAAAACCTAAAAAAACAGGTATTACTAATTTGCATTGGAGTGGATATTACTTAAACAAAGCGACGACAAGAAAAAATAAAAATCTCGGCGCGATGAATATTGATGAAGGTATTTGCTCTAAAATGTTCAGAGATTATTTTATGTACTCTTACAACGGACTTCCTTCGCCGTTAAAAGTTCCTTACAAAAGCAGCGCACCAATGAAGGGTTCAATTATTTTTGGCAGAGCATTAAGCACTTCAAAAAAAGTTCGTAAACCAAATGATGATGATGAATTAAACACGAGTGTTTTCGTAGTAGCGACACAACCAAAAGCATTTGACGTTGCGGTAATGGCAGATGCCTGGATTGACGAACCGCCAAAGATAAAAGGTATCGGAGAAATATTTCGTACTAATAAGGAATCGGTAAAGATACAGGACGTTTTTAATGGGCGGATATGGCTGACATCATACACCCCAGACGAAGATTCGGAAGCCTTCAAAGATGCAAGAGAAATATTTTTTAATTCAGAACTACGCACCGTAAAAAAAACAAGCGAAGGTCAAACCACAACAGGAATGATATGCTACCATATCCCGGCGTATGCTTCATGGCAAGGATGTTTTGATAAACACGGAAAATGTAATGAGAAAGAGGCGACACGCAGAAATCAAATACAACGCGATAGCGCAAAAGGCAATCAAAGGAACTTACAAGCCATCATTCGACAGTATGCTAACGACAAAAAAGAAGCGTGGAATAGCGCAGGCGCGGGGAGTATTTTTGATAACATTAGACTTGGGAATTTAAGAAGCGACCTGCAAGAAGAAATGAGATTATCACCAACCTCGTTATGGACAGATGGAAATTTAGAGTGGACAAAAAGTTTATGGAATATCGGATTAAAAAATAAAAGAAGACGTGGAGAATTTTGCGATGTAAAATTTGTTCCGCTTACCGAAGACCAACTTGACAGAGGAGAAAAAGGAACGATAAGAATGTTTCAGGATATGCCGATGCAATCAAAAAACGCGGCATTAAAAAACGGGCGTGATGAATATAATTGTTTGATAGCTCCGCACGTATTCACTACTTTTCTTGGTGCTGACCCGACAAACTACGCTGCCGCAAGTGAAGTGATAGAAGGTTCTAAAAACGCTTTTTATGTAATGAACTCTACTGATGAAAGATTGGATTCTGTGATGGGAAAAGTAAGTTCTAAAATAATAATGTTTGAATATTTTCACAGACCGGAACAACCCGATGATGCTTATGAAGATTTGGTAAAATTAATTATTTATACAGGTTCTTTATGCGCAGTAGAAGCAAACGCGCCGTACATGGCAACAAAATTAATGGAAGAAGGATTAGGAAATTACATGCTTGTTCGTGACGAAAACGGAATTATCACTACATGGAAAAGGTTTATGGGACTACCGGAAGATACAGAAAAATCATACAAACTTTTACGCACGACAGCAAATGCCGATAATAAAGAAATGCTCGAAAACTTTGTTCGTCTTGCTAAAATATATTTCGAACCTGAAAGAAATAAAGACTACGGAAAAGCAATAAAAACAGACGCGCTACTTGACCAATGTATGAACCTTGACGCGACGAATACAAAAATTTATGATTTGTTTATGGCATTCGGGTATTGTCTTTTTGCGCAAGATTGTTACACAAATATTATTTTAAATATCGCAGAAGATTATAATGAAGATAACTACGCAAGTGTTTTAGGTGCGCTTAGTGTTTAGCGTAATCTATTGGGGAAATCGTATTTCTTTTGGCAGCGTTCTTCACTTCATTATATGCTTCTTTTAATTTTTCGTGGTTCTGCTGCAACTCACTTTCTGCATCGCGTATCATTTTTTTTAATTCAGTCATGTGTTCAATGCAATCCATTTTTTGATTGTAGTCAATACTAATTCCGTCTGCTTTTTTTAGTGGTTCAAGCGAAGCGGTTTGTTGTTGCACGTATGCGTTTTGCAAAGTAAATAAATACTCTACCTGCCTGTTATCTTGTCTTTGCATCCACGATTGAACTGATTTTATTACAGCGCGGTTATTGAGTAAAACCAAATCCTCATAATAGTTCGCAGGGATTTGCAGGTCTTTAAAAATTACACTTAATTCTTTTCTTCTATCTCCACCAACTGTAATTTTATTTGATTCTAACGAGTGTGAGTATGCGATATATTTGATTACTTTTTTTGCAATTTCTTTGTCTGTAAATTCTTTAAATACAGGCTCAAAAATAGAAATGAGATTAAGTTGCGAAAGATAATCTTCAAAATCAAATCCGCTATGCGTCGTAATTTCTGAAAAGTTGTTAACCATTATTTCTTCTTAGCCATTTTTTTGAACGTCTTTGCAAGATTATATCTTTTAGAACCGGGCGGACAGGTAGGGCTTCCGAACTTAGCACCCGTGCATGGTTTATCTGTGCGCATATTCTTTGTTGCGCTTTGAATCCATTTCTTTTTTGCTTTTGCCATAAAATAAATTTTAAAAGTAAAACCCTATTTGTTTTAAATTATCAATCTGCTCTTGCGCTTTATCCAAACTGTCTAAGTCAATACTTATTCCGTAGCCTTTTATTTCTTTTGAAATTTCTGTTACTTGTTTTATTGCATCTTTAATGGTATTGCCCATTCCTACCACAGAACCAATTTCTTCGTTTTCTATATTCTGTGGAACGAAATAATTGATGCCGTCTTTAACTACATGATTAGAGATTTTTACGTAGTCTTTAAATTTTTCAGGGAAATACACAGCCATAATATCCTTTCTTGCGTGTTCTGATTTTATTACAACCTGAACTCCGTATTTATATTTGAATCTTAATAATGGACAATCGCCCATCGCAATATCATAGATAACTTCTGGATAATTTTCAATTATTTCCAACATCAACGCCGTCGGCGGACTTGGATTGCGCGTGGTTTGGTCAATTAAATATCCTTCCTTATTATTTTTAGCAACGCGCACTTCGCTCGAATAATGACCTGCGTAATTGTATTCGTCAAATGCCGATGCAAGCCTTGCGTTAATATCTAAAATTTGATTCGGCAAATCTTTATATTCAATTCCTTTTCCAACATAACATTGTCCTTTTATTTCTAATCCGAAAAGCGTTTTGCTTGGGTATCTGCCACCAGTACATACAAAACCATCGTAGCCTATCTCGCAAATTGCATCTATTGGTTCTTCAACAATAAAAGTTTGTTCGTCTTTAAAAATACCTAAACTATGTTCAAATTTATCAAGTAGTGGCTCTGTTAGCAAATATGATTCGTGATGAAACGATTCCATTGAACCTCTTAGTAAATTTGTTTTTACATATTTGTTATCAACTGTTTTTAGATGTTCCCGCAAATCATCAATGCCGTTAAATACTTTATAATCGTTTGTAGGAATCCCTACGGTGCTTTGCAGTTCCTTCATTCTGTCTCTGTGTATTTCCATTGTCTCACCAAGTCCTGCGCCAAATACAGCCTTCCCCTGCTGCCTTAACCATGCTTGCATACCACCGTGATAAAGGTCTGGGAAAACAAAAACATCTATCTGGTCAAAATAAGGCCAGATGTCTTCTATTTTTTCAACTCCTTCTAATCCCTTACCAACTACATATTCATTATAAGTAGGAAATGAAGTTTCCCACGGAGAATAAAAAAGTACGCGACCAAATCCGTTACGGGCAAGACGCTCCGCCACTTCCGTAAATTGCCCATAATCTATGACACAAGCAACTGCATTTTTTAAAAGTTCATTTGCCATTACTTAAAATTTAGATTAGCAAATTCCCCAAACTCTAATTTAGCTCTTTTGTCATAAGCAAGCGCAGCTTGTAATTCGCCATCTTCTGTTTTGGGGAAATAGCCAATATGTTTTTTCTGTATTCTTGCATGGAAATAATTCCTATCCACATAAACACCAAGAAATTTAGACGTACTATTTTTTCTTGCGCTTGTGTTTTGCTGATTCTGCGCATGTGTAGCAACCCTAAGATTATTTTTTTGGCAGTTCAATCCATCATGGTCAATATGGTCGCATTTTTCTTCCACATTGGTTAAGCCTAATACAACCCTGTGCATTTTAAAATGGCGCTGTTCCCCGTTTCCACCGATTACCCATTCTGTTCTAACTGCATAAAATGTGTTCCTATGTTTTTTAACATGCCATTTGAATTTATTTATTAATTCATAATCTTCATCATCAACAAGGGCTACCTTATTATTGCCGTGCTTGCCAGATAATTGTATTGTTTTCATTTACGTAATTTATCTCTTTTATTGTAAATAGAAAAAGAATAATATACTGCTATCCCATTCACTAATGCAGTTGTAATAAACATCGTTTTAAAACTAAATAATGTTGTAATACACGCGCTTAATAAAGCAGCAACGCCTATGCTTATATTTACACCAGCACCCCACAATATCCATGATTTATGTGCTTCACCTTCTTCTGTGTCTTCGGTATAAAGAGTTTCCCATGCAGGATTTAATAAGCCAACCGAAATTCCGTTTGTTGCTTGTACTAAAAAAAGTCCGAAAGCGTTATGAACAAAAAAGTAAGAAAAATCTCCAATTGATGAAATTAAAAAACCCAAAAACACAACTAATTCAAGGTTATTAGTGAACCATTTTATTTTCCCAGAAAGATAGATTATAACGCCCGTCAAAATTGAAAAAATCGCATATCCAACTCCTGCATCAATTATACTGCCGCCAATTTTTGAAACAAACATTCCATATAACGGCGTAATCATACTCTCGCCGCATGTGCCAAAAAAACTTGCAAGTAATAAATATTTTGATAGCTTACTCATAAATTAATAGTTTCCTTCTGCTCCTTGTTTTTGTTGCGCTCTAATTTGTTTTGCTTCTTCCGATGTTGGAACGTTTTCACGAAGTCCTGGGATTTTAGTCTCAAACGCTTCGCCGATTGTTGTCGGTGTTCTTTTAATTACATTTCCTTGTTCGTCCCTATCTAAATCTTTTGCGAGTTGACCACCTAACCCTGATGCCGGACTTAGTTTTGTTATTTGATTATATAAAAAATTCTGCGCAAAGTTAGCATCTGGGTTTCTTGCAGCCTGCATTGTTTCTGACCAAGTGCCAAGCAAAGGGATTTCTGACGCGCCACCAACTACCACATCTATTGCGGTATTAAAAACTGCCGCTTCTGTTGACTTTCCCTTTTCGGTGTAGTAATCATAAAAGTTTCTCGCTGACGCACCAAGTTTCATTGCCCAAAAATAAGGGTTATCTGTTGCCCACTTTGGCATTTTCACTCCGAAAAACCTTACTTCACCTTCTTCTAAATCTTCATCTTGCTTAACTCCTTTTTTATAAAAAGTAGCCGCGCCAAACATATCGGGTCTTAAAAATCCAAGCGTTATTAATCCAAGCCCTAATGTTCCTTTTTTCAAGTTTCTTAACAGCGCATCCGATTCTGTTGCAGTAAGCCTTTGGATGCCAAATTTACTATCAGGCTTAACGAGTTCAACCATTGCACGAACTCCAATTTCTGCGCCTGCAAGCCATCCAAAAGAAGCCCTACCGCCTGCAAGAACAAGATTGGTAGGAACTTTTACAATCGGTGTCATATATTGAAGAATAGAACTTAACCCGTTTGCATAAACATTATCTGATTTTTCCAATCTGGATATTATCTGGTCTCTGTAAAAATCATAAAATTTATTGTCTCCTAAAAGAATTGAATTTAATGAATCGTGATAAGCCGCTAACCCCATTTCTTGTTGGAGTACGGGGTCGTTAATATTCATACCTCTTTTTCTTGCTGCTTCTTTTCTTAAAATATAAGAGCGTGTAAATTCATTGCGTTTGAATAATGCTTTTTCTGCACCATGTATTCTGGCTGCAACACCTAACGCATTATTTATTTTATACCATGTGTCTTTATATTCTTCCGGCACTCCTTTCATTTGGGATTCATCACCATATAAAATACCAAGTTCACTATTATTATGTTTTAATTCTTGCCACGCATCCTGTGCGCCTCTGCCAAATGTAGCTCTTAATGCAGAACCTTCACTCTTAAAAAAATCACCAATACCAAGCGAACCATGTCTGTCTGCTTTGCTCATTAAAACTCTTAACGGTTGCCCGAAAAAAGGAACATGAGACGCTAATGTATAGCCCATTCCTATTGCTTGCTCTGTCGGAGTGAATACCATGTTTTCTGCAACTGCACTTCCTAATCTTGCAAGCGTAATATAATTTGAAAGAACATTGAAACGAATATAATTATTAAAAGTGTCGAGCGTTTTTTTATAAGTGCTTTTGCCGTGTTCGTCAGCGACATTTTTTAATTTGAAATAATCATTCTGCGTCATTCTTAATTTTGTTTCAAGTTGTGCTGACTTACTATCTTTTATAATAGCTCTATCGCTTATTGGCTCATCTGAAAAATCTTTAGTTTTGATTTTACTTTCTAACCTTGCAATATTTTGAGATAATTTTTGATTGTACGTAGTTAATGCGCCTGTTTGTTTTTCCGCGTCAGGAGTTAAATCACTTTGTAAATTTTTTATTTGCTTGTTATAATTTTTTATTCTTTCTTTTAAATCATACGCTTCCGATGCAGGCATTTGTTTTGCATAAGGCAATAACGGATTAGAACCTTCGCGTAATTTTCTTTCAAGTTTTGAACGTTGGTTTCTTAAAAGATTATCAATGCGCTGAACTTTTTGCACATCCGTCAACTTTGTATTAATTATCCCGTCAAGTCTTTTTTCTAAAAATTCTTTTTCTTCATTTAATTCGCGAATGTTATCGTTGCTATCAACAGGTTCATTCTTGTCTCTTAATTCTTTCGAGGATTGCGCAATTTTATTTCCTAATCCGTCAATGATTTCTTTTATCCTGTTAGTCGAAGTATCAAGTGAAATTTGCACTCTTTGCGCGTCATTGTAAGGAGCAACTTCAATCGTCATTCCCTGTTCTTTCATGTATTGCTCAACTGTGGGGAGAATTTTATTTATTTTATCGTAACGCGCTTTTTCTTGCAAAGGTGTTTCGCCAACAACAGGTTTTAATAAATCTTCCAGTTCAGATGCAATTCTTGCCTGCTGTTTTGTGTCGGCTAATCTTTTTTCAATTTCAGGGCGTCTTTCATTGGTAATTCCGTAACCAGAATACAAATCACGAATTTCTCTTTCGGTAGTATCGGGATATGTGTCTTGTAATAAAAGTTTTGTTTTGGAAGTAAGTTCCGATAATGATTTTGCTTCCCCGTCTTTTATCAAAGAGTTCATTAATTTTTTAATATCACCAACACTTTCTCTTACTATTGATTTTGATTTTGCGGCATCGGCATCATCTTTAATGTTAGCCAAAAGTTTATCCTGCTCCGATTGGATTCCAGCTTTTTGCAAAGCAGATTTTATTTCATTACGAATTTCATATTCATTTTTGTCACCTTTGAATTTTTCAACGGCTTCATTAATAAGTTTACCAATACCTTTATTATTTTCAATACCGTCGGCAATGTAACGCATAGCATCGGCTATTGCTTTTTGCAAATCTATTCCTTGCGTTTGTGTTCCTTCCGGCAAATCAGCGCGTCCGAATTTTTCAAATTTATCTGCTGCCGTTCTTAATTTATCTGCGAGGTTTTTATTTTTTTCTTTATTGGGTTGTTGTTTAAAAAGTCCTTGTTTCCTTGCTTCATCAAATCCTTTTTTGTAAGCATCTTCGCCCGCTTTTTTTAATAAACTTTCGTAGTGAGCATTTAATTCTGCCTGAATTTTTTCATGCAACTCTTGCAGTCCTTTTGCTTTTTTTACTAATTCCGGTGGCGGGTTTCCGTCGTATTGTTGCGTAATATAATCTTCCCAAGAAACAAGTTTACCAAACATATCTGCCATCATTTGACGGGAAGATAATGCCTGCGCGGTATGCGTTCCTGATTTTCTTAAAACAAATTCGCCTTCGCGCAATTGGTCATTGATAGTACGAATGCTTTGTTTTAATTTTTCGTGAGCATATTTATTTTCATCGCTTGCATCAGTCTTTAACTTTTCAGATACTTGCGTTAATAAATCCTCATTATTTTTTAAGTCATTCAAAAGTTTAACTCTATCATAAAGCATAATAGCGTTTTCGTAATCCGTTAAGATTATTTTTTCTTTTGATTTTACATCGGTCAACTTATTTATTTGCTGACGCACAAAGTCACGCGGATTAAGTGTACCCGCTTCTACTGCTTTACTTACACCACTCCACAAATCACTCCATCTACTTTTAATGCTTTTTAAAAATGGTTCTACGCCTGCGTGAATATTTTCTGCATCAATAACAGAATTTCTTATACCCGTTATTCTCCTATCTTCTGTATTAGTGGTTTCCGAACTAACAACTGGCGTATTTGTTCCGCCGCCACCTTCTAACTTATCAGCCGCATCTTCCAATTTTTTAGCACCTTCCTCATCACCTTCTGCGCGTAAACGTGCTGCGCTATCTCGGTAAGTTTGTGCTGCGGCATTAGGTTGTTTACTGTCGCTTACTTCTACTGCTTCCGGTGGGATTTTTTCTTCCGGTGTCTGTGCGGTATTCCCTTTACCTTCGTCGGGGCTGATAACATTTTTCTCACTACGTTCTTTATCTGTAATGTTTGATTCAGGTTGTGCATTACCGTTAGTTATTTTATTATTAATATCTGCAAGCTCTTTTTCATATTGCGCTCTGGTATCTTCCGATAGTTTAGGAATATCCGTATTTTCGTCTTGCGAATTACCGCTAAGAATATTTTCCAACTCCTGTTTTCTTTGGGTTAATTCGTTTAAAGAAGGTGCAGCATCATTAATCCCTACACCTTCTTTTTCGTTTAATACATGCCCTTTTTGGCTTTCGTCGGCTTCTTGCCGCTTCCCGTCATTGCCGTATTGCCCTTTTTGCTCATCTTGCTTTTGACGGTTTTCTTCGTTGCTTTTCTTTCTTTCATCGTTGTATGTTTTTGGTGATAAAATATCTTGCTCGGAATATAAATTTTTTGCGGCATCCACTATACCATCCCCGAATTGTTCTCTTGCCGATTTTTCGGCATCCGGCAAATCCGATTTGACTGGCTTGTTATCATTTTGGACATCGGTAGTAATGCCATAAGATTGCATCGCTACATCTTTCAAAAATGCTTCCGGGTTATCTTTTGCGATACCTGCGTAAATGTTTGATAGTTTTTTATCTTCAATAGCTTTATCAATAGCAGCTAATTGATCTTTAGGATATTGTTCATTGGGCTTTAGC
>Ga0209006_10000554_pt1 | contig 35040 bp, 33 predicted proteins | sample JacPin_JW_Ref_O2_FD_188567 | JGI IMG/M metagenome (GOLD analysis project Ga0209006, IMG submission 188567) | Forest soil microbial communities from Algoma, Ontario, Canada - Jack Pine, Ontario site 1_JW_Ref_O2 (SPAdes) (version 2) | ecosystem: Environmental > Terrestrial > Soil > Boreal... | reverse complement strand
GGACATTCCTCACGGAATAGGCTCGTCATCGCAGAGGTCGCTGTTACAAGGTGGCGCGAAGCGCCGGATGAGGGGCGGCGCGACATTGGCGAACGAATTCGCCAAAGCCCGGCAGGTGCAGCCGCCGCGCAACGCGCTCAAATCGCGACGGTTTGCGCCCAATGCGGCCCCCTCCTAACCCTCCCTTAACCTTAACAACCCCTAATGGGCCCAGCGGCGCCGGGAATGTCACTGGCGGCCGGACAAATGTTGACGCCCATACAGTCCCATGCTATCCCATGTCATCCCGTCAGATTGTATCGCGTTCGGGCGATTGAAGCCGCAACGGCGCGCGGCGAGGATCGCTGCTGCGCGGGACCACAACGGGCCTGGGGAGCCAGTTGGACCGCTTCGTTTCGCATTACACCAACCGTTTCGATGCGAAGGGTCGCATTTCCATCCCCGCGTCTTTTCGCAGCGTGCTGGCGAAGGACGGGTTCGAGGGACTTTACGTTCATCCCTCGCTGGACGCGCCGGCGCTCGATTGCGGCGGCAATGCGCTCCTGCGGGAGATCGACGCCTTGCTGGAGACGATGCCGGCTTATTCGGAGCCGCGCGACATCTTCGCGACCGCCCTGTTGGGCACGAGCGAGATTTTGCGGCCCGATTCGGAGGGGCGCGTGATCCTCAGCGAGGCGAGCCGGGCGTCTATCGGCCTGACCAGCGAAGCGGTTTTCGTCGGTCATGGCCACAAGTTTCAGATCTGGGAGCCGGGTCGTTTCGCCAGCCATCTCGAGGAGGCCAAATCTCGAGCGCGGCAATTGCGGGCGGAACTCGGCTCCAGAGCGCGCGCAGCGCCGCAAGGAGCACGCGAATGATGGTGGGCCGCGGCGAGGGGCAACCCGCTGCTGGCGGACCGGCCCACCACATTCCCGTCCTGCTTGACGAGGTCGTCTCCGCCCTCTGCGTAAAGGAGGGCGGAGTCTATCTGGACGGCACGTTCGGCGCCGGCGGCTACGCAAAGGCCATTCTCGCACGCGGCGCGCAGGTGATCGCGCTTGATCGCGATCCGCAAGCCATCGCCGGCGGTCAGGCCCTCGCCGCGTCTTCAGGCCGCCGCCTGCGCCTCGTCGAAGCGCGCTTTGGCGAGCTCGCCGCCGTGGCGTCCCAACTCGGCGCCGGCCAACTCGACGGATTGGTCCTCGACATCGGCGTTTCCTCCATGCAGATCGACGAAGCCGCGCGCGGCTTTTCGCTGCGCCACGATGCGCCGCTCGATATGCGGATGGAGAAAAAAGGCCGCACTGCCGCCGACATCCTCAAAGAGGACGACGAGGAGACGATCGCCAATATTCTCTTCCATTACGGCGAGGAGCGCGCTTCGCGGCGCATCGCCCGCGCCATTGTCGCCGACCGGCCGACGGCGCCCTATGTCTCGACCCTACAACTGGCTGCGATGATCGAGCGCGTCGCGCCGGCCAAGCCGGGCGAATTGACCCATCCGGCGACGCGCAGTTTTCAGGCGCTCCGCATCGCGGTCAATGACGAGCTCGGCGAACTTGCCCGAGGCTTGTTCGCCGCCGAAGCCGCGCTGGCGCCGCAGGGCCGGCTCGTCGTGGTGACGTTCCATTCGCTTGAGGATCGCATCGTCAAGCAGTTTTTCGCGCGGCGCTCAGGGCGCGGCCAGGCGGCCTCGCGGCTGCTGCCCGGCGAGCCCGTGCCCCACGCGCCGACCTTCGTCGTCACCGCCGGCCAGCCGATCGGCCCAAGCGAAAAAGAGCGGCTGGAAAACCCCCGCTCGCGTTCGGCCAAACTGCGCTTTGGCGAGCGTACGGCTGCGCCAGCGCTTGGGGCTGATTCCGAGATTGTCAAACTGACCCGCCTGCCGTCCGCGCGGCGAAGGAGAGGCTGATGTGGCGTCTTCTCCATGTGATCGCGATCGGCGCGCTCGTCGCCTCGGCGGTCTATGTCTATTCCCTGAAATATCAGACGATCTACGATTCCGAGCAGATCGTCAAAACGCGCCATCTGATCGCCAGGGAGCATGACGCGATCAATATGCTGCGCGCTGAATATGCGTTTTTGACCCGTCCTGACCGGCTGCAGGCGCTCGCCGACAAACAGCTTGATATGCAGCCTTTGTCGCTCCATCAGATCGTCAAAGCGTCGGATCTGCCCGAGCCGGTCGCCAAAATCGATTCTATCGGGCGCAAGCTGGAATCTCTTGGCTTAGGCGGCCCGACCGCGACGCCGAATGCCGGGGTCACCGGCGCCACGCCCTCGACGAGGTAGGTCACGATGCACGCCTCGATGGTTTCCCTCATCACGAAGATCGTCGCGTGCGCGAGAATCCTCGGCTCCCCGTCGAGGCGGGTTCTCGCGCGTAGGTCTTCTGACGCGCCGAAGCGCAGCTTTTCCTGGAAGATCAGCTTTTCGTGGAGCGGTTTGAAGACATTCGCCCATGATCTGGTGCGCACGAGGCTCGACAAGAGCGGCGGCCGCATTCGCCTGCTGATGGTCGGCCTTTGCCTCGCCTATTGCGGCATCGCTGTGCGCCTCGTCCAGCTTGGCGTGTCGCATGATCCGCCGCTGACGCTGAAAGTCGCCGCCGATCAGGCCGCCTCCGGCGCGCGCCCCGATCTGCTCGACCGTAATGGCGAGATCCTCGCCACCGATGTGAAAACCATGTCGGTATTCGCCGAGCCGCGCCGCATCATCGACAAGGACGAGGCGGTCGAATTGATCACCGCCGTCCTGCCCGACGTCGACGCGAAGGAGCTGCGCGAACGGCTCGGCTCGAAAAAGGGCTTCGTCTGGGTCAAGCGTCAGGTCACCGCCAAGGAGCAGCAGGAGATTTTCCATCTCGGCCTGCCGGGCGTCGGCTTCTTTCCGGAAAACAAGCGCGTCTATCCCAATGGCCCGGTCGGCGCCCATGTGATCGGCTTTGTCGACAAGGACAATATCGGCATCGCCGGCATGGAGCGCTATCTCGACAACCAGAGCCTGACCGATCCGCATGTCGCCGGCTTCAGTGTCGACCCGGCCAGCCTGAAGCCGGTGCGGCTGTCGCTTGATCTCAGGGCGACCCATGCCTTGCGCGACGAACTCGCCGCCGGGCTCACCCGCTTTCGCGCCAAGGCGTCGGCGGGCGCGATCATGGACGTAACGACGGGCGAGGTGATCGCAGCAGAGTCTCTGCCCGACTTCGATCCCAATGATCCCGGCGACATGAAGGACCCGGCGTTGATCAACCGTCTGACTGTCGGCGTCTACGAAATGGGTTCGACTTTCAAGGCCCTCACGCTCGCCATGGTGCTCGACTCAGGCAAAGCTAACCTTGGCAGCCGCGTGGATGCTCGCGAAAACCTTCGCTATGGACGCTTCACGATCCATGATCTTCATGCGACCCATCGTATCCTGTCGTTGCCTGAAGTGTTTACGCATTCCTCAAACATCGGCTCGGCGCGCCTGGCGCTGATGGTTGGCGTCGCTGGGCATCAGGCCTTTCTGAAAAAGGCGGGCCAGCTCGACCGGATGCGCACCGAATTGCCGGAGAGCGCTGCGCCACTGATTCCCAAGCCTTGGGGCGAGTTGAATACGATGACGATCGCCTTCGGGCAGGGACTCAATGTCGCGCCTCTTCAGGCGATGATGGCTGTCGCGGGTTTGCTCAACGGCGGCAATCTCATGACGCCGACCTTCTTAATCCGCAGTCCCGCTGAGGCGCTGGCCAATAGCCACCGCTTCGTTAGCGAACAGACTTCAGAATCGATGCGCTATCTCTTGCGCGCCAATGCGACCCATGGGTCTGCAGATAAAGCCAACGTTCCAGGTTATTACGCCGGCGGCAAAACCGGAACAGCGCAAAAAAACTTTCACGGCCACTATTCGAATGACCGAGTATTCACGACTTTCATGGCCATCGTGCCGGCCGATAAGCCCAAATATCTCTATATGACCATTTATGACGACCCGCAGGGCTTGCCTGAGGACGGCGGTTATCATTATGCCGCGTATAATGCTGGACGCGTCGCCGGCCAGTTGATCGAGCGCGTCGAACCTTTGCTCGGCGTCGCGCCGGCGCAGGAATTCCCGACCCAGCCTTTCCCGTTGCTGGCGCGGCTCGGCTATGGATTTGACGCGGACAAAGTGGCGAAGGAGTGATGGAGCTTCGCGATCTTATCGACGTCCCCGAACCGGCAGGCGCGCTCGCCAGGCGCCGGGTCGCGGGCCTATGCGCCGATAGTCGCAAAGTGAAAAGCGGCGATGTTTTTTTCGCGCTCGCCGGCGCCAGGCAGGATGGGCTCGCCTTTGTTCCGCAGGCGGTCGAAAACGGCGCCGCGGCGATCGTCGCCGAGCGCATGCCCTCGTCCCTGCCGGCCGATGTCGGCGCGATCGTGGTCGACGACGCGCGCGCCGCGCTCGCCCATGCCGCTGCGCGGCTTTATCCGCGCCAGCCAGCGACGATCGTCGCCGTCACCGGCACCAGCGGCAAGACGTCGGTCGCCGCCTTCGCGCGGCAAATCTGGGCGAGGCTCGGCCTCGAGGCGGCCTCGCTCGGCACCATCGGCATCGTCTCGCGCGCCATGAACGTCTATGGTTCGCTGACGACGCCGGACCCGATCGCGCTGCATCGCTCGCTCGACGAACTCGCCGGCGCCGGCGTCACCCATCTGGCGCTGGAGGCCTCTTCGCATGGCCTCGACCAGAAGCGGCTCGACGGCGTCCGCCTCGCCGCCGGCGCCTTCACCAATCTGTCGCGCGATCATCTCGATTATCACGCGACGCCCGAGGCCTATCTCGCCGCCAAGCTGCGGCTGTTCGGAGAGCTTCTGGCGCCCGGCGCGCCGGCCGTGATCGATGGCGACAGCGATGTCGCCGCCAAGGTCGTCGCGGCGGCGGAGCGGCGCGGGCTGAAGATCTTCACCATCGGCGCCAGGGGCGAGGCGATACGCCTGTTGTCGGCGACGCGCGAAGGCTTTGCGACGCGGCTCACCCTCGAACATGCGGGCCGGCAATGGCGCGTGCTATTGCCGCTGCCCGGCGATTTTCAGGTTTCCAATGCATTGGTCGCGGCGGGCCTGTGCATCGCGACCGGCAGCGATGCCGGCGCTGTCTTTGCGGCGCTGGAGACCCTGGAGGGCGCCCCCGGCCGGTTGGAGCGGATCGGCGAGCGCGATGGCGCGCCGGTCTTCGTCGATTACGCCCATAAGCCCGATGCGCTCGACAAGGCGCTGGCGACCTTGCGCCCCTTCGTGCGCGGCCGGCTGATCGTCGCATTCGGCTGCGGCGGCGATCGCGATGCGGGCAAGCGCCCGATCATGGGCGAGATCGCGACGCGCGGCGCCGACGTCGTCATCGTCACCGACGACAATCCGCGTTCGGAAAACCCCGCCGCCATTCGCGCCGCGATCCTCGCAGCGGCGCCAGGCGCGATCGAGATTGGCGATCGCGGCGAGGCGATCCGCGCCGCCGTCGGCATGCTGGGCGGCGGCGATGCGCTGTTGATTGCTGGAAAAGGCCATGAAACGGGCCAGATTGTCGGCAATTTGACGCTGCCATTTTCGGACCACGAAGCCGCCCGCGCGGCGCTGAAGGACGCGGCATGACCGAACCCTTATGGAGCCAGCGCGAGCTGGCTGAGGCCTTCGGCGCGCCGCCCAGCGCGCCCCTTGGCGCGCCTGTCGCGGGCGTGTCGATCGACACGCGCACGCTCGCTCCCGGCGATCTGTTCTTCGCGATCAAAGGCGAGACCAGCGACGGCCATGATTATGTCGCGCGCGCCTTCACGGCGGGGGCGAGCGCCTGCGTCGTCGCGCGGGACAAGCGCGGCGAGTTTGCCGCGCAAGGGCCGGTCTTCGCGGTCGACGATACACTGCGCGCGATGGAGCGTCTCGGCGTCGCCGCGCGCGCCCGCACGCACGCGCGCATCGTCGCCGTGACGGGCTCTGTCGGCAAGACCAGCGCCAAGGAAATGCTGCGCGTCGCGCTCGCCAGCGTGGGGTCGACCCATGCGTCGGCGGCCTCCTACAACAACCACTGGGGCGTGCCGCTGACGCTGGCGCGAATGCCCGCTTCCGCCGCCTACGGCGTGTTCGAGATCGGCATGAATCACGCTGGCGAGATTACGCCGCTCGTCGCGATGGTGCGCCCGCATGTCGCGCTGGTGACGACGATCGCGCCGGTGCATATCGAATATCTCGGCTCGATCGAGGCGATCGCCGAAGCCAAGGCTGAGATATTCACCGGCGTCGAACCGCGCGGAACGATCGTCATCAATCGCGACGCGCCGCAATTCGCGCTACTCGAAAGACGTGCGACTCTCGCACAGCGCCAAACCCTGACCTTCGGCGCTGACGCAAGCGCCGACGGCCGCCTCTTGCATTTTGAACCCAAAGGCGACGGCGCCGCGGTGCGCGCCTTGATTGATGGCCGCGAAATCTCTTTCTCAGTCGGCGCGCCCGGCCTGCACATGGCGCAGAACGCCGTCGGCGTGCTGCTTGCCGCAGCGGCGCTCGGCGCCGATCTCGATCGCGCCGCCGCCGCGCTCGCTGATTTCTCCGCCCAGAAGGGGCGCGGCGCACGCCTGACCTTGCACGGCGCCGGCGGCGCCTTCACGCTGATCGACGAAAGCTATAACGCCAATCCCGCTTCGATGCGCGCCGCGCTCTCTCTGCTTGGCGCGACCGGCCCCGGCGTCGGCGGCCGCCGCATCGCAATCCTGGGCGATATGCTCGAACTGGGCCCCGGCGGCGCGCAGGCGCATGCGGAACTCGCGAGCGTCCTCACCAGCAATCATGTCGATCTTCTCTTCTGCGCGGGGCCGCTGATGCGCGCCCTGTTCGACGCCGCGCCGGCGGCGATGCGCGGCGCCTGGGCCGAGCGGTCGGCCGACATCAATCAATCGGTTTTCGACGCGGCCCGCGGCGGCGACGTGTTGATGATCAAGGGCTCCAACGGCAGCGCGATGGGACCGGTCGTGGCGGCGCTTAGGTCCCATTTCTCGTTGGCCCCCGCGGGCGGGTGAAGGATTCGCAATGCTGACCTGGCTCGCCAATTTCTCGCATCTGTTCAGCCCGCTGAACCTGTTCCGCTATCTTACCTTCCGCACCATCGGCGCGGCGGGCACCGGGCTGTTCCTGGTGTTCTTCTTCGGCCCGACCATCATTTCCGCTTTGCGTCTCAAGCAGGGCAAGGGCCAGCCGATCCGCACAGACGGCCCGCAATCGCATCTGCTCACCAAAAAGGGCACGCCGACCATGGGCGGCCTGATGATCCTTTGCGGGCTGCTGGTGTCGGCGCTGCTGTGGTGCAATCTCGACAGCCCCTATGTCTGGATCGTCCTGTTCATCACCGTCGGCTTTGGCGCGATTGGCTTTTATGACGATTATCTGAAAGTGACCAAGCAATCGCATGACGGCTTCTCCGGCCGCATGCGCCTCATTCTGGAATTCGCCGTCGCGCTCGTCGGCTGTATTGCGATCGTTCAGGTCGGCGCGCCCGGCGCGACATCCCTGGCGGTGCCGTTCGTCAACGGCTATGTCGTCGATCTCGGTTGGGGCTTCTTGCTGTTCGGGCCGTTCGTCATCGTCGCCTTCGGCAATTCGGTGAATTTGACTGACGGTCTCGATGGCCTCGCGATCGTGCCGGTGATGGTCGCCGCCGCGACGCTCGGGCTCATCGCCTATCTCGTCGGCAATCTTTTCTTCGCGCGCTATCTCGGCATCAACCATGTGCCGCAGGCCGGCGATCTTGTCGTCGTCTGCGGCGCGTTGATCGGCGCCGGCGTCGGCTTTCTCTGGTTCAATGCGCCGCCCGCGCAGATTTTCATGGGCGACACCGGCTCGCTGGCGCTTGGCGGCCTGCTTGGCGCGATCGCGGTGACCATCAAACATGAGATCGTGCTCGCGATCATCGGCGGCCTGTTCGTGATGGAGGCGCTGTCGGTCGTCGTCCAGGTCACGTCGTTCAAGCTGACGGGCAAGCGGGTCTTTCGCATGGCGCCGATCCATCATCATTTCGAACAGCTCGGCTGGTCGGAGGCGCAGATCGTGATGCGCTTCTGGATCGTCGCTTTCGTGCTGGCGATGGTCGGCCTGTCGACGCTGAAGCTGAGGTGACATGATCGCCGTCCGCTGCTTCAAAGGCCGCAAGGTCGCGCTGTTTGGCCTCGGAGGCTCGGGCCTCTCGACCGCGCGCGCGCTCGCCGCCGGCGGCGCCGATGTCGCAGCCTGGGACGACAAGGAAGACGCGCGCGAACGGGCGCGCGCGGCCGGCATTGCCGTCGTCGATCTCGCCGCCGCCGATTGGCGCGATTACGCCTCGTTCATTCTCGCCCCCGGCGTGCCGCTGACCCATCCGAAACCCCATTGGGCCGTGCCGCTCGCCAAAGCGGCCGGCGTCGAGATTATCGGCGACATCGAATTGTTCTGCCGCGAGCGCGCCGCTCTGGCGCCGCGCGCGCGTTTCATTGCGATCACCGGCGCCAATGGCAAATCGACGACCACCGCGTTGCTCTCCCATATCCTGCGTGAAGCGGGCTGCGCGGTTGAGATGGGCGGCAATATCGGCGTGCCGGTGCTCGAACTGGCGCCGCCGTCCGAAGACACAATCCATGTCATCGAATGCTCCTCGTTCCAGATCGATCTTGCGCCTTCGCTCAATCCGAGCATCGGCGCGCTTCTCAACATCACGCCCGATCATCTCGATCGGCACGGCACGCTTGAGAATTACGCTGCGATCAAGGAGAGGCTGGTCGCGCAGGCCGATGTCGCGCTGGTCGGCCTCGACGATGCGCCCTGTCGGGCGATTGCGGATCGACTCCGCGCGCGCGGGCGCCCGCGCGTCGTCGCCATCTCCGCGCTCGCCACGCCCGCCGCCGACATCGCCGTTGACGGTCATCGCATCGTCGAACGCGAGGCTGGGGGAATCGCAACCGCGCTCGACCTGCGCGGCGCGACGACTTTGCGCGGCGTTCATAATGGACAGAACGCGGCCTTCGCCTTCGCCGCCGCGCGCATTCTTGGCCTGAGTTTTGAAGACATCGCGCGCGGCCTCGCCTCCTTCGCCGGCCTCGCGCATCGCATGGAGCAGGTCGGCCGCTTCGGCCGCGTGCTGTTCGTCAATGATTCGAAGGCGACCAACGCCGACGCCGCCGAAAAGGCCCTGCTGTCCTTCTCCGACATATTCTGGATCGCCGGCGGCAAGGCGAAGGAGGGCGGCATCGAACCTTTGCGTCCGCTCTTTCCGAAGATCGCCAAGGCCTATCTGATCGGCGCGGCGAGCGACGAATTTGCGCGCACGCTTCAGGGCAGCGTCGCCTTCCAGCGCTGCGAAACCCTCGATGTCGCGACCGAAGCCGCCGCCCGCGACGCCGAGGCGAGCGCCGCCGCCGAGCCGGTGGCGTTGCTGTCCCCGGCCTGCGCTTCATACGATCAATTCGCCAATTTTGAAGAGCGCGGCGACAGGTTCCGTGCGCTCGTCGCGCAATGGATCGCCGCGCGGGCGCCTGCCTCGGCCCATGCCTCGATATCAAGGAGCGGTTCATGATTTCGCGCGCTGAACGCGGCCCCGTCGCCGATTGGTTTCGCTCGATCGACCGATGGTTGCTCGGCTCGTTCTGCGCGCTGATGGTGATCGGCCTTGTGATGGCGCTGGCCGCCAGCCCCGCCGTCGCCGAGCGTTTGAATCTTCCGACTTTTCATTTCGTCGATCGGCAAGCTCTCTTGCTCGCCCCCACGGCGCTGCTGATGATCGTCACTTCGTTTCTGTCGCCGCGCCATGTCAGGCGCGCGGCGCTGATCGTCTTTATCGTCAGCATGGCGCTGATCGTCCTGGCGCTTCTGTTCGGCGCCGAAGTGAAGGGCTCGCGGCGGTGGATCATGGGCGTTCAGCCCTCCGAATTCATCAAGCCGGCCTTCGTCATTCTCGCCGCCTGGGCGTTTTCGGAAGGTGCGCGCGCCGGGGTCGGCCCCAGCCGGCTGCTCGCCTTCCTGCTTTTGCCGCTGACCATCGTGCCGCTCATCATGCAGCCCGATTTCGGTCAGACCATGTTGATCTCGGTCGTCTGGGCGACGCTGTTTTTCATGGCGGGCCTGCATTGGTTCTGGGTGCTCGGCCTCGGCGGCGTCGGCGCGGTCGGCGGCTTTCTCGCGTTCAAACTGTCGCCGCATGTGCACGAACGCGTATTGCGCTTTCTCGATCCCGATTCGACCGGCGGCATGGTCGACACCTTCCAGGTCGATACCGCCTTGCAGAGCATCCTGTCGGGCGGCTGGCTGGGACGCGGGCCGGGCGAGGGCGTCTATAAGCGCATCCTGCCCGACGCGCATACCGACTTCGTCTTCGCCGTCACCGGCGAGGAATTCGGCATGCTCGCCTGCCTCGCTTTGATCGCCTTCTTCGGCCTCATCGTAATGCGCGGCCTCTGGCTCGCCACGCGCAACCAGGACCCGTTCTGCCGTTTCGCGGCGGCCGGTCTCGTCGTGATGTTCGGCGTGCAGAGCTGGATCAATATGGCGGTCAATATCCGCGCCATTCCCGCCAAGGGCATGACCTTGCCGTTCATCTCCTACGGCGGTTCGTCGCTGTTGGCGCTCGGGCTCGGCATGGGCTTTCTCATCGCGCTCACCCGCAAGCGCCCGCATGTGGCGCTGGACCCACAGAGCCGGCCGGCGCTTTGAGCGAGCCGCGCTGCATTCTCATCGCCGCCGGCGGCACCGGCGGCCATTTGTTCCCCGCGCAGGCGCTGGCGATCGCGCTGGACAGGCGCGGCCTGCCGGTAGAACTGGCGACCGACGAGCGCGCGCTGAAATACGGCGGCGATTTTCCCGCCCGCGCCATCCATGCCATTCCGTCGGCGACGCCGACCGGCGCGGGATTGTTGTCCAAAGCAAGCGCGGCGCTGGTGCTCGGCCGCGGCGTTGCGCTCGCCTTGCTGCGCATCCGCAAGATTGCGCCGCTCGCTGTCATCGGCTTTGGCGGCTATCCCACCGTGCCGCCTTTGCTCGCCGCCTCGCTGCTGGGCCTGCCGACCCTGCTGCATGAGCAAAACGCGGTGATGGGTCGCGCCAATCGCTTTCTCGCCGCGCGCGTCAAAATCGTCGCCACCGGTTTTCCCGGCCTGAAGGGCGCGCCCGCTTCCCTGCGCGCCAAGACGCGCTACACCGGCAATCCTGTTCGCCCGGCGGTGATCGAAGCGGCCGCCGTGCCCTATCCTGATTTTGCCGACGGCCGCCTGCGGGTGTTGATCACTGGCGGTTCGCAAGGCGCGCGCGTGATGTCCGATATTGCGCCGGCGGCGATCGCTCTATTGTCCGAAGCCGATCGCGCGCGCCTGTTGGTCGCGCAGCAGGCGCGCGGCGAAGACCGGCAGCGCGTCGCCGAGGCGGCCGCGCGCATGAATTTTCCGATCGAGACAGCGGAATTCTTTCCCGATCTGCCCGCCCGCATCGCCGCCGCCCATCTCGTTATCGGCCGCGCCGGCGCCTCCACCGTCTCGGAACTCGCTGTGATCGGGCGTCCATCGATCCTGGTGCCTTTCCCGCACGCGCTCGATCAGGACCAGGCCGCCAATGCGGCCGCGCTCGCCGCCGGCGGCGGCGCCGAGGTCGTGCCGCAGTCCGAATTCACGCCCGAATGGCTGGCGAGCCGGTTGCGCAAGGCTTTGGCCGATCCGGCCTCGTTGACAGCGGCCGCGCAGGCGGCCAAGGCGGCGGGGGTCGCCGATGCGGCCGAGCGGCTGGCCGACCTTGTTCGGGAGGCGGTCAAGGGGTAGGGCGACGGTCTTCAGAGGCGCTCACTGGCTCCCCTGATATTGGCGCGCCATCGCCACATAGTTCGATGGATGCACGTCGCCCCTGCGGGGCGCATAGAACAAAGTGGAATCGCCGAACTGGGCGGCGAGGCGCAGCACATGCGAACGCGCGCCATTGACCGGCACGACCCAGGTGACGTGATCGGCGTGGATCTGCCGGCGCACGCTCTCGATACAGCGGCCCGGCGGATCATTGGTGCCGGCCGAGAGCACGACCCGATCGTAATGGCCGCGCGGCGCCATGCCGGCGATCGAGCAGCTCGAAATGCCAATTCTCGCTATCGTCGCAATGCCAAGGGCGCGCCCGAGGCCCAGCGCCAGGCTATCGCCGAGGGCGAGATCGCCGGCTACGGCAGGGGTGGCCAGGGGGATGGTAAAGGCCAGCAACATCAATAGCTTCTTGATCATACGCACTCCTGGAATGAACGGGCGATGAAAATGACGGCATGCCCGCCGCCGGCCCAAAAGGAAGGCTGGCTCCCTAAGGGGCGGTTGTGGCGACTTAGCGGCGCGAATGAGAGGAAATGGGGCGGGGCATCAGGCGCTTCGTATCCATTGTGCCCGCCAAAAACGCCAAATAGCAGCTTTCAGACAAGCCCTAGAAGCAGATCGGTTTGCTGTGGCTTCAAATATTCTTGAGTTACTCTCGATCTTCTTCTTCGCGCGCCAACGCAGCAATCAGCTCTTCACGGCAGACATCATACAAAACAGTCAGATCGTCTTGCGCGAGCTTCCACAGCACGTCTGGAGCGACGCGGTCGTATTCATGCCGCAGGACGTTGCCGATGCCTGATACTTTCGACCATGGGATGTGCGCGCGCCTCGTCTTCAGGTCGGTCGGAAGATGACGGCTCGCCTCGGAAAGAATCTCAATTCCGCGTTCGACCAGCCAGCGCTTTCCCAGTCCAGCTCGAAAGCTTCGAGCGACACGCCGGTCAGGATTAGTCGGACGCGTTCGATGGCCTCGACAATATCCGCCAGCCGCGGCGAAAGGATCCGTTCGACCATCAGAACACGAACACTGCCGATTCCTCGATGCGTTTTTTCAAACGAGGATGGAGGCTGCTGCGCGTCATAATATCGGCCCTCAGGCCCAGGATGCCAGCGGTGCGTTCTTTGACGTCCATCAGTTCGAAAACGCCGATCTTACCCTTTTCGTGATCGAAAAAGAGGTCGATGTCGGAATCTTCTCTCGCCTCGCCGCGCGCCGTCGAGCCGAACATATAGAGATGTTCGACGCCCAGCCGCCTCAAATCCGCCTCGTGTCGCCGCAGCCGGCGTATCGCTTCGTCGCGTCCCATGCCAGGAATAATAGCATGGGGTGGACTTCGGCCGCCACAGCCGCGCAGGACCTTTGGGCCGAGCGGCCGCTGCCCCGCGCTTCTCCCTTGAGCCCGCTCGCCGCGCCCTCTAAACTCCCGCCATTCCCGAATCGCCGGCCCGACCGAAAGCCCCGATGACCCTTTCCAGCATGACCGGCTTTGCGCGCGCCTCGGGGGCGAGCGGCGCCTATCGCTGGTCGGTCGAGCTGAAAAGCGTCAACGCCAAGGGGCTCGACCTGCGTCTGCGCGTGCCGCCGGGCTTCGATCGCATCGAAGGCGAGGCGCGCGCGAGACTCGGCCGGGCGCTGGCGCGCGGGACCTGCTTCGCCACGCTCAGCGCGCAGCGCGAGGGCGCGACGCTGCAGGCGCGGGTCAACAAGGAAGCGCTGGCGGCGATCGTCAGCGCGGTCAAGGAAGCGGCGGAGGGAACCGGGCTCGGGCCGCCGACGCTCGACGGCATCCTCGCCATCCGCGGCATTGTCGATGTCGTCGAGGCCGGCGATGACGAGCCCGCGCTCGCCGCCGCCTGCGCCGGCGCGCTCGCCAGCCTCGATGAGGCGATCGGCGCGCTGGTTGCGATGCGGCAGGGCGAAGGCGCCGCGCTCGCCGCGATCCTCAGCGAAAAGCTCGCCGCCATCGCCGCGCTGACGCGGGCCGCCGACGAGAGCCCGGCCCGCCGCCCCGAGGCGATCGCGCTGCGCCTCACCCAATCGATCGCCGCCCTGCTTGAGGCCGGTCGCGGCTTCGATGAGAACCGGCTTTATCAGGAAGCGGTGCTGCTCGCCGCCAAGGCGGACATCAGGGAGGAGCTGGACCGTCTCAAAACCCATGTCGCGGCGGCGCGCGAGCTGATCGGCAATGGCGGCCCGGTCGGGCGCCGGCTCGATTTTCTCGCCCAGGAGCTGGCGCGCGAGGCCAATACGCTTTGCGCCAAGGCCAATGACGTGTCGCTGACCGCGATCGGTCTTGATCTGCGCGGCCAGATCGAGCAATTGCGCGAACAGATTCAGAATATCGAATGAGCGAGCCCATGGCGATGCGCCGGCGCGGCCTGATGTTGATCCTGTCCTCCCCCTCGGGCGCCGGCAAGACCACGCTGACGCGCATGCTGCTGCAGGACAAATCGCTCGACCTGACGCTGTCGGTGTCGGTGACGACGCGCGCCCGGCGCTCGAGCGAAGCGGACGGCATCCACTATCATTTCATCTCGCAGCGCGAATTCGAGGCGATGCGCGCCGCCGGCGACCTGCTGGAATCGGCCGAAGTCCATTCCCATCGCTACGGCACGCCGCGCGCCCCCGTCGAGGCGGTGCTCGCGCAGGGGCGCGACATGCTGTTCGACATCGACTGGCAGGGCGCGCAGCAGGTGCGCGAAAGCCTTGGCGCCGATGTCGTGTCGATCTTCATCCTGCCGCCCTCGATGGCGGAATTGCGCGCGCGGCTTGACCGGCGCGCCGAAGATTCGGCGGCCACTATCGCGGCCCGGCTCGATAATGCGCGCAAGGAGATCGAGCGCTGGCGCCAATATGATTATGTCCTGGTCAATGACGACCTGCAGCGCGCCTATGCCCAGGTGGTCGCGATCATCGCCGCCGAGCGCCTGCGCGAGAAACGTGTCGCGGTCGGCGTCGAGGCGTTCGTCAGGCGCTTGCTGGAAAGCTGACGCGCCGGGGCCGCGACCGGCTCAGCCACAGGATGAGGCAGGCGAGCAGGACCGGGACGACCGCGCTCCAAAAGCCCATCACCGCCATCGCCGCGCCGATCGCCCAGACGATCGCAAGAAGATGTTCGAGCATGCCGACGATCTTCGATTGCGAATGGCGGCGCAGCATCATGCCGCGCGGCGAAGGCGACTGACGCCACAGGTTGAGAAGCGCCGTCGAAACGCCGGCGCCGAGCGCGAATAGCGCCGCCCATAGCGCGGCCCATGGCGCTGCGAAAGCCAGCACGCCGATCGGCGCCGCCAGCAGCGCCGCGATCGGCGTCAGCACCGCCTGAATTTTGTAGCGCTCGATCCGGCTCGTGGCGATCGGCGCGGCGCGCAAGAGATCGGGCGCATCCTCCCCCGACAGCGCGAGCCAGGTCAGCGAGCCTGCAAGCTGGGCGCCGACCACGACGATCAGCGGCGTGAAGGCGATGCCCGGCGAGCCGGTGACGCCGCCGTTGCGCCACAGGATGAAGCTGATCGGCAGCATATAAACGATTTGCAGCATGATTTGCGAAATCAGCCAGGGGTCGCGCAAAACGAGGCGGCGCTCCTTGGCGCGCATCGTCGCGCCGAGGCTGCCGGAAAACGCGCGTGTCTTGCGCATGCGCGCAGACGGCGACGGCGCGCCCGCAGAGGCGACTGCCGCGCTGGCGAAACGATCGCCCAGAGCGAAAGGCGTGATCACGAAGAAGGCAAGCGCGATCGTCATCCAGAGCGCCAGCGCAGGGATGTCGCCCGCCGCCGCCCGCACGGGCAATGACCAGAGTAAGCGCCAGTCGAGCGCTCCTGCTGCGCCCTCCGGCTGCATCGCCTTCATCAGCGCCGCCCGCGCGCCCCCCGGCGCCGACGCATAGCCTTGCACGAAAAGCATGAAGGAGGCGCCGATGATCGCCGCAGCGATTTGCGAGACGAGGCGCGCGCGTCTTGGCCCCAGGGCGGCAAAGAAAGCGAGAGACAGTGCGACGCCAATTGCCGCGCCGAACAAGCCGCAGGCGAGCAGCGCGGGATAGATCGCCAGCCAGTGCAGATGACCGGCGAGCGCGTTCACATTGGCCAGCGGCAGGAGCAGAATCGCGAACCAGGCGATCGCATTGGCGGCGATGGCGAGCGCGCGGGCGCCAAGCACCGCGCGTGCGGAGACGGGCGAGGAAAACAGAAGTTCGAGATCGCCACGCGCATATAGCGCACGCGTCGTTGCATTCATCGCCTGCACGACGATGCCGGGCAAAACGAACAGCGCGCCGATGCCGAGATAGCGCGAGAGCGCGGCGTCGGGGGAGAGTGCGCCATCGGGTCCGCCGAAGCGCAACGCCCACCAGAACGCACCATGGACGCAGACCAGCGCGCCAATCAGCGCCAGCGCCTTCACGCGCGTGATCCCGCCGATCGCCGCGTCGAAGCCGCGCCAGTTCTGCCGCAGTCATGCGCGGCGAGCCAGGCGAAAGAGCCCGCCCGCAGATTCATGCGGCGCGCTCGCCTTGTGCGATGAGGGCAAGGAATATCGCCTCAAGGCTCGCCGCTTCGTCGCTGCCTGCGCCGCGCAACTCGCCAAGCGTGCCCTCGGCGATCAGGCGGCCGCGCTGGATGACGCCGATGCGATCGGCCAGGCGTTCGGCGACCTCCAATATATGCGTCGTCAGGATGATCGTCGCGCCTTGTCTGACGCGGGAGACGAGCAAATCCTTGACCTGCCGCGCCGCCGCGGCGTCAAGGCCGGTCAGCGGTTCGTCGAGCATCAGCAGTCGCGGCTCGTGTACGAGCGCGCCGGCGAGCGCAAGCTTTTGCTTCATGCCGCGCGAAAAACCCTCGCAGCGTTCGCGCCGGTGCTCCCAGAGGCCGAGCGTCTCCAGAAGCTCGTCGGCGAGTTCGCGCGCGCGCCGGGGTTCGGCGCCCCAGAGGCCCGCGACGAATTCGAGATATTCGAGCGGGTCGAGCTTGTCGTAAAGCAGCGGCTCGTCGGGCAGCCAGGCGATCAGGCGTTTGGCTTCGATCGGGCGCCGGCGCGCATCGACGCCGAATACTTCGATCGCGCCGCTGTCGGCGGGCAGCAGGCCGGCGACCATGCGCAATGTCGTCGTCTTGCCCGCGCCGTTGGGGCCGAGCAGCGCGTAAAGCTCGCCGGCGCGCACGACGAGATTGAGACCGTCGACCGCGGTTTTCGCAAAGGCCTTGCGCAAATCGCGCAAAACGAGAGCTGGCGGACCGGCGTTTGCGTCGCTTTCAACCATCAGAGCCTCGCCTGGCGGGCATTGATATTTAAGGCCGGGCGCTTGCCGCGGGGTTAACGCCCGCCGCGCAAATCCTGCGCCGCCCGCGCCAGCGCGACAAATCCGCCGATTTCGATTTCCTCCGCGCGGCGGGTCGGCGCGACGCCTGCCGCGGCGAGCAGGTCTCCTGCTTCGACGCCGAGCGTCGCCGCGAATGATTTCAGCGACTGGCGCAGCATTTTGCGGCGCTGTCCGAACGCGGCCTGAGTTATTGCCGCCAGCAATGGCCGATCGCAGGGTTCGGGTTCGGCGCGAGGCAGCAATTCCACGATGCTCGACGTCACTTTCGGCGGCGGCGTGAAGGCGGCGGCCGGCACGTCGAAAAGAATGCGCGAACGGCATCGCCAGCCCGCGAGCACGCCAAGGCGGCCGTAATCGGCGCGCTCGCGCGGGGTCGCGACGATGCGCAAAGCGACCTCGCGCTGGAACATCAATGTGAGGCGATCGAAGAACGGCGGCCAGGGCTCGGCTTCCAGCCAGCGCGCCAGCAGCGGCGTCGCGACATTATAGGGCAGGTTGGCGCAGATGCGCAGCGGCGCGCCCTCAGCTCTCGCCGCCAGAGCTGCAAAATCAACCGCCAGGGCGTCATCGGCGACGACATCGAGACGATCGGGCCAATGCGCCCCGATTTCCGCCAGGGCGGCAAGGCATCTTTCGTCGCGCTCGATGGCGATGACTTTCGCCGCCCCTTCATGCAGCAGCGCGCGGGTCAGGCCGCCGGGGCCGGGACCGACCTCGATGACGACGGCGCCGGCCAGGGGCCCGGCGGCGCGAGCGATGCGGCCTGTCAGGTTGAGATCGAACAGAAAATTCTGGCCAAGCGACTTTTTGGGTTCGAGGCCGTATTTCGCGACGATCTCGCGCAGCGGCGGCAGACCGTCATGGGCGAGACTCATGCGGCGGCGAGTCGCGCCGCCAGACGCGCCGCTTCGATTAGGCTGGTCGGATTGGCGAGGCCCTTGCCGGCGATGTCGAACGCGGTGCCGTGATCGGGCGAGGTGCGGATGAAAGGCAGGCCGAGCGTGACATTGACGCCGGTATCGAAGGCCAGCGTCTTGATCGGGATCAGGCCCTGGTCATGATACATCGTCAGCGCGACATCGTAGCGGGCGCGCGCCGCTGCATGAAACATCGTGTCGGCGGGATGGGGACCGCTAACGTCAAGCCCTTCGGCGCGTAATTCAGCGATCGCCGGGCCGATCGTCTCGATCTCCTCGCGTCCCATCGCGCCGCCCTCGCCGGCATGGGGATTGAGGCCGGCAATAGCGAGGCGCGGACGTGCGACGCCAAATCGATCGCGCAGATCGGCGGCGACGATGCGAGCGGTGGAGGCGATGAGTTCGCGCGTCAGCGCGCCTGGCGCATCGGCGAGCGGGATATGGATCGTCACCGGCACGACGCTGAGCTCGCGCGACCATAGCATCATGACGGGCTGCGCGCGCTCTCCCCATTGCGCAGCGAGCGCGCCGAGAAATTCAGTGTGGCCGGGAAATCGAAATCCGGCCTCATAGAGCACGTGTTTGGCGATCGGGTTGGTGACGATCGCGCCGGCCTCGCCGGATCTGACATAGCCGACCGCGCGTTCGATCGATTCGATCGTCGCGCCTGCGAATGCGGAATTGGGACGTCCCGCCGTCGCGGCGGCGGCGGCGTTGAGGGGGACTACGGGCAGCGCCCTGTCGAATATTTCGACCGCGCCGCGAGGCTCGGCGATCGCGATCGGCACATCGAGCGCCAGCCGCCGCGCCAGTTCGCGCAAAGCGGCGGGTTCGGCGATGAGGAAAAACGGCGCGCCGATATCCGCGCGACCAAGCCAGGCGCGCAAGGCAAGTTCTGGACCGACGCCGGCCGGCTCACCCATCGTCATCGCCAGCGGCAATAAGCGCTTTTGCTCAGTCATGGTCAGGATCGCCGCGCGGCTTCAAACAACATCGGATAATGAGCCCCGGCCGCGTATCTTGCGCCCGCAGCGGCGCACGCTCTTTCTATTCGCCGAGCGCTGAGCTCGCTTTGACCTCGCCCAATGTGCGCAGCGTCAACTGAACCAGAATGGTCTGGTCGCGTGTCGTCGGCGTCAGCGCGATCGGCTGGCTGTAGGCGCTGGTGTAATCGATCTTGAGGGTCGTGCACTCGTCCGCATAGCCAAAGCCCACGCCATAAGTCGTCGGATCGAACAGCGCCACATGCTCGCCGGGCAGATCGTAGAGATGGCGCGACATGTCAACGATCAGCGAACCATGCACGTCCCAATGATCCATGAACTTATAGCCGGCGCTGGCGATAAAACCTTCGCGTTTGTAGAGCCAGCCGAGATCCGGTTGGGCGTTGTAACGCGCATAGTCCAGGCCCGTCGTCACGCCCCTGAAATTCACGCTCGCGATGGCGTCAAAACGCGTCAGCGCAAAATCCGTGCTGTCGAATTGTTGCTTCGAGGTAAAGCTGAACGGGCTGTCCTTGTAGGGCGTGAACGACTCGCCCGCCACGTAATTTGAATATTTTTTGTCAAGGCCTGATTCCACGCCGGTATTGGCGGCATCGGCGATTTCGTAAGAATTATTGCCGAACGTCTGAATCGATTCGCCGGCGACCACATTGGCGTGGCCGCCATTGGCGAAATCGGCGGTGTAGTGCAGGCCGTAATTCACGCGGCCGCCGCCCTCGATCCGGTCATATCCCGAATATTTGTTCCACTCGAACAAGTTGGTGTCGTCGAAAACAAGGCTCTGCGCATCTTCGTTGGGCTGCAGCTTGGGCAGATATTCGTTCGGGCGAACGATGACCTGGACGACCGGCTCGATCACCTGGCGGCCGAGGGCGGAGGTGGAAACGAAGGGATAACGATATTCGAACCCGGTTCCCGCCATCCCGCGCATCGTCGTTTCGTCGCCGCGTCCGGCGAAAAAGGCCGGTTGCGTCGAATTGCTGATGGAATCGCTGATCGCGCCATTGACGAAAGTATAGGTCTGGCCCTCGTCGAGCTGGGTCGTCTCGCCATCGATCCTGGCGAACACGAAAGGCGTCCATTGCTCGCCGAGCGGGTCGGTGAACTTGCGCTGCCATGAAACCTGCGTCGTCGCGCGCGTGTAGTCGCCGCCAATGCCGCGCAGCAGGCACTTGCCCGGCGTATAGGTCGGCGTGCCGGCAGGCGTTTCGCACACGTTATAAAGGCTAAATGCCCGGTCGAGGGTCTGGGCGCCCACGGACTGATAAAGCGCGCCGGCGCGGGTAAGGGCTGTGACATTGCTGTCTATCGTCAACTGGCCGCCGAAGCCGTAAGTCTGCTCAGGCTTCAGGTTGATCATCTTATTGTAATCGAGGACCCCGACAAGCGGCTGCTGCTGTTGAAAATCGTATTCCGTTAGCCCTTCAAAGTGGTACCCGCTCAGATCGAAAAATCCTTGGTCGCCCTGACCGCGCAAATACACGCTCGAGACGACGTCTTCAAAGTAGTAATTGCTTAGATCGGTGGCCTTTATTTTGTAATCATTGTAGTAAAATTTGTCGGATAGCGCGGTGATATCCCATCCGTATTTCCATTTTTCATTGATATAAAACTGGCCCTTGCTTTCCACCGAGCCGCGGAATTCACGCGACCCCGCCCCATAGGGTCCGGCGAGAAAAGCGCCGGGGTCCTGTTGGAAAATACCGGTCACGCGAATGTTATAGGCGCCGGTAGCCAGACGCTGGCGCCATTCGGCGTCGCCGAAGAAGCCCTGCTTGGTCAGATAAGTCGGATCGACCGTCAGGTCATAATTGGGCGCGAGATTGAAGAAATAGGGTATGCCGATTCCATTGCCCAGATAGGTGCTGTTGATGTAGTGCGGCGTCAGGAACCCGCTCAAACGGTTCACGGTCGGGTCCGGCGCTGAAAAATAGGGCAGATAGGCGATCGGCATGCCCGCCATTTCAAGCCAGGCGTCTTCGTAATAGACGACATGGGTTTCCTGGTTGTGAATGATCCGGGCGGCCCGGACCTGCCAGAGCGGCGGTCTTTCCGGATGATCCTTGCACGGCTCGCAAGCCGTATAGATGCCCTTTTCGAACACGGTCTGGTCGCCCTCGGACCGCTCGGAGCGCGGCGAGGTGAACCGCGACTTGTCGATGTTGATCGCCTGGACGCTTTCGATAAAGCCTTCCCGGAAATCTTCGGTCAGATCGAATTTCGAACCATAGGTTACGTCGCCTCGCTCGTCGGTGAGTTTCGCATGGCCCTCGGCGAAGACGCGCTTCGTGTTGCGGTCGTAAGTGACGCGATCGGCTTCAAGGACGCGCCCCTGATAATAGAGCTGCGCGTTGCCGACCGCCGATACGGTGTTTTTGTCCTTGTCGAACACGAGCTCGTTGGCCTCGACAACCATCTTGTCGGGCTTTTTGGCCTCGCCGGGCGCAGGTTTGGCGCTGGACGCGGAAGGGGGGGCGACGGGCGCCTGCGCCAGGGCCGGAGAGGCGCCGAAAATCAGCAAAGCGATAAGCAAAAACGCGCCGCTTGCCGCCGCCACCAAGCGCCGACACTCGCCCCGCGGGTCAGGAGGGCAGGCGAACCGGCCCATCAACCATCCTCCTGATGCAAAAGCACTAAAACTCCGAACAAGCAACCAACAACCGCTGGCGACCAGCCAGCCACAGGCGTGCTGACGAAGCCGGCGCTGCCGAGGTCGCTGACCAATTTCGTGGCCACATAAAGCACGAAGCCCGCCGCCACGCCACCAGAAACCATAATTCCGACGCCGCCCATTCGGAAGAATCTTAACGAAAAAGAAGCGGCCACCAAAACCATCGCCATCAACATCAGCGGCCTGGCGATAAGAACCTGATAACGCAGGCGATATCCCGTCGCATCGAGTCCTGCTCGTTCGATCTGCGCGGCCAGCGGCGAGAGGCCCCAAAATGGCACAGTTTCAGGCGCGATATAGGCCTGCGAGACCTCGCCGACCGTCAGGGTCGTCGCCAGGAGGTAAGTGGCGACCGATTCCGTCTCGAAACCCGGCGTCACGACGTTCGCCTGTTCGAGGCGCCAGAAGCCGTCATGCAGCTCCGCGCCGGCGGCGTCGACGCGTTCGACAAAGCGCCCCTCCATGTCGAAGGCGAAAACCGTCACTCTGGAAAGCGTCGCGCCGTGGCCGGCGACGCCCTCGGCATGGACGATCGCCTGGCCGTCGACGCTTTTTTGCCGCAACCAAAGCCCCGCGGCGCCCCGCGTTTGACCGCCGGCGCCGAATAATTTCGCCTCGATCGCGTCCGCCTGTTGCTTCATCGCCGCGGAAAGCGGATTGTAAAGGGCGACGGAGACGATGCCGATCACCAGCACGACAGCCAGCGGCGGCGTCAGAAACTGCCAGACCGAAACGCCGGCGGCGCGCGCGACGACCAATTCCAGTTTGCGGGACAGGCCTAGAAACGCGATCATCGCCCCGAACAGAACGGCGAAAGGCAGCGCCTGTTCGGCGACGGTCGGCGTGTGGAGAAAGGAAAGCCAGGCCATGAGCAGGCCGGTCGCCCCTGCCGTGTCGCCCGAGCGGCGCAGCGTTTCGACCAGGTCCACCGTGAAAATGAGCACGAACACGCCGGCGAAGGTCGCCAGAATGGTCTTGGCGAACCTTATCGAGAGATAGCGCGCGAGCGTGCCGCCGATGATCACCGCCGGGCTCCGCGCCAGTCATTGCGGATGCGGTTGAACAGGAGAAACGCCGGGCCATGGAAAATCGCGTCGAAGCATAGCGCGCAGGTGAGCAGCGGAATCGCCCAGACAAAATATTCGGCCGTCGGTTTGCTGACGACCTGGGTCGAGGCCGCGATCCCGAGCAAACGGATCAACCCGAAAGTCAAAACCGCGATGCCGATCGCCAGTCCGCGCCCCTGGCGCGTCGTGCGCGCCTCGCCGAGCGCGGCAAAGCCGATGAGTCCCGCCGCGAAAGCGTAGAAGGGACTGGCCAGCCGGTCCAACAATTCGGCCCGACCCCGTCGGCCCTGGCGGTTCGCCGATTCGTCATTGGGGTCAGGATAGAGCAATTCGGTCGTCGAGCGTTCGCGCGGCCGCTTGGATCCCTCCTCTTTGGGCGTGAATTGGGACAGGTCGATCGTGTAATTTTCAAATGTCACCATCGCCGAATCGCCGCTTTCCTGTGGGCGCTGATAGCTGCCCTTGGCGAGCACGAGATAGTTCAGCCCGTCCTTTTCCACGGTCTGGCCGAGTTCGGCGACATAGCTGGTGATATGGGTGGGATCGCGGCGATCCTGCATGAAGACGCCGTGCAGCGATCCGTCGGGGCCGCGCTCGCGATAGTGGAAGATGAATCCGGCCTCCAATTCGGTGAAAGCGCCGGCGCGCGCAAAATTCGTAATGAAGTCAGCGTGGATTCTCGCCGTCAGCTCCTCGATGATGTCGAAACTCCAGGGCATGATTTTGAGGGTCATGGCGGCGACAAGACCGAAGACGACGCAAAACAAAATGACAAAAGGCCGCAGCAATGTGCCCGGACTGACGCCCGATGCGCTCATCACCACCAGTTCGCTGTCGCCATTGAGTTTGTTGAGGCAATAAAGAACCCCGGTGAACAAGGCGACCGGCGCGATGATGGCGACGAGCGAGGGGATGGTGAGCCCGGTCATCGTGAAGAAGACGATGATGGTCTGCCCCTTGCTGGTCAAAAGGTCGAACTGGCGTAGCGCCTGGGTGACCCAAATCACCGCTGTGAGCGCGAAAAGGCCGGACAGAAAGGCTGTCATCGCGGTGCGGAAAATATAGCGTTCGATACGCGTCATGGAGCCGGTGTTTCCAATCGCATCCTATGCTTTCCCGATTCCATGGGCAAAGTCCTCCAAGGGCTAGCCTTCCCGCGCCGCCGCGACAAGCCGGCTCCGGGATGTCGGAGCCGAATGATCGAACGCGTGTTCTATACGCCACGCGTCGATCCGAACTTGCTGGCGCCGTTAGGCTATTTCGCGGCGTCTTTTTGACGCGCCGCTTAAGGCCCTTGATTTGTCGATCGGTAATGGCGAGAGATGAGCGCGAATGTCATGCAGGCCCGAACGGCCTTTTGAGGACGATGAATGAGCGAATTTGTAAAAACCGCCTTCGCGCCGCTTGCCGCACCAAAGGGGGGAACTTGGGTGGTTTTCGTCGGCCCTTCGCTCAAATGCGGGCCGACCGCCCATGCTTTTCTCGGAGGAGCGGCGGATCTGATCGCCAGCGCCGCCAGGACGGCGAATTTTGAAGGCAAGCCGCTCAGCGCGCTCGATATTCTCGCGCCGCATGGTTTTGCCGCCGAGCGCCTTCTGGCGATCGGAATTGGCGGCGCCAAGGAAGCGGCGGAGACGGATTTCGCCACGCTAGGCGGCTTCGTTTTTGGCAGGCTTGGCGCGGCCAAAGAGGTGAGCGTCGCCTTTGAGGCGTCGGAGGGGACATGGGACGCCGCCGCCGCGGCCGATTTCATGATGGGCCTGCAATTGCGCGCCTATCGTTTCGACAAATACAAAAAGAAGAAAGACGACGACAAACGCGCCGCCGCGACGGTCTCGATCGGCGTCAGCGATGTCGACGGCGCGCGCGCGGCGGCCAGATCGCGTGAAGCGCTGGTCGCGGGCGTCGAAATCGCCCGCGACCTCGTCAACGAGCCGCCCAACGTCCTCTTCCCGGTCGAATTCGCCAATCGCGCCGCCGGCCTCGCCAAGCTTGGCGTCGAAATCGATGTGCTCGACGAAAAGGCGATGGCCAAGCTCGGCATGGGGTCGCTGCTTGGCGTCGGCCAGGGCTCGGTTCGCGACAGCCGGCTCGTCGTGATGCGCTGGAACGGCGCCAAGGGAAGGGCCAAGAAATCGGCGCCGGTGGCCTTCGTCGGCAAGGGCGTCTGTTTCGACACCGGCGGCATTTCGATCAAGCCGGCTGCCGGCATGGAGGATATGAAAGGCGACATGGCGGGAGCCGCCTGCGTCGTCGGCCTCATGCATGCTTTGGCCAGCCGCAAGGCGAAAGTGAATGCGATCGGCGCGATCGGCCTTGTCGAAAACATGCCGGATGGCGGCGCGATTCGCCCCGGCGACATCCTCACCTCGATGTCGGGCCAGACGATCGAGATCATCAATACCGACGCCGAGGGCCGGCTGGTTCTGGCCGACGTGCTCTGGTACGTCCAGGATAAATACAAGCCCGCTTTCATGGTCGATCTGGCGACGCTGACCGGCGCCATTCTGGTCGCGCTTGGCCAGGAGCACGCCGGCCTCTTTTCCAACAATGACGAACTGGCGACGCGCCTCATTGAGGCGGGCGTCGCCACCGGCGAGAAGGTCTGGCGGATGCCGCTCGGCGCCGTCTACGACAAGATGATCGATTCCAAATTCGCCGACGTCAAAAACGCCGCCGGCCGCCATGGCGGCTCGATAACGGCGGCGCAATTCCTGCAGCGTTTCGTCAATGGCGCGCCCTGGGCGCATCTCGACATCGCCGGCGTCGGCATGGGATCGCCGTCGAGCGAAATCAACCAGTCCTGGGGCTCGGGCTGGGGCGTGCGCTTGCTCGACCGGCTGGTCGCCAATCACTACGAATAGTGGACGAATTGAGGAGAGAGCGATGCTGTGGCGCCCCGGGGTCGCCTTCATTTTGTTGGCGATCGCGGGCGCGCCAGCGCCGGCGGCGGCCAAGCCGGCGCTAACCGGCTGCGACGCTTTCATTGCCAGGCTGCGCCTGACGGCAAGCGACATGCAGGTCGAATTCTCCCATTCGCTGGTTGTCTCGCGCGCCAAGACCGATGTCGACGTCTTCGACATCACCACCAACGCCGACGTCGATGCGACATTGCGCTGTCACGGCGACGAATTCATCCGCCTTGAAGTGCGCATCACCGAGCCCGCCTCTGCGCGCGCCTCGACGAGTTTCGATCGTTTCGCGGAGGCGAGCCTGCGCGCCGCCATGAACTGGGACGCCGGCCGCAGCCAGACCATGCTGCGCGACATGGCGGGCGACGTTCGCGAATATCTGGCCGCTTCCAGGCAGCGCGGCGACGCTTACATCTCAGGCAAGACGGAAGAACATGCGCCGGGCGGCGTCAGCCTCGGCTTGATCTACACCGATACGGACCGCGCGTTCATCGTCGTTGGTCCCAACGGGTGAGGCGGCGTCTGGTAAGTGTCGCCAACAGCCGAGACAAAAGATCGTGAGTTCGCTCTGTTTTGTCGCTAGGTTAGCCAAGGGCGGGCGCCACACCGTCGAGCCGCCGTCAAGCGGCTGCGCCGCTCCTTCGCTCCGCTACGGCCCTGCGGGTGACTGCGTCTCGTCGGCGCGGCAAATTGCGTCCATATGCTTTTGGTGCGCGATGCGGCCAATTGGCCGCGATCGCTCACCAAAAGGATATGGTGAGCCAACAGCCATCGGCGGGCGAGGCCGTCAAGGCCGGCGAAGCCGCCCGCGAAGCGGGTCGCCTTTACAGCTTCGCCCGCCGATGGCAGCGCGACTTTTGCTCGTCGCGGTCAGGCGACGTTTTCAAATTGCAGGAACGCGATCGCCCTTATGTCTCTAGCCAGGCCTCCCCGCTGATGACCGAAATCCGCTTCTATCACCTGCAGGGCCGCAAGCCGGAGGAGGCGCTGCCTGCGCTGCTCGAGGAGGCGCTCGCTGAGGGCCTGCGGGCTGTGGTCGAGGCGCCGGCCAGCGAATGGATCGAGGCGCTCGACGAGCGGCTGTGGACCTATGCGGACGAAAGCTTCCTTCCCCATGGTTCGGCACGCGACGGCGAACCGGAGACGCAGCCGATTTTCCTCACCACCGGCGACGACAATCCCAATGGCGCCAGGCTGCGCGTGCTGCTGGCGGGCGCGCGGGCGGCGCCGATCCTTGAGCGCGAGCCCGAGGCTTACCAGCGCATCGTCATCCTGTTCGACGGCGCCGACGAGGAGGCGCGGGCAGGCGCGCGCGCGCAATGGGCCGAATTGAAGGCGGCCGGCCACACGCCGACCTACTGGCGCGAGGGCGAAACGGGCGCTTGGGAGCAGGGGCGCTAAAGATAAAAATGAGATTTTGCAGATAGTTCCTAGAACGAAGGTCGCTTTCATTGACCTATAATTTTATCCGGGTATAATTGGATTGCGCGATCAAATCCGGACCCGCCGCATGCCCGATGATCTTCTGCCGTCCTTCACCGCCTTCGCCGGTCCGCGCCGTATCGACAGCGGCGCGCTTGCGGCCGTCGCCGCCTCGGTCAAACGCGCGATCGATGCCGGCGAAGCGGGCGAGATCCTGATCTTCGACGATTCCAACGCGCGCACCGTCGAGATCGATTTCCGCGGTTCGCTCGATGACGTCAGGGACAGCGTCGCGCGCGCTTTCGTCGCCATGGATGGATCAGCCGGCCTGCCGCATGAAGAGCCGCGCCGCGGACCTGGCCGCCCAAGGCTGGGCGTCGTGGCGCGCGAAGTCACGCTGCTGCCGCGCCACTGGCAATGGCTGGCGCGCCAGCCGGGCGGCGCCTCGGTGGCGCTGCGCCGGCTTGTCGAAGAAGCCGCGAAGGATCGCGACGGCCGCGAACGGCGCCGCCTCGCCCAGGAGGCCGCCTATCGCTTCATGTCGAGTCTGGCCGGCAACCGCGCCCATTACGAAGAAGCGGTGCGTGCGCTGTTCGCCGGCAGCGCCCGCAGCTTCGCCGAAATTGTCGCCCAATGGCCGAAGGACATCGCCGATTATGCGATCCGGCTAGCGGGGCCGGCGTTCGGCGGCGCGGGCGAGAACTAGGGCGCGCTGCGGATTCAATGGACACTGCCCGCAGCATCGACTTCTCCGCAAGTCTTATGTAAGTATCGTTTACATGAGCTGGAACAAAGACGATGCTGGCGAGCCCGAGGCGCCGCGCGGCTATCACCATGGCAATTTGCGCGAAGCGCTGATCCGCGCGGCCCTGGATCTGATCGCCAGGAAGGGCACGGCGGGCTTTACTTTCGCGGAGGCGGCGCGCTTTGCCGGCGTCAGTCCGGCCGCGCCGTATCGGCATTTTCGCGACCGCGACGAACTGATGGCGAGCGTCGCCGTGCGCGGCTTCGAACAATTCGAGGCGGCGCTCGCGCGGGCCTGGGACGATGGACGTCCCGACGTCTTCATCGCGCTCGACCGGCTCGGCAAGGCCTATCTCGAATTCGCCCGCGCGCAGCCGTCGTTTTATTCGGCGATGTTTGAAGCGGGGGTTCCGGTCGGCGCCAATCCCACCTTGCGCGAAGCCAGCGAACGCGCCTTCGCCGTCCTGCGCGCCGCCGCCGACAAGCTCTGCGCCGCCATGCCCGCGGCCGGCCGGCCGCCCGCCTTGATGGTGGCGCTGCACGTCTGGGCGATGGCGCACGGCATTGCATCGCTGTTTGGACGCGGCGACGGCGCACGACGGGCCATGCCAATGTCGCCGGCCGAGCTTCTGGAAGCCGATATGCTCATCTATTTGCGCGGGCTCGGCATCGAAGGTGCGCTTCCGTGAAGGTGGCGCGCGCCACTTTCCTCGACGCGACAGACTGCTAGAAGCTTGACAAGGCCATCGGTCGATGTAAATGTTCATCACATTCACAAACGAGGACGCGCCATGCCGATCGTTCTGATGATTCTGGGCTTCGTGTGGTGGTGGCCGATCGGGCTGCTGATCCTGGGCTTCCTGATTATGCGGCGAAGGTTCGGATATTGGCGTTATCACAGCGGAGAGGGACCGATGCTCAATTGGGATCGCGGCGTGGATCGTTGGGACCGCAAGATGGTCCGCTTGCAGGAAAAAATGGAGCGCGTGCGCGCCAAGGTCGATCAGGTCAGAGGCCGCGGCGACTGGTTCGCGCCGAGTTCTCGGACATCAAGCGGCAATCGCGCCTTCGACGATTACCGCGCCGAGACGCTGAAACGTCTCGAGGACGAACAGCGCGAGTTCAAGGAATTCCTCGAGCGGCTGCGCTTCGCCAAGGACCGCGCCGAATTCGATCAATTCATGGCCGCGCAAAATCAGCGCCCCTTTGAACCGGATGCGCGCCCGGAGGCGCCGCCACAACAGCACGGCTGAGGAACGCTGTCGCCCGCTCCCTCTCGTCATGGCGAGGGAGCGAAGCGACGAAGCCATCCAGACTGGGCTTCTTGACGCCTTCATGTGGATTGGCTCTTGAATCCCAGCCGTTCGCGCGACCAGCCTTCGCAAAATGCCCGCGTTCGAGATGGAAAGTCATGACGAAGGCGCTATGTGGCTTAGCCTGGATGGCTTCGTCGCTTCGCTCCCTCGCCATGACGCGAAGGAGCGAAGTTCCGCGTCCCACCTTTCCCAACCATCACCCAAGATCGAACCGGTCGAGGTTCATCACCTTGGTCCATGCCGCCACAAAATCCCGCGTGAATTTCTCTCGCGCATCCGTGGAAGCATAGACTTCCGCCAGCGAGCGCAATTGCGCGTGCGAGCCGAAGATCAGATCGACGCGGGTGCCGGTCCACTTCACCGCATGGGTCTTGCGGTCGCGTCCTTCGAACACCGCGTCCGATCCGGCGGAAGCCTGCCAAACCGTGCCCATATCGAGCAGGTTGACGAAGAAGTCGTTGGTCAGCGTTTCCGGCCGGCTGGTGAAGACGCCTTGCGGGGATTGCCCGGCATTGGCGTTCAGCACGCGCAGGCCGCCGACGAGAACCGTCATTTCCGGCGCCGTCAGCGTCAGCAATTGCGCCCGGTCGACCAGCAGCGCCTCGGCGGACAGGCGTTGGCGCCCACGCAGATAATTGCGGAACCCGTCGGCGGTCGGCTCCAGCGGCTTGAAGGATTCAACCTCCGTGTGCTCCTGGGAAGCGTCCATGCGGCCCGGCGCGAAGGGAACCTGCACGTCCTGGCCGGCGCCCTTGGCCGCCTTCTCGATCGCCGCGCCGCCACCCAGAACGATCAGGTCCGCGAGCGAAACTTTCTTGCCGCCGGACTGCGCCGCATTGAAGTCCTTCTGGATCGCTTCGAGCTTTTGCAGCACTTTGGCGAGTTGCGCCGGCTGGTTGATTTCCCAGTCCTTCTGCGGCGCGAGACGAATGCGCGCGCCATTGGCGCCGCCGCGTTTGTCGCCGCCGCGGAAGGTCGAGGCCGACGCCCAGGCCGTCGAGACCAGCTCGGAAACCGATAGTCCGGACGCGAGGATTTTCCCCTTGAGATCGGCGATGTCCGCATCGCCGATCAGCGGATGATCGACAGCGGGGATCGGATCCTGCCACGGCAGGATTTCTTTCGGAACGAGCGGGCCGAGGTAGCGCACGATCGGCCCCATGTCGCGATGGGTCAGCTTGTACCATGCGCGCGCGAATGCATCGGCGAGCTGATCCGGATTCTCGAAGAAGCGCCTCGAAATCTTTTCGTATGCAGGGTCGAACCGCAAGGCGAGATCGGTGGTCAGCATCGATGGCGCGCGCCGCTTGGACGGATCATGTGCGTCGGGCACCAGCCCAGCGCCGGCGCCGCCCTTCGGCGTCCATTGATAGGCGCCGGCCGGGCTCTTGGTCAGTTCCCATTCGAAGCCGAACAGATTGGCGAAGAAGTGGTTGCTCCATTTCGTCGGCGTCTGCGTCCACGTCACTTCGAGGCCGCTGCCGATGGCGTCGCCGCCGCTGCCGCTGCCATAGCTGCTCTTCCAGCCAAGCCCCTGCTCGGCGATCGAGGCGCCCTCAGGCTCGGGGCCGACAAATTCCTGCGGATCGGCGGCGCCATGCGTCTTGCCGAATGTGTGGCCGCCGGCGATCAGCGCGATGGTCTCCTCGTCGTTCATCGCCATGCGCTCGAACGTCTCGCGGATATCGCGCGCGGCGGCGACCGGATCCGGCTTGCCGTTCGGGCCTTCCGGATTGACGTAGATCAGGCCCATCTGCACGGCGCCGAGCGGATTCTGAAGTTCTCGATCGCCGGCATAGCGTTCGTCCGCCAGCCATTTGCCTTCCGGGCCCCAATAGATGTCCTCCTCGGGCTCCCAGACGTCGGCGCGGCCGCCGCCGAAACCGAAGGTCTTGAAGCCCATCGAATCGAGGGCGACATTGCCGGTGAGAATCAAAAGATCGGCCCAGGAGATTTTGCGGCCGTATTTCTGCTTGATCGGCCACAACAGCCGGCGCGCCTTGTCGAGATTGACGTTATCGGGCCAGCTATTGAGCGGCGCGAAGCGCTGCTGTCCCGCCCCGGCGCCGCCGCGGCCGTCGCCGATCCGATAGGTGCCGGCGCTGTGCCAGGCCATGCGGATGAAGAACGGCCCGTAATGGCCGAAATCGGCCGGCCACCATGCCTGCGAATCCGTCATCAGGGCGTGCAGGTCCTTGATGACGGCGTCGAGATCGAGGCTCTTGAACTCCTTGGCGTAGTCGAACGCCTCTCCCATCGGGTCGGACAACGAAGAATGCTGGTGGAGGACCCGAAGGTTGAGCTGCTCCGGCCACCAGTCGCGATTGACCTTGGCGAGGACTTGCACGTGCTTCACCGGGCACTGGCCAGCGTCATTTCCGTCCATGGATTCCTCCGATTTGGCTTGGTTTCCGTTCGCCAGACGACGAACGCGGTAATCGCTCGGGCCACCTTACCAAAGTCGCTTCATTAGTTTAAGTCTGGTTTTCTGATTGCAGCGATAAGGTGAGATTATGAACAACCTGACGCTCAAGCAGCTTCGCTATGTCGAAGCGCTGGCGCTGCATGGCCATTTTGGACGCGCGGCGTCTGCTTGTGCGATCTCCCAGCCGGCGCTGTCGATGCAGATCAGGGAATTGGAGCAATCCCTCGGCGCGGCGCTGTTCGAGAGAGGCGCGCGACAGGTCCATCTGACCAATTTCGGAAAGGAATTCCTCCTGCGCGCCCGCGACATCCTGCGTTCGGTGGAAGCGTTGGGCGACGTGGCGCGCGCCTCGCGGGATCGGCTGGCGGGACCTTTGCGTATTGGCGTCATCCCGACGGTCGCCCCCTATCTGCTGCCGACCATCATCGGCAATCTGACGCGCTTGTATGAGGGCCTTGACATTCATGTGCGCGAGACGCTGACGCCCAAGCTGATTCAAGACCTGGCCGATGGTCGGCTCGACACGGCGATCGTCGCTCTGCCGGTGTCCGAACCCTCACTCACCGAAATTGCGTTGTTCTCTGAGGAATTCCTGCTGGTCCGGCCTGCCGAGGATGAGGGAAAGCCGGCGCCCGATCGCGAAGCGCTTCGCGAGATGCGGCTGCTGCTGTTGGAGGAGGGACATTGTTTTCGCGATCAGGCGCTTTCGTTCTGCAATATCCAATCCGTGCTGACACGCGAATTGCTGGACGGCAGTTCTCTCTCCACGCTGGTGCAAATGGTCGGCGCCGGCATCGGCGTCACTTTGATTCCGGAAATGGCGGTGGCCTTGGAGACACGCGCGGCGTCGGTGTCCTTCGCGCGCTTCAAGAGCCCCCGACCCTCGCGGACAATCGGCATGGTCTGGCGCAAGACAAGCCCACTGGTGACGCAACTCCTGCAGATATCTGCAGTCGTCCAGGATTCAGCGGACGCGTTGCGCGAGCGCCGCGCGACCATATTATCGGCGCTGGCGCGGTGAGCCCGGCAGCCGACCCGTCAGTCAGCCCGGCGCGCCGAGATAGATTCCGCGCTCGGCCGACAGTCCCTTCTTGATGCTGCGCGAGACCTCGTCGGCGAGCGCTTCCTCGCCGCCTGCCTCCAACGTCTCCAGCGTGAATTTGACGACATCTTCCGGGCGCGATTTCGGCGCGTCGATACGTGCGGCCATATCGGTGTCCATATAACCAACATGCAGCGCGAGCACCTGCGTCTTCTGCGCGCGCAATTCATTGCGCAACCCGTTGGTCAGCGACCATGCGCCGGCCTTCGAGGCCGAATAGGTCGCCGATGAGGGAAAACTGACCCAGCTCAGCGCCGAGAGAACATTGATGATGGCGCCGCCGCCGTTGCGCGCCAGCACCGGCGCGAAGGCGCGGCTGACGATCAGCGGTCCGAATACATTTGTCTCGAATTCATCGCGCGCCGCGGCCACGCTGTCGGGCGCGAACAGACCCTTGCCGCGTGCGATGCCGGCATTGTTGATGAGAAGATCGACGTCGCCCGCAGCGCGCGCCGCCGCGACGGCGCGATCCTCGATCGTCACGTCGAGCCGCACCGGGGTCACCCCGGGCAGGGTGATCGAATCAGGATCGCGCGCCGCGCCATAGACCTTGCGGGCGCCGCCGGCGATGAGCGCCTTGGCGAAGGCGAGGCCGAGGCCGCGATTGGCGCCGGTAACGAAGGCGACGGCATTTTCGACTTTCATGTTCCACTCCTGTTTGGCTCGATTGATGTTTAATATGACTGGTCGTCTCAAAATCGCGGCGAAGGCTGGATCGTGACGCCGCCGCCGCGTCAGGTCAGGACTTTGGCGAAGATCATGGCGAGGAAAGCGTCGACGGGCGCGCGGTTCTGCTCGACCTTGCCGCGCAACGCCGCACCTTCCCAGGCGTCGATGATGAAGGCGGCAAGCGCCGTCGGCGTCTGGTCGCTCGAAATGTCGCCGGCACGCTGGGCTTCCTCGATCACTTCGGCGAGCGCATCCGCCCAATCGACGAAGGCCGACGACACTTGCTCACGAATGGCGGCGCTCTGATTGGAGAGTTCAGCGCCGAAATTGCCGAGCAGGCAGCCCGCCGCGCCGGGATAACGGCCCATATCGGCGAGCCCTTCAAAATAGCGCCGCAGCCGCGCCAGCGGCGGGATCGTCCGGTCCTTCAGCGCCCGCCGCCCGATCTCGCCCTTGTCGGAATAAAGCTGGACGACCGCTGCGCCGAGCTCTTCCTTGCTGGCGAAATGATTATAGAACGAGCCCTTCGGCACGCCGGCCGCCTCGGTGATGTCCTGCACAGAGGTGGCGTTGAAGCCACGGCTATGCAGCGCGGCGAGGCCGGCGGTGAGGATGTCTTCGCGAACGTTGGGCTTGGGCATGGCGGCCAATATGACCGGTCGTCTTGAATCTGTCAAGACCATCCCAGCATGACCTGACAGGCATCAATAAGCGAATTGGGATCGCCCGGCGTCCCGCCCGCCCTTACGACGCCGCTATAAAAGCCGACGTTCAAAGAGGCGACCGGAACGGTCGGGATCCCAAAGGTGGCGGGCGCTCAACGCCACGCATTGCACATTGCCCGCTTCTCAGGCAGGGAAGGCGCCGCAATCGCAGGGGCGACGCATTTGTTTGACGAATTTTGGGGCGACCCAAGTCCGATGAGCCGGGCAAATTGAGCGCGCTCGGACCGGTTTCCTCCATTTTGCAGGATTTGCGCGACAATGCGCCGCCTGACCGGTTTTCGCTGAACTGGCTGCTGGACAGCCTGCACAGTCGCTCGTTCTCGGTGGCGATTCTGATGCTCGCACTGGTGGCGATGGCGCCGGGCATATCGATCGTCGCCGGCCTTCTCATCATCCTGCTCGGCCTGCAGATGGTGGCGGGGCGCTCGTCGCCGGCCTTTCCGCGCCGCGTCGGCGCCTATACTCTGCCGACCGCCTATCTCACCGGCGCGGTCGGCCGCGTCACGCCGATCCTGACCCAGATCGAAAAGATCATCCGCCCGCGCTGGCCGCTGCCGCCGCAGACCGCCAAGCGGGCCGTCGGCTGCGTCGTCGTGCTGCTCAGCATCGCCCTGGTCTTCTCGCCCATTCCGCTCAGCAATGTCGCGCCGGCTTTCGTCATCGCGCTGATCTCCATGGCCTATCTCGAAGAGGATGGCCTGTTCCTGTCCATCGCGCTCGCCGCCGGCGTGGCGATGCTGGCGATCGCCGGCGTCGTCATCTGGCAGGCGATCCTCGGCGTGCAGTCGATCACGTCGCTATTTTAGGCCGAAGTCACGCAGTGGCGCGCGTCCTCCTTCTCTCGCGAAGCGGGAGAAGCTCGGGCATGCGCACGACAAGCGCCAGAGCGGTGCGTTCGCCGATGCCCTCGATACTGACCAGCAGCTCGATCTTGTGGGCCAGATCGGCATGGGC
>Ga0209006_10000553_pt1 | contig 35084 bp, 30 predicted proteins | sample JacPin_JW_Ref_O2_FD_188567 | JGI IMG/M metagenome (GOLD analysis project Ga0209006, IMG submission 188567) | Forest soil microbial communities from Algoma, Ontario, Canada - Jack Pine, Ontario site 1_JW_Ref_O2 (SPAdes) (version 2) | ecosystem: Environmental > Terrestrial > Soil > Boreal... | reverse complement strand
CGGCATTTGAGTTGCTGCAGCCAAACTCTATTGGCGATGCGCAAAAGCTGCTTGAGCATCACAGGCGCGACGCATGGGTTCTCGCCGGAGGCATGGACAGCTTCGACTGGCTCAAGGACCGCATCAAGAAGCCGAAGGTGGTGGTCGATTTGAGCGGGATCGCGGAGTTAAAAGGAATTCGCGCCACTTCCGATGGCATCGAGATCGGAGCGATGACCACGCTCACGGAAGTAGTCCAGCATCCTCTCGTCAGACAGAAGTACAAAGTATTGGCGGAAAGCGCTGAATTGGTGGCCGCGCCGCAGATCCGCAACCAGGGCACGATCGGTGGCAATGTCTCTCAGGATGCTCGCTGTTGGTATTACCGCGCAGGTTGGCCCTGCTACCGCGCCGGCGGAAATGTCTGTTATGCCGATACCCCGGAGGGCCGCAACCGCGAGCACGCAATCCTGCATGCGGAACGATGCGTGGCCGTGAACCCTTCGGACACCGCCCCGGCGCTCATCGCGGTCGATGCCAAGTTCGTGATCCTCACGCCGAACGGTGAGCGCGTGATCGATGCCGAGGACTATTTCATCGGTCCTGACATCGACATCACGAGTTTGCACGTCTTGAAACCCGGTGAGCTTCTAACGGCGATTCGCATTCCCTCCGCGTGGGAAGGCGTGCAGTTCTATTTCGAGAAAGTGCGAGACCGGAACGTGTGGGACTTCGCACTGCTGAATGTGGCTTCAGCGATGGTGATATCGAACGGCGTGATCGATAAAATTCGCATAGCGGTGAACGGCGCGGCTGCGCGCCCTCTTCGCCTAACGGCCGTCGAGGACGCCGTCCGCGGCAAACCGGCAAATGTGTCAACCGGAGCGATGGCCGGGAAACTCGCTGTTCAAGGCGCGGTTGCACTTCAATTCAACGCGTACAAAATCCCTTTAATGAAAAATCTGGTAAAGCGCGCAATCGGCGGCGTGGAGGAGGCTGTGTGGACTTCCTAGAGTGGGCGAAGAGCCCGTGGGGGCAGAACGTTCCCACACACATCGCTTGGTTCTTGATTTGGGTTGCGATCATCGCAGGATTTCTCTTTTTCATCGTGCACGCCACCTATCTGCGATATTTCGCCAAAGCCAAGGAGTTCGCGAGCAGTAGTTCGCCTTTGATTGCTGCGCGCATACCGGAGCACGTACCGAGACATTCGCTGACCGCGCGGCTGTTTCACTGGGTTATGGCGGCTTCCATGTTCACGCTCCTGTTTACCGCCTTCCTCCCGAAGGTGGGTATCCGATTCGACTGGGTCACCTATCACTGGATCGCGGGGACCGTTCTCACCCTTTCCATACTCTTTCATATCATTCACGCCTCCTTCTTCTTGGACTTCTGGGCCATCTGGCCTGACAGGATTGACGCACGGGACGCCAGACGAAGAATTCTGCGTTTTATGGGTAAGTCTGCGCCGCCACCGCACAAATTCGCCAAGTATCCCTTGGAAAACAAGCTTTACCACGGTGCCATCGTCGCCGCGGGTCTGTCCGCAATCGTGACCGGCGTGTTTATGATGTTTCGCGTGCGCACAATTTTCTTTCCCCGCAATCCTTATCTGTTCGGCGACTTGACCTGGGGCATGATGTACGTGCTGCACGGGTTGGCGGGCGTCGGACTGATTGCGTTGATTATGGTGCACGTCTACTTCGGTCTTCGGCCGGAAAAGCGCGCCATCACCAAGTCGATGATCTTCGGTTGGATGAGCCGGGATTTTTATCTGGAAGAACACGATCCGCGGCGATGGCCCGTCGAGACTCCCCCGTCCTCACCGGCATCCGCGGATGTGGGACCAGAGGGATTAAGAAATGCTGGCTGATATCCGGGATCGCTGCAACACCATCGAAGAATGCTACGAGTTCATGCTGGCCTACGCTGCCCAAGGGCTTCCCAGTGACGAAGGCAGCAAGTCCGGCGGACAAGTCCGCGAGTACCTTAATCGTGCCGTGAAAGCGATCGCGAGCCTCGCAGAGAATTGTACAGCCGCAGTGAAACAAGAACGCTGGGAGCCAGCCGAACGATACTACACATTCTTTAAGGTGCTCGGTCGCGACGCAGACGACTCGCTGGCCGCGATTGAATTGGTTCTAGCGCAACCTGCCATCAGCTCGCAATTGATCGACAATCTGAACGCCTCAATCCATCTGCGCGCATTGCTCACGGATCTGTTCCTCGTGAGCGAGATCGTAGAAACACAACGAGTACCGAGGAGCCCTCAAGCTCGTAGAGTCTCGTCGGTCTAGGGCAGAGCTGGCGTAGCCCGGCCACCAATCGTCGCCCATAGGGGAACCTGCTCCGGCTGCAGACGTAGCACCACACTGGCACGGTTTCCGAAACCGCCGCCTACTACAGCAATTTTCACGGATGAAATCTAGGTACATGAACTGCTTGCATTGAAACTTTGGCAGGGAACTGATTGCTGTCTTCTAGAAGCCTGACGCGCGAAGCAGTCCCGCAAACTCGTCGGGACCTAACTCTCGAATCACTCAAACCGCTGTACGGAAAATTAATTCCTGGAGTACAATCGGAAGCAACGAGCGGGCGTCGTACAATGGCAGTATAGAAGCTTCCCAAGCTTTAGATACGGGTTCGATTCCCGTCGCCCGCTCCAGGTTCTAAAAGAGTTACATAATTTTCACATATTTCCATAACGGTTCCCGGTTTCCAAGTTCCCCAAGACATTCCTTTTTTTTCGATTGATACCATCAAGCTCGCAGCTTTTCCTTCACGGAGTCGATTCGCTAAGTCTCGTGCAATCTGCGAAGTCAGTATGTTGTTCACAAACTTGTGCGCGAATTGTGGTCCACCTCTGCAGCTCGCCGAGCTTCAGTGCTGGATTCAATGCCGATCAACAAATTCTTAGTTAAGATTGGAGCTGTCTCCTAGAGAAGCAGGGTATCAGGCGGGCTCAAGCAACCCTCGGATGTCAGCTTCAAATGCGTTTTTTGGGCAACTGTGAATTGCGTCTAGCGAGTAGCTGCATCCGTCTTGTGAGTTGTTCGACCTGGGTGTTTAATATTGGCGGAGGATCTATGGACATTCTGGTGGCCTTGAAGCAGGAACATGCAAAGCTACAGCAACAGTTGGAAGGGATACAAGGAGCGATTGCCGCTCTGAATGGTGTACATCACGGTCCGCGTCGCGCACAGCCCGTCAGCCATAAAGGGGTCCAACGTAAGCGAACGATGTCTGCGGCGGGGAGAGCGAAGATTTCAAAGTTAACAAAAGAGCGGTGGGCAAAGTTCAGGGCTGAAAAGGCTAAGAAAGGGAAGTAGCCGGTTCGACTTGCAGGGCGGGACTGCGCGAATCAACTGAAGTTTGGCAACGTTGCTTGTATGTAGCTTGTCAAGTCACGACCTAATCCGGATTTGTGATCGGAGCCATGGTCGGCGGGTCGAGTGTTAGCGGTAGCGGTGGCTATCGCGTGGCACGATAGGCAGTGGCAGCGAGGGCAGCGGTGGCGGCTTGCAGAGCAGCATTGTAGGCGATGGCGAAGCGCCCATCGATGGAGATGTCTTTGGCCTTGCTGACCATCAGGTCGCGGTCCCCGATATCCAGAAGATTGACAACTTCTTGCTTACCACTGTTATGAAGTTCGAGCCATCCATTCCTAACCCAGTCTTCGAAGCTCATCTTCGTCTCCGATTACAAATATCCCCTTCTCGCGCAAGGTTGAAGTCAGAAAGTGATTCTTATCCTCAAGCTTTCTCCCAGTTGTAGAGGACTAGCCACCAGGACGCAAGGCGCTTACATTCCCGCTTCTGGGAATCCAGTTTCCGCGCGTCTTCGCGTCGTCGACCATCTTGATTGGTTGAGCAGTGCGGCAGAAAATAGAATTTGCTCAGGCTGGGAGAACTCCTCTGAATTCGGTCGAGCGACTATACTTCGGGTTCATGGACAATTGGATATGGCCGTGCAATGACGATCACGGCGGGCACCGAAACTTAGTAAGATATCTGCGGGTGTACCAACAAAGGAACGGTCAGTGGCAAATGCTTACCCATCGCAGTCTAGAGGAAACAGCGAAACCAGTAACGTGAGTCCAGAGCATGCCGATGGTTCGAGGACCGCGGAGAATTCTTCTCGCGAACAAGGCACGGTCGTGGTGTTGGCGAACGGTCCTCTCCCGCAACGCGAAAAGCTTCAAGACTTATGCGGCAAAGATCAGCTGTTCATCGGAAACTCCTTGCATGAGATTAAGCGCGGGACTCCCGACGCTACGGTAATCTTTAATTGGTCGGGGTCGCGCGGATTATTGCGTGATGTGTTTTTGAATTGCCCAAAATTGCATTGGATACACAGCCGCTCCGCTGGTGTTGATCGATCGCTGTTCCCCGAATTGATAGCCAGCCCAGTCCTGCTCACAAACGGGACGGGAGCTTTTAGCCCGTCGTTGGGCGAGTTTGCGCTTGCTGCGATTTTATATTTTGCGAAGGATTTGCGGCGCATGATTCGGAACCAGATGAACGGGGTTTGGGAAGCGTTCGACGTGCTCATGGCCGCAGGTCAAACAGTCGGAATCATAGGATATGGAGATGTCGGTCACGCGGTTGCTGCGCGAGTACGCCCGCTCGGCATGAAGGTATTGGCGGTCAGGAGGCACGTTTCCTCCCATGCGGACACGCTAGCGGATCGCATCTATAACTTGGATGGTCTCTTGGAAATGCTTTCAGGCTGCGACTATGTGGTGGTCACGACGCCCTTGACGGAAGAAACGCGCGGGATGATTGGTGAGCGAGAGATCGCCGCGATGCGTTCGACCGCAGTAATAATAAATCTGGGTCGCGGCCCTGTAATAAAGGAACAAGCTTTGGTGCAGGCTCTTTCACAAGAGCGCATCAGGGGTGCCGCACTAGATGTTTTCGACCAGGAACCATTGCCGGCTGGGCATGCATTTTACAAGTTTCAAAATGTTCTGCTTTCCCCTCATTGCGCGGATCACACGGAGGACTGGTTGGATGCAGCTATGCAGTTGTTCCTAGAGCAGCTGCAAAGATTCCAGAGTGGCGCGCCCTTGATCAATATTGTGGACAAAAAGCTGGGGTACTAGTCGTACGCGCTGTACACAGGAGGAATAGGTTGGGGATCGACAAATTGCTGGCAAGAAGCGTGGTAGCGAGCGTCGTATGTTGGGCACCACTTGCAGAGCCGAAACTGATCCGACGGTCTGTGCCACAAACTTCAGCCCAGGAAGATCAAGGCGCTTCCGCCGCAGAGCTAGAGGTGTTCGAGCATCCCGTGGATGATGCCATTCGGGACGAAAAATGCAGCCAAAGCTCTCCATCGTGAATTCTTCACCGATGTTGATCCAGGGGTTTTGACTGAAATGAAAATTGCAATCATCGGTTACGGCAAGATGGGCAAACTGATCGACCGTCTGGCGCCAGAATATGGCTTCGATGTGAGCCTCCGGCTCAACCGCGAAAATAATGGGAACGGCCAAGGTTTCGTAGAGAACAACTTCGAAGACGTGAGCGTAGCCATCGAATTTTCGACGGCGCTCGCTGCAGCTGACAATATTGAGCGTGCTGCGCGGCTCGGCGTCAACATCGTGACCGGTACGACCGGCTGGTTCGGTGAGATCGACCGAGCCCGTAAGGCGGCCGCGCAGACAGGTGTTGGGATTGTCTGGGGTTCGAATTACTCAGTGGGAATTCAAATCTTTGGGCAGATCGTATCGCAAGCTGCGCGATTAATGGGGACCCAGGAGGAGTATGAGTCGTGGGCGTGGGAGATCCACCATGCTGCGAAGAAGGATGCCCCATCAGGGACTCTGCTCGCCCTTGTCGAGAAGATGGAGAAGGCTAATTACAACGGTAGAATTGATGTAAACAGCAACCGCGCCGGACAGCACCCTGGTACCCACGAGATTGGTTTCGATTCAGGCTCGGACACTATCACGCTTCGTCACGTCGCACGCAACCGTGAGTGCTACGCCCGTGGGGCCCTTCGTGCTGCGCGATGGGTAGTAGGTAAGAAAGGGTTTTTTGATTTTAGAGATATCTTTGACCAACTCAAATAGGAATAGAAAGGATCAAAGATATATCTACCAGTTTCGTCTTTCCTGAAACTGTCTCGTTGCCCTGGGATAAATTCTCACTATACCCAGCAGTCACAATACAACGCTGAGGGCATCTGCGCCAGCCTTAGCGCATTGTGCGTCTTGGGCGCTGGTCGCGCCAGACACACCGATGGCTCCGACGATCTTACCGTCAATCACCAGAGGTATGCCGCCGTCCAATGGTAGGGCCCCTGGAAGCCGCAGAATACGCAACCCTATTCCGCCCGCAGCGACTATATCCTCAAAAACTTTGGTCGGGCGCTTGAATGCTGCTGCAGATCGCGCCTTATCGATCGCCACGCTGGCGCTGCCGAACATTGTATTGTCCATCTTCTCGTAATAGACCAAACCACCTGCCGAATCGACGATCGCTACAGCTATAGACAAATTTTCTTTTTGCGCTTCATGCACCGCTGGCTCAGCAACTTTTTTGGCGTGCGCGAGACTTATCGGGGCACCATAAGGGTAGGCCGTTGTCATTTGAGTGTCCACCTTCAGTCCGTAATAGTTAACTAATGACGATCAACTGCGAGGCATTTAACATAATGGCAAGATTAAAGTCAACCGCGGAGAAGTCTCAAACGTCAAAAGCTGGTCTATTTGATCATCAACGATGAACAGCTACCGAAATTCACCGCTTGACAATATTTCGGCCGTTGAGTTAGCGTTGTGTCGCCGAAAGCCAGTGCTCACCGTGCTCGCATGCTGATCGCGGCTGGTGAACTACAATATTGAAGATCCCGGAGAGGGCAATTCATTCCCATGATGCGACGGCGTCAATTCTTAAATCTGTCGGTATCAACTGTCGGCGGAGTCCTGGTGTATTCGGTCGACCGAAAAGGGTTCGGGATACTCGCACAGGACAAAACGCTGCGCATTCCGCTGCGTTTTTTCAACGAAAATGAAGCTGTAATCGTCGCTGTCGCGGCTTCACGAATTTTCCCCAGTGATGAGTCCGGCCCCGGGGCTAAGGAGGCCGGGGTGGTTGTGTACATCGACCGACAGCTCGCCGGACCCTACGGCCGGGACGCGCATCGTTACACCGAGCCTCCATTCGAAGATGGCCCGGTCGAGTTCGGCTACCAGGGCAAGGCAAGTCCGAGCGAAATCTATCGCGACGGGTTAAAAAAGTTGAAGGGCTTCGAAGATTTGTCGGCTGCCGAGCAGGACGGCGCCCTGAAGCAGATCGAGACCACGCATTTCTTTTCTCTGCTGCGCCGGCATTCGATCGAGGGAATGTTTTCTGACCCCGTGCACGGCGGTAATATCGACATGGTTGGATGGCAGATGATCGGATTTCCGGGCCCGCAAATGAGCTACTTCGACGATGTGGACAAGCATTTCGGCGAAGCTTTCCGTCCCAAGCCTGTCACGCTCCAGCAGATTACGGGCACGAAGGTGGTTCCGGGTGAGGACGGAAAATGAAGACTCTACCTGCAGTGGATGTTGTAATTATCGGTGGTGGATGGACGGGCCTGTTAATGGCGAAAGAGTTGGGTGCCCGGACATCTCTGTCAGTCGTCGTGTTGGAACGTGGCGGAGAGCGCAATCCATCGGACTACCCTGCTGATATGGATGAACTGGACTATGCTGTCCACCACCACATGATGCAGGATTTTTCGAAGGAACCGTTTACGATCCGACATTCCACAAGCGATCAGGCCTATCCCTTGCGCGAACTTGGCAGTTTTCTTCCGGGAACCGGCGTGGGAGGAGCGGGCGAACATTGGAGCGGACTCTGCAAGCGTTTCGTGCCGAATTGTTTCGAGGCCTACTCGAAGACGATCGAAAGGTATGGTGCCAAGAAGTTACCCGATGATCATTCGATCCAAGACTGGGGCCTCACTTACGACAATCTGGAGCCGTACTACGCACATGCAGAGCGCCTACTTGGCACATCCGGGCAGGTGGGCAATCTGCGCGGAAAAAAGATCGAGGGTGGAAACATCTTCGAGGGGCCACGCAGCTCAGACTTTCCAACCCCTGCTAATAAGGTACCGTATTTTTCGTCCCTATTCCGCGATGCCACGAAATCGCTCGGATACCACCCCTACCCAAACCCTTCCGCTACAATCAGCCAAGTCTATACCAATACGGATGGCGTCACGCGGCCTGCCTGCACTTATTGTGGGTTTTGCACCGCGTACGGTTGCATGATCGGCGCAAAGGCGCAACCCACAACGATTCTCATACCGGTAATCAAGAAGCACAGCAATGTTTCCATTCGCACCAGGGCCTCAGTTCGGCGAATACTGCACGATGGTCCCGCGACAAATCGCAGAGCCCGGGGCGTTACCTATATCGACGAATCCGGTAAGGAGGTTTTTCAACCTGCGGAATTGGTATTCTTGTCTTCCTTCATTCTTAACAATTCACGACTGCTACTCCTTTCGGGAATCGGAGAACCGTACAACCCTGCGACGGGGAAGGGCAATCTTGGACGCAATCTGACACATCAGGTCATCGTGCCCGCAGCCATGCTGTTCTTTGATAAACCACTGAATCGATTTATGGGCACTGGCTCGGTGGGGATGAGTATTGACGATTTTGACGCAGATAATTTTGATCATACCGATCTATCATTTTTGCGGGGCGGCATTCTGAGGGCGCTGAGCGATACGGGCCTGCCGATCAGGACCTTCGGGATTGTTCCCCCATCTGTGAAAAGCAAGTGGGGTGCGGAGTGGAAGAAGGCTGCGGCCTATCATTACGATCGTACGGCCAGCATCAACTTTATTGGCGAGCACATGGCCTATAAGGGCAATTACATGGATCTCGACCCTGTCTACAAAGATCATAACGGCGACCCAGTGATTCGCATGACGATAGACTGGCGAGACAATGAGCGGCAAATGGTCGAGTTCATGACTCGAAAAGCAGTAGAAATCGGTCGAGCGATGGGTGCGAAAGAAATCACTCCTTACGCGGGATTGGGCAAATATGAAGGAACACGCTACCAATCTACGCAAATCCGAGGCGGCACGATCATGGGCACCTCTCCCGACGTATCCGTGGTCAACACCTCATCGCAGCACTGGCAAGTTCCAAATCTTTTTGTTCTTGGCGGGTCTACTATTCCTCAAGGGGATTCTATAGGTCCCACGCTTACTTTGATGGCTCTAACCTTACATGCAGCTGACGCCGTAGCTAATAGGTATTTGAAGAGTCCGGGAAAACTGGTGTAAATGTCCCGGACAGCCTCAGTGTCGGGCACGCTGGCTAACATTGAGTGAGTCCCATTTTGAATGGTATCGAGAATCGACTCAATTTGGATGCACTGAACTGGTGTTGTATTCGGATGCTGCATCTAAGGTTCCGTAAGGCACCGTTAGCGTGATACCTCAACAACGCTGGTTGCGAATTATTCCAGCTGCGCTCGGCATGTACACGATTTCGTTTGTCGACCGCACCAACATCTCCATGGCTCTTCCCCACATGATGAGGGATTTGCACATGGACCCTGCTCAGGCGGGCAACGTGGCTGGGATTTTTTTCTGGGGTTATCTGCTGCTGCAAATTCCCGGCGGCCATCTCGCGAATTCCTGGAGCGCGAAACGTTTGATCAGCATTTTACTGGTAGCCTGGGGCCTGTGTGCCGTCGGTTGCGGGCTGGTCCAGACTTGGCAGCAATTGCGGATAATGCGTTTCCTTCTCGGTGTTGCCGAAGGCGCAGTTTGGCCGGTGACGCTGGTTCTTCTCTCTCATTGGTTCCCTCGCAAGGAGCGCGCCCGCGCTAACGCTCTATGGATGGTCTGCCTTCCGCTTGCTGTAGTCGTTTCGTCACCGCTCTCGGGCTGGATCCTAGACCGTTGGAACTGGCGAGCAATGTTAATTAGCGAGGGGGCACTGCCTTTCTTTTGGTTAATCGTCTGGCAGGCGGTGATCTATGACCGTCCACGCGATGCAAAATGGATCTCTCCATCCGAGCGCGAATATCTGGAATCGACACTTGAACAAGAGTCCATGGACGGTGAGCTTCACGATCGAGGCTCCCTTTTGCGTGCCCTTATCTATCCGCAGGTTCTCTTACTAACAGCGATCTGTTTCCTCCGTAACATCGCGGATTTCGGCTTTTTGATCTGGCTGCCAGCCGCATTGGAAAACGCAAAAAAGTTGACCAACACGATGGTAGGACGCCTTGTAACCATCCCCTTCATTGTGGGTATAGCCGCCATGCTACTGAATTCGTGGCATTCCGACAAAGTTGGAGAGCGACCCCGTCATATGTCTTTCACGTTTGCAATTGGTGGAAGTTGTCTTCTTGCTGGTGTGTTGGTGAGCCAACGATGGCCAGTCGCGGCATTCGTATTTATATGTTTAACAGTCGTCGGAACAAATGGGTGCCTAGGTCCATTTTGGGCTATTCCAACAGAGATATTACCCCGCAGGGTAGCAGGGCCTGCGATGGGACTGATAAATTCCGTCGGAAACCTCGGGGGGTTCTTCGGGTCGATGGCCATCGGGTATCTCAATAAGGATCACGGGAGCTTCTTGTATGGCTTTGGATTTGTTGCTCTTAGCATGCTGGTGGCGTCGGTCTTTTGCCTGGCGTTGAATTCCGCCCATAGAGCAGATGAGGGCGACGGTCTGGCCGCCAGGGGGTAACTGTCCGACAAGCCTTCGGCAAAGTTGCAGAGTAAGATCTCTTTCTATCGAAATCGTTCTTCCCCAAGGCCCGTTAAGTTCACTGAGGGTGTCTCTTTCGCTGCGAGCTGAGCCACCAACTTACCTGTGATGGGGCCGAGCGAGATACCCTGCATACCATGTCCTGTGGCAATGATCAGGTTGCTCCACATTTTTGAAGTCGCGATGATTGGGAGACCGTCCGGTGTCAGAGGACGTAGTCCACGCCATACTTCCAGAGTTTCGCACTCATCCATGCCGACGAGATATTCTCGAACAGCTCGCCGGATCGCGTCGACCCGTCGCTGATTGATTGAAAAGTTTAAGCCAGCTAACTCGAGAGTGCCGGCAAATCGCAGAATTCCTCCCATTGGTGTGACCGTGACCTTCGATTCGGTCAACCATATTGGGATAGATAGTGCCGGTTCCGGGGTTTTAACCGTGATGCTATATCCCTTGGCTGGCTGAATTGGGAGAGTGACACCCAGCTTTCCCATAATCCCCGGGGACCAGGAACCTGCCGCCAGCACCACCTGGTCAGCGACGAATTCACCCCGATTTGTCTGGACCGTAGAAATCGTTTTTCCCGACTGTTTAAAGCTCAAGACCTCAGTCGAAGTGGAAAAAGTCACTCCCATGCTGAGAGCCCTCGATGCCAACCAGTTCACAAACTGAGCTGGATTGAGGTGGGCATCGTCATTCATAAAGATACCCCCGACAATCTGTTTCTGAACTCGGGGCAAGACCTTTAGGACTTCCGCTCGATCAAGGGCGTTTGTCTTAATGCCGTATGGGCCAAGCATCGCCGCTTCTTTGAGGCCCGCTTCAAATCCTTTAGAACTCTTGTAAATTGCGAGCGATCCTTTTTGGTTGAAACAAAATTCTGAGCCGGCCAAAGAAGCGAGCTCGCCATGGAGTGCCATGCTTGCCTGGATCAAGTCGTTCAACAACGACATGCCTTTCCGCATTGGGGGTGTGCGGCAGGCGAGAGCGAAGCGCGCAACCCAAGACACGAGTGCAAGGTTTAAGCGAGGTTTGATGTATAAGGGGCTTTCGGGATTAAACATCCACTTTATCCCTTTAAGAAGTACTCCTGGAGCGGGCAGAGGAGTGATATGGCTGCGGGCGAGGAGACCGGCATTGGCGTAGGAACATGCCCCTCCAATTTGTCCTTGGTCAATTACGGTTACTTGCCGGCCTTGTTGTGCCAGGAAGTATGCGGAGCAAACCCCGATAGACCCGCTCCCAATAACAAGTACGTCAACATGCTTGGCCATCCCGGAATTCTGCTCCTAACCGTTCTACAAGAATCGGCTAATGATCCAAAGAGTGATGAAACCGGTGAGCGAAGTCACAAGTTTCGTGAGCGAATAGGTCTTGAGCGTTTGGGACACGGTCATGCCGCAATATACCTTCACCATCCAGAATGCTCCGTCATTAACGTAGGCGAATATAGAACCACCGGTCCCCACTGCCATCACAAACAGTGAGCGATCAATATGAGGAAAAGACAACGCGATCGGCGCCACTATTCCTCCTGCAGTCGCGATGGCCGCAGTGGTGGACCCGAAGGTAATTCGTAATATCGCGGCAATCAGGTAGGCCATCAATAGAGGCGAAATGTTCGTGCGCAATACCAGGTCAACGATGGAACTTCCGACCCCCGAGTCCACTACGATTTGTTTAAATGCGCCACTCGCGCCGATGATTAAGACCAGGGATCCAACCGAATTCAAGGCTCCGGTGGTTTGTTGCATGAGGTCAGCTGGACGAAATCCGAGGCGCACGCCTAAAACGAGTAGGGCCAGGGCAGCTGCCGACAAAAGTGCGATGGGAGGGTAGCCCACAAATTTTGCCCACGCCGTAAGTTTGGACTCGATCGGAAAATGCGCGGGAATAAGGACACCCAGCGCTATGAGTACCACCGGGAGCAAAACAACTCCAAATACTGCAAAAGCTGTGGGACGACGAGTAACAGTTTTCTCGGAATTCTCGACCTTGGGCATTAAATTATCGGGAGCTTCAACAAAAATGCGCCTGCCGATCCACCCTCCGTAAAAGATCCCGCCAGCGATGGACATAGGGAGTGCGATTACAAGTCCAAGCAAAAAAGTTTTTCCAAGGTCGGCCCCCAGTAGCTGCGAAGCTGCGGCTGGGCCTGGATTGGTGGGGATAAGACCGAACGCGGTCATGAGGCCCGAAAGAAGCGGCAAAGCATATAAAAGGAGAGACTTTTTTGTTGCTTTGCTGATATTCCACACTAACGGAACGAAGGTGATAAAGCCGACGTCAAAATAGACCGGAATGCCGATCAAGTACGAAAATACGAGAATGGCCCATGGAATTTTTTTGTCACCCAAGAATCGAATCATAGCCTGGGCGATCACTTCTCCGCCGTGCGAGATCTCGATCAACCGTCCCATTACGGCGCCGACAGCGATAATTACCGCGGTCGAACCTAACAACTCTCCAATTCCTTTCTGAAAGGAAATGACTATAGCGCGGGGCGGCATTGCGGTAATGAGAGCTAGTGTCAAGCTTGAGAAGAGTAGAGCGAAAAGGGCATGCAGTTTACAGTACAGGATCAAAAACAGCATCAAGCCGACGACGAACAAGGTTGCGAGGAGAAATAAAGTGTTTGTACTGATGGGCAGTGTCACTGAGGTCCGACCGTTCCAACGGACTTACCTATCAAGCGCAAACCTGCACTCTCAGTTGTATAACCCCATCGAACGGTGTCTGTATCACTATCCGTAGTTTGCAAGTTTGCCTTGCCGAAGATTACGATTACATCTCAGTATCCAGTGGCCTTTACCTCGGGACAAAAGGTCCTTTATAGTTTGGCTTTCAACCCAAGCTTACTCTCGATCGCCCGTTTATAGACCTCCGTCGCGACGACGACATCACACGCTGCGCTGCCTAGATTCAAAACGATGATGCGCTCCTCCGGATTGCTCCGACCCTTAATCCGGCCGGTAAGTACTCCACCTATCTCACCATCAATACGAGGCAAGCCGGCGGTGAATCGACGCTGCACGTCCTCCGTTGCGAAAGGCCGTTTGTCATCCACAATGATGCGGTCCATGGCATGAATGACAGTAGTCTCTTTTCCGGCATTGTCTAGAATTGCTATCGTAGAGCCCAGCGCGATCCATGCCGGTTCGAGCAGGCGCGTGTTTACAGCATTTGTGACGGTGACGACGATCTCTGCGCCTTGCACCGCGAGCTCACGATTCAAAAAAGGAACTAGTTCGACGGAACTCGCCCGGCTCATCTCCAGACAAAAGCGTTCGGCCGCGGCAAGTTCGCGCCCCACAACACGGAGAATCTTAAGCGTTGGTAAAGCTTTTGGGAGCGTGGTTACGTGAGAAATCGCTTCCGTACCGGTTCCTATAATTGTGCCCACCGTTACACTCGGCAGTGCCAACGCCTGGAACGACAATGCGGTCATTGCCGCAGTTCGTTTCGCAGTAATGAGAGCGCCCTCCATGATGCAAAAGGGAGCTCCAGTTTCAGGGTCGTTTAGGATGATCAGACCGTGGATTGTGGGAAGGCCGGACTTCCTATTTGCCGGAAAGTCGGCAACCCACTTTAAACCTGCAGCCCCAGATGGACCAATAAATGCCGGCATCGCATTTATGTGCCGGCCTTTAGGCGGGTGGATTCCAATCTTCGCTGGCACTTCCAAAGATCCGTCCGCTTGCCATTCCATCGCCTTGCGAACCAGATCGATACATTCATTGGGAGTTACTGCAACGGCATCCACATCAGAGCGAGAAAGCCAGAGAACATCACCGACTGCCATGTGTGAGGTTACCTTCCTTCTGTGGTTTCCTTAGCGAGTAACGAGGTTAGCGACGAAACATCCGACAAGTCTTCCAAATGCTCAATGGCGTTTCTGATCGCTTCTGCGCGCGAAGGACTGATCAACTCGTGCGTAAGAGCAGAAAACTTCTCGCGCAATTCCCGATCGCTGAGGGGCATCTCAGGAGAGCCTCGAGGATGGGTAATATCCCTTTTGTACCAAGCCCCGCTGTGTGTTGTGACCTCGATGATCGATCGATACAGGTCCGGATAAGTGCGGTCGAGTTCTTCGTCGCCAACCACGGTGACGTGTTCTGAAAGCTTCTTGATTCCAGGGTCTGAGCGCTGGTCTTGGATAATGTCGTGAAAATATACATAGCCCTTGGTCGCGGCCAATGCCAGAACATACTGAGCGCAGTGGGACCGCAAGGCGTTATTGTCGATAACTTTGTATCCCGATTTTGGAAAGCGCAGAATGATACTTTCAATGTCGTCGGCGCGGACTCCATCCGATTTCTGAATATCCAGTAAGCCATCTAGTCCAGGATGGATAAATGCGCAACAGGCATAGAGTTTAAAGTACAGCTCCATCACCTTGAATTTCCGGCCCAGGTCATTGAACAACTCGTGTTCATGCCACTGTCCGGTGAAAGCCTGGCCCAGAGGATATTTCCCCTCGAAGATCGTGGGAGGGCCGCCAAACCCGCAAGAGGCCAAATGAGCGGCAAAAACGCCATGACGGGAGGCCAGACCCATATTGAACGGACGCGAATGTTCCGTTGGATCGCTTACCCACGCCAACAGCCCTGATGCTTCGGTCCCCGCAAGTCCAAACGCATTTCTGAGAGCTCGTCCCTGCAATCCAAAAAGTCGTGCCGACGCAGCCAGAGAGCCAAATGTCCCCGCGACGCAAGTCGGGTGAAACCCTCGTGCATACAGTGCGGGAGCATTTAGCGCGTAGCTTACGCGGCATGCGGCATCGATACCTATGACCGTGGCCGCGAGGACATCTCGACCCGAGCTGTGCTGCCGTTCTCCGACAGCAAGAGCCGCGGCACCTACGACGGCAATGGCATGCATGATCGCTCCTGCATGATGGCTTTCCATGTCGCAGTAGTAGCCCAGCGTGCCGTTCACCAGAGCGGCAGTAGTACAATTCGTGCGTAGTGAGGTGCCAAATACCTGGCATTCCTCGGTTCCGCCCGTTTCTGATACAAACCGCCCTAGAACAGTCCCAATGTCATAGCGTGGGGAAGTGGCTGAGAGTACGCAACCCAATCCGTCAAAGAGGATCTGCTTGGTCCTGGCAATCACGGGTTCGGGTATTTGATCGAAGGCAAAGCTTTCCACGAAACCCGCAAATCGGTCCGTCATTTCTGAACTTTTCTCGCCCATTCCTTGCTCTCCCCGTAAGAATTGGTCAGTGTTGCTACACGAGTTCATAATATTCACGAAGGTCTACGCGAACTTCGATGACACACGGAATACGGCGGCGCAGCGCATCGTCGAGAGCTGATCGTGCTTCGGCAACGGTCCCAGCGCGTCGTCCGCAAATCCCAAACGCCTCAGCGATGGCGGCGAAATCAGGCGAGTTGAAATCCACTCCACACGGGGGATAACCGCGACGCTCTTGCGCGACGCGAATCAGGCTTAGACTGTTATCTTTTAGCACCACAATAGCGATCGGCAGACCGAGCTCCCGGATCATGACCAGGTCGTGAACCATCATCAGCATTCCGCCGTCTCCGACGACGGCCATCACCGCGCGATCTGGATTCGTGAGTTGCGCCGCGATCGCGGCCGGGACACCAAAGCCCATGCCCGAGAGACCGTTGGACATAAAAAAGGTACCTGGCTCGTAACTGCGCCAGAATTGCCCCATGAGCAGTTTATGAGAGCCGACATCACACGTGACGATGCCGTTTCTCGGTAACACCGATCGTAATCCTTCGACTAATCCGAGTGGCGAAGTACCCTGATCTGCGCTGGCTGGTATTCTTTTCAAAACCTGGCGTCGAGTCTCCAGTAACTCTCTTGGCCAAGGCTTAGGTTCGGCTATCAGTGTCGCTAGCCCGGAAACCAGTGATTGTATGTCGCCGATCGCCTCCACTGGACGATAAGCGCCCTCGGTCATCGAGGCCGAATCAATGGAAACCATGTTAAGTTCCGCAAACCAGGTGCCGTCAGCTTCGACGGGATCAAACCCTATGCTCAGTATCAAATCTGCAGCCCGTAGAGTTGAAACAATGTCCCGGTCAATGGCCATTCCCGAGGCCACCCCAACAAATAATGCATGGTCCTCCGGTAATATGCCTTTTACCTTCGGTGTGACTAGGAAAGGCGCCTGGATTTTCTCGACAAGTTTTTGAATCTCTTCCGCCGCGCTTGGCGGAGTTCCTAGACCAATGAGAATCAATGGACGTTGGGAACGTGCGATCTTGTCTCGAATCTGTACGAGCGAGTTGGATTTCTTCTCTAGACCCGCGTTTGGCTTTTGCCGATTGGCTGCCGGTGGGCAGGAATGCTCTTGTTTTGCCGTGTCACTTGGCACCACAAGTAGAACGGGGCCGGGCCTCGGCGCGGCAGCCAGGGACATGCAGTCACTGACCAGTGCACACGTATCCGTCGTTCCAACCACTGCAGTACGTTTGGTTATAGGCTCAAAAAGGGCTTCAAGGTCCAATCGCTGATGCGTCAACGTTTCGCGAACTGCGACGGGAATCTGCGCAATGACCGCCAGTAAAGGGGCGCGGTCGAGAAAAGCGTTCGCTACTCCAGTGACAAGGTTGGTGGCCCCGGGCCCTAAAGTTGCGAAGCACACACCGGGTATGCCAGTGATCTGCCCATACACCTGAGCCATCCAAGCGGCGCTGCTTTCATGGCCCGTTAACAGCACGCGAATATCAGCCCGGCGGCAGGCATCCATGAAGGCACTAATTTCTCCTCCGGGTAGACCAAAAGCAAATTTTACGCCGCGCTCGGCGAGCGACTTTGCTATTATGTCCGCATGGGTCGGCAACTCTGTACCCCTCTCGAATGTCGCGATTACTGCTCTCTGTGAAGTTTTTGCCACTATTGCTTCTGGTGGTTGTCCAAGGGTCTCGTATTCTTTCCTCTCAAATCATTACAACCAAGAAGCATATGCCGGCTATCCGGAACTTCGACTTTTTCTGTGCCACCCGCAGCGTACTCTTACGCGGGGTCGGAAATTCGGTGGCACCCTGGCTCAGGAGTACTTTGAGGTTAAGTAAAAGTCAGATAATTTGACAATCTGTCCGGAAGTGATTATGTATATGTATAAGCTGTTCATCTGTGATGATCAACTAAGGAAGAACTATCATGCAGCAAAATAAAAGTCAAGAACTGGATTACGCCATCCTGCGCACGCTGCAGTCGAGCCGCCAGCCCATGGGCTCATGGAGCCTTTACTATTTGCTGCGTGAGCACGGTCACGATGTCAGTGCCCCGACCATTGGGCGAAAACTTCGCGACATGGAGCGAATGAACCTGCTGGGGAAAAGTACTGTGGAAGGTCGAATTATCACACCCGCGGGGTTGCGTGTACTGCGAAAGGCGGCACAGGAACAGGAGAGCCGGGAGCGCGCGGACAAGCTGCTCAAGGCACTTGATGGCCGTTCGCGAAAAGACATCATTGATCAACTGACCGTCCGACGAATTATCGAAGTGGAGGGCGCTAGTCTGGCGGCATTGAACGCGTCTCGTGCTTCCATCAAGAAATTGGAGGCCATCGTCCGAAAGCAAAAAGCTTCGATTAAAAAGGGTCATATGGGCGTGGGGGAAGACGTTGGTTTCCATGAAGCCCTGGCAAAAGCATCGGGGAATAGAATTATTTCTTCCACTGTCCATCTGCTTCGCTCCCAGGAGTGGATGAATTATGTGGTCACTGATATTCGCGCCAAGGTAGGCACCAGCCTTGCGGTAGATCATCAAAAAATCATTTCGGCTTTGAAGACCCGCAACTCAGCACTCGCTCGAAGCGCAATGGAGCGACATTTGAATGAATTGATCGCTGATGTGAATCGATATTGGAATGTAGTGCAGCGACGAAGATCGCGAAGCCCGAGAATTCCTGTCAATTGATCAGGCCTCGACCGAGAAGATTAGCTCCGAGAGGTTGTCGTACCTTTACTGTGCGGATTCTTCTACATAACAAAACTAGGCATCGTTTGGTTGGTCGTCCCACGGTGTAAAGTACGGCGCTAATTCCACCGCGAATCACTCTCTCAACACATCGAATGTCTCCTTGGACTAGCTCGCTCTATTGATCATCACAGATGAACAGTAAAAAGTCTCTGCTTGACAATGACAATTGCGATTGCCTATCCTGACGCTCCTAATGGAGCGCCGCCATTTTCTCACCGTTTCTGCAGCATCCGTCGGAGGGTTGCTGGTTTACTCTTTAGACGGAAAAGCGTTTCGACTTGCAACCGACGACAAGGCCGTTTTAATTCCTCTTCGTTTTTTTAGTGAAGATGAGGCGCTGATTGTCTCAACAGCGGTAGCTAGAATTTTCCCGAGTGATGAATCCGGCCCGGGAGCCAAGGAAGCCGGCGTGGTTATTTACATCGATCGGCAATTGGCCGGACCTTATGGCGAGGACCGCTACAGGTACACTCAAGCTCCCTTTGAAAGTGGCTCGCCCGATCTCGGCTATCAAGGTAAAGAGTCTCCTCGCGAGGTTTACCGCGAAGGTTTGAAGCCGCTCAAAGGGTTGGATCGCTTAGAGCCGGCAGAGCAGGATGCCAGGCTCAAGCTGATTGAAAAGACCTATTTCTTCGCTCTCTTACGCCGGCACGCCATCGAAGGAATGTTTTGCGATCCGGTCCACGGCGGAAACGTCGATATGGTCGGATGGCAGATGCTGGGATTTCCGGGCCCTCAGATGAGCTACCGCGAGGCGGTGAATACCCACTTTGGAGAGGCTTACCGTCCACGACCGGCGAGCCTGCTACAAATTAGTGGTTTCAAGATACGACCAAGTGAGGACGAGAAGTGAAGACCCTGCCTCCAGTAGATGTGCTGATTGTTGGCGGCGGATGGACCGGCCTGCTCATGGCCAAAGAGCTCGGTTCGCGTACACCGCTCTCGGTGCTGGTGCTCGAGCGTGGCCCAATTCACAACCCGGACGAATACATCAAAGAAATGGACGAGTTGGACTATGCGATTCGTAAACGCAGTGGCGTCAAGGTGCAGGATTGCTCGAAAGAGACAGCCACCTTACGACGGTCTGGGAATGAACGGGCGCTACCATTGCGGGAACTCGGTTTGTTGATTCCGGGCACGGGCGTTGGCGGAGCCGGGGAGCACTGGGGAGCTACGGCGTACCGCATAATGCCTGACTGTTTCCAACTATTGTCCTCAACGATCGAGAAATACGGGGTCAAAAGATTGCCCGCGGATCACTCCATCAAAGATTGGGGTGTCACTTATGAGGAAATGGAGCCGTACTACACTCGGGCAGAGAACCTAATTGGCGCGTCAGGGAAAGCCGGTAATATTCAGGGCCGGCTGATCGAAGGTGGCAACATCTTCGAGGGAGTTCGAAGTGGAGAGTACCCCACTCCTCCAACTGCCACCCCGTATTTCTCTGCTTTGTTTCGCGACGCGGCGAAATCTCTCGGTTACCATCCCTTCCCTGGACCGAATGCGACGTTGAGCGAGGCCCATACAAATCCTGATGGCGTTTCTCGTCCAGGTTGCGTTTTTTGCGGATTCTGCAATATGTATGGTTGCATGATCGGCGCGAAGGCCCAGCCCACCAACGTTCTTCTACCGGTAATCAAGCGGCACAAAAATGTGACTATTCGCACCGGCCCTTGGGTCCGCCGTCTTGTGCGCGAGAAGTCTCCGAACGGCCGGGTCCGGGGAGTCACGTACAAAGATTCATCAGGAGACGAGGTTTTTCAACCTGCAGACCTGGTAATTTTGGCTACGTGGACCCTGAACAATACGCGGCTGCTGCTTTTGTCGGAAATTGGCGAGCCGTATGATCCCGCAACGGGGAAGGGTAATGTCGGGCGCAATCTGACAGCTGATTTGAAGTTTGCTGCGGCGAAAGTATTGATGGAAAAACCCCTGAATCGTTTTATGGGTTCTGCCCCTACGGGGATTTATGTGGGAGACCTCGAGAGCGGCGTTGTCGACAATACCAATCTTCCATTTTTGCGTGGGGGACTTTTAAGAGCGCTAAATTCAGGCTACCAGCCGATCGGAACATTTGGACGAGTTCCGCAATCGGTCAAATCTACATGGGGCTCGGAATGGAAGAAGGCCGCCGTTTACTGGTACGACCGCATGGAAGATGTGCGATGGGATGGCGAGGTATTCGCGTACAAAAGCAATTACATGGATCTCGACCCCACTTACAAAGACGTTCATGGCGATCCGTTAATTCGCATGACCATGGACTGGCAAGAGAACGAACGGCGCATGTCCGAGTTTGGGACGGCCAAAGGGGTGGAAGTGGCGCGAGCCATGGGAGCCAAAGAGATCATCCCATTCGGCGGCTTGGGACATTTTGATGCGAATCCCTATGTGGTAACCCAACTGCGAGGTGGAACGATCATGGGCGCATCTAGAGACGATTCCGTGGTTAACCCTTTTCTGCAACACTTTCAAGCATCGAACCTTTTTATCCTCGGGAGTTCGGTAATCCCACACGCTCCCACTGCGCGGCCAACGCTGAGTCTCATTGCCATGACTATTCGCACCTCCGACGCCATCGTGGACAGATATTTGAAACATCCAGGCCCCTTAGCCTGATCGTGGTTGTTCGGCGGCGCACGTCGCGCAATCTTTTTCTACGAAGATCCCAGTTCTGACAAAACCTCCGCGCCATAAACCAAATTGGGCCGATTCATTTCCATGATTCCTGCGCACTGCAGTTTTTCGTCATTCCTTCCAAAATGTGGCAAGGCGGCGCACCGTCCCCTCGTTTTATCGACTTCATAAAACCGATAACGTGCCAATTTAATTCAATATAAAAGTAATTTAATAAATAAGTAACTTAATAAGTGAGTATTAGTTTCTTGAGCCAAATCATGGTCAGGAGCAAAGCAGCGGCATGACCTACGCGTGTCATGCAAATGACGATGCATGGGATTCAAAAAATTTGTTTGCCGCTTCCCGCCGCGAAGCTTACTTTGTAGCGGCACCAAAACATTGTAGTTGATCATCACCGATGAACAAGTATGAAGAAAACGCTTGACAACAAATTTTCATTTAAGTACGGTGTGGCCAACTTAGGTATGGTCATGTCGGGGACATGACTTAAGGCTCCGCCAATTTAACGATGATTCCTGGGTCAACTGATGTTCGCGTACAGGGGGATGTCGACCATGATTGTTAAAACGACTGCCAAGGCAAGCAACTTCCGTTTCACAGCTCTCATAATATTTGCACTCGCTCTGATCATCTGTGTGTCGGTTCGGGCGCAAGTATCTGGAGGTACGCTCACGGGCACGGTTAGCGACGTTAACGGCGGACCAATTCCCAACGCGAAGATCTCCATCAAGAATGAAGCTACTGGTGTGGTGCAGGAAACTATTGCCGATAATGCCGGTGTATATTCGGCGCCAAACCTATTGCCCGGAACCTACGATGTCACCATATCCGGCAGTGGCTTTGCTCCTCAAGAAAAGACGGGCGTGACACTGGGCGTCGGGGAAGAGCGCCTTCTGAACATTTCCATGCAGATCGGGACCGTCAATCAACAGGTGCAAGTGACCGGAGTGGCTCCGACCGTGGAACTGGCCACCTCTTCGATCGATGCGGAAGTCGACGAACACACCATCCGCGAGCTTCCTCTGAATGGACGCGATTGGGCGCAATTGGCCACGCTACAGCCGGGTATCTACGTGGTGCACACGGAAAAGGATGTGAACAATCCTGGAGGAAGAGGCAATCGTGGCTGGGGGCAGGAGTTGACTGATGCAGGCCATAGCCCGTACATGAATAATTATCAAGTCAATGGAATTAGTAACGCCGATTATTCGAATGGAGCGCCGGGGGGCGTGCTGGGGACGCAGTTAGGGGTCGACGCTATTCAGGAGTTTTCTGTACAAACCACAAATTATGGAGCGGAATACGGACGCAGTGCCGGAGCGGTGATCAACGCCATAACGAAATCAGGAACCAATCAATTCCATGGTTCCGCTTTCTGGTTCTTGAGGGACGAAGACTTTGACGCACGTAACTTTTTTGATCCTGCCAAAATCGCGCCATTTCATCGGAACCAGTTCGGGGCTTCCGGGGGAGGGCCCTTAAAAAAGGATAAAACTTTCGTTTTTGCTGCCTATGAAGGAGTTCGTCAGGATCTGGGCCTGTCATTCCATAACAACGTTCCAACTGCAGCTGCGCGCGCTGGGAATTTATGTTCAGCTCCCTCGGCGGGAGGGTGTACGCCGCACACGGTTACCGTCGATCCTACAGTTGCACCATATCTCGCGTTGTATCCTCTGCCTAATGCCGGCTTGAATCCCGGTGGAAATGGCGACATCGGATTCTACGATGCTTCTGGATCGTCGCCTGCTGTGGAGAATTATACGATAGTGCGGGTTGACCACCATTTCTCAGAGAAGGACAGCATCGCCGCGAGTTATACCTACGATAAATCCACCCAAACTATCCCCGACAGCTTATTGCTGAGTACCAATAACTTTTTGAGTGAAAGGCAACTGGGCACTCTCGAGTGGGATCACACCTTCGGGTCGAAGCTGGTAAATACTGCACGAATCGGTTACAACCGTCCGCAAGAAATAAATCAGCAACCTGGAACCGCCCTCAATCCTCTTGCGAAGGATACCAGTCTCGCGGCTGTTCCCGGTATGTTTCCACCGGTGCTCGAAATCCCTAGTCTAACCACCATGCAAGGCGGCCTAGGTTCACAAGCCATAACCAACTACATTCTGAATTCCTACCAGGCCTATGACGACATGTTCTTGAGCAAAGGCAAACATACAATTAAATTTGGCTTCGCCGTTGAAAACATGCGCACAAACTTGATTCTTGGCGGAAGGAATAATGGCGATTTTGCGTTCCCGTCTTTAGAGGGCTTCCTACTAAACCAGCCGACAAGTTTCTACGCCGGTCAGGCAGCCAGTGTGAAGGAGCTCGGAGGCCGTCAGACTGCTTATGGGTTTTACGTGAATGACGATTGGCACTTTCGTCAAAACCTGACTTTCAACATAGGGTTGCGCTATGAGCCTGCAACCATTCCGATTGACAGCAACAATCAATTGTTGGTTCTGAAAACCTTGTCTGGACCAATCGTTCCCACCAACCCGATGTGGGACAGCAACGGCACGCTCAGAAATTTTCAACCGCGGATCGGTTTTTCGTGGGATCCATTCAAGGATGGGAAGACCGCCCTTCGAGGCGGGTTTGGTCTCTATGACATTTTGCCGCTCGAGTGGGAATGGGCCATTCCCACCGGTACTTCCTACCCGTTTAGCTTCACGGTCGCAGCGGGGAACTTACCGCCAGGTTCGTTCCCGACTGGGGCGTTAAGCCTGATCGGTTTCAACGTGGCCAGTGCCGCGGCTCGCTATGTTACTCCAAATCCAAAGCGCGCTTACAGCTCGAACTGGAACCTCAACCTCGAACGCCAACTAACCAGCAGCGTAACGGTCACGGCCGGCTACGTTGGTTCGCACTCTGTCCATCTGCCCTTCAAAGCTGATGACGAAAACATGGTTCTGCCCACCTTAACCTCGGCGGGTTATCTCTGGCCGTACCCAGTGGGGAGCGGAGCAAAACTGAACCCCAATGTCGGTGCCGTGGTGACGTCAATTTATGATACCGAAGCCACTTACGAAGGTCTTCTGGCAAGCGTGAAGAAAACGTTCAGCCACGGTGTTCAAGCTCAGGGCTCCTTCACCCATGGCAAATGCTTTGATACTGGGACGACCGGCACTGCGACCGATCCGTTCCAGAATACTCTGGTTAACCCGATGTTTTTCAGCCGTGAAGCGCGCTACGGCCCGTGTGACTACGACGTGCGCAATCTCTTCGTTGGAAATTTCTTATGGCAGCTTCCTAAGCCAACCTTCGGTGGAAGCTTTGCGGAAACCGTTTTAGGCGGATGGGCCATGGGCGGCGTTGTTACCTTGAGCAGCGGCACACCCTTTTCCGTTCTTATCGGGGGAGATTCATTGGGAGAAAAGAGCTCTGGAACATTTAATTTCCCGGATCGCTCGACTGCAGCCGGATGCCAGAATCCCGTTAATCCGGGAAACCCGAACAACTATCTTAAACTGAATTGCTTCCTTCCTCCCATTGCACCCGCTTCATTCGCTGCGATGTGCCAGCCGGCTGCTGCCAGCGTCGCCGCCGTGATACCTAACACCTGTATGAACCTTCTCGGCAACTTCGGAAAGAATTCGATCTACGGGCCGGGGATAATCGACTTTGATTATTCCTTGACCAAGGACACTTACATTCGCAGAATTTCGGAAACGTTTGACGTCCAGTTTCGGGCTGAATTCTTTAATATCTTCAACCATGCGAATTTCCAATCGCCCGTCGGTTCCAACACCATTCTCAACCAGGATGGGACACCGACGGCGGGAGCGGGAACCATAAGTTCCACGACAACAACGTCTCGACAGATTCAGTTCGCCCTAAAGTTCATTTGGTAATCTCCTGGAAATATTCAAAGTTGACGACTGGATATCGATTGATACAAGGAGAGAACAATTCGTAAGCCGTTGGCGATTGGCACTGCTGCTGAAATGGAGACAGTGGGGAAGGTATAAGCAATGGCGGCGAGAGCTAAGGGGCCTGCGGTCGATCGGCGCAACTTCTTGAAGGGCGCGGTGGTAGGTGCCGCAACGCTTGCTACCAACACGGATGCCGCGACTGCTCAGCCAGTCGCAACCCGAGCATCACTCGCTGTCCCACCGATGTGGCCGGCTGCGGAAATCGAACCTCCGAGCGATGTCGAGGTGTTGGCTCCCAGCGAACGGCCTGGCTCAGATTTCATGGTCGACGTCCTAAAGTCTCTCGGCTTTGATTATCTTTGTGCCAATCCAGGCACAAGTTTTCGCGGTCTCCATGAATCCATAATCAATTATGGCGGTAATCAGAATCCAGAGTTTATAACCTGTTGCCATGAGGAGTCCTCCGTAGCCATGGCGCACGGCTACTTTAAGATCGAAGGTAGGCCCTTATGCGTTTGTGCGCATGGAACGGTGGGGTTACAGCATGCTTCCATGGCGATCTACAACGCTTGGTGTGACCGAGTTCCGATCTACATCGTGTTGGGAAACATGATCGATGCCACGAAGCGGCATTCGTATGGCGATTGGGATCACGCGGTACAGGACGCCGCCGCTGCTGTACGCGACTTCGTAAAATGGGACGACCTGCCGATCTCGCTACCACATTTTGCGGAGTCCGCGGTTCGTGCCTACAAGGTGGCGATGACCCCACCTATGGAGCCGGTGGTGTTGGTGGTAGATCAGGAACTCGCCGAAAATCCGATCCCTACGGGGACAAAACTCAACATTCCGAAACTAACGCTGACCGCGCCTCCGCAAGGTGATTCGGGCGCGGTTGCTGAGGCAGCGCGACTCCTGGTTGAAACTGAGAATCCCGTTATCGTTCTCGGGCGTGCGGCTCGAACGCAACAGGGCGTGGACCAGTTGGTGGAACTTGCGGAACTGCTCCAGGCGCCGGTTATCGATAAAACTCTGCGGATGAACTTCCCAACTAGACATCCTCTCAGTCAATCCGTCGGCGCACAACCGGGTCGCCACGGCCGACAACTGATCGCACAGGCGGATGTTATTTTAAGCCTTGAGGTGAATGACTTTTGGGACGTGGTCAACTCCTTCAGTGAGCAGCAAAATGGAACTTGGAGGCGGACCGCCAAGCGCGACGCAAAGTTGATTAGTATTAATACCGAAGATCTTTATAACAAATCCAATTACCAGGATTTCCAGCGATATACCGAGATCGATGTCGATATCGCGGCTGATGTCGAAGCGACGTTGCCTTCTTTGATTGACGCGATCAAGCGGCGCATGACCGCGGATCGCAGCAGAACGTTTCAGGAGCGTGGCGCCAAATTAGCGATGGCTCACGACAAGGAGCTGGAACTGACACGTACGGAGGCGGCTTATGGTTGGGATGATACTCCAATTAGTGTCGCCCGTTTGTGTGCCGAATTATGGGAACAAATCAAGAACGAAGACTGGTCGTTTGCGTCTTATTGTTCCTATCTCAGCTGGTGGCCGCTCCGCCTTTTCGATTTCAAAAAGCATTACCAATACATCGGTGAATCGGGTGGCTACGGTATCGGGTATAACGCACCCGCAACTCTGGGCGCGGCGCTTGCGAACAGAAAGTATGGCCGCTTGACGGTTAATACCCAAAGCGACGGCGACTTAATGTACGCCCCGGGCATCCTTTGGACAGCGGCACATCACCGGATTCCCATCCTCAACGTTATGCACAACAACCGCGCGTATCATCAGGAGCTTATGTATATCCAGCGCATGTGCAATCGACACAATCGGGGGATCGATCGCGCCAAGATCGGAACTACACTTCAGGACCCCAACATAGATTTTGCGAAGCTGGCTCAGAGCATGGGCGTGTACGCGGAAGGTCCAATTACTGATCCCAAAGATCTGGGTCCGGCGATGAAGCGAGCGATCGACGTGGTAAAGCGAGGCGAACCGGCGCTTGTCGACGTTGTAACTCAGGCGCGTTGAGGAATGGGAATGAGGGTAGCACACAACCTTTTTGCAACGTTTCTGGCCGAGCCTGATACCGGGGCTTCGCATCGAAAGCGTCGGGGCTTCTCTTTGCTGTGGATCATCGGGCTGATGACTGGTGCGCCCTTGCCGTGGTCAACTTTCGCACAGGCACCGGCGAGCTCTTCCAAGCCGGCAGAAACCGCTCCAGGAAATGCCGAGCTTGGGAAACAATTGTTCAAGAAGTATGGATGTTATGAATGCCATGGAAGCCAGGGGCAAATAGCTTCAAGGAGCGGGCCGGCACTCGCCCCGGATCTAATTCCTTTTGACGCATTTTCCGCTTACGTCCGTGAACCGAAAGGCTCGATGCCCCCGTACGTTGCCAGAGTCGTATCGCAGAAGGATCTGGCCGACATATATGCTTTCCTGCAGACGACGCCACATCCGCCCGCGGCAAAAACAATTCCGATACTGAATGCGGTTGCGGGACCATGACATGGCCATTGCGTGTTGTAGCAACCGAGCTAGTGCAACGGCGTTTGAACGGGATGAGTTTGTTCAACAGAAATATTTTGGAAGTGTGGTGATGAAGCTTTCGACGCTTTTTCTTTGTATTTTGATATGTGGCCTTTCAGGGCCTATTACGATTTTCGCGCAAGCAAACAACGGTGCAGGTGAAGGTAAGCCTGAGGTTCACGTCGATTTCTACAAACTGCCCCCTGGTCGTCAGGACGAATGGCTTGCTTTGTACAAAAAATCACATTTCCCCATGATGAAATGGCAGATCGACCACGGACAGGTCATTAGCGAAACCGTTTACACGCGGTCTATTCATCAACTGTCTCCATCGTGGGACATCGCCATCATGATCGTGTTACCGCCCGCCGGACAGAGAAAAAAGCCGGAGCTCACACGGGCGCAATTGATGCGCAAACTCTACCCCGATCTTGATGAATACGTTAAAGAAGAGAGACAACGTTGGGCCATGACACTGGAACATTGGGACGAGCGATGGGTCGAAGTAGATATTGAGAAAAACCCGTCGCTGTACTATCTAAATCCGGATTAATTTCAGAAAGGGTGAATTCGAGGTGAAGAGATGACCAAACTATACCTGCTGATGATCGCTGTTCTTTCTTTTTCACTTTCAGCGGACGTGCTGACAACCGAGCCGCTGGTTTTAGTTAAGACGATGGACATGCCGGGTGTTCCGCTTGGACCATACGTCGATCATTTTGGTGTTGATGTGAAAGGTCACCGTCTCTTCGCTACTCCCCAGGCCCACAGGAGTGTTCAGGTATTCGATTTCAATACCGGCAAGTTTATTCGCGAACTGACTGGGTTCGGAAATGCCCACGGAGTGGTATACCGAGGTGACCTGGATCAGTTCTATGTGGCCGATGGTGGTGATGCTGGGGAAGTAAAAATCTTCAGTGGCAAAGACTATCAGCTTATTAAATCGGTTAAGGGGTTAGTAGGCGCCGACTCCAACGGCTATGACCCCACAACGAAGGAAATGTACATCGTCACCGGCGGCCCGAGCGCAAAGCTCGATTACTCCGCTATCAGCGTGGTTGATACGAGCAAAGGCGAGCTTATTGGTGAAATCAAAGTTCCGGGCTCCGGGCACCTAGAACAGATTGTCGTGGAGCAATCGGGTCCCAGGCTCTATGTAAACATCGAGGACAAGAATTCAGTGGCGGTTATGGATAAGGAAAAGAGGACTTTACTCGCAACATGGCCGCTCACGAAAGGCCAAAACAATTTTCCTATCGCACTGGATGAGAAACACCATCGTTTGTTTATCGGTTGCCGTGCTGCCGACGCGAGTGGCGTTATCGTGGTGATTGATACTCAAACCGGGAAAGAGGTCGGTTCACTGCCCATTGGGGGAAACGTCGACTACTTGGACTTCGATTCTAGAAATGGTCGCCTTTACGCCACTTGTGGGACGGGGAACGTCTTTGTCTATCAAGAGCATTCGCCAGACCAGTACAAACTCATGGGCAAGCCCGAAACAGCGGTGATGGCAAAAACTGGCCTGCTGGTACCCGATCTCAATCTATTTTTCGTAGGCGTACCAAACCTTGGCGGTACGCAGAACGCCAAAATTCTCGAATTCAAGATTCAATGAAGATGGGCCTGGGACGTTTCAGGGTTCCCAGGTTGGGTGACACTCCGGACAACGGTCAGAACATAAGAATTGTGGGGCGAAAAGAAATGAACCAGAGGAGCAAGCAATGAAGCCGACCTTCGGACGTTGGGTATGGATTTTTGCGCTAAGCACTTTGATCGCTCCGGCAGTTTTTGCTCAAGCCAATAATGGAGCCGGCGAAGGCAAGCCCGAAGTCCACGTCGGCTACTACAAACTACCTCCGGGTCGCCAAGACGAATGGCTCGCGCTCTATAAGAAATATCACTATCCCATGGTGCAGTACATGATCGAGCATGGCCAGGTGACCAGTGAAAAGATCTATACGCGAGCAGTTCACCAGCTGTCACCTTCCTGGGATATCGCCATTGTGCTTGTATTTCCACCCGCGGGACAAAGAAAGAAGCCCGAGTTTACGCGGGCACAGTTAATCCGCAAGCTCTACCCCGACATCGAGGATTACGTAAAGGGAGAGAGACAACGCTGGGCGCTAACTCTCCAGGAGTGGGATGAATCATGGGTCGAGGTGGATATCGATAAGAATCCGTCGCTGTATTATCCCAATCCGGATTGAGTCCAGGAACGGTTTACTTGACTTTCGCTTTGGCCGAACATGGCCATGGTCATAGCCAAAATCGATATTCGCAAAAAACTAAAGGAAAACAACTATGAGGAAGCTGTGCTCTTTGTTGATGGTCGCCGCGTTTTACGCAATTCCCGGCAGTGCACAAATGTTTGAGCCGCTAATCCCCGTGCAGACAATCGACTTGCCGGACGTTCCAGAAGGTCCGTATACCGATCATCTCTGTATCGATATAAAAGGGCATCGACTATTCACCACCATGCAGGCCCAGAAAGCCGTGGCTGTAATTGACCTGGATAATGGAAAGGTCGTTCGAAATATCCCTGTCGGAAATCCTCACTCTTGTGCGTACCGAAGTGACCTTGATCAACTTTATGTCGCCGATGGGGATCCGACGCAACCGGGAATAAGAGTCTTCAGCACGCGAGACTATCACCTTGTTAAGCGCATCGGACTCGAAAAACGCAGCGATTCGATGGTCTATGATCCAAATACGAAATATCTCTATGTCGTGAATGGCGGAGCCGGAGGGAAATTGGACTACTCGTTGATCAGCGTCATAAACACGACGACCAGCGAGCACGAAGGTGACGTGAAGGTTGCAGCCGAAGTACTCGAAGACATGGATATAGCTCCTTCAGGAACCCGGCTTTACATCACTGAAGAAGATGCAAACAAGGTCGTGGTCGTGGATCCGCAAAAACGCACAGTGCTAGACACCTGGCCGATTACCAAGGGCACCACTCCCGTAGCGACGGCAGTGGACGAAGCTCATCATCGGGTATTTGTCGCATGTCGCACTACCGATTTGCACGGCGCTATCGTGGTGATCGATACGGATACCGGAAAAGAGCTCAGGACTTTGCCGATTGGCGGCTGGCTTGATTACCTGGTTTTTGATGCGAAAACTGGACGAATCTATGCTGTATGTGGCGTAGGCGAGACTTACGTTTATCAACAGGTTGGCAGCGATGAATATGTTCTTCTCGGAAAAGCGGAGACTGCCATGATGGCGAAGACCGGCCTTCTGGTTCCGGAGCTTCACCGGTTATATGTAGCGGTTCCTATGATGGCCTGGAAGCCCGCCAGGGTGTTGGTCTTTGATGTTAAGTAAAATGGTTCTCACCGTCTGGGCCAGGGTGAATTGCGTTGGTATTGTCGCAGCAGTGATGGCGGCAACGATGTTTGCGTGGACTCAATCCGGGGCTAGAGCTAATGACAAAAAGTCGGCTTCAACACGTGATTCAGTGGCTCGCGGCAAGGATGTTTTTGATAAGAAATGTGGACTGTGTCATAACGCAGACAGCGATGTAAAAAAGATCGGTCCTGGTTTGAAGGGCATTTTCAAACGTGGAACCTTTACAATCAACACCAATAAAGTCACTGGCCAGTCGCTGACGCTATGGATTGAAACTGGCGATGCTCTAATGCCGCCATTCAAAGCCGTTCTAGATGCAAATCAAATCAAAGATGTGGTTGCTTATGTAAGGACGTTGTAGCTAGCGAAATGCGCGACCTCGTGGATGAACGACTATCCGCTGGCCGTAAGAAGAACTGGATGGGCAGGAGGTTCCATGACGGTGCGCAATAGTTGGGATAGAAGTTCAATGCCTCAGGCAGAAAACTCTAACGCCAATCGGAATATGTCGCAGATGCATCTGGCGCGGAGTGGGGTAATTACCGAAGAGATGCTGTTTGTGGCGGGCCGGGAGAAGGTCGATCCCGAGCTGATTCGCAGCGAAATCGCTCGCGGGCGTCTGATTATTCCCGCCAATGTGAACCACCGCAACCTGGAACCGATGGGCATCGGCATCGCCACGAAATGCAAGATCAACGCCAACATCGGCAACTCTGCCACGACCTCCAACATTGAAGAAGAGTTGAAGAAGCTGCATCACGCCGTGCACTACGGCGCCGACACCGTGATGGATCTTTCCACCGGCGGCGATATCCCCAAAATCCGCAAAGCCATCATCGACGCTTCGCCCGTGCCGGTTGGCACCGTGCCGGTCTACGAAGCAATTTCACGGGTGCGCCGTCCAGAGGACCTGACCCTCGGTCTGATGCTGGAAGTCATTGAAGAGCAAGCCGAGCAAGGCGTGGACTACATGACCATCCATGCCGGAGTGCTGCGCGAACATGTTCCACTGGTGCGCAAGAGAATTACCGGAATCGTAAGCCGCGGCGGCTCATTAATGGCGCACTGGATGGAGCATCACAAAAAGCAGAATTTCTTGTACGAAAACATTGAAGATATCTGCAAAATTTTCAAGAAGCACGATGTCAGCTTCTCTTTCGGCGACGGCTTACGCCCCGGCTGCATCGCGGACGCCGGCGACGAAGCCCAATTCGCGGAATTAAAAGTGCTGGGCGAGCTCACAACCAAGGCTTGGGAGCATGATGTTCAGGTGATGATCGAGGGCCCTGGCCACGTGCCGCTGGATAAGATCAAGGAACAGGTCGACAAGGAGATGGAATGGTGCCACGAAGCGCCCTTCTATACGCTGGGGCCGCTGGTAATCGACATCGCACCCGGTTATGACCACATCACCAGCGCGATCGGTGCCGCGATGATTGGCTGGCATGGCGCCTCCATGCTCTGTTACGTAACCCCGAAAGAACATCTGGGCCTGCCAAATCCCGAAGACGTGAAGCAAGGAGTCATCGCCTACAAAATTGCGGCGCACGCGGCAGACGTGGCACGCCACCGCCCAGGCGCACGCGATCGCGACGACGCCCTGAGCTACGCCCGGTTCCTGTTCGACTGGAACAAACAATTCGAACTTTCCCTTGATCCCGCAACAGCCCGCGCCATGCATGACGAATCTTTACCGGACGATTTTTACAAGGAAGCAAAGTTCTGTTCCATGTGCGGCCCGAAGTTCTGCTCCATGAATATCACCCAACTAGCGGACGCCGAAGGTGGCCACGATCAATCCGAGCGGAAACAAAAATTCGTGGAGTTGCTTGCAAAAGTAGCGAACGAGTAGGGCCGAGTCTCGGCCCACGTCACCCGCTAAAAGAGACGTATTACACTTCCGGGAATCGAGAACCATATAGGCATGCGACTTCACCCGTAAGACTGGCTAAATAAACTCGGGATTAGCTGCAGGAGAAAAATACGAACTGTGCTGTCACATGAATCGCAGATCATTTGAGATAGTACGGTGACTTAGCTCGAGAGGCGGAGACGACAACTGCAATTCCGATGTTTATAACCACCGTACTGACTGGCGCTCTGAGGGTTTTGACGCGCGACGGGTATCTGCTATTCCTCACAAGATTCCTGCGTTTATTCGCATACGGCTCGCTCTCCGTAGTTTTAGTTTTCTACCTGGTTACCCTGGGTCTCAACGAATCCCGAACCGGCCTGCTCCTTACGTTGACGCTGCTCGGAGATACGGTCATTTCTCTGTACCTCACCACCCGAGCTGACCGTATAGGGCGGCGGCGGATGCTGATCGTTGGCGCGATTCTGATGGCGGCTGCGGGTCTCGCCTTCGCTGTTACAAGGAATCTGTTTTTCCTGATTATCGCTGGGACCATCGGCGTAATAAGTCCGAGTGGCAACGAAGTCGGCCCATTTTTGTCCATAGAGCAAGCCGCGCTCGCGCATGTTGTTCCAGATCGGTCACGAACGGAGGTCTTGGCTTGGTATACCTTGGCGGGTTCATTAGCCACGGCGCTGGGGGCACTCTTTGCTGGACTGATAACAAATGCGCTGCAGAAAACCGCCATGACCCCGGTCGCGACCTACCGTGTGGTCGTTATTCTCTATGCGGTGATTGGGGTCGTGCTGGTCTGTTTGTTTATTGGCCTTTCGTCCGCTGCGGAAGTGCGCGTGCCCCGAGAAGAATCGGCCGCGCCCCAGTCGATAGAGACTTTCTTCGGCGTCGGGCGATCACATCGCGTAGTCGTTAAACTTTCCAGCCTATTCGCGTTGGACTCATTTGCAGGCGGATTTGTTGTGCAGAGCTTCGCGGCCTATTGGTTCTATCTTCGGTTTGGTGTCAATCCAGCAACGCTTGGGGTCATTTTCTTTTGGGCAAACATCTTTGCTGGAATATCCGCCCTAGTAGCCTCGCGGCTGGCTACCAGATGGGGCCTCGTCAATACCATGGTCTTTAGCCACCTGCCCTCCAACATTCTGCTGATTCTAGTGCCCCTGATGCCAAATCTAAAACTGGCTGTGCTGGTTCTGCTCATTCGCTTCAGCATCAGCCAGATGGATGTTCCCGCGAGGCAGTCCTACATCATGGCGGTGGTCAACAAGGAAGAAAGATCAGCGGCAGCGGGAATAACTGGAGTTGCGCGAACCACTGGAGCCGCGATCAGCCCGCTATTCGTGGGGTTCATGTTTGCTCGGCATTCCTGGATCAATGTACCTTTCCTTCTGGCCGGGGCCCTAAAGATTGTCTACGATCTCTTGCTTTACAAGGAGTTTTCGGCGGTTCAGCCACCCGAAGAGCGATAGCGATCCTGACGATTTCTTCATGAAAACTTGAGCCGCGGAGTCGGCAGGACTTGGTGTATGAGATTACGACGCTTCGCTTGCGGTCGGTCGGCCAATTCCTGTCAATAGTCGGGAACAGCAGGGCAACAGGAGAATTATGATCAGATTTTCTGCGTCGGCTGCTCTAGCGACCTTGGCAATTTTTTCCCTCACAATCTCGTGGGGTGCCGAACAAACCGCGCAAAAGAAGCCGCCTGACAAAGTAGGTTCGACGGAAGCGCAAAAAAGTACTGGTTCAGGGAGTAAAAGGCCACTCGTTTTGTCGGGTTCCGTCCCCCGGGAGGGCGTCAAGGGGCGCTTTGATCATTTTGCTTTTGGCCAAGGCCATTCTGGTGTTTGAACCTACCTTAGCCAAAGGGAGCGACATGAGGAAGTTATACGCGTTAGGTCTGGTTGTTTTGTCTGGCTGGGCAATCACAACAGCAGCCCAGGTGCCTTCGGATGACGAATCCGCGCCCTTAGTTTTGGTGCGGATCATTCCGATGTCAGATGTTCAAGGCCGTTTCGACCACATGGGAGTCGACAATAAAAGTAATCGTGTGTTCGCCGCCGTCTATGGCAATGATTCGGTAGAAGTCCTTGACGTCGCCAGA
>Ga0209006_10000552_pt1 | contig 35087 bp, 62 predicted proteins | sample JacPin_JW_Ref_O2_FD_188567 | JGI IMG/M metagenome (GOLD analysis project Ga0209006, IMG submission 188567) | Forest soil microbial communities from Algoma, Ontario, Canada - Jack Pine, Ontario site 1_JW_Ref_O2 (SPAdes) (version 2) | ecosystem: Environmental > Terrestrial > Soil > Boreal... | reverse complement strand
CCCGCCGATAGGCCACTCCAGGTGAATGAGCCTGCCATTATTCCACCGTGCCTTCTTCTGCGCAATCAGGGCAGCGCTCTAGGAGCATGTCGTGCTCGCAACGCGCCTTCGGAGGGCGACCCCGGCGTGGCTTCTCCGGGATCGCCATCTCCATGACGGGCGCTTGCGTAGTCTCTGGGGCCGCGTAGCCCATTCTTCGCATCTCTTGATCCATGGCCCTTTGTAGACCAGAATCGCCCATACGACGAGCATTTTCGCGAATCTCCAGAAAATTACGCAGCTTGTTCATGCTTCTCCTCGGTTGAGTTTCTTAGGTCAGGAAAACGAGCGGAACCGTCGCGAAGGCTTTACCTTCGATCGTAAGTTCCGTTTCGGCTTCTCCGGCACCTTTCTGCGCAGCTTCCACTGCAAGCGCTTCGGGAGCGCCGGGGAACCATTCGTACTGAGTGCCGGTTGCCGCCGTGAAGCTCACGAGCGTTTGAATAGTCGTAGCTTCCACTGTGATTCCCGCGTAAACGTAACCGAAGGGTGCATTCGCGCTGGTAATCAGGACCGATTTTTCGAGTTCGGTTGTGAGTCCTTTCGACGGTTTAAGCGCAACTTCCGCCACTTTGCTCTGGGCAAGCAGTTTGCCCTTGCCTTTCGGAGCGGTAGCACCGCCATAAAGCGCCACGAAGGACTTCACGCCCGTTTTACCTTCCGTAGCCCCCACGAGTACGGAAACGTTCTTGATTACGTCGCCGTATTCGACGGGAATCGCAGCAAAGATGCCTTTTTTCGTCGCCGCCGTAGCGGAGTCCGTCAGAACGTTGATACCACTGTAGTAAACGTTCGAGCGCGCGGGGATATTCCCCTGCGTCGCGTTGGAAAGATCGAGCATGCGATCAATTGGGTTATACTGGGGCCAACGGCCCCCTACAAGATCAGCCATGTGATGCTCCTAGTTTGAGGCGACCCCGCAATTGGGATCGAATTTATGAGCCCTTACGTCCGAGGGCCGCCCTAGCACCACCGTCGCGACTTGATGCGCGAACTGGGCGCTTCGTTGGTTTTTTTGCTTTGAAGATTGCGCGACAAGCGTCGCGGTTTCGAGATCCAAACGACGTGGACCTCGGAAGTTTTCAGTCGAGGAGAATACGATCCGACTTACGCGCGTTGCAGCCTCGATGGGCCAGTTTTACGTTCGCGCGAGTATGTGGACCGCCCTTGGTTATGGGAATAACGTGGTCCATTGTGGCGTCTCTGCGAGTGACTGCTTTGCCACAGAGATAGCAAGTTTGATTGTCACGCTCAAAAATCTCGTCGAGAGTGAATTTTTCTGCGCCGACCGAGCCTCGCTTCAGGGCGCGATACTTAGAGTCGCGGGCTGCCTTATCTTTCGCGTTCCTACGCTGGTACTCGATAGAACGCTTGATGGTTTGCTCTTTATTTGCTTCGTACCAAGTTCTAAAATATTCCTTCTTGGCATCGGGTTGTCGCGATGGTTGCTCGGAGAAACGCTGCGGGTTCTCCTTACGCCACTCCTTGGCCTGGCGACGAGAACGTTCGGCTTTGCAATCATCGGAACAGACGGTCGGAGGTCGTCCGGGCTTAGTTTTTCGCTGGAACGAACACCCACAAACAGCACAAACGAAACCACGAACAATAGGCTTTACGGGTGGGACTTTCTTAGCGACCGTCCCATGCGTTTTGAGTCGCATGTAGTGCTTGTGACAGAGCCCCCGAGCCTTTGCGGGCTCGGGGCATGGCTCGCCGTCGTCATCCTCCACACCACAGGGCTGATTCCACTCAGCACGCTGGCGAACTAGCGGATCGCCATGCCGGAGCCATTTTTCGTGGTGGCTCCGGCACAGCCCATCCGCATACAGCGCCTTCTTGTCGCAGTGAGAACATTGCATAGCAACATTCTACACGGCAACGGCTAGAAAATCAAGCCCTCAATCGGCGCTTTTCGCGACTTAGAATGCCTGTTTGTAGGCACCTTCTGGTGCTTTCATGCCCGTACCCAAGCCAAAGCAGATGCTCTGCGGGTACCGAACAAGGAAAGCGACGTAATTGAAAATCTGGAACCGGATCTCAAGCGTACCCGACAAAATCTCAGGGAGAACCCGAGTCCGCAGATCGCCCTCGAACAACCAGAAGTCGTCAAACTTGCCCGCGAGAGCAAAGTCTTCGGTACCTCCAGTAACGGCTCCAGCTTCGGTTGCTTCAACCGGGACATTGCCGTCAATGAACACTTTCGGACCAAACGGAACCGAACCAGCCAGTCCCTCGAAAGGAGTTGGATTGATGACATCAGCCGCGATGTTATAAGGCCCGTAGCCGTCGTTGTTCACCAACGGACGACCTTCGAGCCCTTCTTTACCATCACCGATCGTGGCAAACCAGAACCAGCGACGTGGGTGCATCACGAAGTGGAGGTTTTCCAGATCATAACGGTTATACGACACTTTAGATGCCATAGCACCGAGCGTCTGATAGAAGCCAATCGCCGGGATTTTACCAGCGGTTGCTTCAAATTTGATCTGGTTCGCTTCGTAGGGCGAACCGACGCCCCAGTTCGTTTTCGGGAAGAGACCCACGATTTCCCCAGCGTTCAGGGAGGTCGTTGCCGTGCCAGGCGAGTAAAGAACCTGACGGTCTACGAGCCGGTTGTAGTCGGCAAGCAGATCCTCCATGATCACCCGATCCACGATCTGTCCTGGAGACTGCTCCAAGAGCTGAATCGCGACGTCCTCCTGACCAGCCAGCGTCTTCACATTGGCCTGCACGGCTTCGTCTGTGAAGTCTTTCGATTCCACAGCAGCAGAATCCGCAGTCTGCGGGGCTACCTTTGTCGGAGCCTTCAAGCGGGGGACGTTGATCGAGTCCGTACCCGGCGGGAGATCCATCTGGCGACAGAGATTTGCCGTCGGACGACCAGCCCTTAGATAGGGAAGGTACTCGTCCACGAGCCAAAGTGGGGGCACGAAGTACGATTTGTTACGAAGTTACGAAAGAATAGCAGCACTTGACAGGAGCGTCGCGAACTGCTAGACTGGAAGGATGGATACTCAAGAACGAATCAGCCGCCTTGCGGCAACCGATATTGCTTGGCTTGCGGGACTTTTCGAGGGTGAGGGCTGCATTTATTTCGAGAAAAAAGGCTCGGTATCAATTACGATCAAGATGACAGATCGTGACATCATCGAACGAGTACACAAGATGGTGCCCTGCAAAAAAATCAGCACCGTACATCCCAAACCAGCGCAGCCCCATTACAAACAACCCAAGCCACAATACGGCTGGAATCATCGACATGAGGATGACGTGCGTCCATTTCTCGAAGCAATACTTCCCTACCTTGGTGAGCGACGCGGAAAGAAGGCTAGAAAAGCCCTCAGTCACTACGACACACGCCCCGGAACCGGAGGAACGCACAAGGCACGAACCCATTGTCCACAAGGACATGAGTACGTTGCCGAGAATACTTACATTCATCCCGTTTCTGGTCATCGACACTGCCGCAAATGTAAACTTGCTTGGGCTAAGCGTAATCGCGATCCAATCAACGCTCGTCGTCGCAAGCCCAACGGCCGTGGTCCCTACAAGAAAAAATCCATCTAGTAACTAAGGTCGGGTCATTTCTGCCCGACTCTGCACCTTTACCATTGAGTGCAGACCCGACTATAACTTCATCTGCCAACATTCACAAGATACGCACTCTTGAAAAGCTTACGGCAGAGCCTCACGTTTAGTCTGTACGGAGCCCCATGCGTGGGTTTCCTCGGTATTGTCCCGTAATGCTTCTTGGGGGAGTTCCACCGATATGGTGAGGTTTTCTAGCTTAAGGTCGCCCTTAAGCGGCGGCTACTTGGAGGAAACCGCCTTGGCCATCGGTTCGGTTAGGATTGACCCTCTGCTCGAAGGGATTAGCTTCAAGCCCACCGCGCCTAAGCCCAGCAACCGAGCCACGGAACTCACGCTCCGCACCGTCAATCTGCGAGGCTGCACGACGCTGGCGCTCCTCGGCACGCTTCGGAAGCTCCACGTCCAGCTCTTCGGTGTGACGCCGGAGACGAGCCTCGGCTTCGGTTCGATCGCCGCTAACGAGCCCACTGCCCTGAATGCGTGAATCCGCGTGGGCGAGATCACGGAAATAGGAGACGCCTTTGTCGCTACCTTCGAGGCGGCGGTAGGTTTTTTCCTCGTTCCCGATGCTCAGGCTGGGTGAAGCAGCACTGGCCCGAGCTGCGTTTTCCTTGCGGAACTCCAGCACTTCCTGCTCTGAAATCCGCTGCTCCAGCTTTTTGATCTCAGCGTCACGCTCGGTGAAGCTAGCTTCAAAAGCCGCTTCAGCGGACCTGAACGCAGCACGAGCCTCCACCAGCGGCTTGTCAATCTCCGCTACGGCGGCTTTACGCTGCTCTTCGGCTGTCTGGCCGTTGTCCTTGTCCTTGAACTCGGTTTCGGCTACGCGCGCCATTGCGCTGGTAGCGTCAGCAACAAGCTCTTTCTCGCGCTTGGAGAAATCCTCACGCTCCTGCTCGCGCCCTTCGATGCTGGGCGCAATCTCGTCGAGAAGCGCAGTACGTTTCTCGCGCAACTGATCCAATAGGGTAGGATCGGGCATTATGCCCTCCTTCGATATAGCGCCCCGTTGGGCGCGGATTGACCTCTTTCCTCCGGGTGCTATTCCGGTCTCATCGCGGGCAGTAAGCGGTTCGAAGGCTTACAACTGGCGATGGGGAGAACGCACAACGGGATGCTACAAGTGCCTCGGCGGATTTCGAGTCCGCATCTGCCTTGAGCTACGAGGCGTTCAACCTACGATTACAACGTAATTGATCGCTTTAGCAGCAGGACCAGTCGTGTAGGTCACTTCGACTTCGGAGAGACTGATCGAGACGACTTTCGCGAGCATCGTCACCGGATCTTCGAACGTTTCGGTAAGAATCGTTGCCACGAAAGTGCGCGTTTCGAGGCCGTGTTTGATTTTGAAGGCGGTAGTCCCAACACCCGCGCCCGTGATGGCTCCGACGAACTTACGCGCGACGCCAGCAGTTCCCAGAACCACCGTGTTTTCCGTCGCGCTTCCAGTCGGCGTTGTCGCGGGGAGCACCTTCGGTGGTGTCACTGCTTCTTTTTTGATGCTTGTCGTTTCGACGGATTCAGCACCGAGCGATGTGGAGCCGGGATTGCGGACCATCAGACTTCCGCCACTGTTACGTTCGTTTCAGCGGATGCCGCGATACCGAAGACGCTGCCGACCCAGACCATCGGTCCGACCATCCCGTTCCAACTACCACCCGAAGCCCCGAGGAAGATTCCTTCTTCTGCCACGGCTGCTTTGCCAAGGTTCAAGTAGATTGAGTTCGCGCCCTCGTTCACGATTTCCAGCCCACTGCGAGCGGCGTTTTCTTTGACGATTTCGGTACTCGTCGTTTTGACTTTGACTTTCGCACTCGCCAAGGCTTCGTTGACTTTGTTGCCTACGATCGACATTCAGTACCCCGATTCCACTGCGAGTCCGGTTCCTGTCAAATACGCGACGCCGCTCGGGTACCGCCAGAGCATCGCGCCGTAGCGCCACAACTGGATTCGAGCCTGCAGGGTTCCCGACGTTACGTCCGTCATTACGCGCGTTTTCTCCACGCCCTCGAAGATCATCTGATCCGATGGGCGCATACAAACGACGAGATCCTGGTTTTTTGCTTCGCCGAGTTCCGCTGGGATCGCATCATCGCAGTAAATCGGCCAGCCCAGCATCGGGGGCACGGAGGTAGGAACTTCGTCGTCCATCAGGTGCGGATAGAGCGGCACGGGCTGATGCCCTGGAACCGCCAGTGGCAATTCTGAGAGGTCTTGAGCAGTGCCCAACCACGCCCAGCGAGCAGTCCGCATCAACCACACCTCGGGCTGTAGTTTACGTTCGTCCCCCACCTTCGCAGCAAGCTTCCCGAGTTCGCGGAACATTGTCGTCCCGCGCGGTGAAGCTGAGTTGTATTCGAGCTTCGTCGTCGCGAGATTCCCCGTCGTCGGCAAATTCGTGAGGCCGAGGATCTCCTGATATTCGTTGCCCTTACCAATTATCATTCGTTCCTCGATGCGCTGGTCGTAGGACTCGTGGAGGTCCTTCAGCACCGCAAAGTCGAAGCCTGGTGCAGCGGATTGTTCCAAAAGTTGCATCGAAACGTCCTGCATGCCGTCTGTTGTCGTGACCCAGCATTCGACCAAATTGTCTTGGAGATCCTTGTCAACGACTGCCGTGTCGTCGATGTCCTCTTCGGCCTTCGTTGTAGGATGAATTGCGGGGAGCTTGATTTCGGAAACCCCAGGCTCAAGCAGGAAGTTCTCAACCATCGCAGAGAGAACGCGCTTCGGACGACGGCCAGTCGCGAAATACTCGATCGCCCAAAGCGGCGGGCTGAAGTAGCCACCTTGGCCATCCGTTCGGCTCGGGTTTACGCGACGCTCCATGCCCTCGGGTTCACCCGCGAGACGCTTTTCGAGCCTAGGAACCTCGACTTCCATCTCCCTGCCGTGACGCTGGAGTCGTTCTTCGGCAGCGGCGTCATTATTGATCTCGACCATCGCGCGATCTTTGAAGTAGCTGTGTTTCGAGTAGCGGTACTGGTAAGTGAGCGGCTCGCGCTTGACTTCGATTCTCGGAGACTTGAAAGTCTCGTAGCGTGCGCTCCACTTATCGCGTTCCCCCAGAGCCCGCTCGATTTCGACGACCTCGCCATCGTCTGGCAAGCGCCCCTCGGGGATCGCCTTGGCGGCACGATCCGCGTGGAAGTCGCGCTGGTGGCGTGCGTGTTCGGCGAGCTTTTCGTTGTTGGTAGCCATGGCTACTCCTTTTCGGCCGTAGCCGGATTATTTGCGTTTGCGCTGCTCGCGCATTTCGAGCGCTTCGAGTTTCTGACGGGCACGGAACGTAAAGTTGCCGTCATCTAGCGCAGAGCGGCCGTCCGTGGCTGCGGAAACAATCGGGGCAGCCGTGGAGCCGTCTGGTTTCGAATTGGCGCCAGAATCGCCTTCAGCCGGTTTGTCGGGATTAGCGACCCCCAGCAAACGAGCGAGCATTGGCTGAACCTCGTCCAAGTTCTCATCGGCACTCGCCACGCGAGAGAGGACCTCTTTCAGCGCATCAACGTTCTGCGACGAGAGAACCCGCCCCGCACGCTGCTCCATTGTCACGAATTCATTGATTGCACCGTCGAATGAGCGGATCATCGAGGATGTGGTAGGTGAGGCACCCTGCGTAACGATCGATACGTCTCCGCGATTAATCTCCACGGAACGTAGGGTCCTTTCTCCGAAATCGTCACTCCAATCCTGATCGATCGCCTGGAAGCAGAAGCTCATTTGCCCGTCCAAATCTCCGCGCTTCATCTTGCGCTGAAGAAGCTGAGCGTCGGGATCAAGAGGATCAAGGTTCGCTTCAATGTAGAGCCCGTTGCGATCCTCTTCGAGCGTGAGAGTTCCCGGTTTCGTACGCGCAAGTGGAAGACCAGATCCGCCGTCGCCATGATTCAGGAGCAACGTTACGTCGGGTTCATTTTTCAAAGTTCGCTTGAAGGCACCCCTAGCAATCTTCTCCGTGTAGAAGCCGACCTCGTAGGGCACTTCTGTCACCGAGGCGTAGCCAGTCAGCGTCCAGCCGCCGTCTTGTGCTTCGCGAATTTCGAGTTTCTCCGCCTCGAAGGCACGACGCTCTGGCGTGCGAGCGCTCGTAAGCTGCTCGGCCTTAGCCTTGCGCCACTCGAACTGCTCGTCGGTTGCCTTTTCCTCTTTAGCAGGGATTTCACCAGTGCCGTTGCAGTCAGGGCAGTCGATTGAGCCTTCGTTGATTTTGCCCGAGCCGTTGCAGGTGGGGCAGCTTTCCATGTCGGCGCGCGTCTCGGTTGCCTCGTCCTCAGCGGAGCGCCAGCTTTCGGGCAGCTTGTCCGTAGCACCGAGAGCAGAGGCGCGTTTCTTGATGTAAGCCTTGACGGCGTCTCTCACCGCGTCGGGGGCGCGTCCGAGGGCCTGGACCGCGTTGGAAAGATCGGCGGCGTTCGCAATCGGAAACGAGAAGTGGCCATCGGGGTTTTTGAAGGCTTGGCCCTTTTTGCCGAGCGCCTCGACTTCGGCCGTTGTGTAGCGGGCCTCGTATTCGCGGAGTTGGGCTTCCTGAAGCGCCACACGGGCTTCCAGCTCGCTCTCGGTGATTTCGTCGCCCTGAGGCGTCTCTGCGGGCATATTTCGCCTCCTAGGGCGTGTTTTTGCCGCCCCGGCTCCCCAGCGAGGTCGTGTTTTTTGCGATTTTTGGCGGACTCGGATCGCAAAAACCGAATCCAAACGACGTGGACCTTCGAGGTTTTGCTGCCCCCACGGCAGCATCTTCATACTCCATGCTCTGGAGGTCTGATTTGGCCGAAAAACCCCGCAATTTGCGTACTTTTGGCCTCTTTCGAGCATTCTTGGGCTTGCAAAAGTTCTGGAGTCTGCTAACTTATGTAGCGGCGGGACAAATCCGCCGTGCATCCATGCCACGAAGGAGACCTACATGGCCGTTTCCGTAGCACCATCAACTACCTCGACCGGCTTCTATGAGCTGGTCCTTAGCATCAAAGCGCACAGCCCCTCACCGGGGCTACTCATGAATAACGCACGAAAGGCAGACCCCACTGACGAATACACGCAGGAAATTGCCGCTCTTACGCACCAGCAAAAAAAGGATCTGACAGACCACATGGAGATTGCCCGCCTAGAGTGGGAGGCTGGTCTGTATTACGACGGGGACATTGGTCCCTATATTCCGTGCCGCAACATTCAGAACGCGATTCTCGAAAGCGCAGCAAAGTTCAAGCTCAAGAAGACCTTACGAACCGGGCTTCAGGTTGAAGCAATGGATGGCAATAATCGCCTCCCTCTGCTCTACGATGGACCACGAGATGATTTTCAGGAGATGTGGGAGGCTGGTTTGTATTTCAAACAAAGCCTCAAGCAAGGACAGTCTCGCGTGATGCGAACGCGACCCTGCTTTAAGGAATGGGAGCTTCCTGACTTTCTTCTGCGAGTAGACGCCCAGGAGTGCTCACGCAAGAAGCTTGAGCCGGTGCTGACCCGAATTCATCGCGTCGGTGCTCTTGGCGATTTTCGTCCCGAGTTCGGCCGCTTCGACATGGAGATTGAGGGATGAACACTCTCTCGCCGTTTACATCGAAGAACGAGAAATCCTACCCAGACATGTTTTGGGAGTTGGTTCGCGATCTGCCAACCAATTCAATCATCGCACACAACGATCCAAGGTTGGATTTCGCAATCACCGATCACTATCAAGTAGTTAAACACATCGCCCGGCGCATGGAGAAAGAGCAGAGGCGTACTCTCGCCTCAATTCGTGGCGAGGGCTACAAGATCGTTGCAGGGGTCGATCAGACAGCCCTAGCTCGTCGCGATTTGAGGGGAGCCCAGAAGAAGGCGCGGCGCGCCGGTCATCGAGCCTCAACGATCGACACACGAGAGATGACGGGCGCCGAGCAGCAAGAGGCGGCGGAAATGCTCACTCGAACTGACTTCCTCGTACGTGCGGCCGATCATTCAAGCAGGAAAATAAGCCGCGCGGGAAGGTGATCAAGGAGGACTAGGCCCCTTATCCCATGCCCGGCGTTGCCGGCCCAGCCGTGCCACGTCGTGTGTTTTATCGCAATCTTGCTCCACGCCAAGCCACGCCGAGCCGCGTCTTGCCGGGCCGTGCCTTGCCATGTGAAGTATTTGAATCTTGTCCCAGGTCGTGCCAGGCCGAGCCAGGTCGTGCCAAGCCAGGTCGCGCCTTGCCACGTGCTTCGTTTTCCCAACTTGCCTCATGTCGAGACTAGCCGAGCCCTGCCCTGCCGTGCCGAGCCCTGCCGCGCCATGCCTTGTGAATCTTCTAAAACTTACCCCGCGTCCGGCCGAGCCACGTCCTGCCGAGCCGAGCCATGCCTCACCGAGTCTCGCCGCGTCGGGCCGAGCCGAGCCAAGCCACGTGAAGTTTATTTTCCAGTCTTCTTCGTAGCCTTTTTCGCTTCTTCTTGCTTCTGCTTTTCTTTGTCTTCTTCGTCGAAATCTTCGGCTTCCTTCTTTTCGCCGGATTCTGCCTCTTCCTTTTCGCGTTTAATGCGCTCCAGCATCGCTTCGATCGGTTCGGTGTTGATCGGTGCGAGGCTGACTTTGCCCACTCCGTTCGGCAGCGGGGGTTTGCCCTCTTCGGCCCTGATCTCGTCGGCGGTTTCCCAGCCTCCGAGCATGCCCAGCGAGTAGCCTTGGTAGCGCTCTAGGCGATCTCCGCGCATGCGCATGCCGATGTCGAATTCCACGAATTCCTTCGGCCGCAGAAGGGCCGTTAGGGCGCGCTCGCCACGGGTGAGATAAGAAGACAGCGTGTTTCGCACAAATCCAGTCTCTTGTTGCTCGATCCCGCGACCCCAGCTTGTTGATCTATCCACGATCCCGATCATGTGGGGTGGCACTCTGAACAGCATACCAGAAATTTCACCCTGCGAGAAACCTCGCGACTCGATGAACTGAGAATCCTCGGGGTTCATCGAGATTGCCTTGAACTCCGAGCCTCCGGTCAGAACGGCAGGCAGCGAGGATTGACCGATCCCCTGGTGGGTTGACATCCACTGCCGCGCAAGTTTGATGATCTCGTCCTCATCCAAGTCGTCAGCAACCTGGATGACGCCCGAGGGCATCGCGGAGTTCTGGAACCACGCCGCGCCGTAGAGATCCTGGGCTCGCGCAAGGCCGAGCGAGTTCCGCAAGTATTCGACGGGATTCAGCCCAAGCAGAGCACCCGGAACGCTCAGATACTTGACGTGGAAGACGTCTTTATTCGGCACGATCTTACCGAGAAAGCGATACTGGATTTCGCCGTTTGGCAGCCTGCGCACGTTTGTTTGATCGGGGTGGATCGGCTTGATCTGCGTCGCGTAAAGTTCGGAGTCGCGTTCGATGATCTGGCCGAAGAAGTTTCCACGAAGCGCCATGCTGATCGTGTACTGGACCCACCAGTCCGTTAGGGAAATCTCGGCGTAGGGTTCCGTTATCAAGCGCGGAGGCGGTAGCTTTTTGCGCGTGGGGCTTTCGGGGTTGTTAACGACGTGAATCGGTAGCGTGGAAACCGCATCAGCGAGAACGCCGACAGAGCCGTAGACTGCGGCGACCTGGAGAGCCGTCTTTTCCGAAACCGTCACCCCCGCCGAACTTCCACCTAGCATGCCGTTGGAGGGCGGCGTGGAGTCACCCCAAGGTAGGTATCCAGAGGCGCCTCTTTGCTCCGATGCCGCGTTCAAAGCGCGCCGTATTAGCGACATTCACGGCCTCGCTTTCTTACTGCTGGTCTAGCTTTGCGTTCGTGAGCGGCTCGGCGCTCAGCTTGCGCTTCGGTGGCTCGGGTTTCTTGAGGCGTGGAATCTTGACCTTCACGCCGTCCAGTGCTAGGCCGATGATGAGCAGGACGAAGGCGATAACTGCGAAAGCGGCCACTCGCCCCGAGAGTTCGTAAGCGGTGAGGATCGCGAATGCGAAGCTTCCCAGCTCGAAGAAGTTGGAGATCATGAACCGACCACCGCGCTGTCCTCGTCCCACACAAACTCGCCTACTGGAAGATGCTTCCTGCATCCTACGCAAAAGGTCGAGCCGTAAAATGAAGGGTCGCGAGCGTACGTTTCACAGAGCACGAGTCCCATCCGCGTTTCTGCGCCACAAGCTTGGCCCGTGCGGTTCTGCTCCGTGCCGTTGACGCCGACGTGGGTATAGGAGCGTCGTAGTGGCCGCACGAAATCCTTGGCCCGCTCGTCCTCGCTAAGGACCAAATAAACCTCGTGTTGGTCTCGGGGCTCGGAGTCGCTACCGTGGCCGAGGCGCGGGTCGGTGGGGTCTGTGGTGAGGCTCACTGCGCTGCCCTGTCGAGCGCATCGGGCTTCTCTCCGGCCGCAGCCTGGAGAATAGGTTGCCATGCATTGAAAATTTCGATTCCCTCGGGAGTGTAGTTCTCGGAGGAGCTGGGGTTGGACTTAGCAACTAATTCCCAAGCCGTTCGAGACATCGTTATCGTGACATTCATGCTCGCACCCAACCTGCCGCGCGCATCTGGGCTTCATCAAGCGACTCAAGCGCCTGACCATCGGTAAGAGAGACGACGGTTCGCCCCGTTTCGGCAGCAAGCTGCCGCAACATTGCGTCACTCGCCACGCCATTCAACACAATGATCTCCTTTAGTGCAACGTTTTTATGAGTCATGGCGCAAGCCTTCCACCACGAAAGCCCCAAGCTCGAAGTAGTGCAGCAAGCTTCATTCGTAGTTTGCGCCTCATTCACTCCCCCTTTGGTGCGATTAAATCCTCGCGCAATTGATCCACGATTTCTTTGAGATCAAGGAAAACTTCACGATCCGCGTAGCTCTCGACTTCCCGCACAAAATCGACGAGGCGTTCAAACTGTGGGCGCTCGGCGAGATGAAGCGTGTAATGGAGCATTCTCGACGCCATCACTCCCCCAGTTGCTTTTGGATTAGCTCAGCCGCTCGGTCCAGATTGCCTTTCGGAATCCGCTGCGACAGAAGCGGGTGATCCTTGGTGCCGATCGTCAACGTCGTGAGTTCGCGGTAGGTATTGCCGCCTGCGTCCTTTTTTAGGCCACCTACGTGGAGTTCTACGTAGCGACCGTAGTTTCGGCAGGTTTCGCAGAGAGCGTTGAACTTGGGCCATCTGTCGCTGAATTCCTCGGCTACTGGCAACGTACATTCCACTCGTCGAGTACGACCGTGAGGAAAGCACACTCAGCGAGGTTGCTGTCGAGAATGTCGAAGCAGACGACCGTTGGCGTGCCCTGGTAGATCATGGCGCTTCCGACCGGCTTTGCGCGCGCCTGAAGCGGCTGGCAGACGACCTCGACAGGCCCCTCGAACTCCAGCAAGTGCAGAATGCTCGGCGCATCGTCACTGCGACGAAGGCGGTGGAGTGTGAGCGCTTCGTTCTTGCCGCCGCCCTCGGCTTTCTCGAAAACGAGCGCGTCATCGCCGTATTTGAGTGTGACGAGCATCATGTCAGTGCGGAGGTAGGTGGGTTTCGTGCTGCTGATCATGGATTTGGCAATCTCGCGGCCATCGAGGTGCACCGACGTCGTGCCCATCATGTTTTTCGGGAAGAATCTGCTCCCGTATTCTTCGAATTGCACGCTGCCCCCTTTGTGGCTTTTGTTACGAACGTCAGTTCGCGCTTCCTAAAGATTCGGCAACCGATGTTGCACGGCGAGTGCTGGCCTGCTAGGGTGCTTGCACCAACCGACCGAGGAGACCGAAATGCCCGACGCAGGACTCACCGCAGGAATCGCAATTCCCACTTTGAAGCTGCCTTCAGGCACGATGACGCTCACGATCGAGAACAACTCGAAGCCTCCCGCCGATCCGATCGCCGACCTTTACAGCACCTCACGCGAGGCCGAGGAGCTTGACGACCCCACGCGCCAGCAAATCGAGCGCTTCGCTCGGCAGATCGCTTTTGGCGGCGAGGACGGCGACACAGAGACCGAGTTCAACCGCATCTTCGATTACTCCTGGCGAGACGGCGCTTACGCCACGATGCGTGTTATCGACGAGTTTTTCGGCGTTTCGCTTGGACGCGGAATCGAGACAATGTTCGGCGAAGAACCACCGCGCATGATCGACATCGATGTTGGCGTGGACGAAACGGTGCAGGTTCCGTGGGGCAAGCTTGAGATTCCCTCACTGGACCGTGCCGAGTTGATGACAAGTGCTCACGGCGGAAAGCTTCGCCTCGCAATCAAAGCGCGACGCAAGCACCGCGAGAAAGTTGAAGCGTTCTTCGGGGCGATCGAGGCGTTTTTGAAGGAGCACTCGATCTACCACGGGAAAGCGACCGTTGGAATCCGGGATCCTTCGTTCCTCGACGCCGAGAAGATCGACCTCGACGCCGTGGTTTACTCCGACGAGGTGCAGGAGCTTCTCGACGGCACGCTCTGGTCCGTTCTGCGCCACACAGACGCGATGCGGGAGATCGGGCTGCCCCTGAAGCGCGCGGTGCTGCTACACGGGCCTTACGGCACCGGAAAGAGCCTCACGGGCCAGCGCACAGCGCGTATCGCGGTGGAAAACGGCTGGACGTTCATTTCCGCCCGTGCCGGTGAGGACGAATTGAGCGGTGCGCTTGAAATGGCGCGGCTCTACACGCCCGCTGTGGTGTTTTATGAGGACGTTGACACCGAAACCGAACCCGACGATGATGGCGACGAGGTTTCGAGGCTGCTCGACGTTTTCGATGGCATCACCGCAAAGGACAAGGAAATCGTCGTCGTCATGACCACGAACCACATCGAGCGGATTCACAAGGGCATGCTGAGGCCAGGACGCCTCGACGCGCTCGTGGAGCTTTCCGCACTCGACCAGGGGGGGATAGCGCGCATTATCGCCAAAGCGGTTGACAGCGAGCGCCTCGGAACCCTCGATTTCATGGCAATCGCCGAGGAGATGGAGGGCTTCACGCCCGCGTTCGTGCGCGAGGTCGTGACTCGGGCCGCGTCGGTAGCGCTTTCACGCAATGATGGCTCGGTGGACTTCGTTCTCAACACAGCAGACCTCATCACGGCAGCGAGGTCGCTTGCACCCCAGCTTGAGTTTATGGCTGGCGCGAAAGAGGACGTTATGCGCTCGTCACTTGAGGGCAGCATGGAGCGCCTTGTGCGCACCGCGCTCGACGGCGGCAAGATCCTCGATTACGATGGCGACAAAATCGACGAGTACGGCATGAAGCTCTCGTTGAAGGAAGACGAGTAAATGTTCGCCGCTTTTGGAGCTGGGTACGGCATCCGCGCATTGAGAAGGAAATAAGATGCTGCTCTGGCTGATACCGACCATCGTTTACGCGCTTGTCGCGTTGATAACGTGTCGCTTGTTGACGGGCCACTTCGCTTGGCATTGGGCCATTCAGAAAGCAGAGCATGAAAGGCTCGGGAGTTACGCCAACTTCCCGATCGCCGGAACCGAGACACCAGACGAGGGGCAGTGGGGGGGAGCCTTCTGCGTGGCTCTCGTTATCGCGGTGGTTTGGCCAGCAGCGCTGGCTTTTACGCGCGTTCCCGTCAAGATTGGCGCAGAGCGAGAGGCCGAGCGCAGGCAGATGGCCGCCCGCATTAAGGAACTAGAGCACGAGGCTGGCCTGTGAACTCCGAAATCCAAACCTACTATGAGAAGCGACTTCAAGCCATCGAGATCACGCGAAAAGCGCTGGAGGAAATGCTCGTCGAATACCGCAAATTTCGCGACGAGGCAATCCGCGAGGCGGTTGACGCGGGCCTGACGCAGACTTCCGTCGCAGAAGCCGCTGGCTTGACGCGCTCTCGGGTGGGGCAGATTGCGAAGGGAGAATTGTGACGCGAACTGACCGAATCTCCGATGCTTGCTATAACAATTCAGCAGATCGCCAACGAAGACGAGAGTGACATCGGCGAGCTTGTGACGGTCCTTCGCGATGTTGTCACGAAGCCTGGACCAGATTCGAAAATGAAGGCGATCCAAGTGCTTCGCAGATACGAAGGAATGCCGTGAGGCCGAAACGACCACGCATCGACTGGGAGCGCATCGAGGCGATTGAGCGGGATCTCGGGTTTACGTTGCCGCCGTCCGTTATGCCGGAGCGGGAAGTTGAGCGCAGAAAACGAGCGCAAGTCTGGCAAAAGAGACGAGCGACTGCAGGGAAAAATGTCCTCGCTGGGCTGCGGTTGTGCTTCATCGCGCTGGTTGCTCTTGGGCTAATCTTCGGGCTAATCTTCGGGCTCTACGAGGGCGGAAGCGCAATCATGGCGGAAGGACCTCCGCCAAAACTTCCTGCGCATGTTCGCGTCGGACCAAACGAAACCTTCCTCGTGACACGGGGCTATGGAGCACTCGGCGACCTTCTCTGCGAATCGGGGGGGAAGCCCGAAATCACACGAAGCCCAGAAGGAGAAATTGTCGCTTGCCAGGAAAGCGAGGCAATTCATTTCAGCTACCCGAAATCCGATCGGTGGAATCCGTGACCTATCGCGAGTTCGTCGAATACGCGAAGGATTTCGTCAGAAAGATCGGCGAGAGCTTCAAGGACCCCGAGGACGATTGGGAGCCCGTTGCTCTGATTAAGGGCGACGAAGGAATCGCGCTTGTTGGCCTCGTGCTTGACAAGGCACACTGGCCCGAAGTCGTCAGCGCGATCGTAAAGAAAACGAAAGCGACGAAGGTTGCGCTCATTACTTCCTCGTGGGGCCTTGAATTCACAAGCTCTGAGGAGTACGATGCCTACATGGCAGATGACGACGCGCCTTCTCCGAGCAAACACCCGAACGGCGTGAAGCAGGTTGTCGTCAACGTTTTCGACGCCGAGCGCGTTGAGGCTTGGAGCGCGAAGATTCTGCGGGACGGAGAGCAGCCGCCCGTGCTAGGCGAGTGGGACTGGGGTGGAGCCGATCCTTCGGGGCGCATGATTGATCCGATACGTGCGGCGATGCGATGAGGCATCGCTGGTCCTGGAGTCTCGCGGCGCTTTATTGTGCTCAATTGCTCCTCGCGCTTGCGGGACTTCGCGGAGCTTGGCTGCTCTGGCCCTCGGAGATCGCATTTTTCTGCGCGTGGGTGATTCCGAATTGGAAGGACGCGCCACTCGCGTGGCGCATAAAATGCTGGCGCGCTCGGGTTTTTCGCCCCAAGAAGCAATACGAACTTTGGGAGTCCGTCGCCCAGCACAACGCTCGAAAATTCGGCATCATCAGGCTCCCCGTGGATGGTTACGGCTGGAGGAAGCCGTTGCCGTCGGATTACCCGCTGCCAGACATCGAGACCGAGGGAGAAATCAAAGTTTGCAAAATTCTCCGAACACGGAGTGGCTACGCGCTTGCGTGGGTCGCTGGTCCTCCGCGTCCTCGTGGTCGGCGGAAACTGCCGCAGTGGCGATTCGGTACGGCCAGGAGCCTACTCGGGATGAGCTAATGCGAGGCTACTTCGGCATCGGAATCGTGGATGGCAAGAGCACGCAGAACGTGGGCGGATTGTGGCGATCCGCACATGCTTTTGGAGCCTCGATGATTTTCACGATCGGCTTCCGACCGCCACGCCAACCAACCGATACCACCTGTGCTGCGAAGGGTCCTGATATAGCCGTCTCACCCGAACGGGCGTTCGGACATGCATTTAGCGAGCCGCAAGTAGGCTCCGCGCCATGCGGCGCGTGCGAACTCACGATCCAACGGCCTACTTGCTTGCGCTAGCTGGCATAGCCTTTGTGGCCGGTTTTGGTTTGCTCGCGGTTGAGCAGACTGGGTTTGGGGAACACGTCCATCGCTGGCATCACTTCTGGTGGCTGGTTGGCGTCTTTGTTGTTGGCGTTGGGATTGCGCTAACCATTACGTCTATCGTGGCTTTCGTCCGAGAGATGAAAGACGTCGAAGTCGAAGCAACGAGCGAGAGTTCCATCGCATCGCCGCAAAGCACGGGGCCGGGCGGCGAGATCGAGGAAGAAATCGTGCGTAAGTTCAGGTCCCCCGCTGGGAAACGTAGGTCGCAATGGCTCCCTGGAGGACGGCGACGGTCTTAGATGGGTCGCTCCCGCCGTAGCGCATCCGCAGTTCCGACAGACCATCTTCTGAGATCTGGGCTACTAGCACTACGTCGGTTATCTCTGCGTTCGGATGCTCGCGCTCAGCAGCATCGAGAAGTTGTTCGACCAGACGGGTCACATTGGTTCTGTCGATCGGCATGAGTGGCCCGTAGAACGCTACACGCTCGGGCGCGACGACTCCAACCGAACAGACGTTCGTGGAATTTCGTCCTCATCGCAGCCTACGCTAATCGGTTGCCGTCAGATCGACGGCTCCTACTCGTCACCGCGTAGTAGCGCGGCGCGAGCAGGATCACCGAAACGAGAGGAGGTGGTGCCCGTGGTGGATTCCTCCGCGTTGATGTAGCCGTGCCTCTGGCGCTCCAGTCGTAGGTGCCAGGGGCACAGTTCAGCGTTGCGAGCGCGGGTCCTCTGTGGCCCGCGTCGCAGCGGGTGCGACATTGTTCCGTCCGAACGACGTCGTAAGCTCACCGCATGAGCAAGCCTAAGACGCTGTTGGAGGCCATTCGGTACTTCTCAGACCCCGATACCTGCACGGCATTCGTTGCGCAGATCATCTGGCCTGACGGTCCGTTTTGCCCCGCGTGTGCCTGCACGGAATACAGCTACCTGAGCACTCGTCGGGTTTGGAAGTGCAAGGCGTGCAAGAAGCAGTATTCGGTCAAGGTGGGCACGATCTTTGAGAACTCGCCGCTACCGTTGAGTAAGTGGCTACCGGCGGTCTGGCTGATCGCGAACTCCAAGAACGGCATTAGCTCGCACGAGCTTGGACGTGCCTTGGGGATCACGCAAAAGACGGCGTGGTTCATGCTGCATCGGATTCGACTCGCCATGCAGACGGAAAGCTTTGTACGGCTCTCCGGGGAGATCGAGGTCGATGAGACGTTCATCGGCGGTAAGGCGCGCAACATGCACGCGGCCGATCGCAAGCGGAAAGCCGTCAAGCGGGGCGGTAAGGGCTCCGGTAAGACGCCCGTTTTCGGGATGATCGAACGTGGCGGGAAGGTCAAGGCGCAGGTGGTGCCAGACGTACGTGGCAAGACGCTCAGGCCGATCATCAAAGCCTCTGTCGCCAACGGCTCCACCGTCTATTCAGACGCGCTGCCGTCCTACAACGGCCTTGGGGTGCGCTTCACGCACAAAACGATCGACCACGCGGAACGCTACGTGGACGGCAAAGTCCACACGAACACCATCGAGTCCTTCTGGTCGTTGTTGAAGCGGTCGCTTTCGGGAACTTATATCTCCGTGGAGCCCTTCCACTTGTTCCGCTACATCGACGAGCGCGTATTCGCCTTCAACCAGCGCCGGGATAGCGACTACGCGCGCTTCGAGGCGATTCTTGGCGCTGTCAGCGGAAGGCGATTGACGTATGCGGGTCTGATCGGCGCGCTACCCTCAGAGGGTGGAAGATGATCGCCCGAACGAAAAGCCCGGCGGCGAAGATGGAGCCGAGTACGAGAGCTTCGAGGATCTCGCCCGCAAGCTTTTCAAGGTCCCCAAGGTCGAGCTGGCCGAGAAGCTCAAGCAGCACAAGATCGCCCCGAAGTCCCGAGACTAGCCTTCCTACACTGGCGTTGAGCCCGACATGAAGCGGTCGGGCTCGCGGCGGTGGCGAAATTGGTAGACGCGCCGGTTTTTCATGCCGGTGGCCACTAAGTCAAGAGCCCGAGACCCCAAATCGAAAGGCTCTCCTGACTGGCCGTGTGGGTTCGAGCCCCACCCGCCGTATGCTAACCGACTTGCCCTACGGGATTCCGTCGAATAGCCGTCCCGCTGGAATCTCGAACGCTTTAGCGAGCGTAACCACCGTCGGAAATGCTGGCGCCCGTGCAGCGCGCTCGATCTTCGATATCGCCGTGTAGTGCAGGCCCGAGTAGCGCGATAGATCCTCTTGGGACCAGCCACGTTCGGCTCGCAGCTCCTTCATGTTGGCGGCGAAGCGCTCAAGGTGGCTCACGACCGCTGAGCTTCAACGGCCAGACCTCGAAAGCCAAGAGACAGACCGTCAAGATTCCTGTATCTTGACTACCTAACAGCAGAACAGTGCCCCCGGCAGCGCAAGCACTCCGGGGGCTGACACCGAAGTTAGGAGCTTCGATGCCACGCAAGACTAGCGCTTTCGCGCTAGTAATTTCGATCCTCGGACTTATCGTTCCAGCCGTCGCATTCGGGACGATCCACACGGGTCGAGTGATCTTCGAACAACCCCAGGACGGCCCAAGTCTCGAACCTCGTCCTCCGGCGATCGAAACCCGCGAGTATCTGCACGAAGTTGCGATCTCCTACGACGACGAAGCCGGGTCAATCACGATCACGGCCGAAAACTATGATCCGAGTCATTGGGAATCGAAGCTAGAACGGGAAGGCTTCCGGCTGGCACCCAAGTGCAGCGAAGTTGAAGAATCTGGCGATGGTCTTGTTCGAGGCGAATTCCACGGCGTTCAGGAATACGACGAACTCGACCACGCGGCCTCTGAAATCACGCGCGGCACCCTCAGCCTAGAAGGCTTCGCCGGGAGCCTTGAAGCAGTTGGTCCCTTCGACGGCCGAACGTTCACGATCACCTATGCGAATCCACATCTCGTTGGCCTAGAACTACGGTGCGGAGCGCTCAGTGGTAGCGAACCGTTCTCACTCAGCGGGTATCCGCCGCTGACCACAGCACCGGCTATGCGCGTCTCACGGGCAACGCGGACTCAGGTCCGAGCAATGGAAGCGAGCGCCAGCCTGCGTCGCTCGGGTGGCTTTGATCGCCAGCAGCACCATTTCCTCTCGGACCGAACCACAAGCACCGGCTGGGCCGCCGCAAGCTGGTCAATCTTCCCCCACAACGCCCAGCCCGAGACGATCGTCTTCCAGTACGCACGCGGAGCTTGGCGAGTCGTTACGTGGGGCTCATCGGTCTGTGGACCGGGCGCACACATACCGAAGCCCGTCTGTAGCGCGCTCAAGATATGAGGCGTCTCGCGGGGCTGATGCTGATCGCTGTAGCACTCACAGGCTGCGCGGCGGCTACCGAAAGGCACGAAGAATCTGTATCCACGCCAAGTGCTGCTCATATCGCCGAAACCGAACGCGCGGAAGCAGCCGCTACTACGCCCGATCCACCTGAACCAAGCATCACTGGCTTCGGCGCCACTGACGAAGCGTGGAACGGGGCGCATACCGAAGACACGAACTACGAACACGAAGCCGCGTACAACCAAAACTCATCGCTACCCGAAGGTGAGGGCCAAGACGAATACGGCGACGTAAAACACGCCGACAACCGCGTCACGGGCTACGAATACCACTTCGAAGGTGAGTCGGCCAGCGAAGCTAAGCGAGCGATCCTCGCCGAACAGTTCCCCCACGACGCAACGATCTTCGATGACGAAACGCTGCCCAAGTGCGAGCTGATGCTGATCAGGAGCCCCACCTTGGCACGAGCCCTAGGCGAGCGGGGAAATCCCGCAACGGTCCCTGTGGCTCAGATCGAGCTAGAAACGGGCCACGACGAAAACGACGAAGAACAGCCCTTCAACCCGTCAAGTGTTGACGGCGCTCTCGTAACTGAAGGCTACCCAGGCATCGAAAAGATCAAGCCCGAATGCTGAACTACGCCGCGCTGGAAAGCCGCACGGGGGCCTCCAGCGCCACGCTGAGATCGTTGTTCTCCTCGATCCTCAGCATCCGTATGTCGCGCACAGCAGCAGCAAACCACGGTAGCTGGCGAGCTACATCCTGAGCGGCAAGAACACACGAGACGGCCGTGACCGACTCGTTGCCGAAGTAAACGGAGCCTTGTTGATGTCCGAACCCATGTGCTAGGAGGATATCCCCGACTTCGGGATAGCCCTTACGCCAGTTGGAGCTGCCGTACTCGCGCTCCATCACGGCGGTGTCCATATCGAATGCGATTGCGTACATACGCCTAGGATAGCTGGCCGTTGGGACCCTCTCGCTGGTCCGCAATCGCAGCACAGACGCGCTTGTATTCATCGCTACTAACCTCCAGGTGAGGTCGGAGAATCCAACCTATAGAATCTGAGCATGGCCGAACATGAGGTGGGTCCATTCGAGCGAGAGATCAACGAGATCATGACGTTCGAGATGTCGAAGATCCCCGCGATGCAGAACGCCTTCAAGGCCGGTAGGTCAAGACCAGTCCGCGAGGATCTAGTCAGCGACAACTCCGACGACGCCATTCTGGAGGCTCTTGAGATAACGGATGCGGGCGTCGAGGCTCTCCGCGAGGCGATTCGTAGGATCGCTCGTGAGCTTGATGACCGCACTTCTTCCTGAGCTGCTGACAAGCACCATCGCCGCGTCGTAATCCGATTCGTCGCCTACCACTACTAGGCTTGAGTGCATAATCGCCAACCTCCAGGTGAGATAGGTATATCAGGACCCTGCGAAGCACGTCCCGCTATTCCACTACGCCGACTTCGAGGATTTCGAGGCGCACATTCCCGCAGGCTGCAAGCTCGTGGGAGTTGAGACCCGCGATCCGTTCGGCTACCGCTCGTTCGAGCTTTCGGTTTTTGCTCATCCCGAGCGCGCGCTTTACTTGCTTGGCGCCGAGGATCATGGGCTCAGCGAGACGACCGTAGGGCGCTGTCACGCTAGCGGCGGCCTCGTTACGATTCCTTCGTCCCTCTGCTTGAACGTCGCAACCGCAGGCTCGATCCTGATCTACGATCGGATTACGAAGCGCTAGCCTCGTGGCGAAAGCTCGCGCGGTGGAAATCGTCGAGGTCGCCGTCGAGCACTCGCTGCACGTCGCTGGTTCGGTGGCGCGTGGTGGGGTCGATGACCATCTTTTCGCCGTCGAGGACGTAAGTGCGGCGAACCTTCCCGCCGAATCCGACGTTCGCGCCTTTTCGGGCCTGCTCGTTCTCAGCAACAACGGACTCGGGCAGCGCCTTCATCCGACACCATCGCTGGAATTCGGGACTCTCGGCCATACGGCGGAAGGCGTCGCGCTTGTTCTGGGCTTGAGAGCGGTTCTCGGTCCCGCGACCACTCGCGCCCGAAGGTGGATGGACGACGCGCACACCAGCGGAGGTCTTGTCGCGGTGCTGGCCTCCGGCTCCGCTCACGCGAAAGGTTTGGACGTCGCAGTCCTTGATCGTGACGGTGAGGATCTTCTCGCGGTTCATCGACGGCACCCGCACCAGCATTCGTGGCGCCTCCACCACCATTTGCCCTTCAAAACATAGCGACACTCATGACCGAACTGCGCCACGAGAACTAGATTCCCCTGCGAGTCTATGTCGTATTCGCGAAACATCTTACGACCGCGTTTTTTTCACGCCGCCGTACGTGCCCGACTCGGGGGCTGGGACGCCTCGGGTTTGGAAGTTGCGGTTGCGCTGCGTCATCCATGCGTGGCGCTCGGTGACGGTTTTTGGGGCAGCGGGGTACGGCAGGCAATGGGGAGCGAAGTGCGAATCGTCCTCGGTGGCTTCCTCGACCTCGAAGCCGATCGTTCCGAGAGCCGTGTGGATCAGCGCTTCCTCGCCGGTCGTGGGCTCGACGTGGCCGTTCTCGATTTTGGAAAGCTTCGATTGGTTGATGCCGGTGCGCTGCGCGACCTCGGCTTGGGAGATTCCTGCGGCTTCGCGTTCGGCGCGGACGTTCATGCTTCGAGAATCTCGATCGCTTTTTCGTAGCGGGCTTTGAGCGAAGGCCACGTTTCGTCCCAGCCTTTTGCGCGTACTTCATCGTCAGGCTCGGGGCCGCAAGGACGCGGCGGAATCCGGCCGAGGTTGTCACGAAGGTCGGCTAGCTTGATCTCGCGGGCGAGCCGCCCTGAAGCGGAATCGGCGAGAGGTCTGGCGATCTTCGCGATATACTCGGCGTAGGTCTCCTTCGAGACGCGAGTGAGCAGTGCGAGTGCTCCGCTCTCGGCGGTCCGCAGTTCGCAGGCCACGATCGTCGCCGCCACATCAACGTCGCCGTCCTCCAGCACGTCGTGCAGCGCCGCGACGACCTTCGCCTCGTCGCTCACCGCTTCGACTACGCGAAGAACGTGGAGCAGATACGGAGCGCCCTGTTTGTCGCGTTGATCCGCGTGCGTGCGAATCGCGACTTGCAGTGCAGCGGCGAGATCGCTCATTCCGCTGTCTTCCTGATTTTCGCGGCGAAAGGGCTGCTGACGCGAATCTCGGGGAGATTCTCCGGCAGCAAGTCGCTCGCGGGGCGTAGTCCCGCGTCAACCTGAGCTTGAACGCGCTCCTGGCGGCAGTCAAAACACTCGAAGTCCTCGATTATTCCGCCTAGCGTCGCGAAGCGAATGAAGCGGTCCGTGAACTTGTTGCATTTGTAGCAAGCCATCTGGCTGATGATGTCTTCGAGCTGCTCGTGGACCGTTTTGTCGCTCATCAAAAGTCCCAGCCATCGACAAGACCCCGCGAAGGATCATTCACGCCCGTTGGGATGTGGTCGCGTTCGTGTACGACGAGCTGCTTGCCCGCGAGGACGCCGATGCTTACGCCCAGGGCAAGCGAGAGGGCGTCGAGACTACGAAGCGGCCCGTCGGGGCGTTCATCGTGCCACGTTGTGCTCTCGATGAACTCCTCAAGCGCGCCCTCAGCGAAGCCCAGCTCCGTGGAGCCCGTGGCGTTGCCGACCATATCGGCGGCGGCGTGGAGATGGTGGGCCTCAATCTTCATCGCGCTCAACTTTCGAGAGCAGCGGATAGAGGTCATCGTAGGACCGTGCCGTGCTATAAGCCCGATCCTCAACGTCGCTGTCACGCGGGTACTCGTCGGGGTCCGTGAGCACGAAGCCGCCAAACCGAGCGCCCTCAGCAAATCCTACGACCATTGCCTCGCGAACGAGGCTCTTCGTGCGCTTCCCCAGTTTCATTACGCTAGCATAGCACAACTCAGGCCGCTTCGTCATCCTCCCGTGGCATCTCGTCAGAATCGAGCATTCTCTCGGCGCCCCTCAGCGCCGCCGTCAGAAATCCCACCTGCTGCCACCGGGCCTCCATGCTCGCGCAGAACTCCAAGCACGAGAATTCCTCACCATCCCGATCAACGATAACCTCCGCCAGAAGCATCGTCTCGCCAACCTCGAAGTCCTCGCCGTAGCGTTCCTTCAAGTGCTCCAGGAAGCAGAGCGTCTCATTGCCGAGCGATTCTGCGCTAGTGGTCGTTTCGTCCATTCTTCACCCCGCTACGAGGGAGTTTGACAGGGCGTCCGCGAGATTTATGACGCGGGGGTTTCGACGCTTGTGCGAAGCCGCACGATCGAAGGCCATCACCGCCGCTACCGCGAGGTCGATGCGTCTCGGAGAATGCTTCGAATCCTTCGAAAGCCTCCCCCCGCGCGAATCCACCTTCAGCACCGCGTTCTCGACGTGCCTTGCGAGGTCTGGATTACCCGAGTGCGTCATCTGGCCGTTCATTACAGCCTCGTGGAAGCGGGTTGTGGCCGGAATCATGCGCATCGCGGTCTGTGGGTAGTCCTCGACGGGCAAGCGCTCTTTCTCGAGGATCTGCAGGCTCCGAGCCCAACGATACGAATCGCACGCGATCGACTTTACGCGCCATTTTTTACATGCACGGCGGATTTCATCCTCGACTTCCTCGATCGGGACCTCCCAATCGGGCGGATCGGTATCTTTTCGTTCCCAAAGCTTCACAACATCGAGGTGGGGCACCTCGCCAATTTGCACCACGACCAGAGCAGTCGCGTCGAAGTTGAAAGAGCCGTCAAATCCGAGCGTTACGTCCGCATGGTCGGGAATTTCGCGTTCGTCGGTGCATTTTTTCCAGAATTCGGCAGGAATCCAGCGCTCAGCACCGGCTGCGACGACCTGATTGAGGTAATAGCGCCTCGAAAGCCACTCTGGCGTCGTTGGGTCGGCGATCTCCTCCATCAAACGATCCACATCGAGCCACGTTGAGTCGCCTCGCGCAGCAACTAGACCCGCTCTTACCGCCTCGTGGTCTGTGATGTCAGCAATCGGGGGCGCCTCGACCGAATCGTAGTAAACTCCCGTCAACTTCCCCGCACGCCACGCCTCGTAGGTTTCCTCGGCGGCAGATTCCTCGCCAGGGAGGTGTGCGTTGGTGATTTCCATAACGCGCCCAGCCCCATCGCGCGCCTTCGCGAGGTTCCGCTTGATAACCTGCGCCATCTCAAGCCCAGAGTTATTCGCAAGCCACAAATGCGGCTCATTCGCGACGATAAGCGTGGCCCTGTTACCCTCAAGCGCCTTCGGCGAGGAGGTTACGGCCTGGATTTGCGCCGTACCACGCGCGTAAATGATCTCCTTGCCGATGTCGATCTTGTACTCTTTGATCGCCGCCTCACTAAAAAGGCTCGGGAAGAGCAGCATCGTGTTGCGCGTCTGAACCAGGTTCACTGCAGCGATTTGCACCCACGGTGCGGGGTGTTGGATTGCGATCGGCGTGCCGTCTTGATTCCAACCACCGAATCGACACGGGCCGCAAAGCTCTACGGCAGCGAGAGAAGCAAGGAATGGGTCCTTGTCTTCGATAAACCCCAACCCTTCATTCTCCTGAGTACACCTCTGCGCGCAATGAAGCGCCCATCGGCATCGATCTCGAACCAGCGCAGCACGATGCGTGCTTGCTCATCGGTGAAGGTCCAGGGCTCACCAGCTTCCGGCCCGTCTGGCTGATTGAGCCAAGAGGCAGTCCACTCAAGTACGGACCAGCCGATGGTTCTATTTTCCTCAGGGGCGATGTCCGGCAATGACCGAATCGCCTCAGTGGGGGTTGGGATTTTTAGATCACCCCCCAGCAGCTTTACGATATTTCGCCATTAACGCCACAGCCGGAGGGGCCTCGGTGTTCTCCTCGTGCTCAAGGATGAGGCGTGCTCGGCGCCTATCGCCCTCCGTCGCGAGCAACGAGGACATGATGCTCATGATGACTGCGACAGCGTTGGCGTTGAGCTTCTCGCCGTTTAGCTGACGCGAGAGCATCTCGCAGGCCACGGCCGCCATCTCCCAATCGCTCGGCTCGTAGAACTGCGCTTGGCCTGATTTCGCCAGCGACTCGTAGAGCGCCCTTGCGCGCGGGTGCCAGTTCTCGTCGGAGCTTGGTGCGTCGGCGACGATCGACGTGACCGTCGCAATTTCGGGCTGGGAGTCCTTATTACGCCTGCGTCGTTCCTCTGGGCGCTTCGGGATTGGACCAGGCATCACAGATTCCTTTTCGTGTGCTTTTTCGAGTTGCAGCGGCGACAGAGCACCGCGAGATTCTCGTCATCATTTGAGCCACCGAGACTTTTCGGCGTCACGTGGTCGAGCGTGAGGGGATTCTCTGGCGTAGGGGCGTCGCCACAATTTTCGCAGAAGCCGACTTTTCGCGTCAGGTTTTTTGATTTTCGCGCCCACGCAGAATCATAGCCGCGCTTGGCCGACGAGCCGCGCTTTTGCTCGCGCTTTTTTTTGCAGGCTACGCAAAAAGAGCCCGTTTTGATGACGACGCCGCAATCGAGACATGGACGTTTCACGAAAAACTCCGCATTTGCAGGCGGCAAAAAGGCGGAACCCGTACGGCTGGTTTTTGCACCACATGCGGGTCGCTGCGCGCTACTGCAGACATTTCGGGGGGGCGCGGGTAAACTCCCTGCAAATGGGCACATTCTCACCCCTCAGCCCTTGTACTAACCCTCACTTGGAGCCTCCACACCATCCCCTGGGGGGTAGTCAGAGGATGGTTTAGTTCAGGCCGACGGGGACGCTCGGTGACGCTCGGTGACGTAGTACGAATGTCCAGTGCATTCAAGCTCGGTGGCCTGTTAGCCGATACTGGAGTTATGAAATCACTAAGGAGTTACTTCAGGCCGTGTGCAGATCTAGTCGAGTTGATTGCAGAACTAGATGAGGCGATAAGGATTTTGCAGGTCGAGGACCTAATCGGGGAGCACCGTTGCGAATGGGATGCAGAGCGCGTTTCTGCGGTTGATCCGGATGTGCGAATATAAAGATTCGCAAATGTGCTTGACAGATGTTGCGAAAGCTGATTAGATGTTGTTTGTGAAGCGAGACCACGCTAAGAAGGAGTACAAAGATGTCCGCTTTGAACCTGCAGAATGCTGATGCCGAGCAGTGCCTACGCGTACAGGCGGCGCTTCAGCGTCGAGCACGTGTTGCACACCGCGCGATGAGTACCGAAGAGCAGGAAATCTTCGACGCGGCCGGGCGCCGACTTGAGGAGCTACGCTCGATCAATCCTCGCAACGAGACCAAACACTCAAGGAGTCGATCAAGCATGAGCAATATCGAGTACATCCCCGGAGCACGACTGAGGCACATAGACGGCACTGAAGCGACCGTGGACAAAACCGCGACCGCTGACGACTACGTTGTGAGCGTCGAGGATGACGGTGGATTCCAGCAGCTATGGCCGAGAGACGAGATCGCCGGATTTGGTGTCGTCAGTTTCTCCGAGACAGACGAGATCCCGTTCCTCATACAGCAGGTAATCCACACGGGCAACCAAACCACGATCGACGTTGGTGTGCTGTACGCCATCGACGCGGCAACCGCACGTGAGCGCGCAGTCGCTAACGACCACATAAAGGAATTCGAGTCGTTCCGCGTGCTCAGCCTCAACGCCTACGGTCTGGAGGTCCCGGAGCACTTCCGTGCCGCCGCTGGGGAGCCATACACGACGGGATAAGACCGCTACACACTTCCTGTACGACACGACGACGGCTACGCGGTCTCTCAAGCGTGGCTATAAAGGAGCTATGAGCAATGACGATTTCCAATGACGAGATCCGCGAGTTTGTCAGCGGCTACGTGGAATGCGCTTTGTGGAGTTCAAGTGATCCAGACACGGAAGCGCCGCTAGATGCTGAGTACGACGTACTGGATTTCACGTCAGACGCTTGCGAACGTGCCGCATACGAATGTGCAGAGTTTTGGCAGGCGAATGAGATTGATTTGACGTGGTATTTTCAGTCAATCGCTGTAGGCGATTGGACGGCTGAATCGATGGCTGGCCACGATTTCTGGCTGACTCGCAATGGCCACGGCACGGGATTCTGGGATCGTGAAGCGGGACAAGCTGGTGAGAATCTGGCAGACGCAGCGCGAAAGTACGGAGAAGTGAACGTTTTTCCAGAGACAAGCGGATTGGAGATGCAATGACAACGATAGAGCAGTTTTTCCACGATCACACGGGATTTAGCTACATTCCTGCACGAGAGACCCCAGAGCAAGGGTGCGAACGCAATGCAGTCGAGCTAGCAGCCGCATATTCAGAGCTTTACGCTGTCTCGACAGACGCTTACGTTTCGTGGGAAATCGACCCGGACATCACATCGCACGATTGGGAGGACCCAAGCGAGCCGGAGCGTCCGACGTTGATTGCCACGCTTTTCTACGGTGAAAACGTTGTGGGGTCACTTGGCGGTATCGACGTCAAGGACTGCAACACTGGCGATCCTTACTGCAAGGTCATTGAAGCAGAATTGTGGCGAGAGTTTGCAGCACAACGGGAGTCGTGTATTGTGCGCGGCGACAACTAAAGGAGACCATGATGTATCAATTCGGCAAGAATCTAGAAATGTTGGGACGCGCGATTATCGGCGTTGTGTTCTGGGGTTTTGTGCTGGTGATTCTGGCGTTCGTGATTGCGTCGGTGATTTGAGTGCAGATTTTCCTAGTATCCGACAAAACGGACATCAAGGTACTTTGTAGTGCGGGAAACCGTGAGGACGCCAAGCGACGATCATTCCCGCACCTGCTGGGTAATCCAGATCAATATGTCATCAATCCACTGACAGGACCACGCGACCACGTACTTCTCGACCTTGTCGTCAAGGTAGAACCAACGCAGTAATCAATCAAAACCAAAGGAGACCAGAAAACAATGGCACGCACATACACAAAGCACAACGTAACGGAGATCGCAGTAAAGGCATCAAGGCTTGGATCGGGCTTTCGCGCTTCGGAACTGGGGACCTACCCAGTGATTCGCCGGGCGACGACGGTTGGCATTATCCGGCCGTTGAAGGGCACCATCAGGACTGGCGGCAAAGGACGACCGGCCTTTCGCTACTCGCTGACACCGAAGGGCCGTAGTATCGCTAGGAAAGCCGCGTAATGCTCGATAGTTCTCGATACCGAATCAGCGTTGGAGCAATGAGCACTTTCCTTCAATCCCCACTAGCACTTTGGATCGGGCTAGCAATCGCAGTGCTCGGTATCGTGGCTTGTTTCGTCCTAGCGTTGTGCGTTATGGCAAGCTGGGCTGATGCTGAGAAAACCGACAATCGATAAGGAGCACACAATGAAGATTTACAGCGACGTGCTTACCTCCTCCGACATAGAGGGAAATACACCGGATCACGTTTACGCAAATGTAACGACACGCGGCTCGCGCAAGCGTGCTCATGCGTTCACGGTTTATCTTGAGTACCTAGGCGAGAGAGTTAAAGGCGATGGCCGCATTCGGCGCCCGAATACGCCCGGTACCGCTGGCGGTTTGAATTCGGCACTTGTGGGCTCGATAACCGCAACCTATGACGAGCACGGCGAATGGATGGCGAAGCTGTTTGAGATCGACCCAGATGCCATTATCTCAACATACCATGGTGTCGAAGACTTCTACCGACAGACTCAGAAGGCGCGAGCAGGCGGTTTCTTTCGGCACGCTAACTTTCCGTGGCTGGAGGTGATAGTATGAGCGGCTGGTACATATTTGCGCTCGTCGCCGCAATTTTGGGTGATCTGCCCTTCGGGGCCGTCGTCGCCCGGCGAATCACTGGCGTAGACAATAAAGCTGTGAAGATTTGCGACCGCTGGTGGTCCCTAGTTTGGCAGCTTTGCGCAATCGTTGCGTTGTTTTTGGGGGCGAAGATTCTGTGAGCACTTCAACCTACATCGACGCAACGTGCATTTTCACGGCCACTGCGGTAGCCGCGTGTGGCGCCCTGGGCATCGTGCCGGACTTCCTGCCCACTGAGCAGATCGGCATTGCGGCGGACCTAGGAGCGGGTGGTATGGCAGCACGACACGCGCTACACTGGCTCAAGCATCGGAAGACACACGCACCGCAACCGCCGTGAAGCCAGCATGAGACGCGGCTGCTCACTCGATTACCGCCCCGTCTTCGGCATCGGGCACGCGCTCATCGCCGTGTTGGAACGTGGCGTCGTCAAGATCGAAGTAAATCAAGCCGTTGTCCTTGATCTCTCGCACCGTCGCCTCAATGCTCATCCCTTCGCCGGGTTCATAGACCAGCACCTTGAGGCCAACGTGCGGTGTCGAGCCTTCCGGCCAAAACTTCCGCAACGTTGCGGCGCGGCGAAGCTCGTTGAAATCAATCGGGACCCAAATCTCACTCACGGCCTGCCTGTCCGGCGTTTGGCTTCGATTGCGTCAAGCTCCTTACGCGCCTTCTCCGAGAGTGCCGGGCGTAGCAATTCCTCCGCTACTTCCCGAGCAAGCTCACGCGACTTTCTAGGGCCGTGTGTGGTCGAGAACTGGCCAAGATAGGCCACGGTGAGCACGTCGAGCGTTTTGCGGTAGCTGAGGCTTATGCCGCGCGTCTTAGAGGTGCTCATCGGAGGCGCATGTCTCGCAGGGAACGTGGCGGCGTACGATGCGCCTTAGCAGCGACAGCGCGTTGCTTGGCGGCGTAGCCGTCCGCCTGTGCGCCGAGACCCCTGCGACGCAGTGCACCATCGAAGTCAGTGAGGAGGTCGAGACGCGCCTCTCGTCGTTCGACGGCCGCAAGCATCTCCTCCGGCGTCGGCTGGCACGTCACGCACTCAGCGCAACGCCTGCCGTCCGGTAGCGGGTACTTGCAGGGCTCCTTCGGTGCGCCCTGGATGCGCTCCCATTGCTCGGCGTTCATGCTGGAGATTGTAGCAGGTTTGTGCGGACGAACGGATGTTCTGGTGTTTTTTCGCTGCCCCAAAAAAGTGACTGGACTTTTCATCCCGGGATCAAAATGTAGCTGTACGGGGGAGGGCCAAGCTCTGTTTTTTCGCATTCCGCTCAGCAGAATCAGCGCTCAGAAATGGTTTCCAAATGGACCGCGTACAAGGGATGGTCACCCTCCCGTTGCAGCGCGAATTGTCACGTCCTTACCGCGCTTTCGGAATCGCCTCACGGTGGCCCAGGTTCCAGATCGAAGTTCTTCGGTCGCACTCGGCGGATAGGCGACGAGGGAATCAGCAAGCTCGGCCAGCTTGTCGTTGCGGGCCATGTAGCCGCCCTCGACCTCAACGATCTCGTCGGCGAACTCGCGCAGTGCCTCGTTGTACCACTTACCCATCGGGACCACGAGGACCAGCTTCGCGCCTTGGGCCTTCGCCACTACAGCGCCGATCGTGTCTACTCCGTGAGCGCCTCCGCTGTAGATTGTGTCGCCTTGCGTTACGTGACGATTGAAGTCAGCTTGGATTATCGCAGAATTCGCTGGGTCGGTCGGGCCAGAGATGGCGATGAGGCTCATTCGTCGCCATAGCGCACGATTTTCCCAAACGTCTCATGACTACGACCCAGCTCCACGCCACAGCGCGCGCAGTAATAGCGGGTTGGGGGCATACTGCGTTCCTTACACCAAGATGCAGTCCAGCGATAAACACGATGCTTCCAAATGCGACAAATCGCGCGCTTCTGCCAGTCGGGCCAGTAAGGGCCGAAGATTACCAAATCCTCGTCGCCTCGCGTAGCCCAACGCGCTCCGACCCACGTTCGATGCCACGAAAGCGCACCGTGCATGTTGGCGTTTACGCGCTCCCAGCTATGCACAGACCACTGTGGGAAAAGTTCAACGCTCACTGCGGTTCGTGACTTGCTCGATCACGCGGGCTCCAAGTCGCGATCCTGGGCGTCCATGAAGCGACGAATGTGGAATCCTTCGCCCTCCTCGCCGCGCAGAGAATACCACGGTTGCTCATCGGGAAGTCGCTTGCGTGGACCTACGGCGGTAATTTTGTAGGTTTTGTCGTTACGCCTGACGAGATCGCCGACTTTGAAACGAGGGGTCATTTGCGCCTCGTGTAAAGCTTGCGCAATCGAAGGCTGGGATCAACTCGGTGGGCTAGCGCGTAGAGCATGTCGGCGATGTGGCGTCGAATCACGTGATTTTCTCGTCAAACCACTTCGCGATACGCACCAGCGAGCGAAACTCGGGCGTTGCCTCGATGGCGCGTCCCAGCCCTCTTAGCGCCTTGGAAAGCTCAGCGTGAGGATCGAGCTTCGAAGGTTCTTGATCGGGCTCCGGAGCCGCCTCTTTACGACGGCTCCCAGGCCCAGACAGTGCTCGGATCACCTCGTTGCGGATTTTATTGGATGCGTCCTCGCCAAGGAACTCGATAAGGATCGCCATTGCTACGGAATCGCCCTCACGGACCAGGCCGAGCAGGATGTGCTCGGTGCCGATGTAGTTGTGGCCCAGGCTCAGCGCCTCACGCAGCGCTAGCTCAAGAATCTTCTTGCCGCGCGGTGTGTAGGGAATCGCGCCGTCGGTAACTTGCTCGCCCCTGCCGACGATTCGTTCCACTTCTTCGCGAGTGTTGCTCAACACGACATCGAAGTCCTCAAGAACTCTGGCGGCGATGCCCTCATTCTCCGCGATGAGCCCGAGGAGAATGTGCTCTGCTCCCACGTAATTATGGCGCAGTCCGCGTGCCTCTGAGGCTGCGAGGACGCAAACTTGCCTTGCGCGTTCAGTGAAGCGCTCGAAAGTTGGAGAACCCGGCATTACGCGGACCGATTGAGCCATGCCGTGAGTACGTCGCGCAAGTTCTCGACCTGCGGACGATCCAACAGCACGACCGCATCACCGGCCTCGTGCTCGCTGCCTTCGTCCTTCGTGACCGCTTCGCAAGAAACCCAGAGACGCAACCAGTCGTGCAATCCTTCGGGGCGACCCTCGCGAGTTATGTGGTTCGGGATGCTCGCGACTTCGAGATGACCACCATGGCGATCATCCTTAGACGGCAGAACGTGCGAGCCACGATAAACTGTGGGCGCTTTTTTGATCGCATCGCAAGAGCACGGCTTGTCCGTGAAATCCCAGCAATCGGGAGAAGCTTCGTGGCAGAGATCGCAGTTGGGGAGATCGTGATGGTCAGCGTCTATCGTGAACCACGTGCCGTAGATCGACATTATGCTGCGGCTTCCTCGCGCTCGATGGCGGCATCGAACATTGCGAGGACGCACTCGTGGGGCTGGGAATCGTTGTAGCTCGCAACGGCAGCCCGAGAATCTTTCCCAATTACCGGGGCGAGACATTCCTCCACAATCACGCTTGCCATGGGATGAGGTATGTCGAGTTGGTTATCATGTCCTAGCGCGTGTTGTACCGCACCAATCGCGCAATAGCTCACGCGGCCTTCCAGCCTGCGTTCCCACCGCCCCTGCGTCCAGTTCTCGGGCGAAGAAATCAGCCCACGAGCTTGCTTTAGAAGCTCAAGCCGCTGCATCGCTGGCTTCCAAACGCTCGATTGCTGCATCAAAGGCTGCTAGGACGCAAGTGTTGTCGAACGCATTGTCGTTGTAGGCGATGAGGTTGTTGGCGAGTCGCTCTCCACTTGGAAAGCGGGCAGCTATCTCTGGCTCGAGAACGCTCATTACCGCCACGATGGCGTCGTCAATTTCGCGCTTGCCGTCCGTTATACTCCCCCCCTGGTCGGGTGGCAGTACATCCCCGAAACATCGCGAATCGCACCAATGGCGCAGGTTTCGAGATTCCCGTCCGCCTTCGTGCCTTGACCCCAGCCTTTGGTCCAAACTCCTGGCTCGGCGAGTGTGGCGCGAGCCTTTTTGAGAACGTCGATCGTAGTCATGGGAGCAGAATAGCACAGGCAACGAGAGCTTTCAAGCCAGAAAAAGAGCTTTCAAGCCAGAAAAGTTCGCAATTTGCGAGAATGCTTGCATCCTGCGGGCTGGCGTGGTAGGCTTCGCGAAAACCGATTCGAAGGAGCGATGATGTTCAGGAAAGCATCGAAAACACCAGCTTCAACCACCACAAGAACGAAACCACCGCCAGACCCAGGCGATCCCGTCAAGAACGCAATCCACAAGGCTGCCGCGTTGGAGTTCGTCAACGGGCTTCGAGCAACGCTCGGCGGCAACGCGCTCGACGCGCTACCACCCGGAAAGCCTGGAAATCATCGGGGCTGCCCCATCCATAACGGACTTCGGGACCTCACGAACGGGACGCCCATCAGCGTAAACGCCGCAGGGTCGAATTCCTCGGTAAAGATTGGCGATACGCTTATTCCATATCCTCTCAATGTCCGAGGGTTCGTCACTAAGTTCGACCAAGGCGCCTATCCCGAGCTAATCAACGAGATCGCCGAGATCCGCGCCGCAAACATCACAAAACGGCTCGACGCGATCCCAACGCAAGAGCAAGAGCCGTCTCATGCCTAGCGAGCTACCAGACGGCCTTCGCGTCAAATTCCGACACGAGCGAGCCTACCACGACCCGCTCTTCGACATCGAGGATTCCTTCTCGCTATCACCCAAAG
>Ga0209006_10000551_pt1 | contig 35089 bp, 22 predicted proteins | sample JacPin_JW_Ref_O2_FD_188567 | JGI IMG/M metagenome (GOLD analysis project Ga0209006, IMG submission 188567) | Forest soil microbial communities from Algoma, Ontario, Canada - Jack Pine, Ontario site 1_JW_Ref_O2 (SPAdes) (version 2) | ecosystem: Environmental > Terrestrial > Soil > Boreal... | reverse complement strand
TGCAGCGTTGTCCTCGCCGGCCACGACGACGCTTGGCGTACCGCGCGCGGCGGACTCCACCACGACTAGGCCGTACCCCTCGCGACGGGATGTGAGGAGCATGCACATCGCTCGGCGCATCTCCACGTCGACCGTCTCCGTCTCGGTGAAGCCCCGTGCTGTCACGACGCTCTGCAGCTCATGTGCGGCGATCGCGTCGTCCAGGGCGCCACGCTCGGGCCCGTCGCCCAGGAACTCGCCCGTAAGCCCCGGGATCCGCTCTGCTGCGAGCGCCATCGCAGCGACCGCAAGCGTCACTCGCTTCTCCGGGATCAGCCTGCCGGCGAACAACACCACCGGCTCGGCTGTCGTGGGCGCAGCCGGCTGCGTGGCTCCGGCGTACAGACCGCGCAGGACCGTCACCGGGCCGCGCAGTCCCTCGCTGCGCAGGCGCGCCGCATGGAGCTCGGAGAAGCAGAAGGCGCGCTGCGGAACCAGCGCGCACAGGCGCTGAACGAGCTCGCCCACGCGGCCGCCGAGGCCACCCAGGTATTCGCGCCAGTACGCGCGGCTCCAGACCTCGAACCAGTCCACCACGAGGTCGAAACCGATCACCGGCCTCACGGCCGCGGCAGCGAGCAGCGAGAAGTACGGAAAGGCGCAGGTGTGCACAACGTCGTAGCGGCGGCCGTGGCGGAGGAGATGTGCGAGGACGCCGAGCCCGAAGATCAGCGGCGGCACGATGCGCCGCCGCCCGTCGGGGGTGTAGAGCGCCATCTGTGGACCTACGGTCACCACGCGCACCCGCGGGTCGATCTGAGCGCGCTCGCCGCGCTTCCACTGGCGCAGGGTCAGGTAGGTGACCTCGTGTCCATCGGCCGCCAGTCGCTCGGCGAGGTTGCGATACCAACGCTCCGCGCCGCCGACCGTGTGCGGGTACAGGCAGTCATATACGAGGCAGATGCGCATACCGCTAGCATCTCATCTCAACGGTGCGGCTATCTCCGAGCGCCACTTTCCGCCCTGCCAGGCGTTATAAACGCAGCGAAGGCCGTTCGGGCCTGCGCACAAGGCTCTAAAGACCTAAAGCAGATGAGCTCACTCGTCCCGACAAGCGCCCCCCCTGCGACCGCCGATGCGCAGGACGCCGAGCCGCCGCTGGTCTCGGTCGTGATCCCCTGTCTGAACGAGGCGGAGAACATCGAGGCCTGCGTGCGGGCGGCGCTCGAGGCGATCGTGCGCATGGGCGTGCACGGTGAGGTGGTCGTCGCCGACAACAACTCCGAGGACGACTCAGCGCGCCTGGCCGAGCGCGCCGGCGCACGCGTGGTGGTCGAACGCCGTCGCGGCTACGGCAGCGCCTACCTGGCCGGCTTCGAGGCCTCGCGCGGTCGCTACATCGTGATGGCGGACGCCGACCTGACCTACGACTTCGAAGATATCCCGCGCTTCGTGGCGGCTTTGGAAGAGGGCGCCGAGATGGTGATCGGCGACCGCATGGACAACATCCAGCCGGGCGCGATGACATGGTCACACCGCTACATCGGCAACCCGATCCTCACCGGCCTGCTCAACCTCTTCTTCAGCACGGGCATCAGCGACGCGCACTGCGGCATGCGCGCCCTGCGCCGCGAAGTGCTGCCGCGCTTGGACCTGCGCACCACCGGCATGGAGTTCGCCTCGGAGATGGTCATCCGCGCCTCCAAGGAGAAGCTTAGGATCGCCGAGTTTCCGATCGAATACCACCCGCGCGGGGGCGAGAGCAAGCTCTCGACCATGCGTGACGGCTGGCGCCACCTGCGCTTCCTGCTCGTGCACAGCCCCAACCATCTGTTCATCATCCCCGGCGCTGTGCTCGCCGGCCTGGGCACGCTGATCGTGATCTTCGTCGGGGCGGGGCTGGACTTCTTCGGGCGAGCTTGGGGCGTGCACGCGCTGATCGGCGGCGCGCTGTTGATGATCGTCGGCACACAGGTGCTGGCGCTGGGTCTGTGCGCGCACGCCTACGGCACCTACTTCATGGGTGAGCGCGATCCGTGGTTCGACCGCATGCGCGCGCGCTTTCGCCTCGAGCACGGCCTGCTGCTTGGCGGCGCATTCGTCGTCATCGGCTTGGTCATGGGCGGTTTGATCCTCGCGACGTGGATCGCGCACGGCTTCGGCTCGTTGGCCGACGAACACCTCGCGGTGATCGCCGTGTCCGTCCTGATCGTCGGGATCCAGATCTTCTTCTCCGCTTTCCTGCTGTCGATCCTCGGACTGCGGCGCAATTCCTGATCGCAGTGAGGCGTCGCGTCGCGATCTCGAGGGATCGGCGCGCTTGCTCCACTTTCGCGTCAGGCGCTGACGGAGGGCTCTGACCGTGGGCGACTATCTCGTGGCGGTGCTCGTCACGCCACTGCTCGTATGGGTCGTGTGCACGGGTTGTGGCCTGGCGCTCGAGCGCGTGCTGCGCCTGCGGCTGTCCAACGCGCTGTTGGCGCCGCTCGGCCTGTGCGTCGCGCTCGTGTTGATCATGCCGGGCTACACAGCCGGTGCCGGCGACGGGCTCGCAATCGCCCTCGTGGTCGTTGTCGCGCTCGCCGGCCTCGTGTTCGCCCAGGACGGTCTGCGGGCACGGCTGAACCCAGGGTGGGCAGGCGCCGCAGGGCTCGCTGCCTACCTGATTTACACGATGCCCGTGATCGCCTACGGGCACTGGACGTGGTCGGGCTATGACTTCGTCAACGACTCGGGCTTCGAGCTGCTGCTGGCGAACCACGTCAAGGGCTTCGGCACGCTCCTCGGCCAGCTGCCGGAATCCAGCCAGCGCCAGTTCCTCGTGCAGTACCTGGCAAACGGCTATCCCCTCGGCACGCAGGCGCTTCTGGGCACCTTCAGCGGCCTGATCGACACGTCGGTGGCCGTCATCTACCAGCCCTACATCTCGAGCCTGGCGGCGCTCGGCGCGATGGCCCTGGCGAGCATCGGCGAGCGCCGGCTCGGCGGCTGGCGCGCGGCGCTCGTGGCCGTGGTGGCGATCAGCGCCAACCTCACGTATCAGTACGCGCTGCAGGGCGGGGTGAAGGAGATCGGCCTGCTCGCCACGATCTGCGCTGCGGTGGCGCTGGCCCATGCGGCGATCTCGCTGGGGCGGCCCTACGCCGGTGGCGTGCTCGTCGCGGTGGGCGCCGCGGCGGCGCTCGCCACCTACAACGCCGTGGCGCTTCCGTACATGGGCGCCCTGGTTCTGTTTGTAGGTCTGGGTGTGGCGCTTGCACGCCGCAGCTGGCCGCGGCCTCGCTGGGTCCTGCCCGCGGCTGCCGGCGGGTGTCTTGCGGCGGTGCTGGCGATCCCGTCGCTGACGACCTTCCAGACGTTCTTCAACGCTGCCAACAGCGGTCAGGGCGCCACGGGCGTCGGCGCGGAGCAGTTCGGCCAGCTGCTGCGGAAACTCCCGTTCAGTCAGCTGAGCGGAGTGTGGCTGTTCGGGGAATATCGATTGCCGGTCCCGCCCGGGCTGAAAGGCACGCTGACAGCGCTGGCGACGATCGTGATCCTCGTGCTGCTCGTCGTCGGCGTGCTCTGGGCCCTGCGGCGCCGAGATGCGGGGCCGGTGTTGTTGGCCGGCGTCACGGGCCTCGTGATGGTGATCGTCTTCCCCCGCGTGAGTCCTTACGCGCAGGGCAAGCTCTTGGCGGTCGCCGGGCCGTCGGTGCTGTTCGTGGGGCTCGCGTTCCTCGTGGGCGCCCGCGGGCGGCTCGCCTGGCCGGCGATGGCCGTCGTCGGCGTCCTCGCGCTGGGGGTCTTTGGCTCGGACGTGCTCGCCTACGGGCACGACCGCGTCGCCCCGACCGCCCGCATCGAAGCGATCACGCAGACGGGCGATCACTTCGCCGGGCAGGGCCCGGTGCTGTGGAACGAGTTCGAGGAGTACGCCAAGTTCTTTGCGCGCGCCGCGAAGATCTCATCGCCGTTCGAGGCGATCACCCCCCAGCAGGTGCAGCTGCGCGTGCCGAGGAACTTCTATGGCTACTACTTCGACCTCGATGAAGAGCTCCTGTCGTTCGTGGAGGGCTATCCGATCATCGTCACGCGACGGTCTCCCGCCGCCAGCCGTCCGCCCGCCAACTACCGGCTCGTGTATGAGAACAAGTACTACCTCGGCTGGAGCCGAACCTCCACGCCGTTAGTTCTGCGCCACCTTCCCGAGCAGACGCTGTACTCGCCGTCTGAGACGGTCACGTGTTCGGCGCTCGCGCCGATCGTTGCCGGTGCCCCCGCCGGCACGGAGCTGGTTGTTGCCACGACGCCGGAACTGGCGGTCTTCAATCCGACCTCCGATGCGACTCGCACACCCGCGTGGCCGGCCGATCCAGCGCAGGCGGGTGCGGTGCAGACGATCACCGCCGGATCGGCGCAGGGCGCGCTGACGGTCCGCTCGAGCGGCCGCTACGCGGTATGGGTTCAGGGCGACTTCCCACGCAAGACCTACGTGCAGGTCGACGGACGGACTGTTGGCTGGGTGGCGGGATCCAACACTCCCGGACAGTGGTTGCAGGCCGCCACGGTGAGCCTCTCGCCCGGGCGTCATCCCGTCCGCGTCTACGCCGATGGCGGACATCGCCACTTCGGGCCCGGCGAATGGCCCGAAGGCGATGACGGCACGATCGGTGCGATCGGCCTGCAGATGCAGGCGCCGGAGCGCTTGCGGACGATCGCGCTCTCGGACTGGAGGACGCTGTGCGGCAAGCCGGCCGACTGGGTGGAGCTGGTTCGCCCTTGACCGTCACCGTCGCGATCCCTGTGCGCGGTGGCGGTGCGTTGCTCGTACGAACGCTCGCGGCGCTGTCCACACAGACCGTCGAGCACGAGCTGCTCGTGTGCGACTCCGGGTCGCGCGACCGCTCCGTCGAGGCGGCGCGCGCGCATGGAGCCCGGGTGCTCGAGATTCCCCCCTCGCGGTTCAGCCACGGCGGCACACGCAACCTGCTGATGTCGGAGGCGTCCGGCTCGCGTGTTGCGCTGCTCACGCAGGACGCCGAGCCAGAGGACGAGCGCTGGCTCGAGCGGCTGCTCGGTGGGTTCGAGCTCGCCCCGGACGTGGGCATCGTGTTCGGTCCCTACACGCCCCGTCCGCAGGCCTCGCCCGCCGTGCGCGCGGAACTGACGGCGTGGTTCGACTCGCTGGCCAGCGACGGCGGGCCGTCCGTGGAGCGACTGACCGAGCACGAGCGCCAGACGCTTCCGGCGCGACGCCTGATCGGCCGGCGCGGCTTCTTCACAGACGCGAATGCCTGCCTGCTGCGCTCTGCGTGGGAGAAGGCGCCGTTTCGGGAGGTCGCCTATGCCGAGGATCGCGTGCTTGCGATCGACATGCTGCGTGCCGGCTACGCGAAGGCGTTCGTACCGGACGCCCGCGTGCTGCACTCCCACGACTACACGGCCCTCGAGGAGCTCCGGAGGTGTTTCGACGAGTGGCGGGGCCTGCGGGAGGTATATGGCTGGTGTGAGCCCGCCAAAGCGGCTTACCTGCTTCATCAGCTTCGCGGACAGCTGGGGCTGGCGCGGCGGGAGCTCGCGCGCGCCGATATCCTGCCTGCCCGGCGCACCCGACTGCTCGCGGCGATCGCGCTTCGCCAGGCCGTACGCCAGACCGGGGCTATCCTCGGCTCGCGGGCTGACAGGCTGCCCCCGGCGATGAGGCGACGCCTGTCGCTCGAGCGGCGCGCCGAGTTCGCCGAGCTCCACTTGGACGCTCTCTGCTACCCCTCCAATGCCCAGGACCAGACCCCATGACCGATCCTGACCGGACCCCAGACTCCAGCACCGCGCCAGACGCCAAGCCGTCGATCGTAGAGTCGGAGTCGATTGCCGCCAGCGCCCTGGATGGCACGTTCAGCGGTCCACTGGCGGGCCTGCGACGGCGCATCTATCTGACCTATCGCTATCACGGCTGGCGCACGCTGCTGTTCCGTGCGCTCACTCTGCCTCTGCGATTCACGCCGCTGAAGCGACGGCTGCAGCTGCGTTCGGCAATGGGCGACGACGCTTACCGCCGCGCGGTTGTCTGGTACCGCGAGAAGGGCGAGCCGGTAGACGTCGTCATTCCCAGCTATCGCGACGCCGAGCGGGTGGCGGCGCTCGTTGCGAGCATCCGCAGGACGGTCCCCAGCGAGCTCGTGCGGATCATCGTGGCTGACGACGCAAGCGGTGCCGAGCACGTGACCGCCCTGCGCCAGATCGAGGGCATCGAGGTGCTCGCGGGTGAGGAGAACCGCGGCTTCGCGGCCAACGTCAACCGCGGCCTGCGCGCTACTGACCCGGACCGTGACGTCGTCGTGCTCAACTCCGACATGGAGGCCGAGCCCGGTTGGTTGGCATGCCTGCAGTACGTGAGCCGCGAGCACGAGGACATCGGCATCGTCGGTGCGCGTCTGCTTTACCCGGATCGCCGCATCCAGTTCGCCGGCACCGTACGGAACCTCGGAGCGCCGGAGTGGTTCGATCACCGCTACCGCTTCAAGCCCGCAGACTGGGGTCCTGCCGGCTTGGCCGGCCCCGTTCTGGCCGTCACCGGCGCGTGCATGTACGTCAAGCGCGAGCTGATCGAGCAGATCGGACTGCTCGACGAGGACTACCCGATGGCCTACGAGGACGTCGACTGGTGTCTGCGTGCCTGGCAGGCCGGATTCCGCGTCATGTACTTCCCGGCGGCGACCCTCTACCACCACGAGTCGGTAACTCGCGGTACCGACGTGGGCGAGCGCGAGCGCATCTCCCAGGAGGTGTTCTGGAGGCGCTGGGGAGACTTCTTCGACGCGCGCGAGGTGCGCAACGAGGAGGGCAAGCTGCGCGTCATCTACGTGACCGAGGACACCGGCGTCGGTGGCGGTCACCGCGACATCTTCGAGCACCTCAACCGCCTGCAGGAGCGCGGCCACGAGGTCGCCCTGTACACGCTCGGGGAAGAGCCGCAGTGGTTTCGGCTGCAGGTGCCGGTGCACAGCTTCGAGGACTACGACGAGCTGCTCGCCGATCTGTCAGAGCAGGATGCGATCAAGGTGGCCACGTGGTGGAACACGGCGGCGCCGGTTTGGCGCGCAAGCGTTCTGCGCGGCATCCCGGTCTACTTCGTTCAGGACATCGAGACCTCCTACTACCCGGATGACGAGCGCACGCGCCACGCGGTGCTTGACTCGTACCGCCCCGAGTTCCACTACATGACGATCTGCTCGTGGAACCGCGAGCGCCTGCGCGAGCTGGGCCTCGACGCCGAGCTGATCCCTCCCGGAATCGACCTCGAGACGTTCCGCCCCGTCGACGGAGTCGAGCGCCGTACGGACATGGTCTTGGCCCTCGGTCGCACCAACCCGCTGAAGAACTTCCCGCTGACGCTCGCGTCGTGGCGCAGCCTGGGGCGCCAGAGCGCCACGGCCGAGCGCCCGGAGCTGTGCCTCTTCGGGATCGAGCCAGAGCTCGCCACCGAGCGGGGAATCAGGTACGTGGAGTCGCCCACCGACGAGGAGGTCAACGAGCTGTTCAACACAGCCACGGTGTTCGTGCAGACGTCTACGCACGAGGGGTTCGCGCTGCCGCCGCTGGAGGCAATGGCGACTGGTGGCGCCGTCGTGTGCACAGACGCGCACGGCAACCGCGACTTCTGCGTGGATGGCGAGAACTGCCTCATGCCGGAGTCGAGCCCCGAGGCGGTAACCGCGGCGCTCGAGCGTCTGCTGACGGACCGCGACCTGCGGGAGCGGCTCGGCAACGCCGGGATGCAGACGGCCAAGGAGTATGCGTGGGAGCGACGCATAGACGCGTTGGAGCGGTTTCTCGAAGAGGTGTCCAAGCCTCGCCGGGTGGCCCTCGACGGCCCGGCGTCGCGCCCGGATAGTGAGCTTCAAGGCGACTCGACATCGAGCGCGCCAGGAGGTCGCATATGAAGCCCGAGTTCGCCGCAGGACTTCGCTGCCCGGCCTGCAGGCGCGACGGCACGCTCGAGCTGCACGCGGACTCGAGCGACGAGCGTGAGGTGCGCGAGGGCCGGCTGCGCTGCCGCGCGTGCGCCTGCGAGTTCGATGTGCGCCGCGGAGTGGCTGAGCTGCTGCACGACCCGCCCGCCTACATCGTCGCCGAGGCCGCGGGGCTCGAGCGCTTCGCGCAGCGGATGCGTGCGGAGGGCTGGGACCGCGAGATGGTGCGCAGCCTGCCGAACGTCGAGCACGGCTACTGGTACGTGCAAGCGCGCTCTATGCATCAGCTGATGACCACGATCCCGTTCAAGCCAGGGGAGAGCATCCTGGACGTCGGCTCGAACACCTGCTGGGCGGCTAACCAGTTCGCCGAGCGCGGGCTGCAGGCGATCGCGCTCGACATCGCCACCGCGGAGCTGCAGGGGCTCTACACGGCCGAGTACTTCATCGACGACGGGCACGTTTTCTTCGAGCGCGTGCTCGGCTCGATGGATGCGATCCCGCTGGCCTCGAGCAGCCTCGATTACGTGTATTGCTGCGAGGTACTTCACCACAACGATCCCGCGAGCCTGCGCCGAACCTTCGCTGAGATCTTCCGCGTGCTGCGTCCCGGCGGTAGGCTGCTGATGGTCAACGAGACGCTCAAGACCCTGCACGATCCCAACGGCGTGCATGTGGAGGGCGTCGAGCAGTACGAGGGCTACGAGCACGCGCACTGGGCCGCGCGCTACCGCTGGGAGGCGACGCGCGCGGGCTTCCTCACCGAGGTTGCCGAGCCGCACTACAGGCCGTTCTTCGGAGACGTGACGCCGTCGTTGCGCGGCTCTCACGCGCCGCTGATTGGGCCACTCGTACGCAAGGTCACGCGGAGGCTCCACTCGAACCCGGTCGTGCGCAGGGGGTACCTGTCCTGGCTCAACCATGTGCAGGGCACCGTCTCGATGAACATGCTCGCGACCAAGCCGCTCCGTTACGTCGGCATGCACGAGCAGATGGGCGCGCCTCAGCGGCTGCTGCGTCTGCTTGCGGCCTCCATCCGGCTGTCGAGCGACCGCCGTGCGGGCCGTGCTCCGGCCAGGCTGCCGCGCACGCCCGAGCAAGCGGCCGCGGTGAACCGTCACTAGTCGTTAGGTGCGAGTTGCCCGCCAACCAAACTGACGAACTGCCGTCGATCCCACACCTATGGTGTCTCCCATGGCTAGCGCTGAAAGACGTAGCTGTGCTGCGTTCCATCATGTGTCCAGTCGAGTGTTCCCGCTGGAGCAATTCTCAGCGATCCTAGGCTCCCCCTTTCGCCACTTTCGATCGTTCGAACGCCGCTCTGGGTTCGAACTTGAACACCTTCGGCCTGGGCCGGGCTAACGTCGCCGCCGAACTGTTCAAGCAACCATCCCACGTCACCTACCTTGTCGAGGGCGATTGCCGTCGCTCGCGCGCCACCGCCATTGAAGTCCCGGAATGGCGATAGGTCTTCCGTCTGTTTTACCTCACCAGTGCGCCCGTCTAGAATCGTGATCCCCGCGTAGGGTACGTCGTAGGACGTGCTTGTCTGTTGCCACGCGAGGTAGTCGCCCGCCATGGTGAACAGGCCGGGGGTATCGCCCGAATACCCCCCTCCGCCGAGCGTTTCCTCTATTTGCCGCACGCGATGGGGCCCGTTTCGGCGATCGACGCAAACGAGATAACGAAACGGCGTGGCTGGCGAGCCTGGCACCGTCGGTTTGAGCGTTGCGAGTAGCGACGCTCCTCCATCGGCTGTAACCACCCTTTGCCCTGGCTCCGGGGCACATCCGCGTCTCGCGGTGCTGGGTGGCACGCCTCGAACCGAGATCGCTGTGCCGCGTCGCAGGAGGCTCCCGGCGGGAGCACTCTGGCTGGCGACCACGAATGAGCCAGGACCCGCTCGGTGACGAGCTAGTCGGCACCCCGCGGTCATGAGCCTACTCTCGGTGTCCGAGATCTTGCTGCCGACGAGATTGGGCACACTGCAGTGCGGCGAAACGCTCAGTCGCCCGAATTCGTCTGTGCCCGGACGAGAGAACCAGAGTGTCTCGTCGGACCCGCTGGCGATCGAATCTGCTCCGCCCGGAAGACATGGCTCGCATAGGCGCTTTGCAGCCCCAGCCCCGCCGCCACCGAGCAGACCCCAGGCGAACTGGCTTATCTTGCCGGTAGCAGTCACTCTGCCGATGGCATCGGCCCCGAGCTCGGCGAACCAAATCGCCCCACCTGGGCCCTTGGTGATCCCGTCCGGAAATGCGCCGTCGGGAATGCCGGACGAGAAGGTGGCGATCTGTCCTTGGTAGCTGACCCGACCCACCTCGTTTTCTCCCAGCGTGAACCAGATACCGTCAGCAGAGGCGGCCAGCCCAAGGAGCTTTTGTTCTGGTGAGCCGACTGGCCAGGACGTGATCTGCCCAGACGGGGTGAGCCTCGCGATACGCGTAGGCGACGGAGGTTCTTCTCCGAGTCGGGCTTCAGCACCCTCCTCTGCGAACCACAGATTACCATCAGCACCAGCGACGATTTGGCCAAGCCGTTCAACCCTGTCAGATATTGGAAACCGATGCTCGCTACCTCCAGGGACAAGCTCAATGACTTCTGGGCCGGTGTCCCTACCGACAGCTTCGCCAATTGCTGTCACCCAAAGTGTCCCCCCACGTCCAACAGTCATTCCATCTGGCGCGCCTTCAATCGCAAAATGTTCTCTGGGGAACTCCCTGCGATCTGAAGGACTTCTCTGTCGCTGAGCAGCGCCCAGACCCGACCGTCAGAGCCTGTCGCCAGAGTCAGGATCTGCCCACCGGCACGGAGCGGCGTCAGGCGCATCTGGCCAAGTGAGTCGAGCTCACCAAGCTCGTGTCCCTCGCCGGCGAGAACTTCTCCATTGGCCCCGACTGCCATAGCCGTCGGATATGAGCAGCACAGCGAAGGTAGCCAGCCCAGGTGGACCGGAACCCCGCTTGTGAACCAGGAGAACGTTGCAGTCGTCTGCCGCGCCCGAGCCGCCGCGGGCCCCGCAAGACTCATATAGCCGGCAAGGGCGAGCGCACAAGCAAAGACGGGCGCCCACCCGGAAGCGCTCCGTCTAATTTTCTCCCTGAGCACCATGTCCAGAGTAACAACACAGAGACGGCGGAGTTGTTGTCCTAGGGCGATCTCGGCGCGAACGGACGAATCAAACGATCTAGAGATTCTCGGCGACGAACGGAGCCGAGCGGTTGAAGACCCAGAAGCCGAGTACAAAGACGGCGAGCGCCAAGCCCACGGGCTCGAGCATCGCCGGCCAGCCTCCGAGGGCGTTCTCTGCACTGATCGTCGCGTTTGTGACCATCGCGTGGCGGAACTGCTGGAAGACCGTCACGAGCGGGTTGAGCATGTAGATGTGGTAGAGGATCTGGTGGACCTCACTGTTGTGAGGTGGAGTGAGGAGCTTTTCGCGGACTGCCTGAAGCGGGATGATTACTGGAGAGCCGTAGAAGATGATCTGGCTTATCACTTCCCAGATGGGCTTAATGTCGCGGAAGCGCACGAATAGTGCGGACAGCAACATCGATAGACCGGTCGAGAAGATGACCAGCAGCGCAAGGATCAGCGGGAGCTCAAGCCAGCTGAGCATCGGGTGCACCCCTGAGATAAGCGCGAAGATGAAGACCACGATCAGGTTCATCGTGAGATTGAAGAAGGACAGCAGGGTCATCGCCAACGGGATCACGAGTCGGGGAAACTGGATCTTGCGCACGAGGTTCTCACGGTCGACCACGCTGCGCACAGCGCCCCCCGTGGCTTCGCCGAAGAACGAGAACAACACAATCGACCCCAGCAGCTGAACGCCGTAGAACTGTTCGTCGGGTTTACCGTGAGAGCCCACTTTGCTGATGACTACGAAGAACACGTAGAGCACACCGAACAGCAGCAGCGGGTTCATCACCTGCCAGAGGTAGCCGAGAAACGACCCGAAGAACTTCAGTTTGAATTCGTTGCGGGCGATGTTGTAGGTGAGGTGCCAAAAGCGCCTCCAGTCATGCGTGAGCGCGCCGGGACCTTTGATCGGACGTCCCAGGCCCTCGAATGGTGGGGCCTTTGGCGCGATGCCCTCCAACGCGTTGGCTTCTGTGCTCATCGCGAGATTCGCGCCTGTTTGATGCCGCCGACGGCGGGTGCGGCGGGGCTCAAGCCTCGACGCTCGCGGGAAGTTGGGCGTCGTTGCGGCTGATCCCCACCTCGACCGGTAGGTCGACGGCACCTCCCATTGCTTCCGGGCCTGTGACGACGAACGAGAACGCCCCCTCCATGCGGTCGATCAGGTCCATGCCGGTGCCGCGATGGGCGAGCGTGAACAGCGGGTTGTAGCGGCCCGGGGCGAGCACGTTCTGGAACGAGAACGAGCACAGCATCTCCTCGCCGGCACGGAAGTGCCCGCTGCGCTCGTGCTCGCGGGCAGTTGTTGCGACGACGATCGCCACGTGATCTTCGTTGAGCACGTACAGGCTCGCGATCGGGTCCTCGACGTCGACAGCGAAGCGCACGAGGGTCTTGAGGACGATCCGCTGGCCCTGTGGCACCGATGCAGGGCGCTGACCACCCTCGTCCTCGATCCACGCCTCAAGCACGCGGGCATCGCCGTCACCACTTCTACCCGGTTCGGTAGCCCCATCCTTGCTTGCTTCCGTGGCGTGTCCGAAGTTGATCTCCAGGTATCGGTCTGCGACCTCGTGTGGCTCGCCAAGGTGGACCATCTGTCCGCGCTCGAGCAACAGTGCGCGATTGCAGAAGCGGTTGAGAGAGCCCATGTCATGGGTCACGAACACGATCGTGCGGCCCTCGTCGCGCATGCGGTAGAAGACGTCGAAGCACTTCTGCTGGAATGCCGCATCGCCCACGGCTAGGACCTCGTCCACGAGCAGGACATCGGCGTCGACCTGGATCGCCACGGAGAACGCGAGACGCACATGCATGCCGGAGGAGTAGTTCTTGAGCTTCAGCTCCTCGAACTCGCGCAGTTCGGCGAAGTCGATGACCTCATCGACACGCCGGCGCGCCTCGCGCGGCGTGAGGCCCATCATGATGCCGTTGAGGATGACGTTGTCACGCGCAGCGAGATCCTGGTTGAAGCCCACGCCCAACTCGATGAACGTCGACAGGCGGCCGTCCATCCAGATGCGTCCGCTGTTGACGCCGTAGATCCCGGCCAGGCACTTCAGCAGTGTGCTCTTGCCGCTGCCGTTGCGGCCCGCGACCCCGAAGAACTCCCCGCGGTCGACGTGGAAAGAGATGTCCCGCAACACATCGAAGGTTTGATGTCGCCGGTTGCGCAGTGGGTGCAGCGCGTACTCCTTAAGCGTGTGGACGCGCTCCTCGGGCACGCGGAAGGTCTTGCTGATCGATTGGACGACGATCGGCGGCGGCGATACGGACGGCTGGGGCATCAGGGTAAGGGTACCGTTGGCCCGGCAACCGACCTCCTGTTCCGGGCGCGGATCATTGCGACGGTGGGGCAGAACCGCCGCCTTTGCGCGCGTTGACGCTGCGGATGGCACGGAACGCTCCCGCGGCCACCCGGAAGGCGGGGCCGCTTACTGCCGGCCGAGCGCTCAGCGCGAGCAGCGCACGCTGGATGTCGTCGGGCAGCGCTCCGTTCGGGCCGATCAGGCTGAGCCCGAAACCAACGCTGGCGTTCAAATCCTCGTACATCCGGCGCGCGTGGTCTCGTTCGCGTGCGAGCTGGGCCACGAGGGCGTCGTGGGCGCCGGTCAGGTCTTGCACCTCATGCTCGCGCTCCACCTCGGCGCGGCTCAGCTCGGAGGCCTCTCGTACCGGTGCGATGAGTGCCTCTTTGTATGCCTCGACCACCGCATCGGCCGCCGCCGCCCACGTTAGCCGACGTGCGGCCGCGAGCACGGCCGCCACGTGCTGCGCCCGCGCCACCGGATCGGCGAGCAGCGCGTTCGTCCGATCCGCGCTCTCCGCTGAACTCCAGGGGACGATCGTGGCCGCATCGGCCGGGAGCACCTCCGCGAGCGATGACTGCGCGGCGAAGACACACGGCACACCGCTGATCGCCGCCTCGAAGGGAACGAGGCCGAAGCCCTCGTACACCGATGGGTACACGACCGCGGCGGCGTGTGTCATCAACCACGCCTTCTCCTCCTCCTCAATCGCTCCGAGCTCGCGCACTGCATGTTTTAGCTGCGCATGTTGCTCCATGAAGTCACGCTCGAGCTCGAGTGAGGATCCGTTCGGAACGTGGGTGCCGGCGAGCACCAGATGCCCCTCCCAGCGGTGTCGCTCGCGCAGCGCCGCAAGCAGCCGCAGCGCGAATATCCGGTTCTTGTGACGGAAGTCTGTGCCGAGGCACAGAAGGAAGCCGTTCGCGTCCTCGCCGCCCGCGGCAGACTCCTCCAGGGCCTTGGGCCGACGTTCTGCGCTGGGGGAGAGGTGATCCAGTCCGGGCGGGATGATGCGGATACGCTCGGCATCGACGAGTTCATCGGATAGCAGCTCCGAACGCGTGTGGCTGGAGAACACGATCACGCGGTCGGCGGCGGCGAGTGCCTGGCGGCTGACTCGTCGGTGGCTGCGCCACGCGACGGCGTCGGCGTGATAGCCGGGATTGCGGTAGGCGATGAGGTCGAGTTGGTTGAGCACGATCCGCTCGCCAAGTCGCAGCGCAAGTCGCATGTCGGCGGGGCCGAAGACCTGGTGCGGCCGGTGGAAGATCGTGCTGCGCTGCGTGGCGTCGTCGATCGACTCGATCGGCAGCAGTTCCGTCCGCGGCAGTGAGCGCAGCAGCTTGAGGTTGGCGGTGCTCGTGTCTGCGCTCACGACCAGGCGCAGGCGCAGGCCCCCATGGGCCGCAAGCGCTCTGATCAGCTCAAGGATGTGGCGTTGGGTTCCCGTCAGGGACGCTCCCAACGCCCGCGCATCGATCGTTACCCAAAGACGTGGACGCGGCCGTCGCGCCGCCTCCAGCGCACGCGTGAGCACCCCGGAAGCCGCGGTGGCGATCGGCTGCGACAGGTAGGGGTAGCGCTCCCAGAGCCCCGCTGGCGTCTCTTCGTCCAAGGAATCCCTTCCCGGCAACGGTTCCACGACGATGTCGTCGGCGGCGACATGGGCGAGACCGGCTAGCAGGCAGCGTTGAGCCAGGTCGATCCCGATTGCGGATCCCAGGTCGAGCCGGCGGTCGAGGGGCCCAACCAGCTCCAGCGCGCTGCGGCGCAGGTAGCTACATGGGCCGACAACCAGGTTCAGCCGAGGACGTAGCATCATCGTGTGCTCGGCGACGCGCTCAGCGAGCTCTGTGAGATCCCCGGTGGCCTTCTCAGAACCTGCGAGCGCCAGCAACGTTCCCTGGTTCGCCAGGGCGCTCGCGCTCGCGGTGTTGGTGTCAGCGAGTGCCGCGGCGCGAAGCCGATTCAGCCAGCCCTCAGGGACGCGAGCGGGCCCGCTGAACAAAGCTATGTCGGCGGGCGACAATATGGAGAGCGCGTGGTCGACCATCGCCGTGAGCTCTCTCTCGTCGCATCCGGGCGAGGCGTCGGGAAGTGTCGCGAGCCACACCTCGTGGCGTGTGTCCGGACAGCGCACGAGCAGGCTGTTGAGCTCGGATGCTGGGCGTGGAGAGGCGATCGCGATCGCGACATCGCTCGGGGTGTGGGCAAACACAGATTCCAAGCACAGACGTAGATCTTCGTCGACTTGGGCAGCGGCGATCACAACGCAGGGAAGTCCCCTGACGAGCTTCGGCTTGTCAGCCTTTGTCAATTCGTGAGGGCTCATCGGACCTCTGGCCACCAGGCTGGCAGCCTAGAGCAGTTCGGCGCCGCGCCAGCTTTCTGTTCGCTGCTAGCTTGCCGACATGGACATCTGCACCATCATCGCGAAGAACTATGTGGCCCAGGCTCGGGTCTTGGCTCGCTCCTTTGCCGAGCACCATCCTGAAGGGCGCTGCTTCGCGCTGGTGATCGACGAGTATGACGGATATCTGGAGCCGCGCGAGGAGCCCTTCACAATCCTCACACCTGCACAGATCGGCTGCGACGAGTTTGAGGAAATGGCCTTGCGCTACGACGTCCTGGAGCTTTCGACCGCAGTGAAGCCATGGCTGCTGGCCCATCTGCTTCATGAGGGGTCTCCGGCCATCACCTACCTGGACCCCGATATTTGGATTCATTCCTCGCTGGAGCCGTTGGACGAGTTGGCTCGTTCTCGCGGCGTTGTGCTCACTCCGCATAACACGACGCCTCTGCCGGATGATGGCAAGCGGCCAAATCAGATCGACATCCTGCTGGCCGGGGTATACAACCTCGGCTATGTCTCGCTGGGTGCCGGCACGGAGATCCACACGCTTCTGCGCTGGTGGCGAGAACGCCTCCTGACCGACTGTCGCGTCGATCCTCACAAGGGGTACTTCGTCGATCAACGATGGTTCGACCTTGCGCCCGGGCTGGCTTCAGATCACGTGATCGTTCGCGAGCCTCAGTACAACGTGGCGTACTGGAACCTCCACAGCCGTCGACTCGAGCTCGACGGCGAGGGTTACACGGTCGACCGGGCGCCCCTTGCGTTTATTCACTTCAGTGGTTTCGACCCGCAGTCGCCGAAGGTGCTCAGCCGCCACCAGTCGCGGGTCTCGGTCACCGACAATCCCGCGCTCGAGAGGATCTGCGCAGCGTATTCCGAGGAGGTGCTGGCGGCCGGCTACGGCGAGACAAAGACCTGGACCTATACCTATGACCGCCTGCCCTCGGGCATTCAGTTCAGCCGGACCCTGCGCAAGCTGCACGGTCTCGCCGACGAGATGGGGGAAGTGCACGGCTCTCCGTTTACCGGCGCCGGTGAAACCTCGCTCATGGGCTGGCTGGCGAGTCCCGCACCCGGCGCTCCGACAGGAGTCAATCGGCTGTTGGCTGAGATGTACGGCACGCGCCCGGATCTGCAGGAGGCGTTTCCTGACGTGGGTGGCGAGCACCACGGGGCGTTCCTGCGGTGGGCGAACGAACGCGGTTTCGTCGACGAGCCCGCGTTGGAGTTGCTGGCCGGGATGTCCGCAGCAAGCACCAGCGAGGCAGTCGTCCGCGGTACGCAGACGGCCGGCGCTCAGGCCGACAGCGGCGGCGCGCTCTCCGGAGGTGTGAAAGGTGGAGCGGCGATGGCGCCGCCGACTGGGCGCCCGGCGGAGTCGGTGACCACGCCGTGGGGCGTGAACGTGGTCGGCTATTTCCGTTCAGAGTTGGGTGTCGGTGAGGCGGCACGCCAAGTTGTCAGTGCGCTGGATGCACGCGGGGTGGCTCTCTTGCCTGTGCACGGACGGACGATCCCCCCAAATCGCCAGGGGCATCTCTACACGCATCTCGACTATACCGAGGCCCGATTTCCCGTCAACCTGATATGCATGAACGCCGACGTCCTGGGTGAGTTCGCAGCAAACGCCGGCCCCGAGTTCTTCGATGGCCGCTATTCGATTGGGATGTGGTTCTGGGAGGTCGAGCGGTTCCCCGAGATGTGGACTTCGGCGTTTGACCACGTCGATGAGTTGTGGCTCCCGACCGAGCACGTGATACGCGCCGTTAGCCCTGTCGCGTCAGTCCCGATCACCAAGATCACGCTGCCGGTGGAGATGCCGAGCGCTCCTCCGGCGTCGCGCGCCGAGCTGCACCTTCCTGAGGGCTTCATGTTCCTGTTCTCGTTCGACTATCACAGCGTGTTTCGGCGCAAGAACCCGTTGGCCGTGATCGAAGCGTACAAGCGCTCTTTCGACCCCTCAGACGGCGCTGTCCTGGTGCTCAAGTCGATCAACGCCGATAGTTGTGCAGGCGACCATGCAAGCTTGCTCGAGGCCGCCGGTGGGCGTCCCGATGTGCACATCATCGACGGCTACCTTTCGGCGGAGCACAAGAACCGCATGGTGGCCGCATGTGACTGTTACGTGTCGCTGCATAGAGCCGAGGGCTTCGGGCTCACGATGGCCGAGGCGATGTACCTGGAAAAGCCGGTAGTGGCCACAGGGTACTCGGGCAATCTCGACTTCATGACCGCCGACAACAGCTTCCTGGTCGACCACGAGCTCGTAGAGATCGGGCCCGGCGTTGCGCCATATCCGCCGGAGAGCCGTTGGGCCGAGCCGGATATCGAGCATGCGGGTCGTCTCATGCGCGAGGTCTTCGACCGGCCGGAGCTGGCCGCTGCACGTGCCCGTCGGGCCGCGGAGGACATCCGTCGCACGCATTCACGCGGCGCGGCGGCGGAGATCATGGGTCAACGGCTCGATCTACTGCGCGAGCGCCGCGGCGAGCTGCTGAGGAGGGCGCCAGGCTCGCTCGCTGCGGGGGTCGACTGGCAGGTTAGCCAGGGTCCTCCTCCCGGATCCGGGCGCCTCGGTCGCCCCGGGAAACTGGCCCGAAGGCTGCTGTTGCGGGGATTGCGACCGTTTACGGCCCATCAGAGGATCGTCGATGAAGAGATCAGCCGATCGCTTCACGCCGTCGAGGGGAGGATCCAAGAGATGGAGGCGGTGGCGACCGCACGTCACGCTGCGATGCTTGCCGACCTGCGCAGTGACGCCTCGAGCCGCTTGCTTTGGGAGCACATCAGGGATCTAGCCCGTTCGACGAAGGCGCTCGAGCAGGCCACCCCCGATCTGCAGCAGGCCGTCGGCGAGCTGCAACGGGTAGTCGGCGAGCTGCCGGAGGTGCCGCGGCGGCTTGAGGAGCTCACTCGCTCCCTTCAGCACATTGAATGGGAGGACCGCGCGATCCCGTTCATGGACGGTGAGCCGTTCACCGATATTAGCTACCCGCCGGTCGGCGTCGTCCAGGGTTACCACTCCAGCTCCGACACGGACGATGACGATGCCTACCGCTCCTTCGAGGACACCTTCAGGGGTAGCGAGGAGTTCATCCGCAATCGCCAGCGGGTGTTCGTTGGGCTCATCGGCGAACGTGCTCCGGTACTCGACTTCGGTTGCGGACGAGGGGAGTTCCTCGACCTCTTGGCAGAGGGTGGAATTGCCTGCACAGGCGTTGATTCAGACCTGGGCATGGTGCGAAGATGTCGGGAGAAGGGACACACCAACGTGGTCCACGGCGACGGATTGGACTACCTGGAGGGGCTGGAGGATGGCTCGCTGGGCGCGATCTTCTGTGCCCAGGTGATCGAGCATCTTCCCTTCGATACGCTGCTGCGCCTCTTTCAGGTGGCAAGCAAGAAGCTGAGTCCCGCCGGCGTCTTCATCGCCGAGACGGTCAACCCGCACTCAACAGTGGCGCTGAAGACCTTCTGGGTTGACCTTACACACCAGCATCCAATCTTCCCCGAGGTCGCCTTGTCGTTGTGCCGGGCCTCGGGCTTCGCATCGGCCTTCGTGTTCCACCCCAACGGTACGGGCGACATCGAGCGCGACCGCTTCGTCCAAGGGGAGTATGCGGTCGTAGCAGGAGGGCCAAGTCTGCTGGAGCCGCTTGCGCTCGATCAGCGAGCCACCAGTTCGAGTGGGGCCCCGGTCAACGAGGCTAGTGCTCCGTGAGCGAGTGCAGCCTGCCGTCGACCCCGAGATCGGCAACGGACGAGAGCAAGGGACGCTCATATGAGACTGCTTGATACTCGGGAACGCCTGAAATCACAGAGGTCGTGATCATTGCACGGGTTGGTGGGTCGGGCCACGAGCTCACGTTGCCTGGCTCGAGTCTGCATGACCGGCACCACTCCAGCAGCCCATGGACGTTGGGAGCAAACCAGTTGCTGCTGTCGCCGCCGAGCTCATCGCGACGGTAGAACCTGGCGAGGGCGATGTCGGTGTCGCCGGGAAGCTCGCTATCGCAGACGGCTGTCTCCACATATGCCGTGCCCCGCGTCACCGCGCGGACGTTGTCGAGAGCTAGAAGCGGATGGCGCAGGTGATAGAGCACCCCCCAGAACACGACGAAGTCGAATGGCTCTGTAATCACGCGCGACAGTTCATACACGCTGAGCTGGCGAAACGCGACGTTCGAGCCGAGTGCCGAGCGAATGGCGTCGAATCCGAAGTGAGTCGAATCCACGATGTCGGTGGCGAGCACTCGCGAAGCGCCTCGTCGCTCGAGCGTGAATGCGGCACCTCCGTTGGTCGTGCCGATGTCGAGCACGCTGGCGCCGGTGAGGTCGGCGGGCACCCCGGCGGTATGCAGTAGCCAGTCAACGTCATTCGTGCCTGGCGTGAAGATTCCCGGCGCGAGCTCGAAACGCTGATGCCAAACGATGTCCGTGCGGGCCGCGAGCGCTTCGAGCTCGCCGGATGGGCTGGGGGTCGACATCGACCGGAGTCTAGAGCGCGGGCGCTTTCCACATTACCGCCGGTCGAGCTAGCCGACTGGTACTGCAGATGGTGACGGCGTCGCGGGATCTCCGATTGCGTCACCGTCGCTCATGCGCAGATACGGAGCGAGGCGCGGTGCGCTGAAGATCGCAAAGCCGGGTTCCTGCTCGAGCAGCAGGCTCAGGAAATATGGTCCGTTGGCGAGCGACTCGTCAGCGCCCGTCCCGAGTGTCCGTCTCGCCAGGCGCGCTGCGCGAGCGAAGAGCTGGTTGCCTGCGAGCGCTCCGAGGATGCTCGTGCCGACGCGCCCGGTAGCGTCCAGCACGGCTATCGCACGCGTGCCTCGAAGCAAGGGCGTCAGGGGTCTCAGGCACTCGACGTCGGTGTCCAGGTAGACGCCGCCGAACCGATGAAGCACCTCGTAGCGCACGAGGTTCGAGAGCTCCGTATGAGAGCGGGAACGCTCGCGGTCGGCGGCGGTGACCCCGAGCATCTCGAGGTCCCCATCGCTCCAAAGTCGGATCTCCCAGCCACGATGGCGCTCAGCGAGCATCTCGCCGAAGCGTCTGCGATCGTCGGGCATCTCCTCGCCACCAAGCCATACGCGATGGATGGTCGCTGGGATCCGCACCGCTCGCCAGCGCTGCAAGCGCGGTGCCGCGGTCTCGCGAAGGCGGAGGGTCGGTGCGGGTAGGTCGTGCGTCTCCCCGACGCTGGCGCGGATGCGTACCGCAGAGTCGAACCAGCGGACGTGCTCGTGGACGACGTCGACCTCGAGCAGATATTCGCCTGGATCGTCGGGTGCCAGCACGGCCAGCGGGACGAGGATCCGCGCCCCGGGTGGTACGGCGCGCAGGAAGGGAGACCTTGGGCCATCGTCTGCCCGCGGGCTCCCGTCGAGATTGAGCCAGCGATAGCCGAGCCTGATCTGTGGCTTCTCCTCCAGGTGGGCCGGCCACCGCTCGGTGCCTTCGTTGGTGACGTGCAGGAAGAGCGGCTGCGGCCTGGCCGGTATGAGGGAGGCGGTGAGCTTGAGAGGCTCGATCCGCGCGCGGTAAGCGCCGGCGGCGACTGGTCGCTGCTCCCAAAAGCGATCCATCTCCGCCAACGCGACGAAGGGCACGTCCTTAGGAGCGGGACTATGCGACGCCGGCGTTGTCGGCTCGAGCGCGCGGAGGATCGGCGCCCGATCCTCGTCGGGTACGTCTCGTAGCTGGAGCCCGTGGCGCAGTTCGGGGAGATAGTAGGCCTCGTTGATTCGTCCCCCGCCGGACGCGAGCAGGCCCGGGAAGGCGACCTCATAGCACACGGCCTTGTCGCGACGCTGCTCGGAGGTGGTCAGGAGCAGGTCGAGGTGGTAAAGGCACTCCTCGATGTACTGGCGCGGCACGACCGGCTCGGCATTCGTGTGCTGAAGCCCGCGCGCGCGCAGCGTGCCATCGTTGCGGATCAGCCTGTCGACGAAGTCTTCCGCCCACGGTGCTCCGTCGAGTATGCGGTTTGGCTCCGGATACAGCCAAACCCGTCGGATCCAGAACTGTTGCACCTCACTGGAGGCGAGCAACTCGGGCAGCCGACGCACGAGCGCGTCGCTCGGGACCTCGTCTCCATCGAGTCGCATGATCCAGTCGCAGCGGCACTGGGCGTACATCCAGGCCAGGTGCCGCTCTGCCTGGACGTGTTCGATCGTGAACAACCGGTCCGCGAGCGCGCCGTAGTCGGCCAGCGTCTGTCCATCGACGCGTGAGTCGGCGGCGATGATGACCTCGTCGGCAAAGGGTCGCAGCCGCGCGAGTACGGCGGCCACCCGCCCGGGCGGGTCCGCTGTCATGAGACACACCGTGAGCGACACGGCGGCGCATTATGTCGCTTACCGCGAGTTCGGGCTCGAGCCTGCGCTGGCCGGTCGCGGCATACGGGTGAGTCGGTTTGGGGCCCGGCGAACGCGTCTGCGGGAGCGACGGCCGCCCCCGGAGACCTCGGATAGGATGCTCGCGATGACGCCACCGCGAGCAGGAGCGACGGCGGTCGACGGCTCAGTCGCACGCAGCGCGCAGGTGCCCGTCAGTCCTGCATCGCCCTTCTCGCCCGCCGGCCTGTGGGCACGTGTCGAGCGGCTGGCGTCTGAGCAGGGGACGCGATGGCGCGCTGCGGCAGGCGTCGTTCTGGTGCCCCTCGCGATCTTGCTGCTGTCCTGGCATGCGCTCGCGCTCGAGCCTCAGCCTGGCCTGGACGCGAGCTGGGAAGCGGCTCTGCACATGGCGCTCCACGCCCCGATCACGTTCGGTAGGCATCTTGTCTTCACATACGGCCCGCTTGGCTTCCTTAGCGTCCCCACCCTTTGGTACAGCGATACCGGAACCATCGCTGTGCTTTACGCGGTGCTCCTACGCTTCGCGTTGGCGTCGGCGCTGTTCATGGGCGCGCGGCGCACATACGGGACGATCGGCGGAGCGATCGTCGCCTTGTTCGTCGCCGGAGCAAGCGATGTCGCACTCGAGACGGTGCCGTTCTTGGTGTTCTGCGTGTGGATGGTTGATCAGGATCGGGCTTCTCGCCGGCGCCTGGCATTGATGGCCTTGGGCGGCGCGGTTGCCGGCCTCGAGTTGCTCAACAAGCAGTCGGTGGGGATCGAGATCGCCGTCCTGGCGATCATCGTGGCCTTGGCGGCGCGTGGGCGACGTCGCGATCATCTGCTCGTGACGCTCGCTGCGCTGATCGTCGCACTGCTCGCGGCATGGACCGTGACCGGGCAGGAATGGGGCGCGCTACCCGACTACGTGCGCAACGCCGCGCGGATCATCTCTGGCTATGGGGCGGCGATGAGTCTTGAAGAACCCAGTCTGGCCTGGCAGTACACGGCGGGCTGGGTGGCATTTGCCTTTGGCCTGGCTGGGGCGCTGAACATGACAGTCGCGGGACCGACGCGTCGGCGTTGGGGGATCGTGTCGCTGTGGGTGGCCTTCTGCTTCTTCGAGTACAAGGAGGGCTTCGTTCGTCATGACATCGGTCACGGCGCTATCTACTTCGTCGCGGTTATGGGTGGCTTCCTCGCGTTCTACTGGCGACGCGGGAACCGTACGCTCGGCCTGACCTTGCTCGCGGCCCTGTTTGCCTTTGCCGTGGCGGCGCAGGAGAGCTCGATGTCGGTGGTCTTCGACCCCGACGGAGACATCAATACCGCAGTCACCCAACTCGAACAGGTAGCCAGCTCATCACAGCGCCAGTCGATCATCGCTCAAGGGAGGCAGGCGATCGAGGCCGCTTCTCCGATAGATCCACAAACTTTGCGTCTACTGCAGGGCCACACGGTTGATGTAGAACCATACGAAGCCTCGCTTGCTTGGGCGTATCGGTTTCAGTGGAGTCCGCTGCCCATTTTTCAGTCCTATTCGGTGTACACCACCGGACTCGACCAGGACAACGCAGATGCCTTGAACTCCTCGTCGGCGCCGCAGCGCATTCTCCGCAATCTCGATCCAGAAATCGACGGGCGGGTGGGAGCCTTCGAGGAGGGATTGACGACGCGTACGATTCTGTGCCGCTATGAGGAGTTGCGAGTAACCAATGCGTGGCAGGTTCTGGGGCGCGGGCCGAATCGCTGCACAGCGCCGGTGCCGCTGGGGACCGTGCATGCCAACTGGGGCCAGGCCGTCGCGGTACCCACCCCTCCCAATGAACAGACTTTTGTATTTGTTCGAGTTGGCGGTGCTGCGGTGGGCGGACTCGAACGCCTTTATTCCTTGCTCTACAAGCCGGTCGGCCGCACTGTCTTGCTCGACGGCGTGCCGCACCGTCTGATTGAGCAGACGGCGTCGGATGGGCTGATTCTCCGCGCGCCGCCGGGCGTCGACTTCACCGCTCCATTTAACCTTGCGCCCAACAGCACGAGCATCGCGGTCGACGAGAATGGTGTGGGGTCGGCCGCGGGCGACCCGATCACGTTCTCGTTCTACGCCCAGTCGATGAGCGTGGGGCCGCGAGACGCGTCCCTGCAGAAGCAGATCGAAGACGAACGTGGCAGCTAGGCCCGAGCTGGACGAGCGGGCAGTGCCCGCCTCGACGGCACGGCGGGTGCTTGTGACTGGGGGCGCGGGCTTCATCGGTGCGAACCTCGCAATCGGCTTCGCCGGCCGGCACCCGGATTGGGAGGTGGTGGCTCTGGACAACCTCCGCCGTCGCGGCTCAGAGCTGAATCTCTCTCGCCTTCGGGAGGCGGGGGTCGCGTTCTTCCATGGAGATGTCCGCCAGCTCGACGATTTGCTCGATATCGGAACGATTGATGCGATCGTCGAGTGCTCGGCCGAGCCGTCGGTGATGGCCGGCGTGGGCGGCAGCCCCGACTACGTCATCCAGACCAACCTTGTCGGTGCCGTCAACTGCCTCGAGCTGGCGCGACAGGCGGGGGCCCAGCTCGTGTTCCTCTCGACCAGTCGCGTGTATCCGGTCGCGGCGCTCGAGGCCCTCACCTACCGCGAGCTAGATACCCGCCTCGAGCTGATCGAGGACCAGCCGCTCCACGGTGCCTCCTCGCAGGGGATCGCCGAGTCCTTCCCGCTCGACGGGGCACGTACGCTCTACGGGGCTACCAAGCTCTCCGCCGAGCTCCTCATCCAGGAGTACGCGACGACCTATGGCTTGAACGCTGTGATCGACCGCTGTGGGGTCATCGCCGGGCCCTGGCAGATGGGCAAGGTCGACCAGGGGGTCTTCACGTACTGGATGCTCGCCCACCATTTCCAGCGCCCGCTCGGTTACATCGGCTTCGGCGGTACCGGCAAGCAAGTGCGCGACCTGCTGCACGTCGAGGACCTGCTCGATCTCGTTGATGAGCAGGTGCAGGATCCAGGGCGCTGGCGAGGGGTGACCGCTAACGTGGGCGGAGGCCTGGGGTGCAGCCTGTCGCTGCAGGAGACGACCCGACTATGCCGCGAAATCACGGGTAGGATCATCGATGTCCGCCCCGCTGGGGAAGATCGTCCAGGGGACATCCCGATCTACATCTCGGATTGCACGCGTTTGCACGAAATCACCGATTGGCGGCCACGCCGGAGTCCAGCTGAGATCCTCGCCGACATCCACGCCTGGGTCGTCGAGAACGAAGCTGCTCTGGCCAGCGCCCTATAGAGGCAGGAGCGTATGCCCGTAGCAATTGTCACAGGCTCAGGGGGGCTCATCGGCTCGGAGTCGGTTCGCCATTTCGTTGAGGCCGGCTACGAGGTGATCGGCCTCGAGAACGACATGCGAGCAACCTTCTTCGGGGCGGAGGCGTCCACCGCACGTACCACCGATGCGCTCGTGGACCGCTACGCGAACGAGTTCCGTTCGATTGCGATCGACATCCGCGATGCAGACGGGGTGGCTCAAATCTTCGCCCAACATGGCGGTGAGATCGAGCTCGTTATTCACACCGCCGCGCAGCCCTCGCACGACTGGGCAGCTTCGGACCCTCAGACCGATTTTGCGGTGAACGCGAACGGCACGCTCAATCTGCTGGAGGCGGCCAGGCGTCATGCGTCCAGCGCCACCTTCATCTTCTGCTCCACCAACAAGGTCTACGGAGATCTTCCCAACCAGCTTCCGCTGGTGGAGCTCGCCAAACGTCTCGAGTTGCCCGAGGGCCACCGCTATCATCGGGGAATCGACACGACGATGTCGATCGACGCGTCCACCCACTCGCTCTTCGGCGTCTCCAAGGCCTCTGCCGATCTGCTCGTGCAGGAGTACGGGCGCTACTTCGACATGCCGACCGTCTGCTTTCGGGGAGGCTGCCTGACTGGTCCCAACCACGCAGGCACGCAGCTGCACGGCTTTCTCTCATATCTGATGCGCTGCACGATGACGGGAGACCCCTACACGGTCTTCGGCTACGGCGGCAAGCAGGTGCGCGACAACATCCACGCCGCGGATCTGGTAGCGGCGTTCGAGGCTTTTCATCGTCACCCGCAGCCCGCCGCCGTCTACAACATCGGCGGCGGCCGCCAGAGCAACTGCTCGATGCTCGAGGCGATCGACCGGTGTCAGGAGATCGCCGGGCGCGAGCTCGACTGGAGCCTCGGCGAGGACAACAGGATCGGAGACCATCGTTGGTGGATAAGTGACCTGGAGCCCTTCAAGCGCGTGTACCCCGAATGGGACATCACTCACGACGTGAGTGACATCCTGCAACAGATACACGACCGCAATATCGAGCGGTGGGTCGCCCGCGTATGAAGCTGTCTGTGGTGATCCCCGCTCACGACGAGCGGGACTCGATCCGCGCGACGGTCGAGTCGCTGACCACAGAACTGAGCGCGCAAGAGATTCCCTACGAGATTCTGGTCGTCGACGATGCGAGCAGCGACGGGACGGGAGATGTCGTGCGCGCCATTGCCGAGGACGATCCGGACGTACGCTGTGTTCGCTCGACGAGGTCTCCCGGCTTCGGGCAGGCGGTGCGTGTCGGCCTGGACGAGTTCACCGGAGATGCCGTCGCGATCGTGATGGCTGACCTGTCGGACTCGCCAAGGGACTTGGTGCGCTACTACCGCGTGCTGCAGGAGGGCTTTGATTGTGCCTTCGGCTCGCGCTTCGTGCGCGGCGGCCAAGCACACGACTATCCCAAGGTAAAGCTGATCCTCAACCGACTGGTGAACTTGGGCATCCGCCTGCTCTTTCGCCACGGCTACAACGACACCACCAACGCGTTCAAGGCTTACCGGCGTGAGGTGATTGAGCACATTCAGCCATTGCTTTCAAATCACTTCAACCTCACCGTCGAGATGCCGCTGAAGGCGATCGTTAGAGGCCACTCCTACGCGGTCGTGCCGATCTCATGGACGAACCGAGTCTACGGCGTATCGAAGCTCAAACTCCAGGAGATGGGAAGTCGCTATCTATTCATAGTGCTTTATGTGTTTCTGGAGCATCATCTCAGCCGAGGGGACTACCACCGGCCGGACTTGCCCTCCGGTCACCATGGGCGCCCCTATCCTGGCGTGCTTAACCAGAGCGGTAACGGCCAAGCGCGATCGAGATATGCAGGCCTCGATCGAGACGCTAGGTAGTGCCGCCCTACAAGCGGTCGGAAGCTTCTGGGCTTGGCGCAGTAGCTCCTGACCATGGATGCCGCGAGTTGTAATGGAGCAGGTATGCCCCCACCAGCACAAACGGCGCGAAGTTCACTAGGTGGAGGACCAGCGCAAAGGGGAGGGCGGAGGAGTGGGGGATGCCGTAGGCAGTGAGTGCTATGAGGGCCGCCCCTTCGAAGACGCCGACGGCAGCTGGCGAGGAGGGCAGGATCATGCTGGCTCCGATAGCGACCGCGACCAGCACGCCGGAGGCGAACGGGAGGTGCAGATGAAAGGCGAGAGTCACGAAATATGCGCAGAGCGCTGTCAGCAGCCACGAGGTGATCGTCCACGCGAATGCTTCGAGCGCGAGCCTAGGGTGGCGTAGGCCGCTGAGCCCGTGAACGAGCTCCTCCAAGGTACGCTCGAGCCGCTCGCCCGAGAACAGCGAGAATCGCTGGAGCGGGCTGAACAGCAAGCGCAGGGGACGGTCACCGAAGATGGCCATGATCATCGCGGCGGTCGCGATCAACACGGCGAGGACGATCGCGGCGATAGCTGCGGCGCGAAACCAGCTTACGTGTGGCAGCCACGGCTCCGCGGCGAAGAAGAGCACCAGGATGCCGAGTACGTCGTAGAGCCGCTCGAGTACTACAGTGGCGACTATCTCTACGGGCCGGGTGCCGCTGCGCTGTGTGAGCACCACGACGCGTGCGGCTTCGCCGGCGCGCGCGGGCAAGATGTTGTTGTAGAGGTATCCCACCATCATCGCGTCCGTGACGGGACCGGCGGGCGGTCGTCGCCCGCGCGCGAACAGCGAGCGCCAGCGCAGCGCTCGCGTGAGGTTTCCCAGCCCAAAGGCGACTAGGGCTGCGAGCACCCACCAGTAGTCGCTCGTTCCCAAGGCTCGCCATGCGAGCGACAGGTTGATGCCGTTGAAAGCGACGTAGGCGAAACCGAGGGTTACGATGGCCGTCGCGAGGTTGATCGCGAGACGCGATCTTCGTGCCGAGTACCAGCGGGCTGCGGCACCCGGCCGCTCGTCTGCGATCCGCGCCTCGGGTTCCACAGCCCTAGTGTCGCTCACCTTTGACTCTTGGTCTTCGAGGAGCACGCCGTCAACTTAGTAGATAGTCCGTGGCCCCACTGATCCTCGGCGATTCCGAAGGTTCGCATCTAGAGTGGCCATCTTCGGATTCGGTGCGTGGGGCCCAATGATAGAGTCGCGCGCCGTGCACAGGCGGCCACTCGCGGTAGTGAGCCTCGCTCCTGTGTTCGCACGGGTTCAGCGCGATATTTCATGGCGATGGCTCGCTTGGCTAGCCGCGCTTGTCGGCATGGCCAACGTCGGTGTCCTGCTCGCCCAAGCACACGCGCTCGTCCGCGGTCTCTACCTGAGCGCGGACAACGCCTCTGGGCTGGTCCTGCCGGCGCTCGCGGACCGAGCAGCCTCCGGCTCGGTCGTCAACCTCGGCGATCACGCCTGGTACGAGGCATGGTGGTTCATGCGGGCCACCGCGTCGCTCCCCCACTACCGCGCGCTGTGGGAGGTGACTCCCTTCGTCTTCGGGCTGCTCGGTATCGGCGTCGTTGCGGCATGTGCGTGGTGGGCGCTCGGCCGCTTGGCCGCGTTGCTCTCGGCGGTCGTGCTGCTCGCAACCAGCGAAGCGCAGCGCACGATCCTTTACGTGCCAGACAACCATGGCATGACCGTCCTGCATGCGGCAGTTCTGTGTGGTGCCCTACTGGCCGTGTACCGGCGCTCGGGGGCAGCTCGAATGACGCCTCGCTTCCTGCTGCTCATCGGGGTGCCGCTTGTCGCGTTTACCGGACTCGGCCTCACCGATCAGCTGCTGTTCGTCAACGGATTGCTCCCTTTCGTGCTGGCACCGCTGCTCTGTTGGTGGCGCACACGGTCGGGGGCCTGGAGAACAGTCAGCGCGTTCGCGATCGTCGCGGCAGTTCTATCCGCTCTACTGGCGCTGCTGCTCATCCACATCGCGCAGGACCAACACGTGGTCCACGCGCCGTTCCCGATCGACTTCGTCTCATCGGAGGCGCTCGTGGGGGGTCTGCAGAACCTCGTCGCCGCGTTCCTTACCCTGGGCGGCGGCGACTTCTTCGGTGCTCCGGTGAGTGGCGGCAATCTGTTCGTCTTCCTCACTGGAGCGCTCATCTTCGTTTCGCTCGTGGCGACGCTTCTCCAGCTGTGGCGCTGGGCCGGGACGCGCGCAGGCTCAACCGGACCAACGCACGATCAGCTCTCGCGGCTAGGGTCGCGTGATCTGTTCATTGCCTTCTGGGGGGCCTCGTTGGCGCTCGTGCTGGCGGCCTTCGCGCTCACCTCGGTGTCCGACACAGCATCCGATACCCGCTACTTGATCGGCGGGTGGGCCGCACTGGCTGCGCTCGTGGGCGTCTTCGCTGCGATGCCGCTCGGACGGGTAGCAGTGATCGTCGCCGTCGCCGTATTCGGCGTGCTGAACATTCGCAGCGAGCTCGCTGCCGGGGTCCAGCCGGGGGGGCCGGCCCCGGACCAGACAGTCGCGGGCACGATCGAGCACTTCGCCGCCGCCAACGGCGCGAGCATCGGATATAGCGGTTACTGGGACGCATCGCCGGTGGACTGGGAGACGCACCTGCGAGTCAAGCTCTACCCGATCCAAGCATGCGACGTGCCGAGCGGATGGTGCCAGCTCTACGGCATCCAGATCAGCTCCTGGTATGTGCCGCGCGCCGACACGCGGACGTTTCTGCTGACGGACACGCGACCTGGAGTCCCGCTTGCGGTGACAGCCCCTCCGGCGAGTTTCGGGAAGCCAGTGACTGCTGAGAGCGTCGGCCAAGGACTCACCGTCTACATCTACGATCACGACATTGCAGCCGACCTGAGCCCCTGAGCACCCACCCTGCCATACGTCTATCAAGCGGGGGGCCTGTCAAGCGCCGTACTCAGGTAGCCGACAATATGCACAGATGCCTCTACTGACGCGCAGCTTTCCGAGCCTAACGTCGCTCGCGAGGCGCGCACTTCTGCTGGCGGGTGCGCTCACCACCACGATGGCAATTGCTGCCGTCCCGGCAGCGCGAGCCGCGGAACCAGGGGTCGTGCTGTCCAACGTGAGCTCACCGGCCAACGCCAGCGTGGCGCCCCTCGGCGTGCACTGGGTGCGGCTCTTCCTCACCTGGCCCGACCTCGAACCACAGCGTGGCGCTCTCGACACCTCGTGGATCTATTACTACGATCGGCTGTTCAAACAACTTCCAGCGCACACAAAAGTGCTCCTGGACGTCGTCAACAGTCCCGAGTGGGAGACCGGGTCGAGCGACGAACACATGCCGCCCGCCAACCCGCAGGACTACGCGGCCTTCATCGGCGCGCTGGCCGAGCAGTTCGGGACGCACGTGAGCGCATACGAGATCTGGAACGAGGAGGACGAGTCGGCGTGGTGGACCGGGGCGCCCAACCCAGGCGCCTACACGCAGCTGCTCCAGGCTGCCTACCCGGCGATCAAGGCCGCTGACCCGAGCGCCACGGTTGTGCTCGGTGGGCTGACGGGCAACGACTACCCGTTCCTCGAAGGCGTCTATGCAGCCGGAGGCAAGGGCTCCTTCGACGCGGTTGGGGTGCACACTGACACGGCCTGCAACGTCCTTTCCCCTTACGACTTCTTGCGTGGAGCTGGGAATCGCATGATCCCGGATTCGTTCCTGGCCTACCGCGAAGTTCACGCCGTGATGCTGGCCAACGGTGACAACAAGCCGATCTGGATGACGGAGCTGAGCTGGCGCACGACAAACGCCACATGCGGTGAAGGTGCGTTTGCCGGCCAGAAGGCCGGCGGCGTGAGCGAAGAACAGCAGGCGACCTACCTGAAGCAGGCTTACCACTGCTTGGCGCAGGCGCCATATGTGCAGGTGGCGCTGTGGTTCCCGCTTGAGGACGAAGGCGCCGACACCTCGGGTCTGATGCGGTCAGACGGCTCGCACAAGCCGTCGTTCGCCGCGATGCAGTCCTACGCGCGCAAGGGCGACAAGCTGACAGGACCGTGCGGTGTGGTGACAGGGCCCAAGATCTCCGTGCACTCGCCCGCGGACCACTTCGTCTACCGCGGTCCGCTCCCGATCAGCGTGTCGGCAAAGAGTACTTTGGGTGTGTTCCGGATCCGCCTCGAGGTCGACGGCAAACTGATCCGCAACTACGACAGCAACGACTTCGCTCACAGCCTGTTCGGCGCGCTCGACTGGCAGGGCGCCAAGCATATTCCCTACGGCTGGCACACGTTGACGTTCATCGCCTATGACAAAGAGAACAACATCTCGCACGCCAGCATCAGGATCTACCACGCACCGCCCAAGCGCAAGCATGGCTAGCCGGCCCTTTGGCCTACATTCGGCGAGGAGGCCACTGCGGTCCCGGAATAGAGATGCCGATTAGGTCGGATGAGTTCCGGGAGGCTCGGGGCTGTTGTGGACAGAAGTTCAGCCGGACGGTCTCGGCGAAGCTACTCTATCCATGAGGCTGAGCGCAGCCAGGCAGACACCTGCCAGTGCCGCCGCAGCGAGCCAAGCCCACCAGCCCGCGGGCGGGGCCCACGCGGCGCGGGCAGGGAACCAGTTGAGCCCGGCACCGCCGACGGCGTAGCGCTTGGCGTTGACATACCAGGCAAGCGCCTGCATGAGCGCGACGGCGACCGGCATTGCGACGGCGAGCAGCCGAAGCCACCTGGCGCTGGCGCGTGTGCGGTGGCGGTTGAGTGTCTCGCCGGCGAGGATCGGCACCGCCACAAGGATCGGCAGGACGTGCCTTCCCTGCAAGCCAAACCCGGTGGGTCGTATGAGGAGCGCGTAAAAAACTGCCGGCCCGAGCAGCCCAGCGCCCAGGACGCCGACAAGCACGAGGCGCTCGCGTTTGCCGCATACCACGGCGGCCGCCGCCGACAGCGCAAGCACCAGGGCGAACCAGGCTAGCGGAATCGCCAGCGGGAGCTTGACGTCGAGATAGCCGAACTTGCCGACCAGCTCCGGAAGCGCCCTCCACCACTCGTGTGCGCCCGCAACGAGGCCCGCGCGCAGATCTCCCGTCTCGATTTCCACACGCGAGCCGTAAAGCCCTTCCCAGAGCTCGTTCAGGGCCACCGCCAGTACGAGTGCGGCGACCGCCATGCGGGGCGCCGCGCCGCTGCTCCAGCGCCGTGCGAACGTCCGCGGCCCGCTCCAAGCGGCGGCGATCAGGCGCTCGAGCACCATCCACGCTGGGCTGGCCGAGCGGCTGAGCGCCAGCACTGCACCGCTAAACGCCATGAAGGTCCACCAGCGCGTTCGCAGCGGGCCGGGACGGCACAGGCGCAGCAGGCATGAGAGGAACGCCACGCCACCGGCGATCTCCGTGCTACTACCGCTAAGCGTCGCCCCGCAAAACAGCGCCATCGGGGTCACTGCTAGCAGCACGCCAAGCATCGACAGCAGCGGGCTCACGGCGTCATACAAGGCAAAGACAGCGATCGCGAGCAAAGCAAACGCGCTCAGCGCCTCCACCGCACGCCCCAGGCGCAGCGCTGCTGGAGCAGAGCTCGCGGTGCGCACGACCGCCGCAGGCAGGAGATACGGCAGCGGCTGGTAGTTGCCCACGGTGGTCGTGGCCGTCACCGGCGGCGGCCTGGAGTCGACGGTATTCAAGCACGCCGCGCTGGGCTCGCCGGGGCTGAGCTCACACGTGAATGGCTCCGGATCGAGGCCCCGCGGTAGCGGTACGAGGCGCGTTGCTTGTGCGGTCCACGCAATCTGCGTTGGAGTGACTCCGATGCCGGCATCCGGGTCGGCTTTGCCGAGTAGCTCGCCCTCACTTACGCCGATCGTGCGGATGTAGTGATCTGCCTCGTCGGGAGCGGCGAAGGGAGCGTTGCCCATGACCCACGCTGCGAGCAGCAGCGCCCACGCGACCAACACGAGCGCGGGCACTAGGCGCACGGCCGGGCGAGTGTGGCGTGGCGGCCAGGGGAGAGGGCTAATTCGCGTGGCTGGCAGGCTCGGGAGACTAGATCCCACCCGTCGCACGGGTAGTTCCGGCATTGGAGTGATCGGCAAGCGAGTCCGCGACCGCCCGCGATCTGCTTTAGCGGGAGCTTTCGGGCAGGCAAGCGACTGCTCGATGCTCGGGCCATCGAGCTCTGCCATCAGATGCCGGTCGCGAGCTCGTCTGGAGCCTCGACGAGCGCAAGCGTGTGGGCGATCACTGCTGGTGGATCAGCGGCCTCAAGCCGTTCAGAGCGACTACCCGAAGGGGACATTACGCTTGAGGTGCCGGACATCGTGAACGAGATTCACGAATGCAAAGCTGAGTGCCCCTGCGGTGTGCGAGATAGTGTTTCGTCAGAGACCCCGCTCGCGGGGTTGGTTTGTGTGAGTGGGTTTTGGCCGGGTTGCGGACCGGGTAGAGCTCAGCTGAGAGGTGGCACCCTGCTCGCGTAGAGCCGTGGATGAACGAGTGGCAGTACGCGTCCGTCCGACGCCTCCTGGAGCCGCTTGAGCGTCGGGTATCTGGGTAGTAGCGACTCGCTGACGAACACCAGTGTGTTCTGGGCGTACCACCAGTCGACGCGAAGGTCCTCCCAGATCACCGGGCGAATGCAGTCCACCGGCACCATTCCGGCACGCCGGAAGTGCTCGATCCAGTAAGTAGGCCACTGCTCGTTCAGATGCTGCAAGCCACCTTGATTGGGTATCGCCGCGGAGAACAGCAGCACGGGTGCCAGTCCCGCCAGTCCTTCTGCGAACAAGGCGGCCGACGACGGCGGCAGGTGCTCCGCTACCTCCAGCGAAACCGCGAGGTCCCATGCGCCGCTAAGGTCGAGCGGATGGACCAGATCGCGCTCGATGAACAAATCGGACGGGATCTCCAATTTCTCGCGCGGTACATAGGCGCCATCGACTCCGATCACCTCGCATCCGAGCTCTCTGAATACACGCGTCCACGTTCCCGTGCCGCAGCCGACGTCGATCACGCGCCCGGGCGCGACAAGCTCCAGGATCAGGGGCACAATGACAGCTGCCGAGCTATGTGCGCCATCCCTGTGTTCGTTGAAGAACTCGCTGTTGTATGGGCTGGGCGCCGAGGATGGCAAGGTGTTCACTGGGGCCCTCTTACGCTGTCTCGATCAGCTCGAGGGTGCCCGCGGCGCTGACCGTGAGGAGCGTTCCCGTGAGCGCTGGCATGGCGCGAGCATACCTCGCCCCGCGCTGCGCATTCGGATCGCTCGACACCCGGTGCGTAAGCGGCAGGCGCTTCCGCTTCAAGCTAGTGCGCGAGCGCGGGGTGGCCTCACAGCCTTCGGAGGGATGAGCGCCGGTGAGGCTCACGGACGTTCTTCGCCGGCCTTCCGGCCAGCTTTCTAAATCTCGCTTTAGAAAGTCTTAGAACCCGCAACGCTGCAATAGGTGGCTACGCCGGCCAATCCCAGCAGCACAGCTCACGCGCTTGACGCTCTGTCGCCACCGCGGCCCCCGCACTGGGACCGAGCTCGAGCTCCACCACCCAGGGCCTGTGCCCGGCGGCCGCGACGCCGGGTTCGCCGATGCCGGCACCGAGGCACTTCAGCTCGGCCTCGTGGCCGGCCCAGGTACGCAGGAACTCCTGCCGGCGGGTGGCGGGATCGAGCGTCTGCAACCTCTGCGCCACGCCCTCGCCGAGCATGCGAGCGGCAATTGCAACCTCGTCGACCGGCCGGCGCGCGACCTCCACGTCCACGCCCACAGCCCCAGCGTCGCTGAACGCATACAGGGCGAGACCCCCTGAGTGCGACATGTTGAAG